>Ga0209416_1000616_pt1 | contig 35228 bp, 24 predicted proteins | sample RifGroF1_FD_184001 | JGI IMG/M metagenome (GOLD analysis project Ga0209416, IMG submission 184001) | Groundwater microbial communities from Rifle, Colorado, USA - Groundwater F1 (SPAdes) (version 2) | ecosystem: Environmental > Aquatic > Deep subsurface > Groundwater | place: Rifle, Colorado...
AACTAATCTTTTGACATCGCTCCACAATTCCGCCGGTCTGAAATTTGACCGGGATAACCATCGATTCACGGAATCGTGAGCCATGTCGGATGTCGACTTAGATAATTCCAATCCGGAAAATTTATTCCGATTGGCAATTAGAAACTCGCTATAGAGTTTCAACGAACATTTTTGTTTTTGCATGGGGTTTGTGTTTATTTTTTAATTGAGCTCCGCTCTATTACATTATCTCACAAATCCCATATTTGGACAAAAATATTGGCCAAAATATTAACTAAAAAGGGCAAACGCGTAAGTCCTATTTATTTCAATTTATTTTAAATAATCTTTATACACTAATTTTATCATTTGTTGTTAAAAAGCAACAGGTCTATTATTTATTTTGGAAGCGACTCAAACAGTCCTCGCTTCAAAAATAAACAATACCAGATGATGCTAGTGTATTTTTTCGAGGAATGTTTTTAGTTCTTCAGGTAATTCAATGGAATATTTTTTTCTTTCTCCGTTCAAGTCTGTAAATTCCAGGTTGTCTGCGACCAAAAATATTCTGCCAAGATTTAGTTTGGCGTTTTTTAGCTTGGTTTTTTTGGTGGCATACAAATCGTCGCCTACGAGCGGGCAGCCGTAGGCTGAGAAGTGGCAACGGATTTGGTGGGTACGGCCGGTTTCGATTTTTACTTTTAATAAAGTATAGTTTATGTATCTTTTTAATACTTCAAATCTGGTAATGGCGTGCCGACCGTCAAAACTGGGTTTGCCTTTTATCGTAATCGGCAGGGCAGCCATTTTGTGGCCTTTAGCGCTTCTTTCGATGGGAAAATTTATTTCGTCTTCGTCTTTTTCAACCTTGCCATAAGCGAGCGCGGTGTAGCATTTACTGATCGCGCGTTCTTGAAATTGCTTTTTTAGGTCAGCATAGCCCTCGTCATTGCGAGCGATAACTATCAGACCGGAGGCGAGCTTATCCAGACGATGCATTATTCCGGGCCGACTTTCGTCCTCGCCGACTTTTGCGATTTCCGGGTAGTCAGCCAAAAGTAAATCAGTGAGTGAAGTTTCGTCTATATGTTTTGCTCCATGAGTAAGCAAACCAGCCGGTTTGTTTATTACTAGATAGTCTTCGGTTTTGTCGATTAATTCGTATTTCATATATTTATTTCTTGTTTATTTATTTGGTTCTTTAGACAATTTTATGGGTAAAATATTTTGTCATTCCCGACACTCCATTGCCCCGTAGGGAGTAGATATTAAATAATCGGGAATCTCGGTGTTAAATAAATTAAATAAGAATATGATAAAATGGTTTTAAAATAAACAAGCTGTATAAAATACTTTGTTATTGTTAAACCAAGATTCCCGCCTACGCGGGAATGACAAATAGAAAGATTCTTTTGAAAAAATAAAGTAATTCTATTTTAAATTTTACATTGTCATTTTGCACTTTGAGATTTGCATTTTGAATTATCCTGATAGAAAGAAAACAAAAAAAACAAGAAAAAAGATTTTTAAAAGGATTCTATAATAACTTAATAAAGTTTTCTGCCATTATTTTGTCTGTGTATTTTTCGGTTACGGTAATTTTTCCGTTTTGTGAAAGTTTTTCTGCCAATTTTTTATCTTGGTTTATTTTGATAATTGCGCTGGAAAGAGTATCGGAATCAAGCTTTTCTGCAATTAAGCCGTTTATATTATCATTGATAATGTCATCAAATCCGTGATTATACGGTGTAATAACCGGAATTCCGGATGATAGGGCGTGTAAAAGCGCCTGCATATCCGTGAATGATGCGTTTTTTGCCGCAGTAATAAAGATATTAAAGCTATTTAGCCATTTATGCAAGTGCGCTTGTTCGCCGACAAACCAGACCAGATTGCCAATACCCATTTTTTTGGCAAGCCAAGTCAGGTTTTTTCGTTCAGTGCCATCTCCAATAATGATGAATTGCAGATTTGGTATAACACTCAGCGCTTTTTTTATCGCGCCTAAGATGATTTCTATTTCTTGTTCTTTGTTTAAGTCCACAATCGTTCCGAGTGTATAAAAATTATTTTTGTTTTCAGAGTTTTTTGTTTTGGCAAGATCATGAAAAATATTTTCTTGGCGCAGAGATTGACTTAGATTGATTCCCGGGGGAACGAGCTGGATGTGTTCAATCTTGTATTTTTCCGTTTTTAGTTTGTCTTTGGTTTTTTGATTAAAAATAATTATTTGCGCATGTTTATGGACGAGTCTGGTTAAAGCGCGTATGAAAAAGTTTGATTGCGATTTGTTCGGTCCTGGACACTCTATCCAGATTATTTTTTGGCCGCATAATTTTGCCCAAGGTGTAAAAAGTATTTTTTCTTGCCAGTCAAAACAAATAAAAATATCGATTTTGTATTTGATTTTATAAATCAAGATCGTGGTCAGGCTGAAAAGCAAGAGCGGAAGCAAGAGGATTATAAAAAGTATTTTGGATAAGCGCGTGTTTGCGTATGTTAGATTTCCGGCTTTTTTAAAAAAATACTTGCTATCTTCACAATATTTTTTTATTTCTTTTTTTTGGGAATAAAAATAAAGCAAATAGCCGTTGATAGAGAAAAGGTTGAATAGATCCTTGAATTGCAGACAATTTTGCGAACCGGTGTTTGCGATAAGTATTTTTTTTGCCATATATTATTTGGTTACGAATTTTAATGTCTTTGTTTTATTCGTATACTTTTGTTCTTTTCGTGTTTTTGTTTATAATAAAAGACACGAAAAGAACGAAAGTATACGAAATTAACGAATAGATGTGTCATTAGGCTTTGTTTAATAGCTCCATTACTTCTTTTCGGGTAAGAACTTTAAGCGAATAGAGGGAGAAGGCGTAGACTGTGGCGGCGATTGCGATTGTCAGGACAAGGTCGTTGACTTGGAATTTCTTTAGAAACAGGATTGAGGTGGACATGATAGCGCAGGCGATTAGGGTTTTGAACAATACCGTGAAATCGGGTCGGAAGCGTGTGTTTTTCCAGATTACAAGATACGAGGCCAGGGCGATGGCGAATTCGGAATAGATCGTTATCCAGGCGGCGCCGTAATAGGAAAAAAGCGGGATGAAGACCAGATAGCCGACGAGCGAACTTACGGCAACAAAGACATAGGCTTTGATTATTTCTTTTTGTTTTTCCAGGGCAATAATGGCATGCGCGAACATGTTTCCGAGAAAGATCGCGGTTCCGGCCCAGATAAGGACGCGCAGTATCGGTCCGGAATCGGAAAATTCGGGACCGGCGATGACTCTCATAACATCAACAGCCACGAATTGTGTGCCGACCGCAATTGGCAAGGCAACAGCTATCATGGCATCGAAAGATTTTTGCAGTATTGAAAAAAAGCTTTTTTTATTGTTTTCGGCCCAACGCTTTGCCAGTATCGGCAGTACGATTCCGGCGAACATGAATGGGATTGTTATGAGCACATCGATCACTTTGTAAGCGGCGCCATAGATTCCTACTTCGGCGATTATGCCTATTTCCGAGGGGCGAGGGATAAAGGAAAGGAAGAGGGTATCGGATTTGAGGTATATGAGATTGAGTGCTATTGTAATCGCGAGCGGCCAGGATTTTTTGATTATCATTTTCCAATAATCCATATCAAATTGCAGACGGATGCGAGCAAAGCGGCGGGAAAAGAAAAAATGCAGAAGAAAGCTAACTAGACTTGAAGCTACCGTCGCCACTAAGATGCCGTTTAGTCCGTAATCGTTGCGGGCGGTAATGATTATGCCGAATAAAAGGACGAGCCGGCTGGCGACTTCGGCGATGGAGACTTTGTCCATGCGCAGATTTTTTTGGAATATCGCGACTAATATCTGATTGAGTGCTATAAATAGGAAGGAAAAAGAGGTGATGGCAACACCGGTTTTGACTTCGGCGGCATAAGGGAAGAATAAGACGGCGATTGGCGCAAGCCCTAGGAAGAATACGGCGGATACAAGGCGCAGGGCCAAAAGATTGCCGAGGGCTTTTTCTTGGTTGATTTCCGGCTGGCTGATTATTTGGATCGTTACCAAAGTTAAACCCAGATCCGCGACTATGCCGAAAAAAGAAAGAAAGGTGATTATGGTTGTGTATTCGCCGAAACCGTTTTGCCCCAGTTCGCGGGTGATAATGGCCACGGCGGCCAAGCCAAGTACTGTAGCCAATCCTTTGCTAATGATTTGGACCAGCGTATTGATTGCAACTTTTGTGGAGAGACGCATAAAGAATTTAGTTATGTTACACCGCCTTTGTTAGCTGATATGTTTTTGCGCATACAGAATTTGTGCATTTTTAAAAAAATTATGAATTATAATGATTACAAGGAATAATTTTTTTAAAAATAGCTACAATTCTGTATGCGCAAAAACATATCAGCTAACAAAGGCTACTTTTGCGAAAAGTAATATTTTTTGAATTATTTGTTATTTTTCGCTATAATGAATACAGATAAGACTTAATTAAATTATAGCATAACTTTTATGAAAAATACTAAAAAATTATTTACCGGCTTGGTAGCGGTTTTTTTTATCGCTTTGCTTTTTTTTGTGAGAATAAGCCCGTTGTTGGCGGATAATTCTTTGTGGGGACAGCAAAGCGGAATGGGAACCGATTCCGGACAGATTGGGAGCGCGTTTGGTGATATCAACAAAGAAACGGATTTAAAAAGTTTGGTTGTAAATATTATTAAAATCTTATTAAGTATTTTGGGTTTGTTTTTTACGGTTTTGATAATTTTGGCCGGTTTTCGCTGGATGAATTCGCGGGGAAATGAGGACGAGGTTTCCAAGGCAAAAAGCCAGCTGTTAAATTCGATTATTGGAATTATCATTATTATTGCCGCGTACGCGATAACTATTTTTGTTATAAGCATGACAGAAAGCGCGCTTAAGGGAGAAATATAGAAAATTGTTTTTTTAACTTATTTTGTAGATATTTCACACTCGTATCGGCCGAAAATAAATAATTGATTTTCGGCCTAAGTTACAAAATATGTCGAGGAGACGTAGAATTAAAAAATGTTTAGAACGATAAAAAGATTCAAATATTTAGTGGTGGTGTTAATTGTTATTTTTTTTGTGATATTTTTGCTTAGCCGCGGATATATATATGACAGGGAGGATGTCGGCTATGGAATTACTTTTTCACCGAAGCAGGCGGAAAATCTGGGGATGGATTGGCAGGAGACTTTTTTGGCGATTTTAAATGATTTGCAGGTGCGGCGTTTGCGTTTGTCGGCCTATTGGAATGAGGTTGAGCCGAATATTAATGAATATAGCTGGGAGCGTTTGGATTGGCAAATAAATGAAGCGAGCAAGGTAAACGCGGAAATTATTTTGGCAGTGGGCGGTCGTTTGCCGCGCTGGCCGGAATGTCATTTTCCGGCTTGGACCGCGGATATTTCCGGAGAACAAAAAGACGCGGAGCTTTTGGAATATATCGAAGCCGTTATCAAGCGTTATCAAGGCAATAAAAATATTATTGCTTGGCAGGTGGAAAACGAGCCTTTCTTGATTAATTTTGGAGAATGCCCTAAGCTGGATAAAGAGCTTTTGGACAGGGAAATCGCTCTGGTGCGCGCTTTGGATAATAGGCAGATTATAATTACCGATTCGGGAGAATTGTCAGCTTGGCTCCCGGCTGCGAAGCGGGCGGATATTTTCGGTACGACCATGTATCTGAATACTTATTCCAAACTTTTGCAAAGTTATGTCCGCTATCCGATTGAGCCTGGTTTTTTTCGATTCAAAAAAAATATCACAAGGCTTTTTTCCAGACTTGAAAAATGGCTGGTCATTGAACTGCAGGCCGAGCCGTGGGGACCGAAACAATTTCAGGATTTGAGCAAAGAGGAACGCTCACTGACTATGGACTTGGAAAAGTTTAAAAATATTATAGAATTTTCCCGCCAGACCGGTTTTCAAGAATTTTATCTTTGGGGCGCGGAGTGGTGGTATTGGGAGAAGACGGTGAATGGTGATGGGGGGATTTGGGAGGAAGCGAGAGGATTATTTAGTGATTAGTTGATTAGTTAATTAGGATATAATAAAAATGTTTTGATACAAATCAAGACGTTTTTAAAAAATTCCAAATTAACTAATTAACTAATTAACTTTTCTATGTCAAAATCCAAAACCTACACAATCGGCATCGATGTCGGCGGGACTAAAATCAGCGCTGTGCTTTTTGATGGCGAAAAAGTCGTCATGGACTATATGCTGGCAACGCCCAAAGATAATTTGGAGCATTTTTTGATTATGGTCAAAGCCGTGGTTGATCCGCTTTTGGAACGTGCGCGGGAAATGAAGGTCGTGGTTAACGGCGTGGGCGCCGGTATTGCTGGAGTTTTTGATGCTAGTGGAAAAAAGATGCTTTTTTCACCGAATATCCCGACGATTAATAATGTTTTTTTGGGCGAAAGAATCGAAAAATTTATCGGGATGCCTGTGCTAATCGACAATGACGCGAAATGTTTTGTGCGCGCGGAAGCTTTAATCGGAGCAGGGAAAAATTATAAGAATGTCTTTGGTTTGATTGTTGGTACGGGTATTGGCGGCGGTTGGTGGATTAACGGCGATGTTTATAACGGATCTCATCGCGGAGCTAGCGAGGTTGATGCAATGATTATTGATTCGGCATCAGGATTGAATTTGGAGCAGGGTTATCATAAAATTATGCAGAATAATCCGGGTAAGATGTCGCAGGAAGCGATTATCGGTGATCCGTTAGCCGAGCAAGTTTATAATGAATTTGGTCGTCAGCTTGGCATTGCTTTGGCAAACATATCGAATTTAATCGATCCGGAGATTTTTGTTTTGGGCGGGGGCGCGGTTGCTTCGAGCGATCTATTTTTATCAATTGCCAAAAAAGAAATGAAAGAGCATATTAATTCGTCAGATGCGGCCAAGAAAATTAAGATTGTTAAAAGCAAGCTCGGGGCTAATGCTGGCGCGATTGGCGCGGCCTTGCTTTGCGGGAAAAGTTGAAATTTGCAAGGTATTAAATTAGGCGACCGCCATTGACAAGAGGCAAATAATTTGCTAGTATAAAAGCATTAATTAATAAAATTTGCATTTGATTATACTAATATAAAAAAATGCGAATAAAAGTAAATGGACAACAAAAACTACTCCGGTGACCGCCAAATGGTAAAAGGAAACTGGACCTGCTCACAATGCGGAGCGCAAATTACCGAGCTTCCCTTCGCTCCAGATGGAGAAAGACCTTTATTCTGCAGAGATTGCCACCGCCAGAAGAACCAAGATCGTCCAAGACGATTTTAAGAAACTATTCCGATAAATAAAATTATCAGATAATATATCTTAACAAAATAACCGCGTGATAGCGGTTTTTTTGTTGATTGACATTTTTCCAAATATGTGCTATAAGTTAAATATTAATCTGCTCATTTTAAATTTTAAAATATAAAAAAAAGGGGGGGGTAGTATGAAAACGTTGGTTATTATTTTTGTTTTATTTTTGGCAAATCCGGTCCATGCAGTATGGAATGAAAATAGTGAATACCAAGCTAACAAAACACGCTTTCAGGTTTATCTAAAATTATTATCTCAGGTTGAGATGATTAACGATGGCGTAGACAACAAATTTGTAAAAATCACCGCCAAATACATTTTTAACAATTGCTGGGAAAATAATCAAGGACCGATTTTGAAAAAAAATAATGATATGTCGGATTTTTGGAATGCGGTAAACATATATTATGAATCGGCACAAACACTTTTTCGTATCAATTTTTCGAAAATAATTGACAAGTCGTCAATGGGTTATGCCGCCGATTATACTGCTAAACATTTTGCTCTTGAAGTGGTATTCGCGATCCTGGATCATTATGGAAGTGATGAATATAAAAAACATATCGCGCGAACATCACTTGATATCCAAGGAAAGATTATTAGAAACGAAGATATTTATCCGATTGATTTATTGAATACAGAAAAAACAAATGCTTACTTTTTAGGCGCCTCGCTCTCAGACGATGAAAAGTACTATAAAGCGTTAATGGTCTGGTTAAGATGTTATTTTTTAGCGATTGAACAAACCGCTATTACTGAGAATGATGTGTTTTGTGAAAAAATGGAATACGTAAAATACGCCGTAGACAGTAAAATTCTATGAATTTAAAACCCGCCTATAAGGAAATAGGCGGGCTTTTTTTATTGTCTTAAATCGTGAAAAACGATAAGATAAATACAAACTTGCTAATAACAATCTGTTTTCTTGCCTTTTTATTTTTTTATCTCCTTGCAATGCCTCTATAACAGAATACAATAAGGATGCTGCTTCCCGACAAAAAAATAAAAAGGCAAGAAAACTTATAATTACTTAGGCTAGATTTTTTATGTTAAAAAGAAAAATTAATACGCAGAAGCGTTTGTATGTTGTATTGCTAGTTTTGGGGATTGTTTTTGTTTTGTTGGCTATCCCGGTTTTTTGGTTTTATTATCCCAAAATACAAACAGAAAAAAAATCCGAAATCGCTTTTTTGGATGTCGGACAAGGTGACGCGGTTTTGATTCAGACGCCATTTAGGCAGAATATCTTGATCGACGGCGGGCCGGACGGGAGCGTTATTCAAAAACTGGAAGAAGAGCTTTCGTGGTGGGATCGGAAAATCGATTTGATGGTTTTGACGCATCCGCACGATGACCATGTTGCCGGCTTGATCGATGTGATTGGTAAATTTCATGTTGCCAAAGTTTTGTATACCGGCGTGACACATGATGCGCCGGCGTATTTGGAGTGGTTGGCTTTGATAAAAAATAGGCATATTCCCTTGGTGATAATCGATCGGCCACAGAAGATTGTTTTTGGCAGTGATTGTTTTTTTGATATTCTTTATCCGCGCGCAAGCTATTTGGGCGTGAGCGCGGCGAACTTGAACAACACCTCGATTGTCGCAAAATATTTTTGCGCCGGACAGGAGGCGCTGCTTACCGGCGATGCGGAGATTGCGGTTGAGAAAGAGTTGGCAGAGAGCGGCGCGGATTTGTCGGCGCGAATATTCAAGACCGGACATCATGGTTCGGATACTTCCAGCGGTGAGGATTTTGTCCGTCTGGTTAATCCGGAAAAGGCGATAATAAGCGTTGGGGCGGATAATAAATTCGGTCATCCGAATTTGCGCGTTATCAAGCGCCTGGAGCGCATGGGTACGGAAGTGTTGCGGACGGATCTGGCGGGCACAGTTAGATTTTAAATATTGTTTTTAATAATGGTTTTCAATGTATTTTATTGGTATTTCTCATCTGTATCGGCCGAAAATAAATAATTGATTTTTATTAAATTAAGCTCAGCTCAGAAAAAGCGCAGAGCTTGTGGGTTAAATATTAGTTAGATGCACACACAAACATTCGAGTAGGTAATATGATCCGCTTCAAGCAGTAATTTAATAAAAATCAATTATTTATTTTCGGCCTAAGTCACATAATATGATATTTCTAAATAGCCTTTGCAAATCATCATTCCCTCTTGCCAAAATAAGGTTCTTTGTTATATACTGATATTAGAAAAATTTTAAAATATGAACAAGAAAATATTGATCGTGGAAGACGATGAGATGATCGCTTCCATGTATAAAACCAAATTAGAGCAAGAGGGTTATTTGGTTTTGATGGCTAATAATGGCGCGCAGGGGCTAAGCATGGCTATGAGTCAAAACCCTGATTTGGTTTTACTGGATATAATAATGCCGCAATTGGACGGTTTTTCGGTTTTGCAGGAATTGCGTTCCAGCGCAAAAATGAAAAGCACGCCGATTATTATGCTGACAAATCTTGGCACAGACGAAGACAAGAAAAAAGGCGGTGAATACGGCGCGACCGATTATTTGGTAAAAGCGAGTTTGACGCCGACGCAGGTGGGGGAGGCGATTAAGAAATATTTATAAACTATCGTTTTGTAATTATTTATAATTCGAATACTACGAATTGTATTCAAATACTACAAATATTGTAAATGAATATAATTTCTATTATTCGAATTATTTTTTAAAAACAAATTTACAATTAAATATTTGAAGTATTTGAATATATTTGTAGATTTGAATTATTTTTTATGAAAACAGAAAAAACATTAGTCATCATCAAACCGGATGGCGTACAGCGGTCTTTGGTTGGTGAAATTATCCGACGTTATGAAAGGGTCGGTTTGAAGCTGACTGCTATGAAGATGACCCAGGCCGGTGAAGACATGGCGACCAAGCATTACTATGAAGTTGGCGGCGATGAATGGATCGAAGAAGTCGGACGCAAAGCGCGTGCGGCTTATGAAAAGAAGGGTATGGAGTCTCCGTATAAAACCAACAAGGACAATGGCTGGGCAGTATTGAAGGCTAATGCCAAATACCTAAGCTCCGGCCCTGTCGTTGCTATGGTTTGGCAGGGTGCTGGCGCGGTTGAGCTTGTGCGAAAGATTACCGGCGCGACAGCTCCGCTTCTTGCCGATGTCGGCACGATTCGCGGCGATTTTACTTTGGACTCATACGCGCTAGCCGATACGGACGGACGCAGTGTTCGCAACCTTATCCATGCTTCCGGCACGGTTGACGAGGCTTTAAAAGAAATCAAAATCTGGTTTGGTGAAGATGAGGTTTTGAAATATACGCATTTGATGGAAAAGATTTTGTATGATGTGAATTTGGATGGGATTAAGGAATAGGGAGTTAGGCGGGTAGGATTGTAGGCGGGTAGGCGGGTAGGCTGGTAGGATAGTAATTATTTTAATAAAAGACTACTATCCTACCCGCCTACTCGCCTACAAGCCTAACTAAGTGGATAAACTGCTAATATCTTAAAAATACAAAAATATTTTATTTAATGTTAGGCATAAAAACCCCCATTGACAAAAATTAAAAAAAGGTTAAAATGAAGATAATATAAAAATATTATGAAACCAACTGTTCGCACAATTGTAATTAAATTGAACTCAACCATTAATATGGTCTTGGGTATTATTTTGTTACAATTGAATCTTGGGCGGCTTAAATAGATAAAAATAAATAGTTCAAATAAAGTTTGAAAAACCGCCTAAGACAAAATCTTGGGCGGTTTTTTAAAAATAATTGCAGTTCATCGGGCAACATAAAAATGGGGGGGGTGCGTGATGTGCAAAAAAAACGAAAGGGATGAAAGAATAGAGGATTGCGGTTATGGGTTTCGGGTGGCAATGAAAATAATTGAACATTCGCCAGATAGCTGTGCGTATGACAAATGCAAACAAGGCATAGCAGTGGGTGAAGCCGGTTTTGTACCCGTGAGCATAGAGAAAGAAAAACAAAAATAGTTCTTTTAATCAATTTTAAACAAAAATGGAGGGATTTATGATTGACACAAGTAATGTAGCAGGCAAAACGCAACAGTATCATAATCTTATTTGCAAAAGAGAAAGATTACAAAATAAGTTAAAACAGCCTGAAAATAAGGTTGTCGAAGTTGTGACAAGGAAGAAGCTTGCAGACATCCAAAGGGAAATTGAAAAAATTAGGATTGAATTGAGCTGATAAGCAAAAAAACGAGACGGTTTTTTAAAAAGCCGTCTTTATTTTTTATTTAATTTAAGCTAAATAATTAAGATTTTATTAAAAAAGCTTGCATAATTTAGCGTTTATGCTATAATTATCCACATGATTAAGACAATACGAACAAACTATTTCTATTTTTGGTTTAGCCCGATGAAGAGATCGGTTGTTCGTGGTGTTTTAACCAAAATCAGTTAAAAACATCATTAGGGAAAACAACAACCGGCTCTTCTAACGAGGAGCCGGTTTTGTTTGTTGAAATTATATTATTTTATTTAAAACCACCGCTTTTTGTTCTTAAGTTATTTTGTCTGCTGACAGAATTTGTGCATTTTTTAAAAAATTACGAATTATGATAAAATATGGAATAATTTTTTAAAAAATAGCTACAATTCTGTATGCAGACAAAATAACTTAAGAACAAAAAGCTCGTTTGGTGATAAAAATATGCAAGATAGTATTTTAAAATTAAATAGCAATATAAATAAAAATTCATATTTTTATTTTTGGTTTTTTTATGGAAACCGGCTTTTGTGATTGTTTAAAAATATTTAAGCATTTACAAAAGCCGGCTTTGGAAGAAGCCGGTTTTAAATTTTTTGATTGTTCTTTTGAAAATAGAAAATAAAACAAGGAGGCTTTTATGGGTAATTATCAGATGGAAGAGGAAAAGTATTTGTGTGATTTTGATTTTTTGGCAGAAGATGTAAGACGTCGCAAAGAAAAAAAAACGGAAATAAGGGAGCGGATTGATTTTTTCGCACGAAATACTTTTGGAATTAAAAATTATTCCGCTCTTATGAATTCGGAATTTGGAGAATCCGATGAACTAAAGGTTACGGTTTGCTGTCAGGTAGCGACTGCAAATATTGAACATGTTTCTGCGCAATTTTTTGCTGAATGGCTAAAAAATTCCGGATTGCCGGCAGTTGCTTGTTTTTCATCATTTGTTAATGATTCTTTTTCTTACGCCAATGAATACAAAAAATCTTTGGTGAGAATGCGTTGGTTGAAAAAAAAGGAAAAGACCGGACAGCTTTTTGTGGAAGGAGAAAAAATAGTAGACAAAAAGCACGGCGATATTAGCGATTGGATTTTGGCAAGAATTATTACCAAAGACGGGACAAATCTTCCGGAATTTCACAAAAATATCATGAGCTCAATTTTGAAAAAACCTTACTGTTCGACTGATGCATCGGATTTGTTTGAAGAATGTTTAAGGCAGTGCATTGATAATCAGGGTACTGCTCCCGAGTATTATTATGTTGTTGATGGCAATCGCGATAAAAAAGTTGAAGCGAAAGGATATTTAAGCGGTGAAAAAATCCGTCCGCCAGCGAGCTGGTTCTATTATCTTCATCTTTTGGCTTTTTTGGATGGCGAAAGGGCGTTGGTAAATCAGGTTGATGATTGCCACAAGATTGAAAAATGTTTTTCTGACTCGATTGATCTTATTAAAAGAGAAATCGGAATTGAGCCACTTATCATTAATACTCCGAAAAATGTAAATGTCAACGATTATAAGAGCAATCTTTATGAAATTAATGGTGCTTTATCCAATTGGGATGAAGACAAATTCATTACCCCAAAAAGTAAAAATTTATTTTCTGCTATGCGTGAAATAGAAGAAGAGCTTATAGTCTTCAACTAAAACCCAAGGGGGTCGCTAAAATTAAGCGACCCCCTATTAATTTTATTTTTTATTCTTTATAATTAAAACATTAGACTTACTTGTTTAATTTTTATACAATCATCGTATTTGCTGATATTTTATAACTCTTCTCATGGGGCGTATGGAAGGGGCAATCGCCCAAATCGAATAGTTATAAAATATCAGCAAATACATTTCGGGTTAAAGAATGGATACGTAAGTCTGGTATATTTTTAAAAATAATATGAAACATAATCATCAAAAATTTATAAAAAAACTTTTGTCTTTTTCGCCTAGGCAGTTTGCGTGCGAAACAAAGACTGCGGATTTTATTCTTGATATTTTGAATGAAAATAACATTGAATATATTTTGCAAAAATATTCTGCCAAGCTTCCGTATTTTAAAAAAGCGAATTTGATTTGCGATGGTCGGTCGGTTGCTTGTTTACCAAGCGGTTTAAAAAGCGGAAAGATTTTGGGTAAAGACGTGATTTTAAGTTCCTTGATATCCGGCTCAGGTGTGGAGGAAATTAAAAATATTAATTTTAATCCGCATTCGGATGCGATTAGTATTCCTTGTTATTATAATGCGCCGGCTTTGGCGGTTTCTAGAAATGATTTGCCAAAAATTTTTGCGGCAAAGAAAGTCAGCGGACAGATGTCTGTGGTTGCAAAAAAGCATGAGGTCAGAAATATTTTGGTCGGCAATTCAAGAAATCCAAAAAATATCTTTTTTGCGCATTATGACAGTATTTCTTTGGGGGCTTGTGATAATGCCTCGGGTGTTAGCGTTATGCTGTCTGTGCTTTTGTCCGATCAAAGCAATTTGAAAGAAAATCTGTATGTTTTTTCTGCTAATGAGGAACTGTCTTTTGATTGGCCGTATTATTGGGGGAAAGGCTATCGCGAATTTGAAAAAAAGTATTTGTTTTTGTTAAAAAAAGTGAAAAATATTTTTGTGATTGATAGTGTTGGCAATGATAAAACAATAGAAATGAAAGACCTGAATATGATTTTATTGGCATTTCCGATTGAAAATATTAGTAAGTTTAATAAAAAAACGATAGTTATTACCGGTAATTTTGATAAATTAATGTCTGTTTATCATAGTGAACTAGATAATGGAAAAAATATTAATGAAAAATATTTAGTAGAGGCGGAAAATTTAGTAATTAAAAAGGCTAATGGCTAATTTTTATGAGCAACAGTATCGCTATTTGAGCTGTTGCTTTTTTTTGCCATTTTTGGCATAACAAGTTATAATGTGTGTATGAGTATTCTTATTATTCAAATTGTTTTATATTTCAAAAACCACAAATCTTTGCAATTTCATATTTTTCCTCCTGCGGAACTCGCCCCCACCGCGAGGTAATCCTGTCTTTGTCTAGGCTCAAACAGTCCTCGGAGAAAAAATATGAAATAGCAAAGATTTGTTTATATTTATATTCATACATGATTAATTTTGTTTTAGATAAATTTGAGGGGCCTTTGGCTTTGCTTCTGCAGTTGATTGAGAAAGAGGAGATGGATATTACGCAGGTGAGTTTGGCTAAGGTTGCGGACCAGTATGTTACCTATATTCGGCAGGCGCAGAATATTCGGCCGGATGAGATGGCGGATTTTTTGGTGGTGGCCGCGCGTTTGCTTTTGATCAAGTCAAAGGCGCTTTTGCCTTATTTGTATCCGGAAGAGGAGGAGGAGATATCGGAGCTTGAGGATCAACTCAGGATGTATCGGGAGTTTTTGGAGGCGACCAAGAAGATTGAGAAGATGCTCGATAAGAAAACATTTATGTTCCCGCGCGAATTCAATCGCAAGGCGATTATGAGCCAGGCGAATTCTTTTTCGCCGCCGAAAAACTTGCAGGCCGAGGAAATGCGTAGCGTGTTTGCGGAAATATTAATGCGCCTTAAGCCGGCGGAAAAATTGGAGGAAAAGACTTTGGAACATTTGGTAAATATTGAAGACAAAATTTTGTCGATTCAGAATATGCTTCTTAACCGCATCAAGGTCAGCTTTAACAAGGTGATGGCTGACGCAAAAAACAAGACTGAAATCGTTGTTAGTTTTTTGGCTATTCTCGAGATGATGCGACAAAGAGAGGTTACTTTGGTTCAGGACGAATTGTTTGCGGAGATTTTGATTGAACGAATTGCGTAAAACAACCATCGCTTTCTCAAACAGATATAATTTCTGTGCTGACAAAATTTGTGCATTTTTAAAAAAATTATGAATTATAATAAAATATGGAATAATTTTTTTAAAAATAGCTACAATTTTGTATGCACAGAAATTATATCTGTTTGAGAAAGCTATTGGGTATTTCTGGTTTTGATAAATTTTTATTATTTATAAACTACTAAGTCTTGGAAGCATTTGTTGAATAAATAATTCGGCAATCGACACTCGGCAATCGACATTTGTAACATGAATATAAAATCCCAAATCGAATCCCTCTTGTTTATTTCCGCAAAGCCGATGGCTGTTCGCGAGTTGGCTGGTTTGATAAAAAAAGATGAAAAAGAAATTTCTGTTGCAGGTGATGAACTCGTTGAGGAGTATAAAAATAATCAGAAAGGCATACAGATAATCAAGAACGGCTCTAAATTTCAGATGGCGTCTTCGCCGGAGAACGCACAGTTGATTCAGGAATTTATCAAGGACGAAACAACCGGAGAGTTGTCGCGGCCGAGTTTGGAGACCCTGACAATTATCGCTTATCGCGGACCGATTGCAAAGGTTGATTTGGAGCGGATTCGCGGAGTTAATTGTTCTTTGATTATCCGCAATTTGCTTCTTCGCGGTTTGATCGAGGCCAAGAATGACGCGGTCAAGCAAGAAACATACTATACGGTTACTTTTGATTTTATCCGTTTTTTGGGAATTAACGATATCAAAGAATTGCCGGATTTTGAAAAACTGTCTAAGGATGATACGATAGAGAGGGTGCTGGAGGGGGAAAAGACACAGGACAAGGCTGATTTATAGTTAATTAGTAATTAGTTAATTAGGGTTAAGTATTAGCTGGTTATTATTTCCTAATTAACTAATATTCTAATTAACTAATTACATTACCCATGCATAAAAACCCTTTATTTATAATTTTATCAATTTTTACCATAGCATTTTTTTCCGTGTCTTATTTTCTGTACAACAGTCTTCCGACTTTGAGCGCTTTTCAGCCTTTGTCGATAAATGATGTTGTCGCGGTGGCGAATGTGAGCGCGGTGCAGACGGATGTTCCCTTGGTTATGACAGAAACTCGTTTGCCGGAGAGCGAGGAGGTACGGCGGATGGCGCAGGCCGTGAAAATTACCGATGTAAGTGATCCGGTTTTGGAAAGCGGTTCGGCGATTGTTATGGATAGTGAAAGCGGAAAGATTATTTTTAGTAAAGACGCGAATCGCAAGTCGCCGATTGCCAGCATTACGAAATTGATGACGGCTATGGTTTTTCTTGAAAATAATCCGGGCTGGGAAACAGAGTATAAAATATCTCAGGACGACAAGGTCGAGGGTGGGAAAGAATATATTTATAACGGCGATATTGTGAAGGTGAAGGATTTGTTTTATCTGAGCCTGGTCGGTTCGGCCAATTCCGCGACATTGGCGCTTGTCCGTTCGACAGGCATGAGCGAAAAAGACTTTGTCGTGGCGATGAATAAAAAAGCGGACGAACTGAATCTGAAAGATACTTTTTTCGCGGATCCGATCGGCCTCAGCAATTACAATGTTTCCAGCGCGTACGAGGTGGCAAAAATCGCCAAGGCCGCTCTTGCGGATGAAAGCATCGGCAGCGCGGTTTTGTCCAAGGAATACGGATTTGAAACAGCCGGCGGCAGGAAAATAGTCGTATATAGCACTGACGCGCTTTTGGACAGCTTTCCCTTGGGGGACGTATCGCTTCTAGGCGGCAAGACCGGATATACCGAAGCGGCCGGATATTGTTTTGTCGGGAAATTTTCCAAAGACAATGGCAAAGAAATAATCAGCGTAGTCCTGGGCGGCTCGGATATCGGCTATCGTTTTAGCAAGACCCAAGAATTGATAGAGTGGACATATGGTAATTTTGATTGGGTTTACTAGAGTGCCCTATAGATTTTTTAGTAAAGCCGCTTTTGCAAACAGATTAGTCTTTTGTGTGCTGACAAAATTTGTGCATTTTTAAAAAAATTATGAATTATAATAAAATAAGGAATAATTTTTTAAAAAATTGCTACAATTGTGTATGCACACAAAAGACTAATCTGTTTGCAAAAGCTACGTTTGAATATAAACAATTAATCATAATTTTTTAAAAAAAAATATATGGAAGACAAAAAAATTATTATCGCTAATTGGAAAATGAAGCTTGGTTTGGCCGAGACCGTTGATTTGGCAAAGAAGATGAAGGAAAAATTCAAGGGTTTTAGCGGCAGTGAAATCGCGGTTTGCCCGAATTTTATTTCGCTTTTGGAGGTCGGCAAAATATTGAAAGACAGCGGAGTCGGCTTGGGCGCGCAGGATGTTTTTTGGGAGCAGGACGGTGCCTATACCGGCGAAATTTCTCCGCGGCACTTGACGGAAGCGGGCTGCAAATATGTGATTGTCGGACATTCGGAACGGCGGAGATACCTGATGGTGAATTATGAGATGATTCACAAAGAAATCAAAGCGGTGATGCAGGTCGAGGACTTGACTCCGGTTGTTTGTATCGGTGAAAACTGGGAAGAGCGCAAGACTGATCGCCGCGATTATGTTTTGTATGACCAATTACAGCAGGCTTTGTCCGGAATCGATATTGTCGGCAATCAGAAAATAATCTTGGCGTATGAGCCGATTTGGGCGATTGGTTCCGGAACCGCGATCGAGCCTTCGGAGGCGGAGTACGCGCACAAAATCATCAAGCTGACCTTGAATAATATGTTTGGCATGAAGATCGTGAATAATAATTTCAAGATTATTTACGGCGGCAGTATTACGTCGGAAAACGTAAAAGGTTTTGTTGACCTGGAAAATCTCGACGGCATGCTTGTCGGCGGCGCCAGCTTGGATGCGGAGGAGTTTTATAAGGTTGTGAAGGCGGTGCTTTGATTAATTTTAAGTTTTAAATTTTAAATTAATTTTTAATGTTAAATTTTTTATTAAATCGCAAAGAAAAAATTTGTGTTTGTTATTAGATTGATCATTTGTAATTTAAAATTGAATTAAAACTTAAAACTTAAAACTTAAAACTTAAAATTTAGAATATGTACAACATCATCCCTCTAATCCTAATCCTGATAAGTTTTAGTATTATTATCGCGATTGTGGCGCGGAAGTTTTCGGTTTTGGCAAATCTGGATATCGATAGCATACAGTCGGAGCGGGAGGCGAAATTCAAGGAGCAGATTATTAGTAATCGCTTGAAAAGGAATTATCTGTTTTATTATTCCCGTTTTTTACGCGTGCTTAAACCGCTGAGTCAGGGGTTGAATGATTTTTTCCATAGCCTGTATCGGAAGCTGATTGAATTTAAAGAAAGCTATAAAGAAGAAAAAGCATTGGAAAATTTTAATGAGAATTCGATTGAAAAATTATTTTTGGAAGCGGAAGAGCTTTTGAAACAAGAGGCGGTTGATCAGGCCGAGAGTAAATACATCAAGATTATCAGCCTTGACAGCAAGAACACCAAGGCTTTTCGTTATTTGGGCGAGCTTTATTTTTTGCGCAAAGATTTTCATGAGGCAAAGCAAACTATTTTGCACGCGATCCGGCTTTTGGAAAAAGACTATGATGATTTGGCGCTTTCTGCGCCCAAAGACGGCAAAGGACAAGATGATGCAGAGCGGCGGCTGGAGGTCAACCAGCAATTAGCCGGCTCATATTTTGATGTTGCCTTGGTTTGCAAGGTTATGGAAAGCTATGAAGAAGCGCTTGGATTTATTGATAAGGCGCTGATGATTGAGGCGAACAGTCCGCGTTTCCTTGACACAAAATTGGAAATCAGTATAATAAAGAAAGATAAGGCAATAGCTACGGAAACATTGGCAAAAATAAGAGAAGTTAACCCGGAAAATCAGAAATTGGATGAGCTTGGGAAAATGGTGGATGAGATAGAGGACTAATTTGTAATATTTTTTTAAATAAAAACAGTTAATCTTTTTGGGATTAACTGTTTAATTGTTAGAGGTTAAGCCGAAATAGCTCAGTGGTAGAGCACTTCCATGGTAAGGAAGGGGTCCCGGGTTCAAGTCCCGGTTTCGGCTCCGTTATAAAGATCTAAGGTTTGTTTTAGGTCTTTTTATGTTTCCGTATTTTTTTTAGCATGTTCACGTACATAATTTAGTATTGATTTCTTGTGTAGACGTGTAATTTCAAGATTTTCTTCTTCAGGCAAGACGCAGACATATCTATTATTGTGAGATACGACAGCAAATGTTCCAACACACTCCTTTTCTTGGTCAAGAATTTTAATAGTACCTTCTGCTTTTATAGATTTATCTTCGACAGCAAAGTACGTAATAGCCAAACTAATTTTAGGTTGTTTTTTTATTTTGAGCAAACTCCCCCCCTTTTTTTTGTTAATATTTTTTGTTTCCATAATCTTTATAACACGTAGCAATAGAAAAGTCAACTTGCCAAAAACGATAAATTTGTTTATTATGTAAAAAGGTTCAATTTATTTGAATTATAAATATATGAATTTTGAAGGCTCGAAATTAGTATTAGAGGGACAGAAAATTGATAAGCGAGAAAAAAAAGATAATGCCGGAAAAAATAACGAGGAGGCAATTGATTTGAAACGAAGAGGTTTTTTGAAATTGATTTCCGGAGCAGCCGTAACAGCCGTCGTTGGTACGACAGCCTTTAAAATTGCGGAGAATGTTTTGGATTTGGACGAAGAAAAAGTTGAACCGGCCATAAACCCTGAAACAGTAAAGGAGGATGCGCATGAGAAAATGGTTTTGAAAAAAGACGAAACAGCAAAACAAGCTGAACCCAAAAACGAAGTTATCGAAAAACCGGAGCAGAAAAAGGCTTCAATCGAAAAACAAAAAGAAAACGAGGAGAAACAAAAATCAAAAGAAAAAATAAAAATGCTGATTGACAATATAAATTTGGCGCATGAGCAGATTACGAAATCTGATCTTTGGAACAAAGATTTGCTTCCCGCGCCTTTGTTGACGGCTATAGAAATAGTCGAGTCCGGAATGGACGGATCGGCTGTGTCGCCTCAAGGTGCGGTTGGAATTCGTCAGCTTAGGCCGATTGCGATTAAGGCGGATTTTGAATATATAAATGTTTTGCATAAAAATAAAAAAATAAAAATCAATGAACCGGTGACACCTAGCGACGAAGAAATTAACGAAATTATGCGATTGATTAGCGAGGATGATAATTTGTGTCGCAAGTTTGGAAACACCTATTTATCATATTTGGGTCCAAACGGCGTTCATGGGCCGAATATTGGAAAGGTTGAATTAAAAAAAGAGAAAAAAGAGTTATCCCGGCAATATATTTTAGCGGCGTATAACATGGGTCCGGGAAATTTCAAAAAAATTGAGGAGTGGAAGGATTGGCCAAGGGAAACAAAAAACTATACTTGGAAGGTTGACGAGTATTATAAAAAGATAAAACAAAAAAAGAAAAAATTAAGCGAAGAGGGAGTTCATATCGGCAGTTATGAAAAACTTGGGCGTTTAGTGATGGAGGGAGAAGCTTAAATTGTGGATAAAATAATAAATTATTACTTTGTCTTTATCTGGAAAACAAAAAGATAAAAACTTAAAATAAAAATTTATTAATTTATTATAAAAATTTTAGAAAAAATTAACTAATAATAAAGAAAAAAACCAAGGCAAGAAGATATTTCAAAAAAATATCTTCTTGCTTTTTTATTTGAAAAATTGTGTAATATAGATTTCAAAATACTATAATTTATATAAAATTTATGATATAATAATATTATAATAATAAAGAAAGTTAATAATTTTTAACATAAACTGATTCATTTCCCCATGTATCAATTTAGCTTTAAGAAGAATTTTTTGTTTTGTGTAAACTAGCCATTTTTTGGTTGGTTTTTTTTGTTTTCTGCGACGCAAATCTTTGCTATTTCTTATTTTTGTTTGGCTATTTTACCACGGCGCAAATCTTTGCTATTTCTTATTTTTGTTTGGCTATTTTACCACGGCGCAAATCTTTGCTATTTCTTATTTTTGTTTGGCTATTTTACCACGGCGCAAATCTTTGCTATTTCTTATTTTTCCTCCTGCGGAACTCGCGCCGGACGCAGGGTGATTCAATTGTTTTTTTGCTCAGACAGTCCTCGGAGTAAAAATAAGAAATAGCAAAGATTTGCTAGGTAAAAAATTAGTGATTTGTTTTAAAATATATTTTTGAAAGATTGTTATAAAATGAAAAAAATTAAAAAAATTATTATATATTTAATTTGTTTATTTTTGCCCATGAATGGTCTTTTGGCAACGATGCAGAGTTCGAGTTATGTGATCTACGATAGTGTGATGCATAATTTTGATGGGCCGGTGATTTCAGCGGTGGCGCATAGCGTTTCGGAGCAGACGGCGACTGTGACTTGGACGACTGACCAGATTAGTGATGCTTTTGTGGAATATAGTACTGATAGCGGTTTTGCGGCTAGTAAAGAGCAGGGTACGAGCGTGCAGAACGCGACTAGCCATAGCGTTGTCGTGAGCGGGCTTTCGGGCGCGACAACATATTATTATCGCGTCAAATCAAAGCGTTTGAACGGGGGAGTGAGTATTAGCACGCCGGCAGGGAATTCTTTTACGACTGCGGCTGTTGTTGTGCCGGAACCGACGCCCGAAGCGGAGCCGGCGGCCAGTGGTGGCGGTTTGTTGATTATTGACAAGACCGACAAGATTGCGCCGGTTATTAGCGAGGTTGCTTTGAAAATATTAAATAATAGCGAGGCGGAGCTTAGCTGGAAAACAGATGAAGACGCTACGGAATTTGCCGAATATGGATCCAGCCTTGCTTATGGATTTGTTTTTGGAAAATGGAGTGCGAGTACAGAACATGTTGTTAAGATTAGTAATTTGCAGGAAGGGGTGGAATATCATGTCCGCGCGCTTAGTTCGGATTCTTGGGGGAATGTCGGTTATTCGGAGGATATATTGTTTTCGACCGTAAAAGGCGTGATTACGGACAAGCCGGATGATGAGGCATCGACAACGCCTCCGGTCGTTCCTTTGGATGAGGCGGGGATAATGGCCGAAGTATCTCGGCGCGTATTGGAGTTTATTAACCGCTTGTTTCCGGAAGTGTCCCTAAATAATTTGGGAAATAATTTGGCTGATATCAATTCTTTGGATGATTTGAATAATTTCGCGCCAACACCCATTCTATCCGGCGAGCCGCGGATACGTGTGACCGCGACCGAGGCGGTTATTTCCTGGACAACCGATATTCCGGCAACATCGCAGGTTGCCATGGCCACGGACGCCGATTATCGCGCCGGCGCCAGCGAGGCTTATCGGCAGATTATCGGCAATACGGAAAATCTGGATACCGTGCACGAGGTTACGCTGTATAATTTGGCGCCGAATACGACCTATCATATCCAGCTTCGGAGCAAACCGACTATCGGCGCGATGGCTCGGTCTCGGGATTTTATCTTTGAGACGGCGACAGAAGAGCTTAGCATTACCAGCTTTTTTTCCCAGGTTATTGATGACCAAAGCGCTGAATTCAAATGGGTAACGAACAAGGATGCCGATTCCGAGATTACTTACGCGCCTTATCGCGACGGGGTATTGGCGGTTGATTTGAGCAGAACAGTAAAAGATAACGCGTTGTCAGTAATTCACAATATTAAAATAAGCGATTTTATTGGTGGAACGGTTTACAATGTTGTTTTTGCCAGTACGGACGAAAATGGAAATAGGATAACAGAGACTTTGGCAAATTTTACGACAGCGCCGGACGACGCACCACCTGTTGCATCACATATCAAGGCGGATTCAACAGTGTTTTTAGACAGGAACAACAAGACGCAGACAATAATATCCTGGTTGACGAATGAGCCGGCGACTTCGCGCATTTTATATCAGGAAGGGGTGCATAGCGTAAACGCGGATTTGAAAGAATCCACAGAACTGAACAGTAACTACACCAAAGAGCATGTCGTTGTGATTACCAAATTTAAACCGGGTTCTGTTTATACTTTTCGGGTTGAATCGATTGATTCGGGCGGCAACGTCGTTTTGTCAAAACTGCATACGTTCATGACCGCAAAGAAAAAGGAATCGATTTTTCAGATTATTATGAATATATTGGAGAATACTTTTGGGTGGATGAAGAAGATTGGGTGATTTGCGATTTGCGATTGCCGATTTGCGATTTGCGATTTAGTTTTATGAATAAAAATGATTTGATAAAAAGAACTAAAGATTTTTCACTACGAATAATTAAATTGGTTGATGCTTTGCCTGGGACTATTGCAGGAAAAAATATTGGGAATCAAATTTTTCGTAGTGGAACTTCTGTTGCCGCAAATTATAGAGCGGCATGTCGGACTAGATCGACATCAGAATTTATTGCTAAATTGGGAATTGTTGAAGAGGAGGCTGATGAAACAATGTTTTGGCTAGAAATGATTATGGATAGCGAAACAATTAAAAAAGAATTATTACAGGATTTATATAAAGAGGCAAATGAAATAACTGCAATAATCGTAAGTTCAAAAATAACAGCAAGAAACAATAAAAATAAAAAATAAAATCCAGTATTCTAAATCTAGTATTCGAAAATCGGCAATCGAAAATCGAAAATTACAAGATGAAATATTTAAAAACCACAATCTACGCATTTCTAATAACCATTGGCATATTTGCAACGGTTGTTTCCGTGCGGGCGGCTATTAATCCGATGTTGAATTTCACGGGCAAGGTGACGGAGACGGATGGGTCGGAACTGGCGGATGGGAATTATGATATGAGCTTTCGCTTGTTTGCGAGCTCGACCGGCGGGGCGGCTGTTTGGAGCGAGGATTTGACTGGGGCCAATCTTTTTTCGGGAACAATCAGTACAGTGGGGTCGTCGCTTGACGGTATTGTTTATTCGTATGGCGGCGGGGTAAATGAAAGCACTTTGCACGTTGGGCAATATTTGGCAACTGCGAGCGGGACGGTTGGCGCCCTAATCGTGGACTTTGACAGTGTTGGCGATACGATTACCGTGGCATCGAGCTCCCCGGCTTGGAGTGTTGGCGCGGCTATCAATAACCGGCCTTTTGTCGAGGGTGGAGTGATAAATGTTGATTTGGGAGCGGCGACAGATTTAAGCAATGTCGATTTTGATCAGATTCTATACTTAGAAGTTGTATTTAATGGCGAGACTATGCAGCCGCGCAAGATGTACAATGCCGTGCCCTATGCTTTTAATGCCATGAAGCTAGGCGGGCTTGGGGCGGAATCGTTTGCGGCTTTGGGTGATAACGAGATAGTTACGGGGCAATGGAATTTTGCGGATATTTTGACAACTTCCGCCACATCCGCGGCTACTACTCTTACTGTAATACAAAATGGCAGCGGGAAGGTTGTGGAATTTTTAAGCGGGACTACGACCGCTTTTGCGGTGTTGAATGATGGGCGAGTGCAGATTGGCGACTACTTTTTTCCGACAGCTCACGGTTCGGCCGGGCAGATTTTGAAAACCGATGCCAGTGGCAATCTTTATTGGGCGGCGGATTTTGCCAGCTCTTTCGGATCAGACGGCAAAACGCTCTGGGCAACCAGTTCGGACAGTCTTTTGATTTACCCGATTGACACAAGCTATATTACGGTACTTGGCAATAACGCGACGACAACTTTGAACGGACAGATATTCGAGGTAAACGGTTCGTCTTTGTTTGATACGATAAGTATTTCCGGCCAGCAACAACTGCGGTTTTATGACGCGGATAGCAGTAATTACATGGCGATACGGGCAACAGGAACTATGGTAAGCAATTTTGTCCTGACATTGCCGGCGGATGTGGGGACAGGGGGGCAAGCACTGCTTACCGATGGAAATGGTAATCTGACCTGGGGCTCGCCTTCTGGTTTTGTTTATGCGTCGGCCGGAACCAGCGGACAATTTGCTTATTATGCGGCAAACGGCAGTCAAGTTACAGGAACTTCAAGCATTATAATTTCACCAAGCGGATATATTGGCATTGGCACAACTACTCCTTTGGCGCTTTTATCGATCGGAAATGTTAGTGGCAGTCAAATATTGATAAACGCCAGCGGGCAGATTATCGACGGTACTTGGCTGGGCGACGCGATCGCGGACGGCTATATCGCGTCCGCAGCGAATTGGAATAATACCTATACGCAGGTCAATGCTTCATCAACATATTGGAACCAGGCGTATCTTTGGGGTAACCATGCGGCACAGAATTATTTTTCGACATCTTCGGCACAAATTTTGGAAGTGGCTTTTGGTGGTACAGGTGCAAATTCATTGAATAATCTTATTGCGCTTGGCATAAATACCACAGGCAATTATATCTCGTCTACTACCGGATCAAATACTATCACTATCACCGGTACTCCGGGTGAAGGGTGGGTTCCGGTATTTTCTGTTACAAATGATTCGATTACGGCAAGTAAATTGGCAGTCGGATCGAATGGTACAAACGGCTATGTTTTAACCTCGGACGGTGATGGTACATTTAGTTGGAATGAAGCGGGCGCCAGCTCGGGATTTGTGAAGCAAAGTTTTGCCGGACAGCTGGCATTTTATGTCGCTGATGGTATAGTAGCAACGGGTACGACCGGGTTGTATTGGGATAATGGAAATACTAGGCTGGGCATTGGTACGACTACGCCTGGAGCCGCGCTCAGTGTCGGTTCTACGGTTGGAAACCAATTCTTGGTTAATGCCTCGGGTATTGTAACAGACGGCACTTGGCAAGGCGAAGCGATTAATGATGATTATATTGCTAGCTCGACCTATTGGAACGCTGCTTATCAGGCGCGCATTATAAATACCACCGCGCCGATTACGTTTAGCGGCAATACGATCGGTCTTGACGGGCTCTATAATATTCCCCTGATAGCATCGACGACAGAGTGGAACAATGCCTACAATTGGGGGCCGCATGCGGGACTTTATGATGTTCTCGGACAAGCGACAAGTACCTTGGCTCTGCACACTGGAATGTATGATCACGTAAGTTATGACGATATTGTCGCCAGCTCTACCTGGTACAACTGGGCCTATAATACCGTAAATACGAACTATGCCGCCTGGAACGCGGTCGCGGCTAGTTCGACTTATTATAATCAAGCGTATAATTGGGGCAATCACGCGTTAGAGAATTATTTTTCAACATCATCAGCACGAATATTGGAAGTAACTTATGGCGGCACTGGTTCATCCACACTCGCGGTAAACGGCGTTTTGTACGGCAATGGAACGAGCGCGGTGAATACGACCGGGCAAGGCGTTTTTGGCATGATACTGATGGTCGACTCCTCGGGTCGGCCGGTGTGGGTGGCGACCTCGAGCCTGGGAATCGACTTTGACGCAATCGACGGAATTGTGCCGATAAGCCAGGGCGGAACCGGGTCAACTACTTTGGATGATTTGATTATACTTGGTACGCATACAGTCGGTAATTATATATCATCAACGACCGGTTCGGATACTATCACAATCACGGGTACTCCGGGTGAGGGTTGGATTCCGATATTTTCCGTAACCGACGATTCAATCAGTGAAGGAAAATTGAATATCATAAATAGTGAAGGCAATGGCTTAGCCTTGATATCAAACGGCGATGGCACATTTCGTTGGGAGGCGGCCGGCGCCAGTTCCGGCTATGTCAAGGAAGGCTTGGCCGGGCAATTGGCATTTTATGCGACTAATGGCATCTCCGCCACCGGTACAACCGGATTATTCTGGGATAATGGCAATATGAGATTGGGAATTGGGACGACAACTCCGGGAGCCGCACTCAGTGTCGGCTCTACGATTGGTAATCAATTTTTGGTTAATGCATCCGGTGTGATCACGGACGGCACCTGGAATGGCGACTCGCTTAACGACGAATTTATTGCGTCCAGTACTTATTGGAACGCGGCTTATTTTGGTAGAGTAACCAGTGCCACTGTGCCGCTCTCATTTAGTGGCAACACGATCGGCTTGGATGGGCTTTATAATATTCCTTTGATTGCAAGCACAACAGAATGGAATAATATTTATAATATCGTAAATTCCAAATACGCAAATTGGGACGCGGTCGCAGCCAGCTCGACATTCTTTAATACTAATTCTAATATTGTAAGTTTAAATTATCTGGATTGGAACGCGGTCGTATCCAGTTCCTCACTTTTTAACTGGGCATATAACACCGTTAATAGTAATTATGCCGATTGGAATAGTGCTTTTACCTGGGGTAACCACGCGGGACTTTATGATGTTCTCGGACAAGCGACCAGCACTTTGACATATCACACAGGAATGTATGATCATGCCAGCTATGACGATGTGGTCTCATCTTCTACTTTTTACAATACCAATTCCAACATTGTTGCCACAAATTATGCCAATTGGAATAATGCTTTTGACTGGGGAGACCACTCGACCCGCGGTTATTTTTCCACATCATCCGGGTATATTTTAGAAATAGCCAATGGAGGTACAGGGGCTAATTCATTAAATAATCTTGTTACTCTTGGTACGCACACTGTTGGTAGCTACATATCATCTACGACTGGCTCAAATACCATCACCATCACCGGTACGCCGGGTGAGGGCTGGGTTCCGGTCTTCAGCGTTACGGATGACTCGATTACCGCAACAAAGCTTGCTATGAGCGGCAGTGGTGCAGGTAATTTGGGACAGGTTCTTATCGCAGACGGCAATGGCACATTTTCTTGGTCCGATGTCGGCACAACAAACGGCACTGTCCGCGAGGGCTTTGCCGGACAGCTTGCTTTTTATTCCGCTGATGGCATGTCTGCTACCGGTACCACTAATCTTTATTGGGATAATGATAATTATCGTTTGGGGATTGGAACGACAACTCCGGGCGCCGCGCTCAGTGTCGGTGCTACGATTGGGAATCAATTTTTGGTAAATGCCTCGGGTATAATTACGGATGGTACATGGAATGGAGACACTATTGATGATGGCTATGTCGCATCTAGTACATACTGGAACGCGGCATATTTATCCAGAATAACAAGCGCGACTGCACCGCTCAGTATTTCCGGCAACACAATCGGTCTGGATGGATTGTATAATATCCCCTTGATTGCCTCGACGACAGAGTGGAATAATAATTATAATTTGGTTAATTCTAAATATGCAAATTGGGACGATGCGTTTGCGAGCTCGACATTTTTTAATACAAACGCCAATATTGTAAATAACAATTATTTAGCATGGAACGCTGTCGTCTCCAGTTCGACTTTGTATGACTGGGCCTACAATACCGTCAATTCAAATTATCTATCATGGAACGCGGTTGCGGCTTCGTCTACTTGGTATAATTGGGCCTATAATACTGTAAACAGCAAATACGCCGGTTGGGATGCCGTTACCGCCTCTTCAACCTATTATAACCAAGCATATAATTGGGGCGATCATGCGTTGGAGAATTATTTTTCAACATCAACCAGCCGTGTTTTGGAGATAGCATACGGCGGAACCGGAATGAACGCGATTGCGAGCGGATCTATTGTTTATGCATCTTCAGAAAATACCTTGTCCGGACTTCCGATCGGGGAAGAAGGGGAAGTATTGATAGTTTCCGGAGGCGAATTGTCATGGGCCAGCACTTCGCCCGCGGCAGCACACAATATTTTGTCAGTAATCCATGGCGACGCGGAAGCAACTGGTACGCTTGTACGTGGCGATTTGATGGTTGTCAATTCTAATACGAAATGGAGCCGTTTACAATTGGGACCGGCCGGATATATCCTTTTTTCCGACGGTACGGATACGCGCTGGGCAACAACCACAAGTATTACTGCCCTGGGCGCTATCGTACAAGGCTCGTGGATGGCGGATACGATCGCTATCGCCTATGGCGGAACCGGAGCGACAACGGCAACGGGTGTGCGCGAGAATTTGGATTTGGATGAAATATACGAATTTGGGATAAATTCTACCGGTACTGCCGGCTGGCTCTGGCAATCGGACGGCGATGGGCGCGGGCAGTGGATTGCGACAACTAGTCTTGGAATTGGAGGCGGTGGAGTTGAACAGGCATATTCCAAATTTATCGGCACAACCACCGCAACAACAGACGGGCATTTTGCGACCGGCACTTTGGATGGCTACGCGGCCGGCAACGCTATTTGCGACAATGAATATCCGGGAAGTTATTTTTGCCGGACTTATGATATTTTGGTAACGGTTGAGCAGGACAATATTTCGGAATGGGGGACAGCAAACGCGGACGCTTGGATCGCGCAAGGACCGCCCGGATTTACGGACAATTCAAACGATTGCAACGGCTGGAACACGAACGATATTGATTATCTCGGCGCTTTTTGGGTGTTTAACGGCGATACGGGCGGATATGGTAAGCTGGTTAATTGTACGCAGGTGAAGCCGTTGGCTTGCTGTAAGTGGCAGTAGGGATTTTCGATTGACGATTTTCGATTTGCGAATTAATTGTATTTTTGTGGATAAAATAAAAATTTATTTTAAATTTAAAAATTATTATTGTTGATAAGAATTTATTAAAATCTTGATTAAAAAATAAAAAAATAATTTGCCTTAGGTTAGGTAAATTATTTTTTTATTACTATTGATTTTTTTATGAATTTATGGTATAATAATAATTATGCTTATTGTGATTTTTTGAGTAAATATGTTATAATAATTTATAATAATAAAGAAAAAATAAAAATAAAAATTATCGCTTGTAGTTAAAACTTAAATATAAACTGATTCATTTCCCCATGTATCAATTTACGCCTTATTATTTTTGTAATTGCAAAAACTAGCCCTTTTTGGGTTGGTTTTTTTTTGTGTTTTCCTTTTTGTCATTCCCGTACCCCTCCGGGCATAAACTCCGGCGGGAATCCAGGAGTAGAAGCGGTATATGTTGTTAAGTCTCAAGTTTATGTTCATGACGCAAATCTTTGCTGTTATATATTTTTCTTCCTGCGGAACTCGCCCACACTGCGTGGGTAACCAAACTGTGTTTAGGCTCAAACAGTCCTCGGAGAAAAAATATATAACAGCAAAGATTGGCTAGCAAATAATTCAAAATTTTTTTTATATATCAGTTACTATAATGCATTTTTTTAAGAAAAAACTGAATAGCTTTTTACTGATAGCGATTTTTTTGATAATCGGAGTTTTTTCGTATGCGGGAATTTCTAACGCGCAATACTGGGTAAGCGATCCGGATAACTGTCCTTCGAGTGATAGCGCCACATACCCGGGACAGGATTGTAATACGTTGGATATTTGCGGCGTGGTTAGTGGGAATATTGATTGCTATGACACTTCTTTGCTTAATCCGCCGGTTGCAAGTGAAAATAATTCTACGACTAACCAAGATTCTGCCGGTACGAATGCCAATACCTTTAACGGCGGTTATATTTTGAACTGTTATGCCAATGACGGGTCTGTGCCGCGTTGCGACGATAGTGGTACCTGGTGGTGCGATCGAAGTAGTGTTTGTTACGGCGTTAATCGTCTGACTACTTGTACCGGCGGCGCGGCAGAAAGCTATGCTTGTGGCACATGTATGACCGGTTATACATATTGCGACGGTGACTATACGGATGGCGACGGTTGCGAAGTGCGATCTGGGATTACCAACTGCGCGGTTGGTTCGAATAATAATATTAATGCCAGCTGTTCTTGCGTTTGCGATACCAACTACTACGATTGTGATGCATCGGGCGCCGGCGCCGGAAACGGATGCGAAATTTTAAATGGCGGCTCTTGCGCAGTCGGCTCTTTGGTCGGCACTTGGGACGGGCCAACTTGCACTTGCGTAGTTGACAAAAGCTATTTTGAAACAGGGACAGAGGTTTCTTATTCTTCCAATGATCCCTTGCTTTGGGGAAATCAATATGGCGACGGACCTTTGCTTAAAATGACAAGTATGAATGCGAGTACGACCGGTGGCGTATTTTATGTCGGCAATGACGGCAAAGTCGGTATAGGTACCAGTTCGCCATCGGCGATGTTGACTGTCGGCTACGAAGTCGGTTCTCAATTTCTCGTAAGCGCAACAGGAACGGTTCTTTCCGGCACTTGGAACGGCTCTCCAATTGGACTAGCCTATGGCGGCACCGGCGTTAATCTTTCGGCTGGTACCGGATTTCTTTATGTATCAGGCGGACTGACTATCGCGTCGAGTACTATCGATATCGGATTGACAAATATTAGTACCGGCGCCGGACTTACGATGAACGGTTCGACTATCAGCCTGGATAACACAGGTAATTGGGCTGGTACTTTTGATAATTTTGATTCAACAGCTTTTTTTAAACTAAGCGATTGGTATGCGACTACGTCCGCGCCGCAAATCACATCTATGGCGAATCTGGTGACTATTGGAACGATAACGAGCGGGACTTGGCATGGGGGAGTTATCGACGTTTTGTACGGCGGTACCGGCGCTACGACTTTGAATGATCTTATCACCCTTGGTACCCACACCACCGGCAACTATATTTCGTCAACAACAGGCTCAGATACCATCACCATCACCGGCACACTGGGCGAAGGCTGGGTTCCTGTATTTAGTGTTACTGATGATTCGATTACGGCAAGTAAGCTTGCCATGAGCGGAAGCGGTACAGGCAATATAAATCAAGTCCTTGTAGCGGACGGCAATGGCACTTTTTCCTGGTCTGATATCGGCACTACCAATGGCACTGTTCGCGAAGGCTTTGCCGGACAGCTCGCTTTTTATGTTACTGATGGCATGACAGCCACCGGCACCACCGGCCTATTCTGGGATAACGGCAACACAAGATTGGGAATCGGAACTACTACCCCGGGAGCCGCACTCAGTGTCGGCTCTACGGTGAATAATCAATTCCTAGTCGGCGCTACCGGCATTATTACGGACGGTACCTGGAACGGCGATAATATTGACGACGATTATGTCGCGTCCAGTACCTATTGGAACGCCGCCTATCAATCACGCATTATCAATACCACCGCGCCGATTACATTCACTGGTAACACGATCGGCCTTGACGGACTCTACAACATCCCCCTCATCGCCTCAACCACCAATTGGAACGATGCCTACATTATTGTTAATTCCAAATACGCTAATTGGGACGCGGTAGCCGCCAGCTCATCCATGTACAACTGGGCCTATAACATCGTCAATTCCAATTACAGCGCCTGGAACACGGCCGTTACCTGGGGCGACCACGCAGGACTCTATGACGTTCTCGGTCAAGCGACTAGCACAATCAATCTCCATCTTGCCAGCTACAATCATGCCAGCTATGACGCGGTCGTATCCAGTTCATCTCTCTACAACTGGGCATATAATACGGTAAACAGCAACTACGCCAATTGGAACAACGCTTTTGGCTGGGGCAATCACGCCGGACTATACGACATTATCGGTCAAGCCACAAGCACTCTTGTCTACCACACCGGAATGTACAATCATGCCAGCTATGATGCCATCGTAGCAAGCTCGACATTCTACAATACCAACTCCAATATCGTAGCCGCAAATTATGCCAATTGGAACAACGCCTTTGGCTGGGGCGACCATTCGACCCGCGGTTATCTTTCCACCACATCCGGGCATATCCTTGAGGTAGCGAACGGCGGCACCGGTCAGAACACATTGAACAACCTCATCACCCTTGGCACGCACACCACAGGCAACTATATTTCATCAACCACAGGATCAAATACCATCACCATCACCGGCACCCCGGGCGAGGGCTGGGTTCCGGTATTTAGCGTTACTGATGATTCGATTGGCGAAAGTAAATTAAATATTACGAATGGCGATGTGAACGGTTATGTTTTGACATCAAACGGCAATGGGTCGTTTTCTTGGTCAGCGGCCGGGGCCAGTTCCGGTTCAGTCAAATACAGTTCGGCCGGTCAATTGGCTTTTTACGCGACTGACGGTATTGTTGCTACTGGAACCACCGGCCTATTCTGGGATAATAGCAGTGCAAGACTGGGAATCGGTACGACAACCCCGGGAGCCGCACTCAGTGTCGGCTCTACGGTGAATAATCAATTCCTAGTCGGCGCTACCGGCATTATTACGGACGGTACCTGGAACGGCGATAATATTGACGACGATTATGTCGCGAGCTCGACTTTTTGGAATGCCACCTACCTGGCGCGTATCACATCGGCAACCGCACCACTGACATACGGTGGCAACACAATCGGTCTGGACGGAAATTACAATATTCCATTAATCGCATCCACTACGCAGTGGAACAATAACTATAACCTGGTCAATTCCAAATACGGAAACTGGGATTTGGCTTTTGGCTGGGGCAACCATGCCGGTCTTTATGACATGATCGGTCAAGCGACAAGCACGTTGGCATACCATACGGGGATGTATGACCACGCAAGCTATGATGCCGTTGTTGCCAGTTCAACATACTATGACATAGCCTATGTCGAGCGCGGTTCCCAGATTGCCGGCACGAACCTGACCTGGGGCGGTGGGCAGTTAAGCGTTAACGACAGCTGGTACAACAGCCTCTCTGACATGACGCTGGCAACCGGCAATATCTATATCGGTGACGGTGCCGGGCATCCGGTTGCGACATCAACTCTGTTTATGACGACAGGCGGCTATGTCGGCCTAGGCACCAGCTCGGCAAATATCGCGCAGAGATTGACGGTTGACGGCAATATTCTTTTGAGTGGCGACATAACTCCGGTAAATGCCAGCTCATCTAATGTTGGCTCAATGACACACAAATTTCTTGGCGGATATTTTACCAATCTGTACGTAGACAATCTAGACGTCGGCGGTACATCAATCGCCGGTTCCGAATCAAATATATTTACAATCAATTCAGACGCGGCCGGTCCGGAAAATTCAACATTAGCTTTTTATCGCGGACCATCAACGACTGCAACGATTTATTGGAATGATGATACGGATACTTTTGATTTTAATTTCCCGATTTCGATCAGTAATGCACAAACGCTTCGATTTTATGATAATGACGGCAGCAGTAATTACGTTGCCTTGCGCGCAAGCAGCAGCCTTGCCAGCAATCTGACCTGGACCTTGCCGGCCGGAAATGGCAATGCCGGAGACGCGCTTTCTTGGGGTGCAAACGGAGAGTTGATTTGGTCTACGCCAAGCGGAACCGGCGGAACGATCGGCGGCGCCAGCCTGATCGGCCAATTACCGTACTATGCGGCGGCGACAAACGCGCTCACGCCGACATCTTCGCTTTTCCTTTCCGCAGAAGGTAATTTTGGAATCGGCACCACTACGCCGATACAAAAGCTGGTTGTCGGAGGCTATGGTTCTTTTACGGGTCTTTGCATTAATGGCGATTGCAAGACTGATTGGGCGACTGCCGGCGCTTTTGACGGCGGCGGAGCTATCAATTCGGTCGCGATTTGGACTGACGCCAATACGCTGGGATCAAGTACGACTTTGCCGGTCTATCTGGGCGGCACCGGTCAAAACACGCTAAGCGATCTCATCACCCTTGGCACGCACACCATAGGCAACTATATTTCATCAACGACAGGATCAAATACCATCACTATCACCGGCACCCCGGGCGAAGGCTGGGTTCCGGTATTTAGCGTTACGGACGATTCGATTACCGCAGCAAAACTGGCGGTCGGCTCGGATGGCGGAAGCGGACAAGTGCTTACGGCAGTAGGAGACGGTACATTCTCTTGGCAGAATGCCGGCGCCAGTTCGGGTATGGTTAAAGAGGGCTTGGCAGGACAGCTGGCTTTTTACCAGACTTCGGGCATTGTTGCCACCGGCACCACCGGCCTATTCTGGGATAACGGCAACACAAGATTGGGAATCGGAACTACTACCCCGGGAGCCGCACTCAGTGTCGGCTCTACGGTGAATAATCAATTC
>Ga0209416_1000617_pt1 | contig 35168 bp, 43 predicted proteins | sample RifGroF1_FD_184001 | JGI IMG/M metagenome (GOLD analysis project Ga0209416, IMG submission 184001) | Groundwater microbial communities from Rifle, Colorado, USA - Groundwater F1 (SPAdes) (version 2) | ecosystem: Environmental > Aquatic > Deep subsurface > Groundwater | place: Rifle, Colorado...
AAATCCTATTTTTTGAAGATTGTTTATAGGAGTTGTTAGTGATCCAGTTTGAATACCTAAATTATTCTCAATCTTATTTTGTAAATTTTTAGCTGATGATAAATCCTCTTTTTGAAAACCAAAAGTTTTCTCTAAAGATTTTGGAGTAATAATTCTACCAGTTGTTTTAAGCATGTTTTCACCAACAGCTGAGGCTCCACTTAAAGTTGATAATAGACCTTTTCCCACACCCTTAACTACATCACCTGTTTTTTGAAAAAAAGTCTTTGGCTTTTCTTCTTCTTTTGGTTTTAGTGTGATTCCTTTTTGTTTAGCAAAATCTTGCAAGGAAATACCACCAGCTTTACTCATCTGTTTTAACGGCTTTAGTGTTACACCTTTTTGTTTTGCTAATTCTTCTAAAGTTGGCATAAATTTTTTTATACTCTGGCATAACCAAGTATTTTACTGCTATTGATCGTATGGTATTTTACTTTTTCATCCAATCCATAATTTGAATCGACAACATTCAAATCATAAGTTCCATTATTTTTTGGTATAGCATCCAAAATAATTCCAGTGTGTCCAGTGTCTTTATAATTCATAACAAATACATCACCTGAATTTGGAACCTTTATAGATGAATCCACATAAGATAATTTACTAGAAAGAGAATCACCCATTTTTAGACCCGTTAATTGGTTCACAAAATGTCCACATTGACCACCTTTTTCTCCGCCTTTGAAACTTTGTGTAATTACCTGAGGAAGTTCTGAACCTTTTAATGACGTGTTCAGGTCGTTGTTAAAACCTAGTATTTGCTTCAACTGATCTTCTCCATAAGTTTTTACAGCGTCTTCAAAATTCATATCAGAAATTCCAGACTGTTCATAAAGAGTCTTCAAATCTTCTTCTGAAGTAATACCACTTTGAGAAACAGAACCTTGTATTCTTGTTATTAGTTCCTTTACACGCGTTAGTTCTTCTCTGAATTCCTCGGGCCCTTGAGCGTCTGGATCGAGAGTCGTCCCTCCTGCCATCATCATTCTTACATCAGCTTCGGACATTTGAGGCCCGAAGAATTTTTTGATATTTGGATCTGCTGCTAGAGTAAGCAAAGTTGTTTTAATCGTATTTGCGTATGCTCGTAAATTGGTCAATTTTGTAGCTCCAAACAATCCTTCTGCGATAGCTTCTCTCCATGTTGATCTTCCTGCTGCATCCGCATATTTTTCAGCATTTGAGATAGCTGAATTAACTAATTCTAACTGCGCATTAGATTGAATACTTGTATCTTGATTTGTTACATCTAATCCACCGACTTTATCCCACGATGAAGTTTCTGAATTAAATTGTCTCCAATCAGGAGATGTTGATGTGCCAAAATTTTGTACATCAGGTGTTTCAGTCTCAGTCTCTCCAATCTGTTGCACAATAATCTGGCTAGGATCAGTTACATTGTCTGGAATAAACACAAGGCTATTTCCAACAATTTTAGCATCATAGGTTCCCGATGCTGTTTCAAATCCTGGAATATCTGTTGTAGAAATGACGGGTTTACCTGTTTTTGGATCAATATAGTAGCCAATCAACTTTCCATTTGACATCTCATATTTTGCCCCAGCAGATGGCGAATTGAGGGCAAACCATGTCTGTGCTTCAAAATCACTCATCCCAGCATCTTCTAACAACTTTTGATAAGAATCTTGATCAATTTCTGAAATGCTGTAACCAGCTTTTGCGGCATTTGTTAAAACTGAAGTAGCTTTTGTTCTTTGTGCGTCTGTTTTAGCTTTTTGTTCTGCTGTGTAACGCTCTCGTTCTGTTTCATATTCAGATCGTTCCTGCTGATACCGTTGCATTTCCAGTTGATAATTTTGTTGTGATTCGTCTTCCGCAGAAGCTTGAATAGAAGCTATTTCAGCCGCACGCTCTCTTTCTCTTGCTTGAATAATGGCCTCATTTGATTCTTCGGTTCTACGCTCCATTGTTTCTTGAAAAGGTGATCCTGCAAGACCGTGAGACACAGCGATAGATGAAGTTCTTGCTGATGATGCCTCCGCTTGTTTTTGAAGCCTAGCTAAATCAGATTGATAGATTGCTTCAGTGGCATCTATCGTCGATTGTATGCGCGCTAGAGCCTCTGTACGTAAGTCTTCAAGGCTCTTTACTGCTGTGGGTGCTGTGGGTTCTGTTGGTTCGGTATAGGAGCTTGTTTCGTCTTCTGAATCATAAGTCAACTCCGGTCTTGGAGTTACAGGAGCTTCTTCTTCTAATTGCTCTTGTGATGGAACGGTCGTTGCTTTTTGTTCAGGTGATATGGATGCAGTTGTCGAAGAAAAAGTAGGATTCGCCGTACCATAAACACGCATATTGATCTGTTCTTGCATCAACTTCTGTGTTGCTGAAGATACTTTGGTAATGTCAGCTCCTACCGCTCCCTGATAGGCTCCTCCTTTTGCACCTGATTCAAGAAGTGCTCTTTGAGCATCCTGTTCAGCAGCGAGATTTCTTGTGTAAGTTGTTGATCTAGCCATATATTTTTATATTTCAACAGCAAATGAAGGAACTGTTGAGGTATAATCTCCGTTATTGCCAGTGTTTCCACTTCCTCCATAACCGATCTTAATCGCAGTGGCTCCGGCAGGAAGATTGGTGTTATTAGTAGCTTTCAAAACTCCATTCACATAAAACTTTACGTCAGTTCCTCCGTTAAACTCAATACGAAAAACATTCCAGTTAGTAAGTGTTACTCCTGTAATTGGAGTTTCCGTGTGTCCGACACCTGCGCTTGAGGTGTGGCCATACAATGCACCAGCCGCATCAACGGTGAAGCAAGCCGCATCAACCGTTTGATCATCATAGTCTGACAATACAGCCGCTCCACTTGTAAGACCAAAACCCATTTGTTCCGATCCCGTTCCACCTCTACGATGTGCGAACTCTGCAAAAACATCTTTTCCAGAATTGAACATCAAAGCCGCTCCACCGGAGGTAAATTGAAATATGTTAGCGGAAATCAAATAGTTTGGGTTGTCGCCAATGGGGATAGAGGTAACGGAAGCAGTCTTTGTCAACGTTGTTGTTGTACAGGCAGAGATAACCCAGATATTTAATCCTGTGCTGATGTCGTCGTAGGGAAGATTGAAATTCAGATATGTTTTTGGTAAGCGTGCTCCGACACCCATAAACATTGGATGGCTGTGCAATAAGTCTGCATTACTCCCATTCGTCAGTGTTTCCGCTTCTGCCCCTGTTATATCGGTTGCACCAAAGAAAAGGGACATCTCGGAAAGAATTGCTGTGGTAGGCATGGTTGCTTGTTGTCCCACAAGTTCAAAATTCGTTCCGTCATAAATAACTGAAATATAGGACGCGGCTTCAACATCTCCATCTTCCAAGTCTTGATCATGATTTTTTTTAATTGCTTTCACACCAAGACCATTCACGTTCAAAGTGGCGGCTCCTGTATTTGCAGTGTTCACTTTCACTACAAATCCTTGCCCCGTAGCATAAGCTGTCGGAGCAGGTGTAAGAGTTATGGCATAGTCATCTACTGCTCCAGCGTCAACTCCATAATTCCATCCTGAATTTTGAATAAGTTTTGCAAGATAACTCGGCTTCACCACAAGACTTGCACCAGTTGATCCTGTATCGGTTCCGGCTAAAGCTTCCGCATAAGTGGCGAGTTCTACAATTCCTTTTACTGATTCAGTGGCATCTGGAGCACCTGCGATAGCTAAAGCATTCGCATAGGCAATGTTACAAGCTTTGGTTGTTTCGCCCGATGTTGGTGTAGCAAGACCTGAAATGCTGTTTACACCCGTCAGATCAACCGAGTCAAAAGCCTCTGCTCCATTTAATCGACGGATGACACGCAATAAAGCCAAGTTGGTGATCTTTACAGACGCACCTCTTGAATGAGCAAACTTATTTGCAGTCTTGCTTGTTACTCCGTCTACGCGCGAGACACCCCTTGTTGAAATCGTCCCAGCAGAACCAACAAGAGTCACAATCATGTGTTCCTCAGAAGCCGTACCCTCGTCTACTGTGAGATAAAATACTCCTGATAGCGTTGATCCGTCATCATCCGTGCTTCTTGAGAGCGTCAGTGATGAAGCTGTGCTACCGATTCCAGAAGCGAGAGTTGTGGAGAAATTAGCCAAAACAATAGGAATAGCCATACTAAGTTGTTGTTCTAAACTTTAAGATATTTTTCTGACCGTATGTTTTAATATCGTTGAAATTAAATTCCGACACGGAGGCATAGCCAACATTTTTAGCTTCAAATCTTATCTTCACTTCATCAAAACGATCCGATCTGACAAGAAACTCTCTTGTGTATTCAAAAGCCTCAATTCCTCCTCCACCTCCTCCTACCTCTAAAGAACCTACTTGTGGGCTTCCTACTAACACAGATGCTTCCGTTGAAACGTAATCACCCGTTCCCAAAATTGATCCTAAAGTTGTAAATGAGCCATCATCGTAGGCTAGTGAAACTTCAATGACTTGGTCTATCCCTATTTGACCCCTGACAGTTAATCTTTTGTACTTCTTTAATTCATCCACTTCCAGTTTTGATAATTTTCCTTCCCAATAATTTTGAGGAGCTGTTTCGTTGGAAGAAAAACCTGTAAAAGCCTGATAAACATTGTTTGTCATTGAATCGCCACACCAAAGAAAACCATTATAATTATCCATTGTATGAGCAAAATAATCCAACTGATCAAAGGATTCATACTCTTTGTTATAAGCAAACATTCTATTGTTACTGGAACTATCTGATGTTCGACAAGCGAAAAGAAGATATTTCCCCCATTCAAAAGCAGCTGATGAATCGAAATTATAATTTTCTAAATCTACGTTGTAAGAAAAAACAGTTGGGATAACACGATTGTTTATTTTTTCCAACGTGAGGAGCTTGAACCTTGGTTCGGTTGGAGTGGTAGTGTCAATGAAATAAACCCCATCTCCTGTGGCAACAGATGCCCTCCAGTTAGATGTTCCTATATTCACTCGATAGATTTCATTTGTTACTGTCAAATCATCTGTATCTAAAACAAAAATCCATACTGCATTTTCATGCAAACAGTAAAAATTCTGTTCGTATTGCAAAATGTTCAGCAAATCTCCTCCAATAGGTTGAGAAACAACATAACCCTGTGAAGCTGTGCGGGGAGATGAATAAGTAAAATCTGCTAAGCCTCTAATATCACTCTCTTCGTATTGATAATCCACGGTGACAGGATTAGCCGTTACCGTATTGAAAGTTACGCTATAAGCGCCTGTGACATAATTGATCGTTCCTGTTCCATCTCCATAAAGATTCCCATTTTTGTCGTCTTGAATAGTCTGAACGGCACTATCTCGAAAAACCACATTAAATCCCGTTCTCACTCCAGTAACACTGGCCAAAGTTCCCGAGTAAACAGTTCCACCCGCGGCTCCTACTGCTTCACCTGTTACTGTTGTATAAACCGTACTGTTTTGTAAGTCTTTGTAAGAACCATACAAAGAGTTCTTATCCGTTTCCCTATTCCAAAGGTGCAGCCTGTTGTTCTGAGCCTCGATATAGCCAAGAAAATTCTTTGCGGGATTGTTCATGCTCCTATAACTGCCTGGATTTGCTATTAAAAACTTATACAATCCTGCATTTTGAGAGGATAACCACATTTGATAGCCGGCGAGCGATGTATAAATTGTCATTGAAATATCCTCTCCGTCTGCGTCTGTTCCAAGTAAATCTGTTCCTACCTCCGTCCATGTGACTGCATCGGTTGTGTAATCTAATTTTTTTCCATGGGTGCGAAATACAACCTTGTTCCCATCAACTTTTGTACAAACTTTGAGTCCTGTAATCTTTCCAGAACCGACGCTTTCGGTTCCAACTATTGAGTATCCTCCTGTAAGTTCTATCCGATCCCCTAAAGTAAGCCAATTCAGCGACCCACTGGCAGCATTTTCTGGAATAGAAAAATCCTCTATCGAGTTTATCAAGCCTTTGTCAAAAGATTTTACCGTGAACTCGCGCATATTTAATAGACAGCTTTAGGATTTTGCCAATTTCCATAACGAGGAGAAAGGTGATTCCTTGATTTCAACTGTTCGTCCCACAAAATTGCTCTATTCAGCGTCTGACTAAACTCAAGAGACCAACGATCATCCCATGATCGTGATTTTTCCCCTGCATCGCTTGCATAATAAAGCTGTGCCATCTTGAGAGGTAAAAGATTGTGGAAAGTTGTTGGGAAACTCCATGAAGTGCTTGGAGTTATGTCATCTGAATACTTCGTGTAATAAAGGTAAACAGTCTTTGAGGAATGATTTTGACCTGAAATATGGAAAGTATTTGCAGCAAGATTCAAAAAATAAGCGCTCGATCCATTTACTCTATTATTTCTATCGTCTAAAGCCACTTTTCTATATTCTGGGTATCCGTCGTTTTCAACTACGCGTAAGTCGAGTGAGAAATTGGTCGGTAACGATCCAAGAGAAGTTGAGTAGCTATAACCACTTGGAACACTATAAGATTGCTCATATTTTAGAATTTCCCACGGTCTCATTGCTTCAACCTCATTCTTTGCATCATTTAGAAGTTGCATTGAGTAGGTGGCATCTAAAACATCATTGGTCATCGAGGCAAATTTTGAAAGTATCTCGGCACCTGTCATATAAATTGATAATTAGCTTATCCCAGAGGCCATAAAGCCTCTGAAGAAACCAATTATGGTTAGCTGATACTGTGAGCGAGAGAAGGTGTGCTGTGTGTGTGACCTGCGTCTGTTGCTGTGAGACCGGTAGCACCGTGAGTGTGAGCTCCACCTGTGTGAGTGTGTCCTGCGTCAGTAGCAGTTACACTCGTTACGTTGTGAGTGTGACCTGCATCTGTAGCTGTCACGCTTGTTACGTTGTGAGTGTGTCCTGCATCGGTCGCAGTGAGACCGGTAGCACCATGAGTATGTGCTCCACCTGTATGTGTGTGTCCTGCATCTGTTGCAGTAGCACTTGTCAAGTTGTGAGTGTGTCCTGCATCGGTAGCAGTGAGACCGGTAGCACCGTGAGTGTGAGCTCCACCTGTGTGAGTGTGACCTGCATCTGTAGCAGTTACACTCGTTACGTTGTGAGTGTGACCTGCATCTGTAGCAGTTACACTCGTTACGTTGTGAGTGTGTCCTGCATCGGTCGCAGTGAGACCGGTAGAACCGTGTTTATGTGTCTTCTCCACAGGAACCATCCAGAAATAGACTCTTGATGCATTAGGAACGTTGGTTGGTGTAAAAGCGTGAAGCGCACCATCAAAAACTACATTCTCGCTTGTACCTCCAATCGTTACAACCCCGACAGCATCTGCCATAACTTCTGTTACTCCTAGCTTATTTCCAACACCAACTTCGGCCGTATGACCTGCACCACCGCCACCAGGAGTTTGAATTGCCAACGAGGTTACAGTTTTGAAAATCTTTGTTCCAACAACCGTCGAGCCTGGATTGTCGGCAATGACTTCATTAGCAGCGGCATCAAATTGATCAGTACCAGCTACTGTTATATCCCCTCCGGCCCATGAAGCTCCGAAAGCAATTTGAACATTGCGAGGAAAATCAGGGTTAGTTAAACCTGTGGTAATTGGGGAAGCGGCGTTGTCCTCAAAAGAAGCGTGAACAGAAACTGTTTCTGCTGCAATTGGTTGGAAAATAGAACCAACTGCAACAATTTTGAGAGTAGTCTCGGCTGTATCACCTCCCATTGAGATAGAAGCTACGCCACTGTCAGCATTACCTCCAACAGAGATAGAAGCTACGCCACTATCTGCATTACCTCCAACAGAGATTGAAGCAGTACCAGAAGCAGAAGCAACTGCACCATCCGAGGCTGTATCACCTCCCATTGAGATTGAAGCAACGCCACTATCTGCATTACCTCCAACAGAGATTGAAGCAGTACCAGAAGCAGAAGCAACTGCACCATCCGAGGCTGTATCACCTCCCATTGAGATTGAAGCAACGCCACTGTCGGCGTTACCTCCAACTGAGATGGAAGCTACACCACTGTCAGCATTACCTCCAACAGAGATAGAAGCAGTACCAGAAGCAGAAGCAACAGCGCCATCAGAGGCAGTGTTACCTCCAACAGAGATAGAAGCTGTGTTAGAACCTGTATTATCAGCTCCATGCGTTCCAATTGTAAATCCTACCGCACCTGATAAAACAGATGCCGGTTGAAAATAAGATGATCCTACTTTCTTTACGTCCGCGATTGAAGGCCAAAAATCAATTTCACCAACTGTGGCTGAAACAACTTTGACTGTTCCAACCTGTTGGACAACCTGATCGGCTCCTGTTGGGGCTGCATAAGTAAATCCACCTGCTGTCGCGGCATCAAGATACACCGCATCACCGATGGTACGACCATTAGTATTTAATGAGCTAACGAGCGCAAACTCATAAACATTTCCACTTGTGTTGATCTCAATCTGATTCATTACAACGTGAGTAGCGGGAATGTTTGCATCAGCATCTGCTTTGACAACAGTGATACCACTTGTACCAACAAAACTAGAGAGATAAACAAGAGTTCCTGGAGTTAGAGCACCTCCAGTATTGTTGAAAATGGTTACTCCGTGTGCAATCATCCCACCAGTTTCTTGAATCAGACCAGCACCGACCACATCTGCATTGAGCATTGCTTTGGTAACTTTATCTGTTCCAATGGCCGTGACACCAAGATTGGTCATCGTAATGTCTCCTGAAAGAGCTGCAATCGTGGCGGTCACTCCATTACCTATTGCCAGTCCACCGTCGGTATTTCCAATATCCAATTCGGTTGATTGACCGGCATTGTCACCAATAAGAATATTCCCTGTTGCCAGGTTAATTTCAGCGGCGGTGACATCACCTATCAAATTGAAAGAAGCTGAATCAGATGTGCCTTGATTTTCGTACAAAGCTTTTGTTCCAGGTGCAGCATCGGTTTTGACAAAAATTGAACCTTTTGCAAAACCACTTTCTGCACCAGGAATAGTGGTTCCTTCTGAGCGAGTAATTTTTCCGTGAATATCAATATCGGTAAGGAAGATCGGATTCCCATTTGCCAATATATATGTATCGTATCCGTGTCTAAGTGCTCGATTGAATTTCTTTGCCATATTTTTTTGTCTCTTTGCCCGTTTTTAACGGAGAGAGTGAGTGAGGGGAGACTTGTAATCTCCCCCACCCCACTTACCTGAATTAAAACTTCATCTCTAATTACACCCAGCTTGCAGAGTTAATACGAACGCTGACCAAAGCATCAGCTCCCTCTACAAATGTTTTCTTTCCATAAAGCACATAAGGCTTTACGTAACTACCCAACTGGAGAGGAATTGGAGAAGTCTCAACAGATGGTTTTACCTGAAGCACCATATCCACAGCACCCTTTTCACCAAACATCTGATAAGAACTCTCTGTATTCCAAACATCGGCTGCGGCTGTCAGTGTTTCCGAAGTAACAACATAACCATAACCCTTAGCTGCTACCGTACAGGTATTAGCAGACAAATCAGCAGTTGCAGTAATGCGCTTCATGAGAAGTTGATTAGCAGCAGACAAAGCAACACCGTTTGCGGTTGTCGTTCCAGGAGCATTGATAAGAGCTGCGAGGTTGGTATTAGCAACGTCTGCGGCTCCACCAATCAATACGTTTCCTGCTGTCGTTCCGATAACAGTAACAAAGGTAAAAGTAACACCATTGATAATCACCGTATCACCGTTAGTGGGTGTCGTAGCAATTCCAAGCACACCAATCCAATAACCGTTTGTGGTGATATAGCTATCAAAACCGAAATAGGTTGACTTGTAACCATTGTTTCCAACCAAATCTCCATCAACGGTCTCACGACCGGAAAGAGATAAGGTTAATTTCTCGGCAAAGTAAGGATTCAAGTTTGCGAATCCTCCTTGTCCACCTGGTTTAAGGTTGCCAGCTTGTACGCGTGGGTCTTGCATCCCAGTGATGTCAATGTCTCTCAAAGAAAGTTTACGAAGTGCAGCACCATAAACATCGAGCACATTCGTTGTATCAAGAGTAATCGGTGATCCAGATGATCCACCAACATCTCCAGCATCAATAGAATTAGTTGCGCTCGCAACTTCTGAAAGATAGTCGGCATCAACGGCCTTGTTGATAGCTCGCATTGCCTTGTCTGAATACTGCTGCATGAGTGCGAAATTGCTCTGAACAGCATCAAGACTGTCAATTGCAAATGGAGAAGCCTTTGCCGATGTCACAGTCAAAGTTTCGTTGGTTTCTGTTAAAGTTTGCATGCTCATGTCTGTCCCGCGAATATAATCCTGCTCATATAAACGAGTAGTGTACGGACGAGTAACAGGCTGACCCATTACAAGCTTTGCTCTTTCCTCAAAAGATGCCTGTGCGACATAAACAGGTGTGCTATAACGCGTCACCTGCATGCGATCAGACATTTTTGTTTCAAAAACGTGAGTATTTGCCATATTTTAGTCTAAATATCGACTATTCTTGCTAGACATGAATTTTAGATATTCTTTGTACTTCTTAGGATCATTCTCTGCCAATTCGTGTTCTTCATCGTCGGTCATTCTGTCAAAATCCACACTGTCAGACGTGCGTCCTCCAGATGGTTCAGCAGAACGACCATTTTTGAATACGAATTCATCCTTCTTTGATTTGTAAATATCCTCGATTCGGTATGTTGTATATCCTTTAGTAAAAGCCAATTCTGAAACTTTGCCTTTAACTTCTTGGATAAACTCATTTGTCGCGCTTGGATAGTCTTGTTTAATGAGTGATACGACTTTCTCATCAAATTCATTTGAGACAGCGGTTTTGTGTTTTGCTATCTCTTGTTCTCTGATGAAAGCATCGACTTTTGAAGTATCCGGTAAACGGATAGACTTCTTGAAGACATCGAGAAGTTTCTTGGCGGCATTTTTATCAAGACCGTGTTCTTCTGCTACGCTTTCAAGTTCTTTCTCGTAATCTTCTTTTGGCCTAGACTCTTGAAGTTTTTTCTCGTATTCGTCGCGAATCTTTTGCATTTCCGTTTCCGCTTCTTTTTGAGCTTCTTCTTTTGCTTTCTCCACAGCACGGTTTTTTTCTTCCAGTGCTTTAGATACAGGCATAGTCCAGGCTGGTCTTTCTTCCTCTTTTTTCACATCTTCAGATGACTCTTTTTCCTCCGCAGAATCATCTTCTTGTGTTTTTTCAGTGATTTCACTTTCCACTTGAGCATTTGCGTCCTGCTCTAGGACGTTCTTGTCTTCGTCAGACATAGATAAGATTTTATGTGGGTTTACTCCCAAGATAATTAGTTTCCGTTCGCTATCAAACGAACAAAAGGTTTATGAATCGCATTCCACGATAAAAAAACGCACCATGTTTCCATGGCGCGCTAACGACTACGAGAGCGGAAGTAACGGTCAAGAACCTCCTCTCTCGATAGCCGGTACCGCGCCATCGAAAGTCTTGACCGTTAGTATCTTTTTAATTGTTAAGAAGCATTGAATTTCTTTACAAAACCTATTGCTAACTCTTTGAAATCATTTCCGTGAGCCTCACTACTATATTCTCTCACAAATTCCACTTTCCCAGAAGGCCATTCTTTATTCACAATACACTTTGAAGAACTACATTCCATGAAAAATCTACAAATCACTTTTGTATGTCTGGCAACAACGCTGGAAGGAACAATGATTCCCGAAGGTGTTTTCATTTCCCCATCCTCTCTCACAGTAATCTTCTGTAAACACTCCAAACCATCATCCTTTGTTTTCTTATCATCTATGATGGATTGAGCGATATTCTTTATGCTTACATCTGAATACTCCTGTTTGTACTCTGACTCCGATTGATCTAAGACTTCGAGCAATTTTGACAATTTCAATCTTCCGTCATACTTAATCCCTCTCTCGTCTAATTTTCCTTGCACGTCTTCTTTCGTCATAACTTTTCCAAATATGCGTTAATCTTTTTTATAGTCTGTTCGGCATTGGTAAAGACCGAAATCAGCCAGTACCAACAATCTCTTTCTCTGAATAAGCACTTTCTTTCGTCTTCTATTATCTCTGGATTAAAAGCCAATTTTCCATTTATCGCTATTACTTTTTGTTCTAAATCAGTCAATAGCATCCTCACGCCCTCATGCTCTTTGAGATCAAGAGCAATTTCAGCAATCTTTCCTTTCTTTTCCATTTTATCCAATTTCTCTACCTTATTTGGGTATTTTTCTTTATAAGCATTTAAGTCCATATTTTTATCTCATTCTTTTAGACATCACTTGAGAAGCTTCTGCGGTTCCTTCTGGAGTTCCCGTCGGGCTTTCAAAAGGTCTTGCTAATGATTGCTTCATTTGTTGTCCCGTTGCTTGCCCTCCAACATCCACAGCATTTTGAGCGATTTCCCCTTGTGGAACTTGTCCAGCAGCTAATTTTCTTGATTTTCGCATCATGTTTCCGACCACAATGTTCTCGTGCGCTCTTGCGTATTTAAGTAACATATCAAACTGTTTTTTCATGTCCTTGTCTATTCCTTTTTCGTTTCCTTCGTCATCCAAAAGGACATAATCCAGATTATCTTTGGCGTAATCTAGTATACGTTGCAAGAAAGTTATATCAGCTCCCATATTCAATCTGGGCATCTTGTCGAGGAGGATATCTTGAATAGCATTATCAGCTTCTTCCATAAGTTCTTGATTTAGAGAACTCTCGGTATCAAGAGCTTGAGAAACATCGTCATCGTTGAAACCGCTCTTTAGAAGAACGTTGCGAATGACCCATCTTGCATTTATTTTATCTGGATATGATCCTGTCAACTCTTTGATGCTTGATAGCTGTTTTTCATTCTCAATGGCCGACGTTTGCTGCTCCGACGATCCTCCTGACACAATAACATCATCAACATCGTCGACATCCTTAAAATCCACGCTCTCAAGTTGTTGTAATTTTATTCCACCCTTACCAAGAAGTTCGACCATTTTCGGCTTAGTTAGATGCTCTTTCATACCCCAGAAGAATCTGTAACCCTTGTGAGCATAACTTTCCGAATACTCCTTGTTAATTATTCCAATTCTATCCGCTTCTTGCTGTAACTTGCCATAAAAAACACCAACTTTTGCATCAGCTTCTTGTGTCCCTGGTTCTGAAACACCAGACTTTGATTGATTGAGATTATCAAGATAAGAAACAAGATCGATGGTGAGTGATGCAGCAGGATTCTCGATAGTTACAATGTTCGGATTGCGTCCAGGATGAAACAATAAGACATTATCGGGGACAAAATCTTGAAGTTCGTTGATATCAACCAAAGACCCGCTCTCCACCGCCCGCATAGGGCGAGTTCTCCGCTTTTCATTCTCAAGCGCAGTGTTGAGAAGAAACTTCATTGCCTCCGTGATCGGATAAACATCATCCGATTCACCTTTTGTCCAAAAGCTAAATTCGTCATAATGACTAGCCCATGAGACAAAAGGTGTCTTTCCGCTCTTAAATACTTCTTTTAATTCTTCCACTCTAACCCAAATCTTACTTTTTGGATCAAATAAAAGATAAAACCAAGTTCCGTTGTCCTTCATCACCCATTCAGTCATATTCACACCTTTCTGCTCAACAAAACTTGAACTGTCGACATCTATACCGAGAGCCTTCATCCTATTAAATTTGTTTGTAACAACGTATGAGTTCCCATCGGCTTGAGATTCCTTGAAGTTCTTTAGTCTTTCGACTTGAGACTTATCATAAAAACCATTTTTAGCTCCTAAAACCAAAGAATCGTGTGTTTTGTAAATATCAGTCTCTCCATGATAATTTCCTTCCTCAAGAGTTCCCCGTGTAGGATCAGCCACAAACGAAAAAACATCCACCAAGTCATAGTGACTTTTGTAGTTGTTTCCTTCACTTGAGGCATAAATCTTGCTTATAGCTCGTCCTGAAAGAAGCTCCTGTTTCTTTTCTGCTCTATCTTTCCTACTCCACCCAGAACGAGTTGAAGATTTTTCTTGTTCGAAAGCCGCTTGAACCTTCTCCGATAAAATCTTCTTATTCGGAATCTTGAATGTGCAAGACGGAGCATTGTCAATCTTAGAAAAGAGCAGATCGATATGTGAAGCAAAAAAAGGAAAAGGGATATTCATAATATCCCCGTCTGTTTCAATCGTTTTGTTGTTATAAACATCAATCATTTCACTAATCAAAGACATCCGTTTTTGTTTTGCTCTCAAACCCTGTTCAAGTTGTTGAATCGCTATGACCGTTAGCTTGTCTGCAAGCTGTTTTGCTAACATATTCTAGCCCCACTTTGTGATTTTAATGTGTTCTTTTGTTCTCTTATGGATTGTGGGTAAATCCTTAAATTGTGAGTGACCGACTGCTAAATAACGGAAAGCATCTGCTCCATGAGATGACCAATCGTGTTCGGGGTGATCCCTGAACGACTTTCGCTTTTCGTCGTATTGCTTGTGATAATTTTTAAGAACCTCCAAACCTCTCTTACATTTTACCACATCGAACCAACAACGTGATAATAGTAATCTTGCCGCTTGGATTCCATCATCTATTGCCAAATTCGGAATAATTAAAAGTGGTTTCAATCCAAGTTTTTCCGCTGTTTCTTTTCTTGAGATTCCAGTTGTCAATTCTCTTGCTTCTCCATCATGGGGCCAATAATATTCCCCATAAACGTAATCCTTCTTCTGCATCTCTGTCACATAATAAGGAACTCCCTCACCCTCTGCTTCCATGTAGTCTATGATATGAACTTCTCTACCTATCGTTTGCGTAAACCAGATAGCCATGGCATCTCCAACCCCCAAATCCCACCATGTATCGACTTTTACGCTTCGATCATATGAAACCGTTGTAAGACGCTTCTGTTGCTCCGCTTCATATAATTGCGTTCCGTAATAACTTCCTTGGACACTAGCCTCAAATGAACAATAGTATTCCTGTTGCCAAATAGCATCATCTCCATTCTTTGCTATGATCTCTTTCCTTTCTTGGTTCAAAACGTCTTTGGAAATAACATTCGTATCATCTACTGTGAGTATGTTCACGAACCAATGTGGATCATCTTTAGCAAATTCTAGCAGATCATAGGCGTGATTCTTCCCTCTTGGTGTGAAATTGAACAGTGCCCATCCTCCATTTTCAGCCAAAATAGGTCTGATAAAATCCCACGCTCTCGGGTCTTGTAAAGAATACTCTGAAAAAACTACTCCCCGTGGATTCGTCCCAACGATTGAATCAATGTTATCCGAACCAATTATTTGAAGTATCGAGCCATTGATGGTCTCAATGAGCATGTTTGTAGCGTTTGTTCTCTTTCGGAGTTCTTTTGGAATATGATCCATGAATCTGAAACCTTCTTTGTCTGCGCCATCCCATAAAATCTTTTGACCCTGAGTGTAGGTTGGAAAAATGTAATAATAAGTCCCAACCACCTTAAACATCTCCTTGATTGTGAGATTTACGTCAGTTTTGTCTTTTCCTGCTCGACGATGCCAAACTTGAATTAAACGCTTAAAGCCGCTATCAAACGCTTTGCAGAGGGGCATTTGATAGTCTCTAGGTTCAAATTTAAATGGAATCTGAATTGTCATGTTTTATCGTTATAGTGAACTACTTGCACAGTTAAATCTTTTCCGTCTGGCCCTGTCATTTCTTGTCTCTCCGAATACTTTTCTTTGGCCATTCCTTTTGCCACAAACATTGCTACCTTAGTTTTCTCTCTGACTATGTTTGAATCAACTCTTTCTCCTGCCTCTTTACTTATATCCAAACTCAATGCTTCATCAAGTGCTTTTTCCGCTTTATCTAGCCTTTTTAAATCTCCAACAATTCTCGATACCCACTCAGTTCTATCATCAGTAATACTTTGAGCATATTCTTCTGCGTAGCCAGCTTTCTTAGCTGATTTATAAGCATTCCCAAAAGTATCACTCTTAGGTGATAGATACGCCTCCTTGAAGGCCATTTGTTGAGGATTGAGATCGATGGCCATATTCTTTTTGTTTACTTACTCTTTTTATTTTCTCTTTATATTCATCAAAAGTCAACTTTACTCGATAGCCGCATCCTCGATCACAGTGAACATAAACACTATTTTTTGTCCTCTTAAAAACTTTTGCTTTTCCAAGCCAACACCATGGGCAAGAATTCATACTTATCAGTGAATAAAAAATAAATCGGTATCAAAACAAAAAGACCTATGCTTGAAATAATACCAAATAAACTCAAAAACATCCCAAAATCGATCTTTTCATTTGATTCTGGTTTCTTCTTTTCTACCCAAAGTTTTTCCATACAACTGTAATTTTAACCGACACAAAGGACACAAACTGTTTTCCAAGATGTAATGAAAGCTCTTGCACCTTTTACACTGTCTCTTTTCCTCCTTTTTCATAAATCTCTTATAACTCAATTTTACTCGGAAAAAAATCGCGGTCAATCTTTCTCACTTTTACAATCAGTCTCTAAAGTCATCCAAGGTATCTTCCTTTTCCCCCAAGTAAACCTCAACCAAGAAACTCCTTCCATCTTCTTAAAATCAGTAGCTTTTGAGATCAAAAAAATCTTATTGAAAGTTCATTGCAAGCACAGCCGAGGGTGGGGGTAGTTTTTTCTAAAAACTACCCACATTCTCGTGGTGTGCAATGAAGAGGAAAAAGGGGGGTAAAATGAGCGGGAGGGTGTGGCTTGTGAGTATATAGGGGCCACACCCTCGAATTTCGCTAACCTTAGCAATTAAAATTTTCGGGAGGGTGTGGCCTATTTTCGGGAGGGTGTGGCTATCTTTTATGGAGCTTTTTTGAAAGAATATCGCCCTTCCTGAATGATCTTTTTTTTCTTCTCTAACTCATCCCAACAAGCTCGAAACTTGTTATCTTTTTCTCCACAATCAACTGCTTCGGCTACTTCCTTCTTTTTGTATTCAACATCCAACTGCATGGCATCCAAAATCTTCTCTTTTAATTCATCTCTTTCCTTCTTGAACTCATCAATCATCTTTCCGGTATAAATCCATTCGAGCTTACCTAGATCATTTCCATCTTCCACGAGTTCAGCTATAAAATCCTTTGGTTGCTTGTACCTGGTCTTCTTACACTTGAAAGATATTTTACTGGTCGGTTCTTCTCCTATTTTTGTTATAACAAAGTGCATATCACACTTTCCGAGAATATCCCCCGCTCCTCGTATGTTTTCCGAAGTACCCTCACCTTTTGCAGGATGATGGATAAATATAACCGAGCATCCGAACGCACTGTCTACGAACTCATGCCTGATAATATCCATCACTTCTCTGGCTTCTGCGTTTGAGTTCTCATCCTTCATGCCAGCACAAGTTGTAAAAGGATCAAGGACAATAAGTTTTATATTGTTTTTTTCTATAAACTCTTTGAGCTCCTTTACCTTTTTTTCATCTCTAAGGCTGAATCCTGCCGAAATAAACCAATGGAAATTGGGATGATCCCAACTTTTTAGATCATTGGTTCTCATTTTGATCTGTCTGGCGTTCATTTCTTCTTCAATAAAAGCCACTCCGATTTTCTCTTTGTATGGATTCACGAAATCACACTCTCCAATAATCGTGGCAAAGAAAGGCAAGCCAGCACTCAAGCGCATTGCCATCCAATGCACCAGAAACGTCTTAAAGGCTCCAGGCCGCCCTGTGATAGCGATGAGACCAGGATTTGGTATCAACGTGTCAATAAACCATTCTGGATCAGGGAGAGGGGCGTTTTGAATCTCTTGGTAAGTATATTTTTGATCCATCCAATTATCAGAAACATCCTTCTGTAATTTTGAAAGCCAATCCTCGCTCATAAAATTCGGCTTACGATAGACTTAAACATTGCTTGCAGTTCCCTTTCATCCATCGGAGGACTATTTTTTTTGTTCCAATACTCCATAAACTCCCATAGAAACGGTAAAAACCTCGTATCCCCTTCAAACTCAAGAAAAAGAGTGTGGAGACATTTTCCCAAAAGTTGGGTTCCACATTCATTTCTTCCGTCAACACTCTTTCTTACACCTTGAAATATCCGAAGCCAGTCATCGTGGCCCATTTTTCCTTCCTGTCTGCCAATAACCTTTTCTTTTAAGTTAATGGGAAAATCAGCCATGTTTCGCACGTTGTTATCATTAAACGGACAAAATCTATCAAATTGATACTCCGCTACTCCATCCTCATAAACGCTTGGTGGCAGGACGATATATCCTCCATCATTCTTAATATCTATTTGCGGGTGAACTCTTTTACAGCTATTTTTTATGTCTGGGTCATAACGAGTGAACAGGTGAAGTCCACCTGATCCAGTGATTGAAGTAAGAGTTGGCTCACAAATGGTAAGTCTTATGGTTTCGGCATCCTTAAAATCAGGGAGGTCAGTCATCTCTTTGATGTCTATGTCTATGACCGTTACATTGCTGATCTTTCCACACACCAGCCCAATGTTGGCTTCTGGATCGAGCCCCCACCATCTGTCTACGAGATCATGGCTCACTCTAAACGCTTGTAGAGGTGCCCAGGATGCCCCAGGATCGTTTTTTTTCACGAACCCGGTATCTGATAGCAACTTGTGGTGTGGAACCTTGCTACGGGCTTGTAATGGAAATATGTTCCACCCGACATCAATGTAAGCATGTGCCCAGGTTTTCAAATCCATACCTCCTCCTCTTTGATCCGAAACTCCTCTTTCCTTGGAATGAGGCTGATTTTTCCGTTACTTATGGTGCCATTGCGTCCTATTTGGAGAACATTGATCTTTCTAACGGTTTTGGATAAGAAATTAAATCTAAAATCCAGAAAATCGCAGATAAGTTTTGCGGGTTCCTTGCGAATATCAATCCACGGTATTGATATTTTAGAAAGTAAAAATCCTCTATAAAAGTCATTCTCTGTGTCTACTTCACCCGTATCCGAAATCGCAAGTATCTCATTTCTCGGAAGCATACAAATGCTCCAAATGCCTTTGTAAAAAGCAACCAGGACTTTCTCGGTGTCATTTTTCTTGAAATAAATCTCAAACTGTATTTCTTGTGCAACACAAAACTCGACAAATTGTCGAGCTGTATATTTTCCAACTATCTTAAATTCGTTCATAAATTGTCTTCCTAAGTGTGTCAGCGTCAACCGACACGGCGGATTAGTTTTTTGAGAGGAGGAGATAGAACATTTTATCTCCATCTCCCCCTCATTGTACAATCTGGCTAAAAAGGGATAGCACTTGTATCTGTACTGATCTCAATTTTCTTTTCAATAGGTGGTTTCGGAGGAACAAAAGCATTCTCCAAACGCACGCTGTATTCAGTGTTCAAATCTTTTCCTTTTCTGGAAATAGTCACCCACTGTTCAGGTTGAATGTTGATGGAGCGCAAAGCTTTGAACATCAAGCCCTTCGTTGATCTTTGGCTCATCACTCGTTCGTTTCCTTCCTCATCTTCAAAAAAGAGATTCCATTCCATTCCATCTTCCGTTGCATATTCTTCGGGCACGTCTTCTCGTTGATGCTGATGAAGAACACCAGTAAATTTTAATCTGATGCTGTCACCATCTTTTAAGGCCTTGTTGAGAAATCTTGACTTCTTATAATCAAATTCTTTCACGTCCATTGATGGATCATCCCAAATGTTGTCTGACATAACTTTATTTTGCTTAGGTTAATTATTTTTGCGTGTGACCATCTTTGTTCAAGATGTGTCTTGATTTTGCATAATTTTGCGTATGTTATGAATGAGCAATTAGCAGTGTATAAGATTGACGAAAAAATGCAATGCTTGTATATTATTTTCAGTTAATAACTTTATATGCCAAAATATAGTATAAAAAGACAGGAAGAATTAGAACTATTAAAGAAACAAGCTATTTTTCTTTATTCTCAAGGATATTCCTATGAAAAGGTAGGAGAATTGGTTGGAAAAAATAGAACCTTTGTCTACAATGCGATCAAGGAAAATAAGGATGAAAGTCGCTTATCCACAGACACACCCTAAGATAGATTGACGTTAGATTGATACCATGTTATAGTCTTTATGCCAGACAAAAACAATCATAACGATCCCGTCTGCTCCTACTGCGGCTCACGAATGAAGAAAATGAAGGCGACAACAAAAAGCGGTTTGGAATACGAATACCTTGAATGTTCCATGGACAGACTTATCAACGAGGACGGAACACTCAACTGGTGCAATAAAAATAAACCAATAATAAATAACGAAGAAGAACCCTTTTAATACTATGATTGACTACACTCAAAAAGATGTATACATGGCACGCATGGCAATATCCAAATCATTGATCGAACGAGGAAGCTTCTGGTCGCAAAATGTCGAGGATGAGGCAAAAGAATGGGTAAAGTTTATCATGACCGGAAACGAAATCTCGGACTATGACCAGCACTAGAAAGATTGGTCGGATAAAGGAATTGAGAGCAAAAGAAATTCTTGAGAACGCGGGATACGATGTTCAAATGGCTCCCATGCCTTCAAGATACAGCAAACAGAATGATTTATGGGGTTTGTGGGATTTGGTGGCGGTGAATAAGAACGAAATCAGATTTATCCAAGTGAAGTCTCAAATGATTTACGGTGAACAACTGGAACCTTACCAAGAATGGATATGTCCGAGTAATTGTACAAAAGAAATATGGGTTTTTGAGAAGTATACTCGACAGCCGATTCAAAAGATATTATAAAAGATTGGATATTATCCAATCGTAAAAAATCCTTTTTATGCGTCATACCTATGCAACACTCTCTGACTTCTCACGAGAGAAGAAAGATCGAGTGGCTACCATTAAGAAAGAAAACAGACAAGATGAGATTCGTTTGATCGCGTCTCTTTTGGTGAACCCAAATAAAGACTTCTTTTTATCCATCACAGATACTTTGAAAGATAGCATTGAGCATATCAACAAAGCCTATGATGATCTTACGATTCCATCAGAACTCTTTGAAGAAAGAGATATGGTGGACGAAATGACGAAGGAGGAATACATGCAAATGTGCGAAGAACATGCTGTCGATTACGGTGAACCTTACGGGGCTTGGAAATAATCTATGAACCCAATAACAGATAAACAACTGGGATGGATCAGTTCTCATATCCTTCGAGAGTTGTCGGATCAACTGGAGCAGCATAAGGAAATGAACATTGACCGTACACTCCAATATGCCGAAAAGTGGTGTCTGGAAAATCTGGATTTAGGCACCGCATCAGATACTATCGCAACATGGAAGAAAGGAAATCGTGAGATCGTTATAAATCAACTACGTCATCTGGGACTAAAGACTAAAGACATTGAAAACATCAACGAACCATTAAAGAAATAAAAAAGAAAAAATGATATGCCAAATTACCGTCATGGAGATGTCAGTCTTCATCAAATAACTGAATTGCCAAAAGAGCTTAAAAAACAAAAACACAATGGATCGTTTGCTATTGCTCTTGGAGAGACAACGGGTCATAAACACAGTGTTGTTATTGATCGTCCGCAAGATATGTCAATCTATTTAGATGAGGCTACTGGACTATTTGTGCTTGATCTGAAATCAGAAGCTAAAATAACTCATGAGGAGCACAGAACAATAATTCTTGAGCCTGGTATCTATATCCAAAAACAGGAACAGGAATACGATCCGTTTGAAGAAGTTTTGAAACAAGTTAAAGATTAGTATGGATTATTCTCAAGATACTCAAAATCTCATTGATAGGATGTGTAGAAATGTTGAGAGAGAAGATTTTGAACTGGATAAAGAAAAAGCGGAAGAATTGATATTAAAGACTTATGATATTTTCGATCTTCCGAGACCTAAAAAAATAAAGTGGTGTGTAGATATTTTTGATAAATATTTTTCTGATAACGTGTGGAGCACGTGGAGCGCGGAGAGCGCGGGGAGCACGGGGAGCGCGGAGAGCATGTGGAGCGCGGGGAGCGCGTGGAACGCGTGGAATGAGGGGGGTGAGCGTAGTGCGCGGAGTGCGTGGAGTGCGTGGGGTGAGCGTAGTGCGCGAAGTGCGGGGAGTGCGGGGAGTGCGGGGAGTGCGGGAAGTGCGGGGAGTGCGGGGAGTGCGCTAGATTATGATTTTGATTGGTTTGTATTTGAATATGAATATTGTCAGAATCCAGATAAAAATAATTTACCGAACGAAAATGATTATAAATATCTTGAGTATTGTGAACTTTTAATGCAAGCAAAAGAAGCGGGATTGGGATATAGGATTGAATTGTTGGATGTTCTTTATCTTGTATCAACACCTATTGTAAGAATTGATAAACAAAATCGTTTTCATAGTGAAAAAGAACCTGCGATCAGATGGAAAGAAGGAAAAGAATTTTACTTTTTGAATGGAGTATCTTTTAAAAAAGAATTATGGTCAAAGATACTATCAAAATCTTTATCTGCAAAAGATATTCTGAAATTGACAAATATGGAACAAAGGATGATAGGATTAAAGTATAAAGGAGCAGAGAATCTTTTGAAAGAATTGGATGCAAATCTTATAGATGGAAAAACTGAAATTGGAAATGAATTGTATTCTCTTGATATTGGTACGGGAAAACAAGAAAAGATACTGAAATATAAATGTCCTTCCACTGACAGAGAATATGTAAAATTTGTTCCTCCGAACTTTGAAAAAGCGGATGAGGCCCAAGCATGGAGCCATCATTTTACTCTAGAAGAATACTATCAAATAAAAAATCAGTCCTAATTGTTTCTGCTCTTTTCCAGCCTCTAGACGCGAAAATGTCAAAAACATTAGTAGTCTCTATGGGCTGGAAAGAGCGGAGTGAATCTATGAAACTTCCCATCTTTCTTATCATCCTTTTATTCATTATGGCCTGTCTCCTTCCCATTATGTATCATCAATCCATGGAGACAGTATGCCGAAATGGAATGATTGATGTGATAAATGAAATATATTAAACAAAATCTTATGCCAAAATGTTTAGAAGAAAATGGTAATGAATTGTATCATTACAAAAATGAAGAAAAGACTTTAGGACAAAATAAGAACATGAGTGGTGATTGTTCCGGTCTGAGTGGTGATTGTTCCGGTCTGAGTGGTGATTGTTCCGAAATTACCAATGAAGAACGAAAAGAACGTCCGGAAATAAGTTATTGGGTTAAATAAAAGGTGACGGTTAAATAATAAACAAAATCCTATGCCTTACGATTTTACGAAGATAGATTATGACAAATGAAGAAAAAGAATATCTAAAAAATCTTCTTAAAAAATTACCCGCTAAATTTTGGGAAGACGAAGATCACGAAGTAGGTGGATATATAAGTAAAAAAGATTTATACGAAATTTTAATAGCCGACTAACTCTCTCCTCCTAATAATTAAGCCGAAAGGCGCAATGAGGAATATGAAAAAATATATAATTGCAATAGGTGCGTTTATCTTAGTTACCATAGTAATGGTGTTCTGGCCATTTGCGTTAATCGACGCTGGTCACCGAGGAGTAGTTACACAATTTGGAGAAGTAAAAACAGAAATTCTCCAAGAGGGTTTTCACTTCATTAACCCAATGTGGACAGTTCACGAATACGATGTCAGAACTCAAAAGAACGTAACCCAAGCCAACGCAGCTTCAAAAGATTTGCAGTCAGTTTCAACAACAATCGCTCTAAATTATCATATCAACCCGGATTTTGTTCGAGAGTTATTTCAAGAAACACAAGGTGAATATGACTCAACCTTAATTGCTCCAGCTGTTCAAGAATCTGTTAAGGCCGCAACTGCTAATTTTACTGCTGAAGAACTTATTACAAAACGAAGTGAGGTTAAACAAGCGATGATTGAGTCTTTGTCATCAAGAAAATCAATGAGATTCTTTTTAGTTGAAGATGTGAGTATCGTTGATTTCAGTTTCTCTGAATCTTTCAATACAGCTATTGAAAACAAAGTCCGTGCCGAACAAGATGCTTTAGCTTCTAAAAACAAATTAGAACAGATAAAATATGAAGCTGAACAGAAAGTGGTTACTGCTACTGCTGAAGCTGAATCGTTAAGAATCCAAGCGGAAGCACTTGCCAGTAACTCCTCTCTCGTATCTTTGGAAGCTGTAAGAAAATGGAATGGTGTTTTACCTATCTATGCTTTAGGAGATTCAATCTCATTTCTTAATATGATAAAATAATATGGTATCTTCTTTCATCACTGGTTTCGTAGGCGGAACAATTGTACTCTTACTTATAAAACTTATTGTATTAAATACTAAATAACAAAAGAAGAGAGTCGTTCTTTGTTAAACTTCATAGGCGCATAAGCTCCACTCACGGAACGCTTGTGCGCTTCCACTACTCACCAAGATTTACGAGCTGTTTATTAAAAGGATTCAGCTCTAGCATAGGGTCTTGGTGGGTGATGGAAATTGGGATATAATATAAACAGACATATTGTTTCCTTTCGGCTGCCAGACTCCTTGGCAGTGTTCTGCATAAAAACGGTTATCCACCCCACGTGGGTAGCCGATAGGAAATAACCATATGCGGAGGATCAAAACAACCCGATGTAGCAATAAGCAGTTATGCTTTGAGTTAATCGGGTTGTTTTGTTCTTTCCAATGACAAAAGAGAGGAGGATGAAATGGCAAGGAAAAACGAAACTGACAAAATCCTCGATTCTGCCAGGACGAAAAAAGATGTCAGGAGCAAGCAAAAGTCAATCAATCAATTGACTGAGCGCATTTTCACACTTGAACAAGAAATTGAAGCGATGGAGGGACTTAAAGGAAGTCTCACCCACTATAAGATTGAACCTACCAAAGATGTGAAAAGCGAGGCAGTGGCTGTGATGGTAGCCTCTGACTGGCACATTGAGGAGATGGTTTACGAGTGGCAGGTCTCGGGCCTCAATGAGTTCAATGCTGACATCTGTCGCAAGCGCGTTGCTCGTTTCTTCCGACACGGATTGAAACTTATTCAAAAAGAACGGAAAGCAACGAAGATCAATACGCTGATCTTGGCACTTCTTGGAGATTTTGTAAGCGGTTCTATTCATGATGAACTCATGGAAGGCAACAGATTGCTCCCAGCCTTCGCCATCATTGAAGCGCAAGAACACATTGCATCCGGCATCAAGATGCTTCTTGAAAGAACCAATCTCAAAATCGTGATCCCTTGTGTAAGTGGAAATTAACAACATGGTTTCCACTATAAAAAATCTGGCTAAATGCTGGAACACCCTTAAGCTCTACTGCCTAAACAGTAATCTGAAAAGATAAGCTGAATGGCTCTAAAAAGTGTAGAGATTGGGCAATCAGCAGGAAAGACTCCTTAAAGGGAGAATCCTCAGAGACTACATGCCAGACACTTGAATAGTTGTTCGTGCGTGATTATACTAAAAGTATATGCCATACGAACAACAAAAAAAATGTCTTATTTGCAATAATTACTTTATTGCTCGAAACTGGAGAGCCGAAGTTTGCTCACACAGATGCCATCTTGAAAGGAGAAAAAAATGGCATAATAAGAATGTAAATGAAATTCGAGCAAAAGCTCGTGAGAGATACCATAATGGAGGTAAGGCTCATTACGCCAAATACGAAAAAACTCCAAAAGGATTTCTCATGAGAAAGTATAGGAATATGCAAAGTAGAGTGTTAGGAATCCAAAGATTAAAGGCTCATCTCTATAAGGGTAAGGAACTTTTGAAAAGAGAAGAGTATTACGAATGGTCACTAGCATCAAAAAAATTCTGGAAATTGTATCGTGAGTGGATTATCTCAAATTATAATAGAAAACTCACTCCGACAGTTGACAGAATTGACCCATCTCAAGGATATTTTCTGAAAAATATGGAATGGGTAACACATTCAGAAAATTCTAGGAGATCTAGTATCACAAGACATAAAGTGAAGATATAGTCCGAACTATGATGAAAGTCATAGAGAAACATAGAAATATGTTTCCGTTCCTAAAAATAGGAAATGTAACATATAGCATGGCCGCATGACCGCAAAAACAAGGGTATCAACCGAAGCTGGAAACAGCCTTGAACGTCTGATGTATCATTCGTTGGCTGTGATGTTTCGTGATGAACCGCGTGTGCAGTTCATCATTTCCGACGGATACCATGCGTATGTAAAGGTGTTTGAATTTCCGATTAGGTTTCACCATGGCCATTCTGTCAAATACTACGGTGGAGTAGGTGGAATCACCATTCCGCTCAACAAGGCCGTGGCCCAATGGAACAGAGGACGCAGTGCTTATCTGGATGTCCTTGGACACTATCACACACTTCTTGATGGAGGCATTTGGATCGCTAACGGATCACTGATTGGTTACAACGCCTACGCGCTTTCCATCAAAGCCTCCCCAGAACCTCCTCGTCAAGTGTTCTTTCTCATTGATCGAGATGTCGGAAAGACAGTCGTCTGTCCGATCATCCTTGATCGTGATCGCTAGGGCAGTGTTCATACAACTGCCCCCTTTCCTTGAGACGATAAGTTTTTGTCGTCTGAACGGAGGAGACAATGAACTGTAAGAAATGTCGCAAAAAGATGGAGAGATCGGAGAACTCGATTGCAATAACTTATTTCTGTCGCTCTTGCGGTATTACTCGCTACTTCTGTGCTTACTGTGACCATGAGATCGCTACGCTCTTTACAACCTTTTCCTGCATGAATAATGACTGCGGTCGAGCTTTCATAAAACTCACAAGAAGAGATTTGGAGAAATGATGCCAACCTATATGTTTACTGATAGAGGATGGTGTTTCTGTACTCGTTGCAAAGCCTCACGCACTCATGCTTTCGGATTCGATATTAGAGAACAAAGGCGCGAGATTCATCCACTGATAAAGATGTGTACCGTCTGCGGATTAGTCACACCAAGAGCAACCCAGGAGCACAAGGAGTGAGTTATGGACACTCTATTCACTTCCACCTGTCCTGACTGTGGCGGGCCGATCACTTTCCATTTCGCGCTCCTGACAAATATAGGAGTTGGTGTGCTCTGTTTTGCAAAGTGTGCCTACTGCTTCCATCACGGAGACATACGTTCGGCTAGGTTGTTTGTTCAAGTAGATGAGGCTGTCTATCTTTGGGCTGCTCACAACGGTCTTTGTATCATCAACTACAAAGTCCCCGATACAGAAGAAGATGAAGAAGAAAACATCCTCGACGAGCTAGACGATGAAGAGGAACCGTCCAACATCGGGTTTCGGCCCGAGAACGACCCAAAAAGGAGGAAGTCATGAGGTTGGTTTCCTATCTCGCTTCCATGGACGACATGTCCACATGGGCACGGTTGCCCTCGTGACCCTCATCGCTGTCCACTGGGCACTCGGAAAGGTGATCAAATGATCAAACTGTTCTGTGTGAAGTGTGTTCAAGAAACCGAGCATATAGTCTATTCCGTGAGACAAGGTTTCGAGAACTATGTGGTCGAAGAATGTGTGCGATGTGGAAAGAAAACTCTCTCACCTTTTCCTCCACCACCACCTATCATGAACAAGGGGTTCGAACGATGATTCTTTACAAAGCTATCGTTGCTTGCTCTATCTGTGGAAAGACCATTCAAAGCCCTCTCATGTCTGATCCAAATGACGCTGAAATGATCTTGCGTCAAGAACATTACCGTGAAAGCGGCCATTGGGTACTCGATCCGATCTCTTGGGTTGAAACGGGATCGGACAAAGCCCCGCGTCATGTTCCGCACAAGCGGAAGTCTTAAAAAGGCGTGATACGCAACCACGCCTTTTCTTTTATAAAAAATAACTATGTTATCAAAAGAAGCAGAACGTCTAGCCCAAATCCTCTCTGACACCGTGGAAATCTCTATCAAATATCTGGAGAATCTTGAGAAAGGAATGTGTAAAGAAGTGGCGTGGAAGAAGGCGAATGAGAAAAGTATTGCGAGACAGCTGTTTGAGAAGATGAGGAACAAAAAACAACCGTGATACGCGGTTGTTTTAAGTACACTTCTATGAATTGTTTTTGAGAAACTTATAACCGGCATTTATAAGAACCGAGGAAAGTGAAACCACAATGGCTGTATATGTCCCGAAATCAACTTGAGTAACTATTTCAGAAGCATACGTTAAGAGTGCTCCAAAAAGTGCGATTACCGCACCTTTCAAAATTTTCATTCCATCCTCTTTTGTAAGAGAAAATCTTGGTGATCCCATATTATTTACCTTTAGATGATTTAAGAAGACCTAGACGGCGCATAGTTCCGAAGACATAAGCTCCTGTACGCGCTTTTCCAAGACCAAGTTTTTTTGCTCCTCGGTCTAGTTTTTTTTCCATTGACTTTGGCATATTATTTTTTGTTAATATCTTGAAGTTTTTTTAATATAGCAAATACCCATTCCGTAGTTACTTGTTGTTGAGGGATGACGGAAAGATCAAGCCCCAGTTCTTTTTGCCAGTTCCATCCATCTAAAGCCCAAGAAGAAACAGTTTCCGTTCCTTCCATTTTAGCAAGCTCTCCATAGACCCATGCTTTCGTTATAGATGTTCCTGGGCAAGTCTTCGGCATCCAGTCTCGGTGAAAAGTTATCTTTTCATCATCTAAACCTAGATATTTCTTGAGTGTGTGAATGACAAAGAAAGCATTTTTCTTTGTTTCACCGCTCCAAATCTCTTTGTCATAATCACCCACAACTTCTATCCCTATCGTGTAACCCTCCAAACGACCAAGTTTTGAATAGGTTGCGTTTCCCGATCCCGCATGAATCCCAACATCCTTCATTGGGGTAAACAGCCATATTCCATCTTCTCCGATAAAAAGATGAGGAGCGGCTTTCCAACCCTTTCCCTCATAGAATCTTTTGAGTGCGTCAATAGATTTTTTTCCGTTCCAATCCTCTTTTTTTGGTCTCCACGTATGATGCAAAACGATCCCATTTGGTTTGATGGGGCCGAAGTCATACAACCTGACGTATTTTTCGAATTCCTCCCGTGTTTTTTTCTCCCCAATGATAGTCATAAGGCTTTTATTTTGCTTAGGTTATTTAGGAGGTAGAAAGATACCTTTTTGGTATTATATCGCTTCCTGGCGCATTACAGTGGGTCACAGAGCATCTTAATAAAGAATAAGATCTGCCGCTTTTACTACTCCGGCCACTAAAGCTGTACCGACGGCCATCATGACTAGCCCAACCATCGCGTAAACAAATTTTTCTACAAGAACAAAACGCAACTTTGGAGCAAAACGTCGGTCAAACTTCTCAATTTCTTGTTTGATCCATTTAATGTCAGTTTTGATTTCAGCCATATTGGCTGCTACTTCCTCCGGTTCCATATATTTATTTTAATCCTAAGAACTTAGCCACTGATAATAATTTTGTCACAAATCTTCCTATCGTTCCAGATGTTGTCAAAATACTTGTTTGCACAGCCCAGACAGCTTGAGGATTGCCGACTTCTGACAAAATAATTTCTGACGGTAAAGCATCTTCCCAGAGGTCTAAGGAATTGATTTCATCTGTTCCATCAAAAAGGTCGTCTACATAAATATAAGCTCCTACTGCAACGGAAAGACCGTATATCTTTATCGTCGCATAAGCGGGAACAACACCGGAATAAGCCTGACCCAGACTAAACACATTCCAATTTGAATCTGATGGCATGTATTCCACCTGATCGGCAGAAGTTGATTGTGGCATCCAAAGTTCAACTCTCGTTTCATCGGAAGCCATTGTTGCGTTCTTTTGGATGAACCCATTTGCTTCCGCCGAATAACCGACAAAACAAGGCACTTTGTACTCCCAGTAGATCCCATTGGAAATATTATTTGGTGTGAGACGCAGAGCTAGAGACCCAGCAGTGTGGACATTCGTATCCGCGAGACTTGCTCCAGTTGATTGGATGATTCCTCCTGGAGTATAGACATAATGTTTGTTATCAGTTGCATTCCATCGATGAAATCTAATCTTTGTTCCATCTACGTTGTCGCTATAAGTTCCTCCCACTGTCGGTGTTGAGTTATAAAAATAACACGAATCAAACACAATTTGGTTGAATGTTCCTGTCGCAACATAAATATCCGATGTTGGAGCGGCGACATCCCCGAAATATGCTGATGTTATTCGACAGTCATAAGTGCTTGAAAGAGAGATCGTGTTGTATCTATTGCATTGTATATCGCCTCCAATCATCTGTACGCGAGCATTGGATAGAAGCATCCCTCCCCAATAAATAAAACCACTCGTATTGCACCCGTAAGCCATCGGATCATTCAGCACAACTCCCGTGTTGATGATGTTGAAACCGATTTGAGCTGTGGCCAGAGCTACGGGAGAATTATATGTTTCGTTATATGTGGCTATAATAATGTAATTCCCACCGTACTGAATAAGCCCATCGTAAGACTGGGTTATCTTGGACGATGAGGAATTGAGACCCCATCCAGAAACAGGAGACCAGCAGACGTTATAATCAAACGACGTAAGATAATGATTCGCCGCAGATTTAATCTGAACTCCGCGACGTAATATCGTTGTGCCCCCAGGATTCAAAAATAATGCCCAATCAATTGTAATTGAAGCCGTTGATATGGTATTTGAATTTATGAAATAATATCCATAGCTGGCATTCTTCGCTGTGAATTGGATATTGCGATGACAATTAAAAACTTTCGCTCTTGTGGTGTGTGTCCAAGATAAACCAGATTCAGCACCTCCTGGGGTATCACAAAGTGTAATGAGACCGGCTGCGATGGTCTTGATAAATTTTACTTCCAGATGGTTATAAACATCTGTTGGAGTAATAACCAATTTGTCTCCAACGAGCCAGTCGAGTGTAATTTCTGCAACTTGCAATTCACTCCCCGTCGTGCCATTTCCGGAGACATAGAGTGGTTTCCAATTTGTTCTTGGTGCGCCGGAGATGTTAATAAGCAAAGGAGCATCCCCAATAGTGATTCCGAAATCTCCATCCGCAGTGGAGTGTTCTGTTTCATGAGTATAAGTAATGGACGGAAGAGCGTCTAAGTCTGTTTCAAAATAAGCATTCCTTCCGATAAATGTGTGGCCTTTGATTGCAAGTTTTGAACTCGCTGCCGTATCACACTCAAACGATCCGTAATCAGCCACATAAAGAGCTGCACTGAATGTTCTATATGAAATTGATGTGCTCGGTACCAAAGCTCCACCGCACGCTTCTGTCCCAACAACCTTTATTCTTGTTCTGGTTGAAGTCGGAGCTGCGATGATAACGTCATCCCCTGCGACGGGATAACCCGTTCGGTTGTCCCATGTTCCTCGAGCCACTGTTCCCGCACCGTCAGAAGCAACGATGACATTTGTTCCTGTTTGAGCAAACTTCCAGCGATAGTATCCGGCAGTTATGGTAGTAAAAACGTAAGGAGTTACAACCTGAAGATGGTTGATAGCGTTGATGGTAAGATCAGTGAAGTTATAAGTGGCTATCGCAGTTGTATCATTCCAAGCCGCACCATTATATTCTTGAAGCGTGGCTACAAAATTTCCAGCACCGGAATAATTAACGACAATAGGCGTAACCGCAGTAGCAGCATTGATAAGATTTGGAGCGGTAAAAACTGCGGAATACTGTGGTGTGGCTCCGCTTATAGTGATATTGGTTAAAGCGTGTAAAGCTGATTCTGCCGTTTGTCTATACCAATTATTCCCATCCCAATCTCCCAGTTGAAATGATAGCCATTTTGACATAATTTTATAGGCCAAGCATTGTATCTAGCATCTTTTGAGCTATCCACTGATCTATGCGTGCATTTCCATAAGTTTGTCTATGCCAAATGATGAAGTCTTTTACAACACTCAAGCTCACTCGAATAGAACCTTTTTTAGGAATTGCCATAAATTTTACAGTTAGCGCAGCGATGGTCATTGAGCAACGCCATCTCGACTTGAGAAATAAAATCCTGACCTTCCATGTGCCATAAACAGGAAAACTCAAATACTTCTTTTAATTCTTCTTTGGAAAATACTGAAATCTTTGTGTAAATAATCGAACCATTGCAGGAAAAATCCGTTATTTTTATTTCCGCATCCTCTATACTGATTCCTTCTTCCGTGATGTAAGTTCCTTTGAGCATATTATGAGTAGCTTAAAAGCAATCTATCATCCCAAATATTATCAAAATTAGAATCACCATCGGCAAAGGTAATAATCAATTCCGGTGATCCGCTTTCATCGAGTCTTTGAATCTGCCATACGGGGAGTGAAGTTGAAGATCCTGGAGCAGCTTTTCCAACATAAGTGAGTGAGCTAACTTCATCGAGTTGAGTGGCATATCGAATTTGAAGTCCCGAGATGGCAGCGACTATCGCGCTATCATCGAAACTCTGCATCTGTGCCATATTAGATGGAAGAGATCATTTCAGAAACAGCTTTCTTTCTTTGCTCAAAGGTTTGTTTATTTCTTTCTAAAACTTCTTTTTCTTTTTCAAACTCATCAGTTTTTTCTCGAATAGTAACAACCGTTTGAGAAAGACGATCTTCTGCGTCCTTTTTTTCTTTTCTGGTATCTTCGAGTTCTTTCTTTGCCATTGAGAGTCCATTTTGAATCGCTACTGTTTCTATCTTTAGATCGTTTATGTAAGCCTTAGCTGAATCACTATTTTGTTTTGCTGTCGAAAAAGTTGCTTCGAGTTTAGGAAGTTCGGCTGAAAGAGTATCACGAGTGATTTCCATTCGCGCGATTTCTTTTTCAAGCTCAACTTTTCTTCGAGACAAAGACACTTCTTCATCTTTAAGAACCTGAACTTTTTGCATGGCAATGTTGATCGTTTCCTGCACTTCTTGAGGAAGTGTAGGATTATAAGGTGTTGTTTGAGCCATATTAGTTTTCTGTTCTTTCAATAGCCATTAAACGGGGAGTTGTTCCTGCAACGGTGATAATCCCAGTATACACTTGATCGCTTGGAGAATCGTAGCTGCCCCCAGTTCCGTTATCTAGAGCTGAACCAGCAGAAAGAACATAGGTAAAATCCGTTGCGCTTGCCGACGCACCTTCTTTTACAAAAAGAGGATCAGTATCAAGATTTTGAATCTTGTAACTCATTCTAGCGGGATTTGCAGCTAAAGCTGTACCTGCCGAGGTGAGGATTCCACTGTGAATTGTTGTCTTAGTTCGCTGAATTTGACGCATAAGATAAAAAAAACAGTCTCTTTCCGGCTATAATTAAGCCTTGGAGACCGTTGATTATTGACTTTTAGTTAATTTGGTGTCTAAAGTCTATTATAAGTTTAATGAGTATTTTTTTCAATTATGAGTTCATTTTTTGATCTTCTTGAAGATACCGATTGGAAGGATTATGTAATAATTTTCATTTTCTTAGTTTACCTTTCGAAATTACTATTCTGATTCTTTCCTCATTTCCAAAAGCAATTGACGTACTGCTCTCTGCAAATCAACTGAGAGTAATTTTGATTCGATCATTGGTTTAGTTATTCTACCGACAATGTTTGTAAATTCAGCAACTATTCTTGGAGACGTCATTAACATAACCGGAAGAAGACCAACAATAGTTGAGGGATTTGAAAGTGAAGCGATACCTGCGCCTCCTCCAATCAATAATCCACTTAATCCTCTAGGTGACACCCTACCAAGAAGAGAACCAGCAATTTTTCCTACTAGATCATTTCCTTTTTGTTTACTCAATACTTCAAGAAACTGGCGTCTGGTATCGTCATCTCTTTGAACACTTTGCATAAACTTTCTAACTGCTGTTTCTGTTTGCTTTTTATTTCCAAGACTAAGACTGTGAGTTATATCATTTATCATGTCACTAGTTTCTTCATAGCTTTTTGTCATTTCACCATATCCTTTTACATTATCTTTTAATCCTTTTGTGACAGATATTCTTAATTCATCCACAATTCTTTTTGCTTTAGTTTTTCCAGCTCCAATAAGTTGTTGAGAATAGCTACCTAATCTTTGTTTTAATTTATCCATCCCATAAGCCGTATCGTCTGCCCATCCTTCCACATCTTTAATCGCTTTATTCATGACATTCTCTCCTTCTACAATGGTATCTAAATCATCAGATAAGTCTTTAAGTTTATTTTTGACTTCATACAAAACGTTAGAAAGTTCTTTTTTTCCTAGATCAAGTTTTTCTAATTGTTGTCTATACATTTTTCCTCTCTCAATTTTCATACTTTGTAAGGAAGATTCTGCTTGTTCTGCTATTTGTCGCAACATTGAGTCAGTATCAGAACCGGCTTCTCTGGCAAATTTAATAACATTTGGATTATTAAAAACTTCAACAATAGATGTCTTTCCTGCTCCGGTTGTTTTACCTAAGATTTCTGATGTAGTATTGCCAATTCCTTTCAATAATTTTCCTCCTATCGATCCAACCGTAGGGGTTACTAACCCATACAAGGCGGCCTTTTTTGTATCACTATCAATTTCACCTTTTTGAATAATTGTTTGACCGGCTGAAAGTCCTGCTTCGGTTAATCCAGTTGCCCCAAATTTTGTAATACCTTTTAACAATTTTCCACCTACCATAGCAGCTTCTGCCGTCTTACCAACCTTCAATGAGGCTCCACCGGGTACAAAAAATTCAGCAATTTGCTCTAACGTAAATCCTATTTTTTGAAGATTGTTTATAGGAGTTGTTAGTGATCCAGTTTGAATACCTAAATTATTCTCAATCTTATTTTGTAAATTTTTAGCTGATGATAAATCCTCTTTTTGAAAACCGAAAGTTTTCTCTAAAGATTTTGGAGTAATGATTCTACCGGTTGTTTTAAGCATGTTTTCACCAATAGCCGAGGCTCCACTTAAAGTTGAGAGTAGACCCTTTCCAGCACCTTTTATCACCTCGCCTGTTTTTTGAAGAAAGGTCTTTGGTTTTTCTTCTACAACTGGTTTCAATTCAATACCTTTTCTCTTTGCCAGTTCTTGCAAAGTAATGCCACCAGCATTATTCATCTGGTTTAACGGCTTGAGTGTTACCCCTTTCTGTTTAGCTAAATCTTGGATTGAAGGCATATTATTATCCTGATTTATTGAGCGCATTTAGTACTTTTTCGGCATAAGCTCCTGTATCGTACTTCACACCATATTTATTCGTTCCACTTTTTATTTGAGTTGAGCCCCCGTTCCATATCAAGGCTATCTCTTTCGCAGAATACCCCTGATTTAACAGATCATTGATCTTAGCCTCTGCAACCTTATCTTGATTCTCCTGTGTCATTGGAGCGACATAACCTAAGTATTGTTTAGACCAAGCGTC
>Ga0209416_1000623_pt1 | contig 34844 bp, 52 predicted proteins | sample RifGroF1_FD_184001 | JGI IMG/M metagenome (GOLD analysis project Ga0209416, IMG submission 184001) | Groundwater microbial communities from Rifle, Colorado, USA - Groundwater F1 (SPAdes) (version 2) | ecosystem: Environmental > Aquatic > Deep subsurface > Groundwater | place: Rifle, Colorado...
GGCCTGATCCCTGCTATCCGTGGAGGGTATACTGGACAGGGTGGATCAACAGGTACGGTGAATAACTTTGTCACCAACACTGATTATGCTGGGCAGACGTGGTTGCAGGGTGGGGAGGATTGGCTGGATACCCAGCTTGAGGTTATCTTCAGGAAGGGCAGTACTGAGAAGTTGGCTCTGGCTGGATCAGGCGCCATCCAGGCAATCAACAAGTTGATCAAGTCAGGTGGGAACTTTGACTACACTGAGTCAACTGAATCCTACGGGATTAAGGTGACTCGTTGGGTGACTGCCTTCGGTGTGATCAACATGATGCGGCATCCTCTCTTCTCCTACGAGACCACCACTCGCCACTCGATGGTTATCTTTGAACCGAAGGATTTGAAATTCCGCTTCATCGATGACACGATGTATAAGGCCGATGATAGGCTGAAGAAAGGTGGCTGGACTTCCAGGGATGGAATCAAGGAAGAGTACCTCACTGAGGGTGGCATGGAGTATCATCACCCGGATGGTTGGGGTTATCTGTATGGGTTTGGTACGGATAATGCTGTGTAGTTTAGGGTAAGTAGGTTGGGGTGTAGTGAGGGGTGGGAGCAAGTCTCCCATCCCTTTGTTGAATAAATTAATGTAGGAAATTAAAATGGCTAACAAAAATTTGACTATTAAGGAAGTTGAAGATTTACGGTCGAAGTTAAATACTACTATTGCCGAAGCAATTCAGAGTTTCGAAAGTGATACTGGTATCAGAGTGGGATATATAGATACGGTTAGAAAGCGGGATCAGCAAGAGAGGGAAACTTGTTGCGCCCCGATGTGGTATAATGAAGATAAGGGAAATGTAGTGAGTGTTAATGCCAGTTTGAATATGGAGTTATAATATGAACTTACTTACCTTTCGTCAACTCTTCCGCACTCAGACTGGCCGGTATGACCTAGTGAATTCAGATGGATCTGATAATGGGTTAGACTTTTATGTAAATGCTGGACAGAAGTATCTGGATAGGGTAGCAGACATCCCTTCTAACATTGGGCGTAGATTCATCGACATAGCAGCGGGGGATTATGTGGTTAAGTTTACTAACTCTAGGAGTGTCCTTGAGGTGTGGTGTATAGGAGTAGATGATGCTGGTGATATTGTTAGGTTGCCACTTACTAAGGTACAGAATAATGAACTTAGAGGGGTGGATAAGAAGACTCTTGAGCAAGCTTATGTAGGAGTGTTTGGAGGGATTGAGCAGGAGAGGCCACAGTACTATGCAATTGCCCAGTTGAGGATGGTTCAAGATTCGGGTGTCCCAGGTGGGGGGATTGGTGGCATGATGGATGTACTTGTAGATGGCTACCAAATTTATAACGGGGTGTTTCTTATGCCTCCTGCTGATGGGAGTTATACTATTGAGGTAATAGGTAACTTCTACTCTGATCCCCTAACCAGTGATACCTCCACCTCATTCTGGTCTGAGCAGCATCCTAATATTCTCATTATGGCCACTATGAGGCAGTTAGAGATCGTGCATAGGAATAGAGAGGGAAGGTTGGATTGGGAAGATGCAATTGCCTCTGAGGTGATTGGTATAGATATGGATGGTGTAGCACAAGAATGTGCTGATGTTGATCAGATGGAGGGGTGAGAGTGAAAGAGCAAGGGATTACACTTACCAAGATTACTCAAGGGTTGAGGAAACATTCAGATGGGCCGTTTAACAGTGAGGCTCTTACTGAATGTTTTAATGTAATTCCCCGAGTTCAGGGCCTGGTCCCTGCGCCTACTATAATTGGGTCCTTGGTAGGGATTAGTGCTGACTACCCATTCCCTCAGATATTCTTCGGATTCAGGCATTGGGTCTGCTGTACAAGAGATAAGGTGTATACTATCAACGGTGATTACACTGTTACTCTTCAGCTAGACCTCTCCGTGTATTATAACTCCTTTCCCACTGCTCCGCAGGGAGTATGGAGAATGGCCGATTTTCATGATTATGTAGTGTTGACGAATGGAGGGGTGACGATTAACTATGATCCCGTGAGTGGAATCTGGGAGTATAATGATGTAGCAACAATGCCCACCCTTGGCACAGTATGCAATTATAATGGGCAGTTGGTTGGGAGTGGGCGAGAGGCTATAGTAGGAGACCCTAAGACTACCCATCCAGATGCAAGTGAGGTAGATTCTAACTATCTACTCTGGGGTAAGATTGGTGCTGCATCCTTTAGGTTGGATCAGGGGAATGTTTCAGGATATAGGCCCATGCCTTGGTATGGGGAGATCTATCATGTTATGAAGTTGGGGAATCCCGGGGTTGTGGTAGTGTACGGGGCAAGTGGAATTGCAATCATTAAATTTGAAGGTGTGGCTCCTGGAATAATAGAGACCTTTGACTTTGGAGTTGCAAGTAGAGGGGCTGTAGGTGGGGGAGTTAACTTTCATGGCCTCGTAGATACAGCCGGAAACTTTAGGGTTCTGACTAAGGACCTGAAGATGTCGGAGCCTGAGTATCAAGAGTATTTCTCACCTATGTTAGGTGATGAGATTATAGTATCTCACAATCCCACTATGGATGAGATCTACATTACGAATGGGGAAGTGGGGTATGTCTATACTAAGTATGGATTAGGGCAGGTGTCCATTCTACCCACTACTCTTGGAGTTATGGCAGGGGTTCTCAGAGGCGTAGTGGTGGATAGTGGGGATAATAGTGGCCATCTTACCTCAGATGTTATAGACTTTGGTACTCGAGGAATGAAGACTATAGATACTGTGGAGATAGGTGGGGTGTGTCCATCGGTACTCCAAGTGGCTATTTCTTATAGATACAGTAATGAAGCAGCTTTTGAAGATACGGGATGGGTAGATGTTAATCCTCAAGGGGTAGTTACTATACCATGTAAAGGGGTGGATTTTAAGATAAAAATTAACTGTGCCTCTTATCTAGGACTTGAGATCAAGTATGTGAAAGCTAGGGTTAAGTTCGACGATAAGAGATTTGTGAGGGGAACTGATGCTTATAAAGCTACTGCCTGAACAGGCTGCTAAACATTGGGGAGATGTGAGAGTTGCTATAGAAGCCTCCCTTCCCCCTACAGTTGGAATGCAAAGTGACAGGATGAGTAACATTCTCACCGCGGTAATGACAGGTGAGATTACCGTGTGGGTGAGTGCAGAGAAGCGGGAAAGTGGGACGGTGCTCACGGGGATGGTACTTACTACGATCCTCTTCGATGGGATCAGTGGGACTAGGTCCTTACTTATTTACTGCGTGTATGGATATGGTGAGGGGAAGTTGGAGAGTTGGGCTACTGGAGGAGAGACCCTTCTCAAATATGCTAAGTCTCAAGGATGCCATAGGATGATTGGGTATACAGATGTTAAGTCAATAATTAAGTATGCGGCCTCAATAGGGGCGGATACTAAGTATACCTTTGTATCATTCCCAATTTAACTGTGTTGAATTAATTAACATAGGAGATCACCATGAGTATAATGCGCCTTACTAAAGTTGAGATTCTTGCTACTTGTTGGAAGGGGGGAAGTGGGGGAGGTGGATCATCGGGTGTGGTAGACTACCCCCAGTACATGAAGGTGCAGCATGAAAATATGATGGATGGGGGAGATTATACTTCTACCTCATACGTCCACTTTACAGCCTCCACCTGTTTGATGCAGAAGATAGAGGATGCAGTTACGAACTCACCTTACTCGGGGGAAGTGGCGTTTGATCCAGATGCTGACATTACTGCATTCTTGGCGCTAGTTACTACTCTTGAAGGAAAGGTAGCTTCCCTTGAGGCCACAAGTTATGATGATCTAGTAACTACCGCAAGTGGGTCATTAGATGCTACTCTTATAAACGCTGCTATGACTGCCCATGGGGATGCGTTAGATGATAGGTTGAATAGTGATGTGCTTCCTAGGTTTCAAGCAGGGATGAGGGACATTAATGCAGTAGTCTCTTCTTCATTCGTAGTAGGGCAGGCTGTGATAGAGGCATTCAACACGAGGGAAGTTGCAGACTTCGGGGCAAAGCTTAGACTCGAGAATCATGGGTTGATAGTTTCGGGAGTTAGAGATCAAATCCAACTGGCTATTGCCAAGTTAACATATCGAGATACAGTTACTAAGGTGGGTCTGGAAGCTCGGAGGATGAAGGCTATTCTCAAGAAGGAGGAACTTAAAGAGCAGTTGGATATAGATGATAAGAATATAACTTGGGGCATTGAACTGTTTCAGCACGGTGCTAACATGTTATCAAGTATCTCTGGTGCAGCGGTTAGTAAAGAGAGGATGCCCTCTACTGGGGCTTCAGTTCTGGGTGGGGCATTGAGTGGGGCCGCCACTGGTGCGGCTATTAGTGGGGGTAATCCCTATGCGACAGCTGGTGGCGCAGTAATAGGTGGAATAGGTGGACTTTTAGCATCTTAAGATAAGGAGACTATCATGGTAGCAGGAATTGATTTTACTAAACTACTTCAAGACCCGAATATGCTTATGGCTATTGGAGACATGGGCCAGAGTATTGGCGCAGGTGAGCCAATGTCAGAGGCATTGAATCCTTCTGGGTTGATTAATAGGATTCAGAATCAGAAAGCAGTAGGGGATATGATGAGGCAGATTTTGGCTCAGGGGGGTGGGCAACTTACTGCGCCTCCTAATACCTCGGGTACTACACCCCCTTCAGACTCAGCAAGTACTAATAGTGGAGTAGATATGATGAGCGAGTGGCAGAAGTTGATTACCCCTACTCCCATCGGAACTCCTGGGCCTGATAAGGTAGATTGGAGTCAGACAGCTGATGGCACTACGATGAAGGTAACTTCGCCATCAGCTAAGAATCTGGCTACTTTTGGGAAAAATGTCCCACCTGAAGCGATGACTGCTACTCCCCCACCGCAAAGTGGAGGTAGCCCTGGAGCTAACCCTTTCTTCAAGACTCTCTTGGGTCTGGAATAGATCTAAGAGGGTTGACACCGGATGATTTGAAAGTTATACTTTCAGGGGCGTTGAATCTAAGGGATATGACCGGGAGGGATGCGAGTAATCTAGCTAATCGTGAGTTGGATATTCTTAAGGCTCAGCAAGCAGAGGCTGAGAGGAAGAGGAAAGAGGGGGAGGAGAAGATGAAGGTGTCTTATTCTACCCCATATGAGAAAGATGGAAAGAAGTATAGAGATAAGATGGACTATACTGGTGCAGTGGTAGGGAGAGAGGAATTAGGGCCAGTGGATAAGGACTATAAGTATTGGCAAAGTCCTACTGGGCAGATTCAGGCATTTAAGGAAGGTGACTCTCCCCCTCCTGGATGGACAGCAGTGGTTACTCGTAACCAAGAGTTGACTCCTATGCAAGCGATTAATGTAGATGCAGGGATTGCTAAGATGAGGACTGATCTTGAGGCTATCTCCGCGGGGAAACATAAGAGTTATAAGCCAGAGGACTTGCCCATATTCAAGAGTCAGGTAGATTTCTTGAATGCTCAGGATCCGAATAATAACTATGAAATTGTAGAAGGGACTCCTTGGAATTGGAGAAGTCCATTGACTTCAGAGATACCACCTAAGTTGGTGGTTACTCCTAAAGGTGCGGCGCCTCCCCCTACAACTGCCCCATCTGCTGCAATTGATTATCTCACAAAGCATCCTGAGTATAAGGATGCATTTAAAGAGAAGTATGGATACTTACCTGAGGGATTCTAATGCCTGCTCCTAATCCATTCGACCAGTTTGATGCTCCTAAGTCTAACCCCTTTGATCAGTTTGATCCTCCTAAGCCTACTCTAGATTCACCTGTTAAGGGGGAGTTTCAAGGTGATCCTGCACAGGTGCAGAGTGAGATAGATGGGATTATCGATCCCACTATGAAGGCACTTGCTCAGAAGGCCTATGACCAGCAGTATGGGAAGAGTGGGATAGTGGATACGGTGAAGGGTATAGTAGCCCCCTCCTTCATGGAGTCTAGTGCCCCAGTGCCTAAATCAGACAAGTTACCTCTAGGTATACCTAAAGCCAGTGGAGTACTCGGAGATATTCAGGATGTACTATATGGAGTCCCAGAGGCAGTAGTAGGTCTGGCCTCAGGAATAGGTACATTCATAGGTGGGCAAGCGACTGGGGCACCAAAAGTATTGGAGGGCCTCCCGGGGAGTGGTGAAGAGGGGAGTCTCACTAGGGGTCTAGCCGAAGCGCAGCGTCAAGCTGAGAAGTTTGGTGAAGGTGGGGGATATACTCCTGTCACCAGTACTGGACAGCTCCTCCTCAAGCCTATCGAAGTGTTGTTTGGCACTGCTATGGGGAGCATAGACAGGGCCGTAAGAACGTTGTCTAAAGACATCTCTCTTGAGGAGGTAGAGAACAGGGTTAAAGCAGCCCAATACGTATTCAACTCTGCTCTCCTCGGCCTGCCTCATGTTGCTAAGAAACTTGGCAAAGGGAAGGCTCTTACATCTGATGAGACTAAGCAGGTGAGGGAGAGGATTAAACAAGAGGCTTCTGATGCTAAGGTGGATGAGTTTGATGAAGCACTTAAGGTGCTACGCGAGGAGTCTACTCCGCCACCTGCCCCAGCTGGGGAAGCTACGTTTAAGGGGAATCAGGATATTGTAGATGCGTTGAATGTGGAAGGGGGGAGGAAGCAAGGGTATGGGAAGAGGGCTTATACAATTGCATTAGAGAAGGCGCTTCAGCATCCAGAGGAGATTACTCCTGAAGCTCTGAGTATATTTGGGAAAGATCCGAAGAAAGGGACTAGGAAATTTGTAGCAGATTTGTTGAGTAGGAGAGCAAAGAATGAAATTAAAACTGTAAGATTTTATCACGGTGGTATTCCTGGTGATGGATCTAGATGGGTAACACCTGATATAAAATACGCTCAAGGCTATGCTGATAAATCAGGAGGAATTATACAATATATAGATGTCCCTGAAAATAGTCCCCTACTTCAAAAATCATTCGATGATACTGGCACTAGTATGACAGCTCCATATGTGCATTTTGAAGCATCTGCAGAGATGATGAAGAAAGCTAAAAAGATGGAAGACGCACAGACTCCACCACTTGTAGAGGGTCAGATAGAACCTCATACTTCTGCCCCACTTGAATCTCCTGCTAATGCCCCAGAATGGATGGGAGGTGAGATTCCTATAGCGGAGACTGCGCCTGTTATTCCTCCTATCTCAGAAGTTCCTACTGATGCAATCAAAGTAATGGACTTAAAAGGTAAGCCAAACATCCCTGAGGTGGAAGGAGATACAGGGTTTGAGAGCACTCCTGTTGCTGAAACTGTTACGCATACCCCTGGAGATATCCTTGATGTAGGTGGAATTAAAGTTAAGTATGACGGAGCGCATCAGTTGGGGGAGATGAAGCTGGAGTCTATTACGATTCAAGAGGGGCCAGCTAAGGGGGCGACTAGAAGTGTGAGGGATCTGGAGCCTGCTACTATTGAGGCAGAAGTGAAGAAAGCTGAGGAGGTGTTTAGTAAGAAAGTTGAGGAGATGAGTACTCCTGTAGCTTCGATAGCTGAGACCCCTAAGTCAGAGATAGTAATTCCTGAATTCTATACACTAGAGGAACTCAAGAGTAAGTTTGATGTAGGAGTGGACATCCCCAAGGAGCAGGCCCTACTTGAGGCTGAGGTTCCTGAGGCCCCTGAGTTTGGGGTGGCTAAAGTGGGAGATAAGTATTATAGAACAGTGGTTAAGAGTGAGATGCCTAGGGAGCGCGGAGCTGCGCCTAAGGTTGAGGAGGAGAGATTCAAGTTTGAAGATGATGAGTATGAGCCTACGGAGAGTGAACTTAAGGCTGAAGAGCTAGGGCTGAAGAAGTTGTTAGAGGAGCAGGTTCCTGAGGTAGATCCAGTTAAGGCTAAAGAAGTTAGGCCTGAGATTCTGGCGGGGTTGGAGAGGTGGAAGAAACGCTATGTTGAAAAAATTAATGCAGGAAAGCCTGCACCAGTTGAACCATCTGACTTAGCCCCAGTCAATCCAGACTTCGCAATTTTTAAAACTGAAGCAGAGGCTCGTGCTTATGCGGAGGCTAGTGGGGTGGAACCGGAGAGGGTTAAGCATGATGGGTTGAGTGATCAGTGGATCATAGAGCCGAAGTTTGAGGACTTGGATGATTACGGATGGGAGACTTCACTTGAGGATGTAGAGGAGGTTCGGAGTCTGGATCGGAGTTATGATGGGCCAGATAGTGGATATGATATATCTTCGGGGGGACTCCGAGATCTGGTAGATATAATTAATAATGAGAGGGGGAGTGTCGATATTACTGCCCTTCGTAATGCGATCGAGAAGAGGAAAGAAGTACTTAGGTTGATGAAGGAGTTGGGGAAGACTGCGGATGATTTCTTGAGTGGGCTAGGGATGAAGCCCGAATCTGTGGAGGCATTTAAGGCGGCGCTTGCTAGGTTGCCGCAGGATGAGCAGAAGTTGAGGAAGTTGGATCCTATTACTGAGGGTCTAGTGAATCCTGAACCTGCTACAGTTATGCATCAAAGAGTGAGGAAGTTGAAGAATGGGACAATTAGAACTCATATTCCTATAACGGATGAGTATTTTGATGCCGTGTTTAAAGCACCTAAGAGGGATTGGGATCTGGGGAAACTTTCAGGTAGGTTCATGGAAGCTACGGAGACTAGACTTCATGGGTTTGAGAGGTATAATAAGACAATTAAGAAGTTGTTCTGGGATAAGTGGATTGAGAAACTTAGTGATAGTGAGAAGGAAAGAAAGAGTAGGATTGTTGAGGCTAAGAGGTTGAGAGGGACTCTTAGTAAGGGGGAACGAGAGGGGCTTGCTATAGCATGGGCCGCAGACCAGAAGGGTGGAGTTGAGGCACTACGTGCTGATGGGATTACTGAGATCCCACTTATGAATGCTAAGCAGTTGGCCGTGCGTATGGAGATGAATAAGAAGTTTGGAGAGTTGCTGGATAGGATTAACTATGTCCGGTCCAAGATTGGCTTAGCACCAATTCCCAAACTGGAAAATTACTTCCCATTTATTAGGCAGCAGAATGCTCTGAGGAATGCAGGAATTTTGGATAGTTTAGTGGCTACCCCACTTAGTAGAATTCAAGCGAACTCTACTAGATTTAAGGGGACATTCTTTCCGTTTGAGAAACCTAGGGGTAAGAGTCAGATTCCTATTGAGTTAGATGTGTTTAATGCGTATGAGCAGTATCTATCGTATGCCATGAAAGAGATTCATATAACACCGGTAGCAGCCTTGGCTAAGGAGTTAGCAGGGGAGAGGATCAAGCCTAGGGGAATGAAGAGTCCTAAGAGTGCTAAGAGATTGGTAGATACAAATCCAGGATTGGCTAAGTTACTTATTAACTGGTCTGATGAGATTTTAGGTATAGACACAGTCACTAATGTTACCCAGCAGAAACACCCATTCATTGCCAGGACATTTAGTGATGCTAATAGGAACTTAGTTGCGGCTATGATCTTTGGAAATGTAGGTACGGTGCTTAAGCAGCCGACTGCACTTAAGGGGACTTTCGCTATGACCTCCATCCCGGATTTTATATATGGAATTAGTAAGTTAATGGTGGAGAAGCCGATTAGATGGGGAGAGACTACTGCGCAGAAAAAGTCTAGGGTGTTAGACATTCGTAGGTCAGAGCTTCTCATAAGTGAGTTTGTAGAGTCGATTCAGTTGGGGACGATTAAAGGGGGAAAGAAGCTGGCTATACAAGTTACATCTGCGCCAATGAATATAGTGGATATGCTTACTGCAGAAGCCTCGTGGAATGCAGGGTACTCTCATGCCAAGAGGGTGCTTAAGTTAGGGGAGCCGGAAGCAATTGTTTGGGCGGATGATTTGGTAGCAAAGACTCAGGGTATGGGGATTAGAGGGGCGGTTGCATCTATCCAGACTACCAGAGCACTCAAATGGCTGACAATGTTGCAGACATATGCCATAGCTGATTTTAACTTTCTTGCGCGGGATATCTTGGGGATCAAGAATCCGGATATTAAGAAGAGTGAGCAAGTGAAGAGAGTGGTTAAGTATATAGTAGGGGCATCATTGATTAATCAAGCGTTCCAGTTTGCAGGAATGGATGCTCCTAATCCCTCTCCTATCCAGGCCTACAATGAGTCTATGGATGAGACAGATGATAGGAAAGTAGCGATGGCTAAGGTGGCGATGGAGTTTGCTGAGATGATTCCCCTGCTGGGTGGGAGTGCTAAGTATGGTTCCAGTTTGATGGGGCCAGTAGGGGAGTTAGCTAGTGATATTCCTAAGGGTGTGACTGAGGCGGTTAAGGCGCTGGATTGGGAGAGGATGAGTGATAAGCAGAAGTTTAATACTGCGCTTTTTATAGGGGAGATGCTTGGGATGTATTATGGGATACCTATGACTAGACAGATTAAGAAGAGTCTTAGGACTGCTAGCCAGGGAGGGAATCCTTATGAGATCATCCTGGGGATTTATATAGAAGAGGCCCGTAAGGGTGGCGAGCCTCCTGGGTTTAGTGGGATGGGAGGGTTGGAGGGGTTAGGTGGATTTGGAGAGTAACTATAACTTTATCAATCCCTTTATAAATTCCAGTCTATAGTCATTACCATCTACAAGTTCCCTAAGTTCTTGTGAGATGGTGATGGCTTTCCTTATGAACTCTATAGCCTCGGAGTCAGTGGAGAGGTGGAGAGAATCTTTTAGTTTCTCTACTATTCCTTGCCACCTTAAGTGATCAGGCATAGAGTCCCCTTCAGCAATATCGTGTTCCAGATAATAGTAACAGTGATTGGGTAAACGTGGAGAGAGTTTAAGCATGTCATAGACATGGTGATCTCTGCATAGAATAATGTGGATGATGTCGGGGAGGGTGTGATTCTTCATACAATCACCTCCTTCTTGCGACGATAGACTAAGATGGTATCCTCTCCACTTTCCTTCCTATCTATAAATCCCATACTGCGCAGGGTCTCGATGATGATTTCCATCACTCGGTCATCTGCATCTTGGTAGAACTTCCTCATGAGGGCAGACTTGGTTATGGTTCCAGCCATGCCAATTTCAGCCATGACTTTGCTCAAGACTTCAGCATGAGGGGACTTACCGATGCCGGAGAATGTCTTGGGCATTTTCAGTTCGGTGCGCTCCAGTAGACCTATTGCCCTGTTTAGGTCATCCACTGTTAGGATCATACTATCACCACGAGCTGCGGAGAGGATCATACTTAGTTTCATTATATGGACTGGGCGACGTTCGCAGTAAGGGGCTAAGTGGGGATCGTCAAAGATTTTGGTTTGATCCTGGGACATATACCACTCGACCCATCTATCTATGAACTGGGAATCGGGTTTGAAAGATCCTTTTAAGATGCGGATTTGTTCCAGGTCGTAGTAGAGATCCTCTCCTATACGTTGCTCCTCCTTGCTTAAGAATGGAGCGGGGCAAGATTTACGTTTGTCTTCCTCAAATACAAAGATCATGCGAGAGGTGAGGCCACCTCCGAATGCGTCAAGCGAGAGGGTGGACCGGAGGAGGTCGGGAGTAGTAGCACCGAGCAAGTTCACCCATATCCCGATGATTTCATCCACTCCCTGGTGCTTGGTGCGGTAAGTCCACCGGCCCTCAGGCCCCCTTCCACAGTCGAACCAATCTGTCAAGTCCATCATGAGTTGTTGTTGCTTGTAGCCTAGGAGCACGGTTAGTTCAGGGGAGTAGATAGTAACTGAGGAGTGATGGTAGATGTCCCCTGTCTCTTCGTTGATTGTAGCGTCGAAGGAATCCATGATGAAGCGAACTAAGGCCTCACGAGATGAGGACTCTGCTGCGAGTTTCACTCCTATCCGAGAGAGGAAACTTTCCCCATAAGACATAGCTGTACCCTTGCGGGCCTTACCAGGAGGGGCACATAGCACGATGTACATATTGGGGTAGAAGCGAAGAGGCCCCCAGTTGATTACACACTTACGTTCTAGGGCTGAGGCTATGGTAGATATGGCGACCCAAGTGTGGAATAACTCCGGGGGTTCGGAATTGTAAGTGTACTTTATGTAGGAGTCTATCCAGTCTGTTAGTTTACGAGGCATATTGTTCCTATGTTGATTTAATTAATGAAGCATATCCAGTACATATATTACCCCAGTATTTACATCTATACCTACAATTATAGTAACTGATTCGTCAAAACCTTTACCATAATCAGTCCCTGTAAATCTGCAGATTTTCAGCGTCTTACCCACTAAATTTGTAGGAGTGAATGTGGGAATTTCAAAGAATATTGAAGCTTCATCAAGATTTAGATTATCGTCGGTAGCCATCCCTTTGTTATCTCCCAATAAGATTGTTCTAAGTAGTTAGGATCTAATGAGTCAAGATCCTTGGCCTGTGTCAGGTTAGTTGCTATATGTGCCGGGTAACGTTTCTTTAGATTATCAAAACTTAACTCTTTGTTAAAACAAACTCCCATCGTAGTGTCCACTGGAATTACAAACTTGTGTTTGTAGTGAGTGTAGAGGGGGATCTCAAGGGAGGCTTTGATCAGGGTGAGAATTTTAGAATGGTCTTCCCACGATACCGGATGGTCTGGATGGTACGGAGTTGGGATTTGAAAACCGATCTGATCATGAACCTGGATGAGAAGCTCGACGTATCGAAATAGAGGGGACCTGTTGTAATAAATGTAATTAAGACCCCGTTGGTCAATAAGATCTCCAACCGTCCCTTGTGGGATGCAAGCGTAGCCATCTTTGTAGAGGGCATCGTCAAGACGATCAGTGAAGACTGTCTTTCGGCCCATGAGATTTGTGAGGGTCCTATTTTTGTTAATACATTGTTTGACATAAGCGTGAAAGCCTCCTCGTACACCAGGGTAGGCGCGGTGGTATATGTCGACGATTACCTTGCCATCGCGCTCAGTGATTTCATTGTATAGACTGAAAGTCTTATAGCCGAGGTCATAGTTGAGACCATGGTTAGCTTTCTTGCCCCAGTCACGCCAAGTGTGCTTGCCATCTCCGATGGGGGCCATACTACGGATGTCAATAGAGGCACCTTTTTCAGGGCCATAGAAAATATTGATCATGATACGGGCGGTGAGTCCGTGGATGTCTTCACCTTTCTCGAAGGCTTCGATCATTTGAGTAATGCGGCCTACGTATGCTACGATTCTATTCTCTGCTTGAGATAAGTCCATGCCGTAGAAGACGTAACCAGAGTCGGCAAGGAAATGAGTAAGTACTCTATGTGGTTGATTCTGTAGGTTGTTACCCGTTCCGAATATGTTTTCACTGGAGGAAGCTCTGGCAAAACGTGTTCCCACGGGATTGTATGAACAACGCATTCTCCCATCGGTGTCCACTTTATTTGGATCCAGGAAAGTGGATCTTTCTTTAGAGAGTCCTCGAAGTTTAAGGATGCATGCAGCCTCTTTGAAACCCTTTCTAGAAATTCTCTTAAGCGCCTTTTCATCAGTTGTTGTTCCACCATCTTTGTTCTTGTAAGGTGGGAGTTTCTTAAGTCCATAGAAATATCCTGCGACCTGTTTGGGTGAGTTAGGGTTGAGTTCAAAGCCACACATAGTGTGAAGTTGCTTGAGGGTAGCATCAGCTTCCCTTCCCATATCATCGTAAGCTTGTTCCATGCTGGCTACATTGATGCGGATTCCCTTCTCCATGATGTAGACATAGGCAGGGATAGCCGCGGTTTTGCGTAGGTAGGTGTAGTAATTTTGCTGGTGCTTGATTGCGGCCAATTGTTTAGGCAATGCATCAGCGCAGACTGCCGAGTCCAGAGCATTATAGTTCCACCCACTCTCGAATGAGCCGATACCCTTTAGCCAATACTTCCCATCGTCTTTGTAGTAAGGGATGTCAGTCCACATAGAGCAGACAAAGTGGAGGCCTACTGGGTAGTCCGGTGCGAGAATTTTCTGAGCCACCATCGTATCGTGGATGTTGCGAACTCTTATGCCATACTTACGGAGCATGTAATGAGAGTCGAAGGTTAGGTTTTGACCTCCAATGGGGATGTCAGGATGTTCGAGAATATAGGCTATCTTCAAGAGGATCTCAGCTTCTTGGGGGATAGTGAAGTAGTCCCCATGCTCATGGGTGAAAGGGATGGAGATTATATCGGTGGGAGAATATGCGAAGGATATGCAAGTCATCTCCCCGTTGAAGACATCTACCTCGATGTCATAGTAGATAGTGTTACCCAGGAGACCATACTGGCGGCAGGTTTCAAGGAACTGTAGACATTGGGAGAAGGATGGACGGATGATAATGTGGCGGGATTTAGATTGCCACTTCCCTTCTTGTACTAACTTAGCCCGTTTGAGGTCCCAGATGAGAAGACGTTTGTTCTTGTAAACATTCTTGGGGGGAATGATAGTAGCGGGATGGAGTGAGGGGATGAGTATCTTGTCACTTAGAAGAGTGGGTTTGATAACTGATCCCCTCCACTTGTTTATGCCACTACGATCAGAGAGTGCAAAGAGGGCCACGTTGCCGAGGGAGATGATTACTTTGGCTGAGCAGGCAGCCAGTTCTTGGGCCAGAAGGTTGATGTACTCCTGTCCTTCAGGGTGGATGATAGGACCACCCTTCTTGCCGAACTCAATATAGTAACCAAGGGGTCTGTCGATGTCCTTGATTACATTAGTGAAGTAACAATCAGCACGGTTTATACCTGCGGCGTTGAGATCGGATTCTAGTTCCTGACCAGCAGGGCCTATGAAAGGGACTCCGCGACGGACCTCGTTGATTCCAGGCTGTTCCCCTACTATTAGATACTTAGCATCAGATGGGGAGCCTGAGGGTTTTACGTAAGTGGCTTTGGGTTTCACGTGGTCTCCATTGCTGTGTTGATTTAATTAATACAGGGAAGCCTCACCCAGTTGGGCATCAATCAGGGATTGGAGCTTAGGTGGGCTGTATGTAGGGGGTTTGATCAACTTTCCATGTTCATTAATTACTCCTCCAGTCTTGGACATATTACTCCTGTGGACTTCTTGGAAGATAGGATTAATGTCAATGCCGCAGGCACTTGCGGTGCCATAGACTACATAGAGTAAGTCGGCAAGCCCATCGGCTGCGTCCACTATATCACCTTTGTGTAGGGCCAGGAAGAGTTCGTTGCTCTCTTCGATGATCAATCGTTGGCGCAACAGGATGGTGTCCATAGAGGGGATGGATGGATAGGGAGCGACACCCTGCCCGAAGGTGCGCATGAATTCAGACACTAGGGATTGCTTATTCATTAGGGTACTCCTTTTCCAGAAGAATCTGGAGAATGTGGATTGCTTTCTTGAGGTCTTCAGCACCACCTTTTTCACGGTGGCGGATAGCGTATTTGCATACCGCAGCCTCGGCATAGGGAATGGAGTTAGCTATGAAGAACTCGATGGGTTGGATAGTCATGTGTTTGTAATGTGAACCTCCTACTTGTTGAGCCAATGCGGGGGAGGTAGTAGGTGGGGTTGGGTAAGTAGGCCTACAATTAGGGATTAGTGAATCTAATTTCTCATTAAATCCATCTTCAAAAGATTGGCTACTTATGATTGACCCAGGTCTAAGATAAAAATCTGGATCATCAATAGTGTGACGCCACCCATTCACTGTGTCCCACTCATTTCCACTGTCCATCTTAAGAGCGTGAAATTGGATGCCAGCGAAGTGTTGATACTTGGGACCTATCATAGCCTCTAAATCAGAATGGTAGATACGCTGATCATTAGGCCAGACAATCCAAGGGCAGCCTTCTGCAGGGCTGTAGCTATTTATGGTGTAGACTGGATCTTCAGGAATCATACTCATATCAGCCCCCTCCTTACTAGCTCAAAGTAACATTCCCTTGTAGCGTTGACATCTACTAAGGCGTCATGAGCACCTTGCAACTCCCGGTTGAAGAGGAAGTAGTAGAGTTCCTCAAGCTTCGGCCACTTGCAACCTTTCTTACCAGAGGGATATGGAAGATTGCATAGTTTAGTGGTAGACATCATGGTGCATACTTTGGGAATGTTATCATCCATGTAGTAGATGTCGTCCTTAGCCTCGGAGCATATCCTGGTGGCCATAATCTTAAGGAGGCGCATGTCGAAGGTGAGATTGTGGGCGATGAGGAGGGTAGACTTTCTGGCGAGGTTAATGAACATTCCCAGAGCCTCAGCAGGCATGATGCCATAGACATCGGCTACAGCTACGGAGATCCCATGAGTGGCCTCGGCTTCAGGGGACATAGGAAGACCTTCTGATCGGATCATGAGGGACATAGTTTGGAGAGGGTGGTTAAGTTCATTGGTGAGTACAGCGGCGAGCTGCACTACCCAAGGTTGAGATGGGTCTGAGTTGGAGGCCTTGAAGTTGGGAAGGCCTGAGGTTTCGGTGTCGAAGAAGAGGTACATAGTTAGTTAGTCTCCACAAGTTGTACAAATGATCGCCCCACAATTAGGGCACTTCCGAGTATACCTGGGGACTTGCGTCCCACAGTTTGGGCAGGTGTAGATGTGGTCATAGTTCTGAGGGGAGTTCTGCTGGAGTCTCATATCCGAGTACCTCTTTAAGTTGTAAGATATAGCCATCTTTGTAGATGGCAGTGAGGTCTGTGCCGATTAAGTTGATACTGTTCAAGTGGCCGGCGAGGATAGTTACGCCTGAGCCAGCGAAGGGGACGAAGCCATTGGAGCCAGGTGGGCAGAAAGTGGTGAGGATTTCACTCATCAGGTCAATCGGGCGTTGAGTAGGGTGGTACTTTTGAGTATGGGGAATAGTAGGGAAGGGGAATACGTTGCTTCGGCCAGGTTTGTTGAGACGGGCCTTGCCCTTACGGGCGTAGAACATGGCTTCATAAGAGTTTCCGAGATAGGTCTCGGGTTGAGCTGTCTGGCCCTGAGCCTTTGTCCATACTGCGGGGATTAGATTCATCTTGAAGCCTACTTCCTGGATAGCTGAGGCGATAGGTTGGAACCAGGGGTCTTGAGCGAACCAGCAAAGGAGCCAGCTGCCCTCCTTGAGAATGCGGTAGGATTCGGTGAAGACCTGAGTCATAAAGGAGATGTAGTTCTTGGACTCGATTTCGTTGTAACCTATACAGGAGTTGTCCTTCTTTACACTAGCCAGGTCTATTGCATAAGGAGGGTCGATCTCAATTATGTTGAGTGAGTTAGATGGGATCTTGGCCATGATATCTAAGCAATCCCCGATGATGAAGGCAGATGAGAGTTTGGAGAAGGTCTTAGATTTATCCGCCATCTGAGTGGAGTATGTGGCAGCGTTGTGACTGTTTACAAGAATCTTGCCGACGTCTTTGAGACGCTTCATAGCTTCGGCTTTGTTCTTGCATTGGTCAAGTTGCATTTCAGGGAACTTTTTGATAGCCTTAGCGAGCTCCATATCTTTGGAGAGGGCAGCAGGGGAGATATGTAGGAGGCGAGCAGTGTCTGCTTGGGACCACCCGGGGGAGTCAGGAGTACGGGAGATTTTCTCACCATGGATAGATTGTTGGAGGTTATGGATTTCGAGCTTGAGGGCTAGATCCTCTTCGTAAGACATCTCTTTACGGTCGAGGTTTTCAGCTAGCTCGATAGCTCGGAGGTCGAGTTCAGAGATGGGCTGGTCATAGATGCGGACAGGGATGGAGGTCCACCCGAGTTTATCCATAGCCATCATGCGCCTACCACCAGCGAGCAGGATGTAAGGGAGATCGGTTTCGCGGGGGATGTTTACTTTGGAGGCTACCCCTATGGCGACTGGTGAGATGAGGCCATTCTTATTTATGGAATAGCTGAGCTGGTCTATATCCCCGTAGTCCTTTCGGAAGCGAGAGCCCAGTTCAATCTGGTTACGGGGGATGAGAGGAGTGGTGGTGTTAGTCATTTGTGATCTCCACTAAATCGTAGGTGATATAAAAGATGTCAGGTTTACAAGGGTAAAATTCGCCCTTGATACCCTTGATAATGAAATCGCCGGGAGAGGCGTGCAATGGCCCCTCAAGTGTGGCGGCCCGCCGGCCTCTCTTACATTACTGCTGAATTAAATCCAATTCTCCAGCGCCAATATGATTCTGAATTCTTAGGGTACGGATTATGTCCGTCAGATTCAGGCGGGCGAGTCAATGTGTTGCCAGTAGTAAAAAATGGGCACCACCGTCCCACGGAATATCCCTCGTGCCACTCTCGTTCAGTGGCTGTTATTTTTATTATTCCACCGGTTGTAAGAGCAAATCGCATATCATTCTCCTTTTGCCTTGCCATGAAGAAACATGGCAAGTTGTTTCTTTTGAGCTGTGGTCATGCCCTTTGCAATAGCAAAGAGGTCTTGTTGCTTAGGTCTCTTGCCAGAGGGTGCACGAGCTACCTTGGCAGGAGCTGCTTTGCGAGCAGGAGGTCTAGTGCGACGGGTCTCCCTGATGGTGCGGATCAGGGAGAAGAGGTCATCAGGGGAGAGTTGAGTAATGGAAGTGCCTAAGTGATCAATCGTGGCCATTGGATTCTCCAAGTCATAGAATGAGTGACAGTAATGTAAAGCACATCTGTGATCCCAACATAGATCTGAGCAGTAGGGATATTCAATCTGGATTCCCATCACTACCTTTGAATTCTCTGAGTTTCTTCTCAAGTTCTATAATCTGGAGTCTCTTAGTACGCTCAAAGCCCACGGTGACGATAGTGGTGAGGTCTAAGTGACGTGAGATTATCGCACCTATGGCCTCAATTCCCCCACGTTGGTAGAGTTCAAGGACCCCGTTTAAGAGGGCTTGGATGAGAGGTTTCTGCCACCCATGGGGGAGGACCTGGGAGATTAAGTGAGATTGCTCACTGGTTAGTTCAGTCGAAAGTCGCATTCTGTAGTCGTTAGGTGGCATGTTAAGATATCCTCACTACGGCTGGGGTTATAGTGGAAATGTTGTCAAGTCTTTCTCTACATCGGAGGCAGTAGATTCTTGGAATGCCACGTCCGGTCCAGAAGATGATGGGGTAGTGAGTCTTTTGACACATAGGGCAGATGGCCTCAGTGGGAACTTCGTTCTTGGGGAGTAGGAGGTAAGGGTGAGGAGAGTGGCGGGGCTTGTTGCTCATGAGTTATAGCCACCAACCTTTCTTTATTACCCCAGTACATTCCCAACACCCATCGGTGAACCCGGCGTGGGCTTGGTCAGGAACGTCAGCGTTGCGCAGGAGCCACGAACCTTGGAAGCAATGGGTGCAGAAGATGGGGATCCATCGGGAGAAGAGTGTAGATATCTCTTTTATACAGGGGGTGCATACTTTGTAAGATAGATGAAGTGGGGTAGGATCGGTGGGATGAATGAATTCAGCAGTATAGATGTCAGATGATGGGTTGGTGCAAAGGGTGCACGTACCCAGGGTAGAGACTATGAGGCCCACTTCATCTATTGAGTTCATTTGGATTCCTATGTTGATTTAATTAATGAAGCAAATGGGCAGGACTCGAACCTGCACGATGTTTGAGGTACTGCCTGAGTCATAGTGCTCATGAACACTCACCAGGTACGCTGGATTTCTAAGTCAGTAATCAAGAACCACCAGTGTCTTCGCGTCTACCAATTCCGCCACCATTTGCTTATATTTCATGTTACATCTTCCGAGCCAACTTGAGTAGCATTCCCTATGACTTTAACTCCATGAACCCAAGTAGTTATTTCAGGCTCAAATACGAATATTAGACGTGATATTAAAGTGTGAATATAACCTTCTTCATTAGGCCCAGAAAATGATATTCTAATTTCATTACTACTTATATCTAATTTCATTGTAGTGCCCAAAACACTGACCCTCTCAATAGAAAGGGTCAATGCTATGTTGATTAAATTAACACAGAATTATATCACGCAGGTGTCACGAGTTTCTTGATATAATTCTGCCGGCCATAAGAATCTTCCTTGATCCCAAGAATGGCATAGCCCTCAGCCCCGACCATGGTGGAGAAGTTGAGCTCGGTGAGGGCGAAGCACCTCTTAAAACAATCCAGTTCCCACAGGCAGGAGTTCTTCCGCTTAGGTTCCATGGAGTCCGTGGGCAGGGAGTAGATCTGAGTAAAACTCTTCGCTGCCAAATCATTGGGCAGGTCGAAAGTTACGAGGAAATATCTCATCCCTGAGTCAGAGGTTCTGACCACTTTCCCACTTTCCTTATCCTTCTTGAAGCCGGTGATACGGATCAGGTGCTCACCTTCATCCGCGACAGTAGGTTCGATAGCACCCGAGGTGTCGATGTCGAGAAAGGTGTCGCCCATATCTTCGTCGGCATAGTCAGCAGGGTTGAAATCGGTGGGATCTTCACAGTTCTCAGTTGTCATGTTGTAGCTCCTTAGCGTTTTGTGTGAGAGGTTGTAGATGACCCCTCGTGAGTGAGGCGTAAGATTGCCCCGTTGAGTTTCCCAATGGCGAGGATGACTCTATCGTCTTTGGGGTGAGTCTGGTTCATTGACTTGATTATTGCTTGGATCTGGGAAATGTAGGTGGTTATAGTGGTGGTTGATTCTACCTCCTTAGTTAGGGTTTCGAGTACGTTGGGGATAGTGAGTGGGGGAGAGGGAGAAGCACTTGAGGTGCTAGGCCCAGCTCCGTAGTATTTCTTGGGTTCGTCAGTCATTTAGGCTCCTTAAATGTTAGGTTTATCTGAATAATTCTTTCCACACTTCTTAAGCATCGCTTTGATGTCAGCATCTTCGCGGATTGCAAGTTGACCCGCACATCCCATTCGGGTCTTGGCCTGGTAGGTGCCAGTCTTTTGAGTTAAGAGTTTATAAGTATTGCCAGAGGCTGAAGTTGCTACCTCGGCATGGTACATTTCGTTGAATAGGAGGGGGATACGTCGGGTGAGTTTGCCCGTGACCATGAGATCCTTGAGGACTGCCCCGGTGATTTCATCCTTGACAAGTGCATCGTGGCCGATGAGTACTACGTCGCAAGAGTAGGAGAGGAGATCACGGATGGCGTTCTCAATGTACATCATCTGAGGCATCCAGTCATTCTGGTGAGGAACGCCGGCGTAGACCATTTTCTTCTCCTTGGGGTCCAGTGAGGGTTTTACTACCATCCCTGATCCAGCGCGGCCTTCTTGTTTGAGGATATAGTACATGATACACTGAGAGAAAGTGGTGAGGTCGAGGGCATAGGTGCCAAGTTGGTTGAAAAAGTCGTCACGTTTGAGTTGATGGTAGACTTTGTCCCACAGTTCAAATTTCGTAGGATTGGCCGGGTCCTCATTCTCGAAGCGAGAGTCTACAAGTATCTTGCCATTATCTATGCAAGAGTCATAGTGGGACCAGGGGACTTGGGATTGGAGAACTGAGCCGCCTCCCGGGTCAAATGAGTGAAGGAGGATAGGAGTGCGGCAGGTACGAAGGATGGAAGTCTTACCTGAACCTGAGCCTCCGTAGATTATAAAGTTGGTAGAGGTTGCAGAGGGGGAAGATGAGTACATTTTCCTCAGGTCTGCAGCCGTTGTGGAGATCTTGATTTGCTTAGCATTTAGCTGAGCAGGGGGTTCTGGCGGCTTGGGAGGTGGAGTGGGATTGGGACTAGTCATTCTTGGCCTCAACTTTTAATTGTTTATCGTATGCTGCAAGCAGATGTTTGTGCTTGTCTTTGATGAGTAAGTACTCGTCCTTAGGAATTCCATGTTCACGAAGGAAGATATCTAAGGCGATAGGCCCCATCTCGTGAGTGAGGGCTAAGAGAGTACGCTCAGCACGGAGGCTGCGATCGTAGTCAGTCTCAATTTTTATGTTAGGAGAGAGCCTACAATCTTGGGCCGAGTGAGCAGGGTCACCACATAAGATGCAAGGGGTCATGAGCGCTTACTCCAGTCATCTGATATTATTGAGCCATTGAGTATACGATTGCCTTCTATATCGTATATAGATAAATAACCCTCATAGTGATATGCTACATAACCTTCAGGCCCGGAGTATATCTGGACATCTGGCTTAAGATTTAATCTTAACCTCTCGAGTATTTTGTCAGGTTTAGGGCGAGCCATAAGAGCTGCAATACCCTCTTCAAGGATACGACCGCGGAGAGATTGATCGTCTACCATACCCCTTACAGATTTCAGTTCCTTGTTAGCCTTTTTCAAATCACGGAGGAGTTGAAGCAGGAAGGCAAGGAATAGTAATGCTACTGAAGCATTGAGTAGATAGAAGTTCCAGGTCATAATACTAACCTCTCATTAAGCTCTTCCTCCAAGGGATTCCAGAATTCTATATGCATATCCACGGGGAGAGAATGCTGATGTTGGATAGGATTATTCCAAGTGGTACAAAAGTCCATGTATTGGCAGACTCGGCCCCAGTTAGTGCAGGCATTACTGTTGGTGGGGAAGCATCGCATGAGATCATTCTTGTCAGAGTGGGTGCTCAAGAGGAGAAAGTCCTCATGGATACGATCCATCCAGAGTTTGGTGAGTTCAAGCCAGTTGTACATCTGAGCGTTGGAGTAGAGGATGGGGAAACGTTCGAGGATGAACTCGGGTTTTTTAGTTTTCTTGAAGCATAGGCAGTTGATTGTGATGCCGCTGACTTGGTCAGGAGGGAAGAGGCAGTTGAGGACATGAGTATAGGTGCCACACTGGATTCCGAGGAAATGCTCGTAAGTGTAGGAGTCACTGAGGTAGTTCCCACCTTTGGTTTTGTGCTCGTGGGAACAATACCTTTCTATTTCCCGATCCCAAAGGACAGTGTCCATTTTCCATGCGATGCGATGGTGAGGGAGGGGGGACAGGTCAACAGTGCCCCCTATCTCCGTCTTATACACGGTGAAGCGGTCCGGGTCAGAGGGGTATTTCTTGATATATTCCAGGAGCATGTCAAAGAAGCGGAGGGGTGTCTTGGGTTCGAATAAGACGTCTGTCTCTTCAGGAAAGGTAGCACGATAGCATGAGTTGAAGATTTCAAGTGCTTCCATTACTGCTTCGACTCGGTATCCGTGGAGGTAGATGTGTTCCATGGCCTTGTGGACGGCCTTACCAAAGACGAGATGGTTGGATGGGCGAGAGGCTCTCCAGCCGAGGGCGTATTCGTAGAAGAATAGCCTGGGGCACTGTTGGTAGGTTTTGATCTTGGTTGAGTCCAGGATCTCCATAGATGGGTGGTAAGGGATGGGGAGGATAGGGAGGTTCATACTCGTACCTCTACTCCTGTCCAGGTAGGAAGAACTACTTCCATGTAAAAGGAGTTGATCCAAGTGGATGTGCTACTTGGATGGGCACCACCCTTGTTGAGCTCCAGGATCATTCCCACGCAGATTTCAGCTGAGATACCCTCTTTATAAAGGGTGCAGATTTTTGAGTATTGTTTTTTAGTCATACTTCCCTCCTACCTTGTTGGGCGTCAGTAAGGATAGAGATGCGCCAGCCAAACAAGCGACATTTAGAACACTGGCTATTGTCGTAGCCCATAGTTAAAATTCCCTGATCTATATCCCCATACTTTTCCTTGTCACCTGACCAGCTATGTGAGCATCCACAGCGAAGTAAGACTACTTGACCTTTAAAGTTCTTCCCCAAAATCATAATGTTGTCTCCTCATCACAATTACTGTATATAGTAGCTAAAGTTAAGTGCCGACGTTTGTAGCGACCGATGTTGTCCTTACCTACTGAGTACAGGAGTAGGTTAAGGCGATTGTGCAGCCCAGTGAAGATGGAAGTTGCTACCATATTCATCACTGTGGGGCCACATACGAGGATGTAATCCTCTGGGGTTGAGGTAGCGAGGATGGGGGCCATGTGACGGTACATAGCGCCCAAAGAAGTTAGGTTAAATTTGCCAGTGGTGAGGTAGATGAGTTCTCCGAACTCAGTGGCTGCGGAGAAGTCATGACACCCACGGTTGGTTATGTAGACTTTTGGCATTAGGGGCTCCTAGTAGGAGGGTTGATGCTATGTTTATTTAATCAATACAGGGATTAGGCTTACCTGCAAGCCCACAGTAGCCACTGCGGGAGGATTCCCATCTCCAGGCCATACAACCTTCGGCGTAGCAGAGGGTTATTGGATAGTCATTGCGATTACGATTTACTGAGGTGGCTACTCCATTGAGTTCGTACTGTGGGTAGCGACCGAAGGGGCACCAGTTCTTTTCAGCTTCCTGTGGTCGCATTAGATAATCCTCACAGCCCGAGAGAATAAGGGCACTTTAGCTTTGTCAGACATAGTTTGGTACTCCACCTCAAGCATCCTGCCGAATACTACTTCGTGGGGAGAGTCACAGTACTTAGCCCAGATGAGTTTGCGGTCTGAGTGGGAGAGCTTTCCTGCACCCACTGAGAATTGAGTTTGCATATCATCGCAGCAGACGAATCCACCTACCATGCCCAGAGGGACTCCTGACTCCGAGGTGGCTTCGTAGATGCTGAGGAGGGTGTAGGTGTCACGGCACTTAGGTTTGAACTTCATCATTCCAGCTATTCGCTTGCGCTCATAGGGTGAGTCTATGTGTCGGATGATGAAGCCTTCGTAACCTTCTCCTATAAAAGTGTCATAGAGATTCATAAGCTCAGTGTAGGTGTGAGCTATGTGCGTGGGCACACGTTTGATGGGTCCAGATGTGGGGAAGGATATGGCATTCAACCTACGGAGCCTCTCGTGTTGGGGGCCATCTGTGACGAGATCAAAGATGTGATAATCAATCTTTTCATGCTCCGGATGGAGGTTAACTTCTCGGGACACAATAGAGTGGATCTCCGAGAAGGTGAGCCCATGAGTGTATAACTCCCCATCATATTCCCCATCTGGCAGGCACCGCAGAGCATGCAAGTTGATGTGGGGCACTGCGGGGATTATATCCTCTGAGGAGGATAGAAGGATGCAGCGTCCTGAGGAGACTATGCATCTGCAGCGTTCTCCGTTTAACTTGGGTTGGACCAAGTATGGGGGGTACCACTTAAGGTGGAACCTCCCGGAGTTGCTAAGGCGGCGGAGGGAGAAGGGCTCCGCTAGTTGGATTCCTTTGCGGATGGCCATGTTAGTTGGCCTTCTTGCTAAGGGTGGCAAATAGCTCGGAGATCAGATCGGAATCGTGTCCAGGAATGGATACGGCCGAGACCTCAGTTGAGAGATTCACCGCTATATTCATGTAAGTTTTGATGTCATGAGTTAAGATGAGTATAGCAGTAGCACGAAGGTAGGCGTGGAGGAATAAGCCCATAGCCGCGGAGATGTCTTTGGCTTGTTCCTCTAACACGATGGCAGATTTAGGGAGATTGACAATTTCGATGGTGGAGTCGTAGATGGCAGATAACTTGTTTATGTTATCGAGGGTTTGTTTGCTGGCAGTGTTAGGCATGAGAGGTCTCCTTATTGTTTTGAGGGACTTGACACATTCTGGGGTTAGAAAAAATTCCCACTCACCGCTGGGATAGATGAGTGGGAATCACTTTAAGTTACACCACTTGTAAAACTCTAGTTACATCTGCACTCCAATGCTCGCCAGGAATTCCCGCTGCTTCTCGGGAGACCAGGTGGCGAAGGCAGACTTGATGGCAGTCTCAGGATCGACCTGAGTTTTCTCCATAACCATGCCGGGTTTCCATGCGGTGAGGGCAGAGGCGATCTGGTCAGGAGTTTTGCCGGCCCTGAGTTGGGCACGCATTACGCCCTGAAGAGCGACGCGGGAGTTGGCTCTGTAATTACTATGGACTGTCTCAGCGCCACAGAGGGCGACGGCAGCGTCCAGGTCATCACCGAAATCGTATTCGATAGTGGCGGAGCGCCAGGAGGGCTTGCCCTCTTCGTCCATGATCACATTGCCTTCGGTGTCTTTGAGCTGATAGCGGGCTTCGACTACTTCTTTTGCCATGATGATTGTTCTCCTTATTTTGGGTGGGTAGGGTGGCCATAGTGGCGCACCCTGGTGAGTTGTGGCATCATTGCCAATGTGGGCTTATTATAACATATTTATTGGGAATGTCAATGAGGGGGATATTATTTATTTTCTACCTAGAGCTCCGCTCTGGATTTTTAAGTCGGTTAGGAGGCTGGAGATGAAGACTTCTCTAGCTTCGGAATCCAGAGAGTCCATGTAAGATTGGACTTTAGTCGTGGTGATGGTTGGCTCTGGGGGCAGAGTTAGGGAACGTGGAGTAGAGGGGGATCGGAGATGGGTTACTTTACCTGCGGAGACAAGAGTGGAGATTTGGATCTCTTTGTATTCGAGGGAGAGAGTGGAATACTCCTGTTTGAGGGCTTTGAGGGAGTCCTCAACTGAGCGGATCTCACGAGGGAGGTCAGAGAGTCGGGATTTGAGATAGTTGGTGCGTTCAGGGGTGGGCATTGTTTATTCCTCAGTAATTACTATATTGGAATTCTTAATAGATGACATCTGAGTCATGTCTGATATCATCTGAGAGAGCATAGATATTGGGTAGTATTTACGTAATGTACCTCGATCAAATTCTTCGAAATAGGTAGAAATGTCATAACGTAAATTCCAAGTATATTTATATTTAGATTTACCTGGATGATCCCCAATGCGTAGAGAGCCTAAGAAACTATCACCTCCTTTGAATTTAATATAGATTGAGCCAGTTAGAGCAATATGGTATAGATAGGCGTCTAAGTTGGCATCTTTTAGTTTTGCTACAAATTTTTTAGGGTTCATAATAATTAGGGGTGGGCATTAGCTGGGCCTCCTATTTAAAGAGATTGTCAATTAGATCGTCTAGAGCTTCTGATTCTGTGCTTCCATATCCACAAGTGGAGTGATTAGCAGGTTGGGCGAAGTAGATTACTCCGTCTTTAAAGTCGTGGATTATAGTAGGTCTGTCGTTTGTAGGTATTTTGTCATGATCGAACATTAGCTACGCTCCTTATGCTATGTTGATTTAATTAATGTAGCCACACATTACTTACTGAAAGGGCAAGAAGATGGGGGGATATATCCATAGGGTCCTTTGAGATCAAATATCTTGTAAAGTTCGTCTTTGTGGATCTCTCCTTGATGGATAGCTTTAATTAGTGCATGAAACATTCTACGATATCGAAGGAGATATTTATTTCTGACGGCCACCCCTCGAATGAGACATGATCTAATCATCTCAGGATCGAGGGAGTCTACAATTGTGATACCTTTGTGGTACTCAGCACCAATCACAATACATTTGATGGGTAAGAGGTGCTCACCACGGGTGATGAGTATCTCAGTTCCGCGGAGTTCGGGGTAGTTAAGTTTCATCTGAATTCCTCTCTTTGAGGGTTGAGTCGATTATGAGTGATAGCATGTTGAAAGTGTCGATTCGGGTAAGAAGACACCAACACTTTAGGCCTATATGGATGTAAGCAACTTCTGCAGTGGATAAGGTGATGTCTACTCTTTCTCCAAGTTCATTACTTACATGATGGAGTAGTCTAGATAAGGAGCTCATACTTTTAGAGACTCCTGCTAAGGTGCGATTAGAGTTTACTGCTACTTTCATTCCTCTACCTCCACAGGGTTAGGTGGAATGCCAAAGTGTTTGCGGATGTCTTCGGCACTGGTATCTACTGGGGTATGAGCAGGAGGAGTAGTAGACATTAACTCCTCCATTTTGGCCACCATTCCGTCGATTTCGAGTTTGGATGGAGTAGTGGGGGATTCTTGACGATGGCGCACGGCGGAGGCATCAGGGCGTAGGGATCGGGTGAGGCTATCGATCATGTGGTCAGGGGCGTCTTCGATGCGGAGGGCTTCTACTAACTTAGTAGGGATGGTGGTAGTGCGGAGGCCCATTCGAGAGAGTACCTCAGTAGCGTCGGCTTGAGTAGTGATGAACTCAACTTTGCCCATGTCGACTAGGAGTTGGACAAGGGATTCGAGTGATAGACGGGTGAGTTCACTCACAGAGCGCGGAGTCTCACCGTTGGATAGCCAGAAGGTGGCCAGGGTGGCTAGGTGGCGAGCGTCCAGGCGTACGTGGATGGCGACAGTAGGGGGGCGCCCGTGCATGTTGGATAGTTTGGTCATACTGAGACCTCTTCAAAAGTGGCATCTTGGCACGTCTGACACATACCGGAGATAGAGTACTCCTTGGCAGAGAGTTGATCTCTGAATGGAGTGATAGGTTTCTTGCACCAGGTGCAGATTCTCTGCGTGGCTGCATCTTGGCGAGAGATCCCAGTGAGGGATGTGAGAAGGGATTCAATTGATTGGGACTTTTTAGTGGGCATGGTTTAGACCTCCTTAACAGTGCGGGGGGTGACTTTCTTACACTCCCCAGTAATGGTTGACACGAGGATACCATAAGCACCTTTTAGGCGCATAGAGCGGATGAAGGAGCGGAGAGCCGAGATACCCTCATGCCAGCAGTTTCCATAGTAACAGGGGCGGATATAGATGCGAGTTACTTTGGGGGAGTGAGGCTCACCTGGGTGAGATTGTGGGGAATCAGAGTGGGAATGCCCACGGGTAGATCGCTTGAGGCGATGGGTCGAGGTGCGAGTGCGAATTCTAGTGTGGATTGTTCCGGTTATCATGAGAGTTCCTCATCATAGTTAGGGCGTGATTTGTGTGTCCATCTTTCTGAGCCATCATACTCATCACGCTCAGACCAGGAGCCATCTGTAAACCAGACATAACCGAAGAGTTCCTGTGTTCCGTATCCATTATCGTATTCAAAGTTTAGGTGTGGCAAGACTGTGGATAATTGTCCTTTGGCTGTAACCGGGGAATGGTAGTTGATACATTTGATGCTAATAAATGTGGGAGTTTTACCTACTTCTTGTATGTGTTTGAGAAGTTCGTCTTTCGCGTTTATCATGAGAGTTCCTCCTTTGCTGCGTTGAATTAATTAATGTAGGGATTACTCCCCGTCTTTAGGTGGGTTCGCTGGGGGTCCAGGCACATTGCTGGTCTGTGTTCTCAGTCATGGAAATGGGCCAGGAGCCACCTCGGTACATACATGAGTAACAAGGCTCGGATTCTGAATCCGAGGTGAAGTTGGCACAGGTGGAACACCAATGTTCAGCATGCCCAGAGTGGGTGGGGTCAGATGAGGATCTCAAGTAACAACCCATAACTACCTCCTTATGGTAAGTGTTTAGGGTGAGGGTGGAGGGTGGCTCATTTAGGAACAACCACCAGCATAAAAACCAGCCCGAAAACACATATAGTTAGGCATGAAGTCTTCAGGCTCATCCCCGAAGGAGTACCCAAGGGACTCTTCAAATTGCTCAAACACCTCGATTATATGTGTTTCGTTGGAATATATTCCATAATTTCGCATAAATTAACTCCTTAAGTGTAGATAGTGAGTACTGACCCAGTTGTTAGCACCCAACGGTGCTACGTCTAGGTTTAGGGCATGAATTCTACATACCCCGTCAGGAGGAAAATGGCCGGGATGATAATCCACACTACGATAGCTGGCCAGTTTGGGACAGAGTCCCAGGTGTAGTAACCCTTCCCGTCACATGCCATACAGGAGTTAGCAGGCCCTGAGCCAACCCCTGTGCCTACGCAGTAGGGACAAGTTTCACGATGTTTCATATAGATGCCTCCTTGTTAGATGTGTGGCCCAATGCCACATTGGTTCATTATGTCACAATTATAACACACTCCATGTATGGTGTCAATACCTACCCACCCACTGCGTGGGATGGGGTGATAGGTGAGGTGGGAATGCTACATTGATTTAATTAATACAGCATTCCACTTTGTCTGGAATACCATACTTGGAATCACTTGAGGTGATGGTTCAGGTGAGAATGGGAGCAGGTAAATCACTTGAGGTGATTAGGCTACCCAAGAGATTAGGCCTCTTCCCACTTATCTGCCATCTCTATCACCTCTAAGTCTTCGAGCCACCTATCTACATCTTCACCTATGGTGATGAGTACTTGGTCAATCTCATCTCCATCTGGCTCGATACGGGCCACCTGTCTGATAAAGGTATCGATTTGGGCCACCAACTGATCCAATTTCCTCCTGTTCATACTATCCTCTTCTTGTTGGGAGCATTTGCTAGAATACCCCAGTTGGCATCACTTGATGTGATGTGGTGAGGTGTAATTTCATAGTGCATAGCATTCCTTGAGCAACTCCAGACGTTCCCTCACACTATACACCCTGAGGTACATTGGGCTTAGCATCAAGGCACGTAGACACTCCAACTTTGTAATCCTAGTGTGAACTTTCATAGTCTTGCCTCCTCCTTACCACCTTGAGATGTAATCCCATAGGTCTACGCACGACTTGAGTCGTGATCCTCACAATGGGTGAGTTTGGGACGTTAGTCCCACTTTGTATCCAATGTTCCCATTGTCCCAATGGTCCCCAATGTCCCATTTGTCCGGCTCCTCAGGTACCCCCTTCCCGCACCCTTCCCATTCCATCCCCATCCCCCCCAATATGTCTCCCCTGTAGCCTATCCTCATCCCTATCATATTCACCTCTTCGTTAGATAATTATTATCTATATATATATCTAATATATGTATTAGAGGAGATATTTACACATAGGTGACATGGGACACACACCATTGGACACAATTGGGGGAGGGCACGAGGGGGGGGTGTCTGAGGAGTCACACAATGGTGGGATTGGTGGATATGGTGCATATGGACACACCATTCCCACATATGGGCTCCCTACATTAATTAAATCAACATAGCCACACGAATCACCCTAACCAACCCACACGGATTCCGATATCCTAACTACTCCTGCATCCCTTCCGCAATCTTGGCCTCTGCCTGTTCCATCGTGAGGAGTTCCTCCTCATCGTACAACCCCTGCGGGACGTCCATCTTGCTAGACTCCATCATACTGATGATGACCCGGACCTGTTCCAGCCTACTCTGCCCTTTCAAAAACTCAGTAGCCCTCTCCGTGGTCATGGGAGCAGGTGCGCCCTTCATGCCGGAGAATAAGGGTGCCCCAAACTGTACAACCTTGGGCAATTTCCCCTCCAGGAACTCTGTCCAGTGGCTTTTGATCTGGGCCTGCCACCTAATAACCTGGCACGAAATGGCCAATGTCCTCAGTGTGTCCTGACTCACTCCAGTGAAATCCACCTCAAACTCCACCTTCTTGGTCTTCCCTGCCTTCCTATCATCCTCACACATACTTACTTTAAACTCAACCTTCTGTGTCATCTTTTCCATAACTCACTCTCCTTGGGCATCTTGCCCGATTATGGAACCCGTGAAGGTTGATTAAGGTGATTCATACCTTATCCCTTCCCCGTCCACACCTACCCAGTTCACATGCTCCAGGGCTCTCCCCTGTCTCATATCCTTCCAGTGTGGGCAACTGGCCCATTCCCGCACCCAGTTGTTATGTCAAAGACCACTCACACCCGCATTACATGAGGCCGTACATCCAACCCCACAACGGTGGGCATCACACATAATGCCCCAATGTTGAATACATTATAACATATTCGGGGATAGATGTCAAATTTATGTTGAATGGGTAGGGCCTCCCCTAAGGGGGTATCTCATCGACGGCCACCCATAGACCCCTGTATATACATTATGGCATAAGTTGAAAGGATGTGGCATTTCCCACAAATCCCGCTCCATGGGTAGAGATATGGAGAGGATGGCTATGTTGATTAAATCAATGCAGCCAGCCCATTCACTGCGTGAATGCTTAGAAATGGGTAACTAGAACTTCTCTAAATGGAAATTACCACCTTGACCCCTTCCCAATAGTATGGTATAATTGGGATAATCTAAGGAGACTTTTGATATGGCGATGGAATATATTAGACAGGATGGGAGTGAGAGTGACTACACGGATCCCAACCGCAAGGATATGCGCAGGAAGAATGGCCCCAGAGCTGGGTGGCAAGTAGCCACTATGTGGGAGAGCCACCATGAGATTGCTAGGATGATTCTCCTAGGGCATTCTAACGTAGAGGTTGCAGCCTCACTAGGGATCACAAAAGAGCAAGTAAGCAATGTGAGGAACTCTCCAGTTGTCCAGGAAAAACTCACCATTATGAAAGCGGCGAGGGACGTTGGAGCGATTGACCTCTCCAGGGAAATTGCCACTCTTGCCCCCATTGCCTTGCAAAAGGTGAAGGAAGCTCTCGAGACCGGGATGGTAAATGGGAAGGAAGTTTCTGCAACGGGGATTCTGAAAGAAGCTAATGGGATTCTTGATAGAGAAATGGGGCGCCCAACCCAACGAGTTGAAACCCGTAATCTCCACGGACATCTCACGATGGAAGATATTGAGCGTATCAAGAATCGCGCTAAGGAACTCGCCTCTACATCGGGGCAATCTGCATGAGTGGGAGTGACCCAGGATACACTGGGCCTTTCCGCAGAGAGGATGATCACTCTAGCTGCCCCAACCCAGGGTGCAGAGAGCCTGAACGGGCTGCGAGGGCAGCCGTAAAAGAGATCCTCTTCATATGTGGAGTGAAGGTAGATGATCCAGAGTCAGTAGCAGAGTTCCAAAGTGACTTAAGATTTGGCAGAGAAGTAAGGGTGTTAATTAAAAGAGGCATCTTAGGCTTCGTCGCTGCTCTTTGTGCGTTGATAGGAGGTTACCTATGGACAAAAATAGTAGGATCATGACTCCACCTATCACACACAGTGATTTATCTGGGGCAGATTTCCCATCCTCTTATCCCCTCCGCTTCACCCAATGTCTCCAGTTTGTGCTGGCCCATGAGGGCATGGGGAGGGTGAATAGGGACTCAGGTGGGGTGACTAAGTGGGGGATTAGTCAGAAGGCTTATCCTGAGCTTGATATAGTAAGTCTCACACTGGAAGATGCCACTGAAATCTACTTCAGGGATTACTTCTCACCTAACCTCTCCTGCCCTATTGACCTCTTGTACTTTGACTCAGCCGTGAATTGTGGAAAGGCGCGGGCTGGTAAGTGGCTCCAGGCCTCCATCAATGGATATCTTCCACGTAACTATATAGAGATAGATGGGGTGATAGGCACTCTTACCATTGAAGCCCTCAAGTACTGCCCTCAAGACCTACTCACCCTCAGTCTCCTAAATGTGAGACTCTTCTACTATTACTCCTTGCGTAAGACCCATGCTGAATACTTCTCCGGGTGGGTTGGTCGAGTGGCGGACTTGATAGGGGTGCTGTCTGAAGGATGTTATGATGCTTCGTTAATTAAATCAACACAGGAATCATTATGAGTCTGGACGGAGAATGGTTAGTGACATGCTTAGGCTGGGCGGCAATCTTCAATCCGCTGAATGATCACAAAGTCATCCAAGGCGGGGAGGGATTCAACCGGGCCGTGGGGATTGAGGGGGCTTGGTTTTACACAGCCCCTGCTACTGGTAACAGATACATTCTTGATTATAACCACCCGCGCAACGATGAATTTTTCAAAGATATTGTCGATATCGTGGAGATTTTGCCAGACGGAACGGCAAAAGGGGTATTGTATAAAGCAGAGCGACGCAGATTTGAATTTACGCTGACGAGGGTATCAGAATGAGACAGAAACTCCTCACCATCACGGCCCTGCTGCTTCTTCCTTCTGCGGCTGGGGCTGCTGTCTACTATACAGACCCGGATTGTGCTAACCATGGGAATGGGCTGTCGTTCGCGTGTGCCGAAACTACTGGCGGAGCAGGTGCTTTCAATACAACTGCCGGGGTAACGTACTCCGGGACGAATTGGTACTTGTTCAGCTCAGGAAAAACTGTATCTGCTGCATATGTGAATATCTCGACAGGTGGAAATTCTACCACTGATAGACTGGTAATCGGCAGTTATTCGACCGGTGGGGCTGTCTCGACATCTAAAGCAATTCTTGACGGATTTGGAAACAGTCAGGACCGTGTAATAAATTCAGGCAACAAGTACCATTGGACCATCCAGGACCTTGAAATTGTCTACGACGATGTTTCAACACAAGCGAATCGTATAGGCATTGCGTGTCCTTCATCAGGTGGAACAGTAAGCACTGATTATGATAACATCATTCGGAGGGTATATGTTCATGATATCTTGATTGATGAGGCAGCGGCGAACTTTGCAAACGGGATTCGTGCAGTTAGTAACGGCGGGCTACAACTTATAGATGTCACCATAGATAATATATCCACCGATGGCTTTTATGGTGGCGGAGACAATCTACAAATTATCAGGCCGAATTTTTCCGGTTCTGGGCAAGGATCATTGGTTACAGGCGACGAGATCCAGTTAACCACTGGCACAGGATGGTTGGTGCATGGAGGCACTATCACCCACCCGCAGCATGATGAGAAGCAGGCATTTAACGCCGCTTCCACCGCTGGGTCTGGAGTTATAGAGGACGTGACACTGAATTGTTATGAGGGTGTGTCTTCAGTGGGGAATTGCTTTTACAATCAATCTCCCGGGACAGTTGCCCGCCGATTGAAGATTAGGGGAAGTGGGACAGTTGGCCCGGTATTTTTCTCAGCTTCGTCTACCGGCAGTGAATTTTATGACAACTATGTTGTTGCTACTCAAGCAGCCGACCGGGGCTCATATGTATTTGCAAATGACGTGAACCAGCACAATAACACCTTTGTTTATGCTGGAAGCGCCGCTTCGACCGGCTATGGAATCCATGAACCCGTGTCGGTTACTGGTGGAGTTCAGGCAAATAATATCATATCCGGCTTCGCAACAGGAATCCGCAGCACAAATAGCACCGACAACTATAATGTTATCTATGGAGCAACGACGGACTGCGCTGACTCTGACGGTACAGAAAGGGCCTGCGGAGCATCGACGCTGACCACAGATCCTCTCCTCGACGCTCAAGGCCGTCCCCGTCTCAAATCCATCTTCGACGCCGGTACCGCCCACGACAATATCTATTGCGGGTCTGGCGAGCCCATCGGCGCGTATGAGTTGTGCAAAGGTGTGTCGATGCCTCCGCCTTTGTGGTTTCTGGGGGCGCCGGATAGTTATTCGTTGGGTGGGGGCAGGGTG
>Ga0209416_1000628_pt1 | contig 34487 bp, 29 predicted proteins | sample RifGroF1_FD_184001 | JGI IMG/M metagenome (GOLD analysis project Ga0209416, IMG submission 184001) | Groundwater microbial communities from Rifle, Colorado, USA - Groundwater F1 (SPAdes) (version 2) | ecosystem: Environmental > Aquatic > Deep subsurface > Groundwater | place: Rifle, Colorado...
CCAGTGGCGGGGATGGTCAATGTGTAGGCTCCCGCCGCACTCAAGGTCAGCACGCCCGCCCCCGACTTGATAAGTGTGCTATCGCCCAAAGCCGCCGCCCCTGTCCATTGCGCAATCGTGCCTGGCGTGCCAGAACCCGTAACCGCCCCGCCTGCGATGGTTGCGAACTCCAACCAGGCAATGCCATTCCACATGTACGATTTGCCAGTATCGGTTTCATAGAACCGAGTCCAGGTGAAGTCGGGCGTGAAGGCCGCTTTCTCCGCTGCCGTGCCGTAATAGTCAAGTCGAATAAAAGGGGTTGTGTTCATACGCCAAACAGTGCCCGTGTTTGCTCATAAATGACGCCAAACTCAGCATCACTCAGACTTTCCGCTGCCAGAAAAGCGAGTGCAATTCTGCCATTGAGATAACTCCCGCCGTCCGTTCTGCCCGCTTCCAGGTCTACGGCAGTGCCATAAATCGCTGCTGGTATGGCTGCAACATTATCAAGCCAGGTACGATTAACCACGACCGAAACGGAAGTGGAGGGCGTATATCTCCCGCCCACAAATACCCAGGTTGAATTTGCTACCGCCGCCGATTGCTTTACGGTGGTAGCCGTACCATCGGCGGATACTGCGAACTCAATTAATCCGCCCGCCGTGCGATAGAGACGGTAGCCGCGCAGGTTTCCAGCCGCAAGCCACTTACCGAGTATGCCATGCTCTGCCAGAGCATCGAAATAAACCCATGCACCCATCGACAAAGCGCCTGTAATCTGCAAGTCGGTTTCGGTGGGCCGGTGAAGATAATCGTTCGCCCCGTCAAAGTCGCCATACTGCGCTAACCCTTGCAGGCCGGTTGTCATTCCGCTAATGGTCAACCCCCGCCCTTGACCCGAATTGTCATTGACCACTGCGCTATCGACACTCGCAAAACTCCACACGCCACGAATAGCCGGGAGCATGGCAAGCAATGAAACCGCATTGCCCAAAGCGAAATTCGGTTCATAGCGCCGCTGGAATACCGCCGCGAGTAGGTCAATGTTTTGATCGTTATACCGCTGAATGGGCATTATGAACCTTTCAAGCCTTGCTTTGCCAGCCATTGCGAGAGCTTGCCCGCCCCGCCGCCGCCTCGAATTGTCAACCCGAACGGGTGAGTGAACGTCACTTCCTCGATGTAGAGTGCGCGGGGGTCATTCTCCAACTGGACGGGGATTACTCTGCCGGGTAGAAAGTCCTCGATGTACAACCATCTTCCGGGCACAACCTCCCAAGGTTCAATCCGCCCGCCCGAATAATCTCTCAACGTTTGAATGGGGTCTGAGAGACGTTGAACATAGCGGATCATGTTCTCTTTCGGTTCGTATCTTGGCTTCCCGTACTCCCAGATACCGAACGTCCAGCGGGTGTCATTGACATCACCTAACGAGCGCACGCTGGCAATGATATTGCCCGCTGTTTGCGAACGGTCAAACTCACCTTCGTTGACAAGGTATCCGTTATACAGAATGCCGCCCGTAATCGTGCTGAACATGCCTACATTCGGGGCCGCCTGTAAAACCTGTAATACCTTCGTGGAGGCTTCCACGAATAGAACCGAATCATAGGTGTAAATATACTTGTCAAGCCATGACGAATAACCTGCCAGGGAAAGCGAGACGCCGAACTGTGACGCATTTTCGCCATAATTGATATCCTTGCTGGTTTTGGGCATTTTGTTTTCAGTCAGGTAAGTATCTCGATACTTTTCAGCGTCCGTATCGGTGCAAGAGCTTCCCGACAATACCGCTTCCAGGATACCGTATTTCAACTGGCTAGTGGTATCCTGTGCAATGGTGGTTTCGGTCGTTGCGCCGGTTGTGGGGGGGTCTACGGTTGTATCCAGGGGTGAATAGGTGACACTCAGGCGATTGACTATATCCAGGAGCGGGCCGATATTGTAAGTCAAGGGGCCATACTTGATATTCAACTGATTGACAAAGCCTTCCCAGATCACCCCGCCGCCATCGGAAACGACTTCGACATGCCGCCCCAGGCCGCTTTCAATCCAATCTTCGGTGTCCGAGCGCCGTTCAGTTACAGCACCTTGCGCCGCCACATATCCGCCATCGATAGCCGTTGTGTGAGACCATGCATCTATTGCGCCGCGAATACTGCGCACAAATCGCCCGCGTGGATTGTAGCCGCCAGCGTCAATGGTGGGCTGGTAGATTGCCAGGCTAATCCCTTTCTGCCTTGCTTGTGAAGGGGTTAAGATCGTTACCGTTGTCACGTTCTGGACAATCGAAGTGACGGGTAAGTGCATATTATCAACATTCGGCGCGAGAACGTCATCCCCGCCCAAGAGAATAACAGGGGCTATAACGTGTGCGCTATCCGCTTCAGGGGCTAGAACCGTGTCCCCACCCAACAAGTAGAGCGGTACGGGAGAATGAGCGCTATCGACTTCTGGCGCGCACTCAGTCACGGATTCGGGGCGAACGTAGGGAACGTCTTGCAACTCGACCATTAGCCCCATTCCCATAACCAGGAACGGAATGAGCGAACGCTGCGCAACGACGATACCCGCCGCCGCGACGTTCGCTTGTGGGGTCGCGTCCCTTTGCTCGACTTGCACCCCCGCTGCGGTAACATCTGCCTGCGGGGTCGCGTCTCGCTGCTCTACCTGTAAACCCGCCGCCGCTACTTGTCGGGTCATGCTTGCGCGCCCTTCAAGTGCTGGTAACGGTTAGCGATCTTGACTGTCACCCCGAACATCTCCCAGGGTTTAGCCGTTACAATACCTGATGTGTCTCGGTTGTAGCCGAAGAACCACAATCTTTGACGTTCGCTCTTTTGCAGAACGGGTGGGCTGGAAGATGAGTATTGTGCCGGTATCGGGTTGAAGGGCGCTTGATAGTCTGGGTCAACTGCCGCCCAGGTATCGTCAATCGGGTAAGTCAGCGGATCGGCAAGGAATATCGCCGCTGCTGCTGTTGTGGGGGTAAAACTTCTGCCAGGGTCGATGGTTGGGAAGGATATTTCACCTACCCACTCATCAACTGGCATAAGGATTAGATCGTAAATATACAGATACGTGCCATCGGCCACGAGCTTCTCTAAGAGAACTCGAATATTGTAATCGTACTTGGGGTCAAGATCGATAAGCCCCATATCCATCACAAGCCATTTATGGTTCACGCGGGCCGGGGCTACGAACGGGCCAGAATAGACAACGGTCGAATTGTCGCTAATCAATTGCATACAGGCCAGGAAGTCACCCAAAGCGCCGCCCGACTGGTACACTCTCAAGAATGCCCTAAACTTACCCTGCCACGCATCGCGGCGAATTGCACCGCTGGCATTGATAAGGTTTATGTCTACGGTTTCGCTGCCCACTGCGTTAGCAACGGTACGAAATTCGAGATACTCGCCGTAAGGACTTTCGCTGTTAGCCAGGAAAGATGACGATTGAAGGCCGCTGAGCGTTAGCACTCCCTGACTGGCAGACGATGAAAACCCGATATAGGGGCTGAAGTACCATCCCCGATCAAAGGAACGGGCCGCAATCATCATTGAATTGTACAGAATGTTGGTTCTTCGTTCGCTTGCCAACTGAATAGAGACAAGCGCCGGTACATCCCCGCCGATATTATCCGCCAAAATCTCTACGTATGGCGAGCTTGCGGTATAGATCAATCGGTTATCCTGTCGGGGTGGTACGCTGGCCGGGCCGCCCGAATTGGTGATTTTCTTCCTTACCCAAAAATGCGGGCCTTCTGCGAACTCGGTAGATTGCGCCCAATCATCGGGCAGTGTCCATGAGACGCTCAATACCCCGGTATTCGCAAAGGCATTGGTTTCATCAACTACATCTGCAAGCGCAGTCCAGGCCGCCCCATCCCAATATTCCCAATCGCCAAAGGTGAGATTGCCGTTCGCTCTCTCAATATCGAAAACAATGTTAGAGAATGGCGCATCACTGCCAAAGTAGATACCCGTATCCAAGAACGGGCCAGCGGATAGGTCAGAACTCAAGTCTCGAGGGTAGCCAATAAACTCTTGCACATTGAACCCGCCCGCCGCGCTTGACCCACCAAACACCCACCATATCTGAGAATAGAATGTACTGGTAGGGGCGTCAACGTCGGGCGTAATGGCGTCATAGTCGGTGTAATTCGCATCTGAGAATGTGACATAAGCCGTGCCGTTCGTGACTTCTTCTCTTACCCCAGTATCATCGGTGTTACCGAATGCGGTTGCCGGACTGACGGGGGCGCTTGAAGTGCTTGACTTCAGGTATACGCTAACTGGTAGCGCCGTTCCGGTTCCTGGTACAACGTCCTGCCAGGGCGAATGCTCGAAATTGACCTGGATAATGCCGGTCGAGGAGAGCGGGCCAGTGAACGGGTGAGCGAACGGGTCAGGGTCGTTCGGGGCCATTCCTGCGTAGACGGTAGCATAACGGGCTGCGTTATCGCCACTCGCGCGAGAGATGAGATAAACAAACTCGTTACTCCATCCCGCCGTCCAGTAATCCGCCGCTTTCTCTAACAACTGGCGAAGTTTGCGCAAGTCAGCAATGGCATTCGATTGACATCCTGCTTTGACTACCAGCGTCAACTGATCGGTGACGTTATCGTAATACCGCTGAACCAAGCGCCTGCCATCTCCCAATCCCGACTGAAACACGCCGCCATCTTTATAAGTGAGCGTGCCGGGCTGGTACTGCGCAAGTTTGAAGTTACGCTGTAAATCGATGAAAGTCGTGCCATCGGTGATGAAGAACTCAACAAAAGATATGGGCATTCTACGCCGCTCCTAACGCACTGAGTACCGCTAATTCTACCCTACGCTGGAACATATCGCCTTCCGCCTGGTTGGAGATTGAAACGTCGCCAATCTGGACATTGACCTGCGGGCCGCCACGAATAATTTGCGCTTGCGGACGAGGGGGAGATACGCTGGCCTTGATGGTTTGATTGACCATCGATTCGACTGCCTGAGTGGGTTGGGCTGCGGTATTCTGGACACCCTTTGTCATGCCTGCGGTTGTTTGCTCTCCAACTTCCATAAAGACCTTTGACGGAGATTGAATACCAAGTTTTGCTTTTGCGGCGTTGATTGCGTTTTCAATTGCATCTACGATTGCATTCAGGACAGATGATGCTCCACCTCGAATACCGTCAACGATGCCCGCAATCATATCATTGCCTACCCCTTGCGATTTTGCAATCAGGGTTGCGAAATAATCCACAATGGCAAGCACGAACCCGCCGAAGAAACTAAGAACGGACGCCAACGGGGTTGTAATCCAGCCCACCAGAGCGGCAAACAGTTGTGCCAACCCTAACGCAAGCGCCTTCACGCGGTCGAACCAACTCAACCCGGTTCCAGTAAACGCCGTAACAAAGTTATTCCAGGCATTTTGTAGGTTTGTCCATGCGCCGTTCATTCCACTCTGCCAGGTTGTCATGTAGCCCAAGATCGCCCCGACAATCCCTGAAAACAGAGCACCCACAATAATCACAAACCCTTGCACGCCCGCCAGAATTGCGGTCAAAACAAAGGACACAGTATTTGCTACGGCCTGCATGACATCGGCAAAACTAATACCGCTTCTACCAATAGCTGCAAAGAACGCTTCGAATACAGGCTGTAGTGTTTCGACCACCGATGCCCATACCATTTTGATCGTATCCCACGTAAGGGTAAACTTAGCCGCAAGATCGGCTAAAACCGGCGTCCAGATGGATACCATCATAGCGGAGAACTTTTGCCACGACGCTACCAAGAGCGGCCAAAATCCATCCCATTTTGCCTGAAGGCCAGCAAATAACGGCCCCCAGCTATTATTCCATTTATCCTTGAACGGTTGCCAGGCCGCATCCCATCCAGCGGCAAGTTTATCCTTGAAATTATTTAGAATGTCATCCATCGTGGGCAATTCGGGAGCCTTACCGCCGCCACCCCCGCCAGCCTTCGCCCCGCCACCCCCACCGCCCCCGCCTGCTTTCTTTTCAGCATCACCCGCTTGCAAGCGGGCCAACTCGATCAACTGATTGACCAATTCTTGCTGTAACTTTATTTGCTTCTCAATCGCTTTCAGGCCATCTTCAGCGGCAATGACGCCCTTTTCAGCTTCGCTGCGTTGCTCCGCTGCGCTCTTTTGCTCTTTGCGGGATGCGTTGATTTGGGCAAGTTTCGCTTTGAGCGCTTCTTTGCTTGCACCCTGCCGGAGCATATCGTTGTACTCTTTGACCTGTGCGCTGACCTTCTGCCCGGTTTCAAATTCTTTCTTTTGGGCCGCAACCAAATCTTCCTGCGCCTTCGTTGCGGCTTCGGTAGCGGTCGCAAGAGCGAAGTTTTGCTCTACCAACTGCGCCATTTCAGTACCGAACGGCCCTAAGACGTTCTCAATCTGCGAGAGTAAATCCCCTAAATTCCCTTCACCCGCAAGAGCCGCCGTGATACCTTTCGATAGATCGGCTAAGAGCTTATTCGACTTGTCATTTGATAACGTGCCAACCTGAGTAAGATAGCCAAGCGCAGATTTGAGCGGGCCTTCAAGACTGTTCAGGATGGAAAAATCAGCTTCGGTGAACCCTTCAAGCCAGGAAGTCACCGCGCCAAAGCCCCATTTGGTCAAGTCGGGAGCCATCTTCGGCGGTGAGCCAGGGGACATCCAAAAGGTAAGGATGCTTGAGATAAAATCAATCGCCGCAGTCAAGGCCGCTACCGCTGCCGAGATCATACCATCGGCTAGACTCGTGACGATGCCAGCACCCCAACTGAACGCATTATCGGCAATGTTCGCCATTCGGTCATAGAACATTTCCTGCGTTTTGTCGGTGATCTTGCCCGCTTCGATATTGATCGCATCAATCTCTTTTAGCTGGCTATCACTCTCACGGGCAAATAAGCCAATCGCCTGCCCGTATTCCCCCGCCGCATCGAACACGCCCCTCGCCATGTTGATAAACTTTCCGGTCAGAACTTCCAATACTACACCGGTCGCCTTCATCGCTTCGGAGTTGGTAAAAGCAATCACCTTATCCAGAATATCACCCAGGGCGTTGGTGACTTCCTGCGCTGCCCCCATGAATAGATTGCCCCAAGTGAACGTGCCAATATCGCCCATCGTGGACGCGAGACCTTTGAGCGTTCGGCTTGCCCGTTGCGCTGCCGGGCCGATGTACTTATCGGTGTAATTGACCAAAGCAAGCGAGACCTCCTCGAAGGTCATCTTGCCCGCTTTCAGGTCATCATTGACTTCCTGTACACTCTTGCCGAGCGTCAAGTCAAACACCTTTGCCAGGTCAAGCCCCGCCATTGCCAGGTCTCTCACGTCTCGCTGTGTAATCTGCCCAGTCATGGACATCTGAGAGAAGTTATAACTCAGGCGCTGCAAGATACCCGGAATGTTCTGAGACAAAGCGCCCAAGTCGGTAATGGACTTGGTAAGTTTCAGGGCCGTGTCAGACGCCATGCCAAAGGCCATATTCATCTGGAATACGGATAGCACCTGTTGATAAGGGAAGGGGCTGGCAATGGACAATTCCTTGATACTTTCCATCATCGCTTCAGCGACGGGCTTGCCCATTGCCAGGGCCTCGGTCATACTGTCGGTTTGTTTGGAGTACAGGATTTCTCTTGCCGCTAGACTTTCAAGGGCGATTTGCATATCCTGCATGGTCGAAACGGACTCAATGGCCTTGTCTTTGAACTGGACTATCCCTTCCCATGCCTTGCCTAAAGCCCCGGTGATGACGTTCCCCAGGACGTTCGCTACCACAAGCCCCTTCATCGAGAGACCTTCGATAGCGTTGCTGCTTTCCTTCATCGCTCCGCTGAACTGCGAACCTGTTGTACTGGCTGCCTTGCCAGACGCCGCGCTGAATTTATCTACCGCTGCGGTCGCGCTAGAGATTGCCGCCATAAACGGATTGAAGTTTTCGGCTACAAGGGATACGCCAGCAGGCGGGAGACCACTCATACTATTTCGGCTTCTTTCGTTTTGCCTGTTTCATGGCTTCGTTTTGCACTACTGCCTCGATTTGAAGCTCTGCCCGCCGCGCTGCGATATATACCGCCTGTTGGTCGCCTTCCAACTCGCACCACTCTTCAAATGTCATGTTTGCCCATTTTGCGGTCAGCACCCACTCCAACATCGGAGCATAACTGATACCGCTGCGCGGCGTGGCAATCTCGAATATGTCACGTCCCCGGAACTTAGCCCGGAAATGTATCTTTTGCGGCTAGTACCGCCGCCTCCGTGGGCTGGCTGCGCCGGGTGATCGCCGCGAGCAACTCTTCCAGGTCGCTGTCCGTGCCGACACAGATCATTGTCACATAGATCATATGATCGTCTGCGCCAATATCTCGCCCAAACTCATCTTTGTAGAACTGGCGCATTTCAGCGACTTCGGCTTTTACGTCATCTGTCCACGTCACGGCTACGCCGCGCTTTATCATAAGCCGCTGCGTTTTCAGGTTGAAGTCACGCTGGTATTCGATCATGGCTTGCGCATGAGAAGGGTCAGCGGGATTTGGTTCAGTCACCTTTTCGTCACCATACGTGACCTCAACCATCGGCGGGTTAGGCGGGGGGAAGTCCTGCGATAGCTGGAATACCAGCATTGGACTTACCTTGCGGATTAGCACCTGCTTGCCCGTATCCTTGAACGTATACGGGGTCAATTCGTTTTCTTTCATTTTTCACTCCACTCCACAATCTCTACGATAAGTTTTGTTACATGCGGGCTGCGGTTGCAACCAGTAAGATACCGTCCACACCATCACCTGCCAGGCCACCCACTGCCAGCGAATTGGCTGCAATGCCAGCATCCGCAAAGGGGGCTGAAAGGCGATAGGGTTTGTCGAAAGTCGGCAGATTGACCAGGCGGGGGGTAGAGCTTGTCCACGACTGCCCGCCATCCCACGAGGTCAGGATGTGCGCCGTTGGCGTACTGTCGTTGTAGGCGATGTACATGACTTCTTCGGTGGCAGAGATAATGTCATGGATCATGCCATTGTTACCCTGTCCGCTGAAATTGAGCTGTGACCAGGAAGCGCCGCCCGTCAGGGTGTACCAGACAAAGCCGTTTGCACTGCCCACCCACCAGATACGGTCGCTCTTGACATCGATTGCTTGCAGGCCCGATGTGGTAGGCGTGGTTGCAGAGGCCGTCCAGGTTGCGCCCCGGTCGGTGGAAGCAATCACCTGTCCATTCGCCCCGACAGTGACAATCGTTTCTTCTATGCCATGAATGCGGGCCAGGTTGTCAGTGTAAACCGAACCGTCAAGGATCGCAGTCACGCCAGCGGTAATGTCTGTACTCTTGTAGACATACCCACCATCACCGCAGAAGTAAATCTCACGGCTGGAAAGAGCGTACATGTCACGCGGGCTGCCAGCGGCAACGAACCCGGTAGAAACTTTCGTCCATGTGCCGGGTACGCCAGTCGAGATATTCAACTCGGCATAGTAGTAAGCATCTTCGCCCAGGACAACCAGATACGGCCCGACAACTTCAATCGCCTCGGGTACTTCGGTAGCGCCAAAGCCGGTGATGTTCGTCTGGAACCAGGTTGCGCCGCCGTTCAAGGTGTAAATCACTTCAGCGGGCAGGCCGGGGGAGCCGGTAGACGTGTCAGTAATGGCATAGATGCGGTTTGTGCCATCATCTGCCGTTCCGCACGTCCCACAAGAGACGGTAGAGCCGTAGGTAATGTCAAGAACCGCGCGGCTTACTTCCGAACTCGCCTCCTGGCAGAAGGCCAGCGAACCTGCCGGGTAGACGTTGGCAAGCGTGACGGACAGGCTATCTTCAAGAGAGTCGTCGCTATCCCAAGTCGAGCGAGTACCCAGGTCTTTCTCGGTCACAAGCCCAAGCGAATAGATCATGACGTAATCAGACCAGCCGCGCAGGAAGTCAGACGGGTCTTTGCACGTGCCGACTACGTTGTAGAAATTGAAGGGGCAATTCAGCGGTAGAAGCTGCTTTGGCAGGAGCTTGTGCCGCTCTTTGAGCATGAGCGTGGCTTCTGCCAGATCGGGGGGAGAGATAGAGCGCCCGACTAAGCGGTAGCGCCCGTTGATGTAGGGGTCAGGAACCCAGATCGGATCGATACCCCCACTTTCGGGGATCGTGACGCCATCCACTGCCATGTATTGAGCGTCTTGCCCGCCATAGCGAACGGCATTGCCAGGATACGGCCCGCCCCATTGGATAAAGCTGCGTACATGCTTCTGAGTGATAACCTCGTCAGCAGTAACTTTGTTTCCCATTTCATACCTCCATTGGTTGATAACAAAAAACACCCGTCAATAGACGGGTGTCAATTCCGAACGTTGGTAGCTTGCCGACACGCAAGCACAGACCTGTATTTATTTTAGCACAATTCAAGCGATTTGCAACCGAGTATTTATTATCCAAATGGATAATATATTATCCTTTAATTCCGATTAGCTATATATATACTTAATAGGTGATCGGAATTAAAGGAGTTTATATTATCCAAAAGGATAATATATTATCCAAGAATTGTGGGTTAAATAAGATACCTCCCGAAAGTGGGAGGTATCTTAAAAAAAAGAAGAGCGTGATTTATTTAATACCCGTTTTCGTTGAACCAGGCTAGAAGGTCTTTGGCGTCAAATCCAGGACGTAATGCGGTCAACTGAACCACTCGACTGTAGGCCGCCTGTTTGTCGCCACCCGCCAACTGAATTGCACGGCGAGCTAGGTTAGGGTCAACCTTTGACGAATTGCCGCCGCCATACTTGCGGGGAGTAGAAGTCTTTTTAGGTTTTGGCGGATTATATTTCCCATAAATAATAGGTGTCTTTTTGCCAGCAGCGTCCTGGAGATAATCTTTTCCGCTTTCAATTCGGCGCAAAAGATATTTGTACCCGTTGACATTCCCCATAATTCCGGCTGCGCTCTGGCGAAGCGAGGCGGGATTAGCGTATTTATCCGATGCTGGATTTTTCTCTACTCGCGCGGCGCGCTCCAAAAATTCATCGTGGCGCTGCGTTTCGCTCTTTATTGCACCCTTGAGATATTCAATTACCTCGGATTTATTGTTTCCAAAATTTCCAGACTGGATATGTTCAAGAAACTTTGGCGCTATTTGAGCACCGCTGCCAGCAACCATTCCACCATATTTTTTGAGTCCGCCGCCACTAAGAGCATGGGCGCTGTACGCTTCTGCTTCTTTTTCGGGGGTAGTTTTTCCAAGAAAGTCTTGTGATATTCCATCTTCACTGCCAGCCCTGCGCCGAGCATTATCGAGTCCAACTGAAAACCGCCATCCATGACGCTTTTGGTTATGCTGGCCCTGGAAGTGTTTTTCTTCTTCAACCCACTCTTTGAGTGCTATTGCCTTATTCATATCGCCCATCCTGTCAGTAATCTCAAGTCTCTGGTTTCTTTCCAGGCGTAGATGTGCCCGCGCCGTGTACCATACGGGCAGGATAAATCTTCCGGCGCAATCATTCCATATTGCTCACCATCCGCCCCGCCCGTTCGGGCAAGGTCGAATTGCCAGTGATACAAATTACGGTTCGAATCCTGGCAAGCGCAGATCGGTTTCGCGAGTTCTGCCGCTGCCATGTACGCTACCACTCGCTGCATTCGCAATTCCATCGCCCCGTTGACCAATGGCTTACCCGCCCATGCCCGAATTTGCACCCTGTCAGGGGGTCGACAATTGAACCAGTTTACTTCAGTGAACTGCCCACTCGTGGAATTGTACGCCGCTTGCCCTATTCCGAGAAGTCCGAGATCGGCTTGGCGTAACGCCACCCGTGCCACCGCGTAGCCTTCCGCTGCCGGGTCGCCTGCGTTGATTACGCCGGTTGGGTTGCAAGTGGAGCAATAGCAGAAGTAGGGGTGGGGCTGCGTTTCCCATATGAGTTTGGCTTGCGCAGTGTCAGCGGTGATACCTGTCGGGTCGATGTACTCGTGATAGACTTCCAGCGTAGTGACGAAATTCGCTGATTCGGTGGGGTCAAGGATGATCGGGGTATCATACCCCTCGTACAAAATCGGCTTTGCCAGTAACCAGGAATTGATACGAACGGTCGCATTGCCGCCTGAGATTGCGACTTTGATCGGTGTGATCTTGTATTCATCGCCTACCGGGTCGCTGTTCAACCTGTCCGCCGCTGCGATATAGACGGTCAACTGCGAGGTGTCTGTGAACGTAACGGGTAAGGTGATGGTCGCTAATTCGTCTAACCCGTCCCCGTCCGGGTCAGTGTAGGTTATAGCCTTCGTATCGACTAGGGTACGGGTCAACACGCCGCACTTTTGGATCATGCCTTCGTTCATCTGGATTGCAGGCCAGCGTCCTGCCGCGTCGATGTAGCCCAATCGGTCAACTCGCTCATCTGGGTAGCGGGGGTAGGGGTGATCTTCCACGATGTAATGGGGGGCTGGGGCAAAGCGTAGATAGCCGGTCAAGCGGGCCTCTGCCTGCTCGATAGCTTGCGAGATATCGAACCTGCCCGCCGCGTCAGCATCTTGCCATGCGTATTTTTGAGTAACGTCATTGCAAGCGGATGTAAGCGGGACGATATTCGTATCCGCCCACCCCCAAAAGTGCCAAGGCTGAACACCAATTATGGCGCGCCATGTGTCAAGGGGTAAGATGGTCATTTCACCACCATCCTATTCAGAAACAAAACCGCTCCTGCAATAGCGAACCAGTGCAGGGTAAACAATACGGGGTTTGTCGCCCCAAGTACAAAAGTGACAATGAACGAAGTCCAGAGGGACACGCAATCTGGACAACCAAAGCCGCGCTGTATCCAGGTCTCTTGCTTGTCAACTCCGATAACGTCACGCCACCGAGCAAACAAGTCAAACGGGCCATCTTCGAGAGTAACCATTTGCGCCACTCGGAAGGATGCGAACACGGCAAGGATAAAAGAAAACGTATCCACCCCTAACAGGATAAACAGCAAAAGCAACGCCGCTATGATGGTTAGGTATTTGTCTATCCAATTCAAAACGGTTTGTTCTGAGATAGGCATCATTCAGACGGCCTTTCTTTGAGATAGCGAGACGCATCGCTGAAGGCGGTTTTGAAGTTTGTGTATTGGCGCATGTAGCCGGTGGGGGTTGTCACCCGATAATACGTTTTCGATTTGTCGGGTCTTACTGAAGTACCATCGCCCTTTTTGATACTAAACTCAACATACTTGCGCCCAACATTGCCCAACTTCCAAGATGGATGAAAGGTAGAGCGGTAATCTTGCGTACTCTTGCCTATCGGTTGAAAACCGGCTTTTGTCAGGGTAGCCGATTCGCTCTGCCCACTACCGCCGCCCCTTCTACCATGAGCGCCTTGCGAGTGCTGACCTTGCAAGTGCTTTTCTGTCCAATCCTTGAAAGTCTTTGCTTTGTTCATTTCACGCCGCCGTTTTTAGTGCGTCTCGGAGCACTTGCAGATAAATCTTACGCTTGCCGTTCACCCGCTCGGCTTGCTCCCACACCATGAGAACTTCACCTGATACGCCCTTCTTGATCGCGGCTTTCAGGTCTTTCATCCCTTCTGGCATGGGTGGATATTCTGGGTCAACTGGCGATTGCACCTTGACAGGTTCGGGCGCTGGTTTGGCCTTGACAGGTTCAGACATTTTGACTGGTTCAGTCACTTTGGCCGGTTCGGGAGCAATCACCATTTCAGACGCTTGCACCACTTCTGGCACGGGCATAGGGACTGGTTCACGTACTACGATCTTGAAGTCGCCGGTCGATAGCAGCTTCGGCGCGTCCACCTGGTCAACGTTGATAAAGCGGTTTGTGGTATTGTTGCCCGCTTTGTAGATGCGTCCGCCGCTGCCGTTGTACGAACGGGAGCCGGTACGCATTCCGATAAATTCCAGTCTCACAATTCCATTGTTGTCAGCGACGATAGGGGCTTGCGCCGCTTGCGCTGCATACTTTCCAGGGTTAGTCATTCTCTTTACCTCCATGATAGGCCCGGCATTCGGGCTAGGACATGATCCGCAGGTCATGTGGCCTCCTTTATACCGTTTCATAATCTCGGCATTCAACTCTTTTTCTTGACGTTCGGCCAGCTTGCGCCGCTCGCCAGTATTCACCCTATAGTATAGCAAAGGTTCTGCCAAATGTATACCGCAAAATCCCTTTTTACGGGCTTGCAAGTAGTAATCCACATCTTCCCATGCGGGCAAGGTTTCATCCCATTCCAACTGCCTCGCCCAATAGGTAGGTAGCAGGGTCGTTACGGCGTGTTGGAGTTTATGGCTTCCATCGTCAAAGTCCGCATGACTGACTTCCTTGATTCCATTCTCGTCAACTCGCCACCAATCGGCATAAACGTAACCCTTGCCGTTGTAGAACTTGAGCATCTTTTCCAGGGCTGAAGGGTGAAGATAATCGTCAGCGTCCAGAAACACAACGAACTTGCCCTTGACAAGTTTCATCCCGTCATTGCGCGCCGCTCCTGCTCCCTTGCGCCTGCCCTGTATCACTTCTGCAAATGGCATACGGTCTAGCACGTCTCTTGGAATGTCGGTATCCGCTACCACTACCAACTGCCAGTCACGGTAACTTTGCCCTTCCACGCTGCGCACAGCGTCAAGCAATAGGCGCTCATGTCCGGGGCCAACGGGGATAATCACTGTTACCCAGGGGGCCATTCTTGACCATACCCGCACTTCTTTTTGCGGAGCTGCGAACGGGTATTCGCCGCTTCGCATCCAGGGGAGCCATGTATCAATCGGCTTGTATTTCTTGGTTCGCGAGGCGCTGCCGTCATGCGTGCGATACTCGAATAAGCCTTCATCCGTGATCTTCTTTGCCGTGAACCCCAACGATAGCGCACGTGTCCAGAACTCAGCATCCTCGCCAGGGGCAAACTCTTGATAATACCCGCCCGCCCGCTTCCACATGGACTTACGAAACATGCACCCTGAAGGGATACAATTGCCTGGTGGTACGCTTGCCTGACTTTGCACCCTCCAATCGAATACGGGGGGCCATGCCCCGTAGTGGGTAGCCTTACCGTCATTTTGGATCATGGCAAGGCCAGAATAGGCAATCCCCAGGCCGGTGTCACTATCAAGGGCTTTTGAGAGTGTTTTGACAAAGCCAGGGGCTAATCGATCATCCGCATCCAAACAGGTGACAAAATCATGCCTTGCGGCTTCAATGCCATGATTGCGGGCCGCTGCAACTCCCTGGTTAGCCTGTCTCAGATAACGAACCCGGTCAAGGTAGGGCAAGATGACTTCAGGGGTATTATCGGTACTGCCATCATCGACCACGATAATCTCATCTGGAGCCGCCCTCAGTGCGCTTTCTACCGCCTCGGGTAGATACTTTGCGTAATTGTAGGCGGTGATGATGATGGATGTACCGCTCTCTCTTGGGGTAGCGTGCGCCTGCCTGTAAGCATTGACGTAGAGCGGCATGATCCGCTCCCATGTGTAAGTGCTTGCCAGATCGTGCGCCGCTTCTGCAATCGGCTTGTAATGTTCCTTTAGCCAGCGGTAGCCTTCAGCTAGCCCGTCAATATCGCCGGGCACAACTAAGTAACCTGTAACCTTGTGCTGAATAAGGTCGCTGGTTCCTGCCCAATCGTATGCCAAAACCGGCACACCCGCCGCCATCGCTTCCAATGTGCCAATCCCGAACGTTTCCGGGGTCGTGGCAAGGTAAATATCCGCCCGCTGGATTACAGCCTTCATTTTCTCGAAGGCCATCGGGCCGGTAACGGTCAAGTTTTGCGGAGTAGGTTTGTCGTTGCGAAGTGGAAGGAAGGTTGTCATAACCTGAATACCGCGCCGCGCCAACTCGATAGCAGGCGAGGGGTCGCATACGTCATCTGCCCTTGTCTTATTCCACAAGACATACCCGCCGTTTTCGTCACGCTTCCAGGCGTCCGGTTCAATAGCATGCGGGATGATGAGCGGTTTGACGTGCATATCTCGCTGGAATGGATATGCTACCCAGGCCGAAGGGACGGTAATCACTTTCGCCCGCCGTGCGCTATCAGCAATGTGGCGGTTCACTTCGTAATTCCAGCCCATGTATTCTGAGTGGGGAAGATCCTCGAAGTACAGCCCGTGCGAGTGAAGAACGTCCACTCTTGGCAATTCACGCTGCGAAATGTGAGAAGCGAACACCTCTGCCTTGCGGGGGTCTTTGACCAACTGAATACCCATGCGGGGCAAGTATTTGAACTGCGCATGGACAATTCGACCAATGCCGTTATTGTCCGGTGCATTTTCGGGGGTTGGGCTAATATAAACTCTCATACCACCTCAGACTGTCAATAAATCCTTGTCTCATCATCAAATCGCCTAAATGATCGGTAATGAGTTTAGCGCACTCAGGGTCAAAGTGATTGCGCCAGTCACCTATGATACCTTTTCGCATGGCATGTTCTGCGCCTAACCGCTTGACCTGCTCACCAAACGACTGGCGCTCGACTGCTAAAACGATTTTATCACGGGGGGTGTCTAATCCTGTCAAGTCAAAAACAGCGTCATGAAGGGTGTCAACCGGGGCCGTGTGAAGGGTCGAATATTCAATCTGGCATTCGGCAAGGTTGGGGTTATTCCACCAATGGGTTATAAACGGTTCGTAGGGGCCGATCCATACCCCATTCGGGCCGTATCTGTCGCCATTATTCGCTTCGATCATCCCCTTGATTGCACTTTCCAGGGAAGGCAAGTCATAATAAAACCAGCGTGATACCGCCACGTCGCGGGGGTCTCGGTAAACAAAGCACGTCCTGCCTTCGCGCTCTTTCGAGTGACGCTTGACGACTACATAATCCCCGCCTTTGTCGCCATACCAGACAGGCGTCATTTCGGGGATGGTTTTCAAGGGGCTATCGAGTATATCCGATAAAAGACGCTGAACCCAGGTATTGCCCGAACGGGGGTAAGAAGTGATGTAAAGGGGAGTGGTGGGCATTAGTAGATTACTTGGGTGTCAAAGTCGTCTTCGGTATAATCTTCGACCTTGCCACCTAACAGTTTTACCGCTTTCTGAACTCTTGCAAGATCGGGATTAGGATAGTACATTCCATCGTCAAGGGTTATGCTATTCAAGGCGGGCAATAGGCTTTCAGGGGCAAGCCATTCGCCATCTTGGACAATGACAAAATCAGTACCGATATAGGCTCTGGCAGTCATGCTTCACCTCGAATTACAGTTAGAATAAAATCAAAATAGTCCGGGTCTTCGCGGGCAAGTTTTATGGGGTTTTGATAGAACATTTGCAGACCCATTGAGAGTATTTCTGTTGACCCGTCCCTGTAAATCTTGCCCATGTAGGGCGACAGGAACTTATCGGGCCGCGCAATCTCGGAAGGAGCATACCCTAAATTCGGTTCAATGTTTTTTAGTTTTCTTGCAATCTCGCCGCCCGTGCGTTTTGCAAGGAACTCTCGACATTTACGGTTCAAGTCTTTGTTGTGAAATTCCATCCAATGACCCGTTTCATGGGCAATTACGCCCGCTTCAGCGTGCTTTGTGATTTCAATGCGATCATACCCGACACGTGCGGGCCGAAAACACGAACGCTGCCCGCCTTTCTTTCCTTGAGCGGTCAAGCTGGCTTTTGGCATAACGCTGGCAGAGACCACTTGCCCCAAAAATGCCGTTTCTTCTGCCAGCATCTTTGAACGATTATCGCCTGTAGCCGCTTTGGGGAATTTGTTTACGGTCGTTGGCACGCCTGCCGGGTCTGGCGCTTTCAGTGCTTGCGTGTACTCGGAGCGGGCCGCATTCGCTTTTGTCATATCAGGCTTGAGTGACAAGGCGGCATTGTGAGGATGTAATCCCCCGTATTTCGATTTTAGAGCGTCCATTTCTGCCTTGAGGCGAACATACTCTGGATTGTTCTGAACTTCTGCCGTTGCCTTATCTAGCAGGGCATTTCTCTTTTCCAGGTGCGCTTGATACAACTTCTCTCGCTCTGGCTTTGGCATGTAGATATTCATGCTCTGGTAGTATGCCCTATCAAGTTTTCCGGCGTCTTTGAATGACTTCGTTTTTGCATACATATCACTTGCGAGAGACTCTAAACTATTGTACTTTTCCCCGTCCGCCTCCATCGCTTTCTTTTGTTCGTAGGGGTCAAATTTATCTAGCCCGTGCTTTTTGTATATTTCTTCTAGCCTTGCCCTAACTTCGGCGGGGGTTTGGCGCTTCGGCTTTCCTTCTGTCGGCACATAGGGGCGCTTTGCTGGCAACTCTTCGACCCATCCCGTAATTCCGCCACGTTTGGCTTGTGTCTTACGGTATGCTTCGCGCTCGCCAGCAGAAGTGAACTTATCCGCTACGTTCTCACTCACCCCCGCCCGTAACGCACGCCGCGCACCTTCAAGCGAACCATAGCGCCACCCATGACGCTTTTGATTATGTTCGCCTTGCCTGTGTTTCAACCCGATAAGCCAGGTTGTTATGATCTTGAGTTTGCTCATGGTATCACCACTCCCGGCGCTTCGGTTGCAACCGCCGCCGCTACAGGTAGGGTCGCTTGTAAAGCCGCAATCGCTACACCCGCTACCGCTACCGTTACTCCAATCGCTATTGCTACCTTTGCGGCATTCCAGGCCAGCTTCTTTGCCACTGCCCACACAAGCGCAAGTGCATTGTCGGGGTGTCTGGTTCTTCCACCATCATACGAATATTTGACCTTGCCAGGAACATCAGTACGATAGGTGTCTCGCTGAACTCTGCGGCCATTCGGCAGTTTGACGGTTTCAGCTTTTGCGCTGCCCCTGGAAGGCGCTAGCTTACCCTTGCCCTCCACTTCCAAGAGATCATCTTTCGCTTTCTTGACCTTGGGAGCTTTAGGCGTCTTTGGTGCTTTTATCGGCTTTTCAACTATCGGTTTCACTTCACCTTCGGCGGGCTTGGCTTTCTTGGGTTTCGCTACCTTGACAGGTTTTTCAGTCTTTGGAGGCGTCTTACCGTCCGTTTCATCGGCGGGCTTTGCACGCTTCGCTTTGGGCGGTTTATATCCAGGCGGGGCAGGCTGCGGGTATTTCGCCATGCGATTCCCGTGTGTCTTTTGGTTGTGCTGCCCTTGCCTGTGCTTTTCAGTTTCAGTCCACGCCTTGAACTCGCCCGCTTCTGTCATTTCACACCTTGAACGCAATCAGGGTATCCGCTTTCTCAATGAGCTGCCAGCCGTAAGCCTGCGCCGCTTCATCGGTCGCTTTCTTCACGGCAGGCCATACGTCCTTTTCGTAGTCGTGAATGGCGATGATACCGCCCGGCTTGACGTGATTATGCCATGCTTCGATGTCACCCGAACAACCCTCATAGGAGTGGTCGCCATCGATGAAGATCATGTCAATCAGGCCGCCCGCCCAATCACGCCCGACTTGCTTACTATCGCCCAACATCTGAACGGGCAAGGGAAGGCCGGTATTCGCAAAAGCGTTACGCTCATTCTCTAATCCACCAAACGGGCCGCCTTCCGAAATATCCACCGTGAAGGCGCGCAAGTCGGGCCGGGCCTCGACCATTGACAGGCTGGACGTGCCAGCGCCCGCCCCGATATTTACAAATGTCGCTTTTGGGGGTAGAGACGCCGCTAGCTTCTTGAATAGGACAATTTCGCCAGCATAAAGGAACCCGAAGGCATTACCAAGAGATTCGGCAAAGGTGCTCATTCGGGCATATCCAGTTTCTCTTGCTTGTACAGTTTCTTCAGCTTCGCAAACGCATCACGTTTCGCCGGGCCATCATATCCCTTACCGTGCAGAGCGGCCCACGCCGCGCCCATCAATTTATGATCGATCTTGCCCGCTTTGTCCATAACCCGTAAATGCCAGGTGGTAGGCTTGAAGGGGTTTTCAACGACTAAGTAATGCTCAGCGGGATGATCTTCGTTTTCCTCGGCTTTCATCGGCGCTTCTTTCTTGCCGACTTTCGGGCCGTTGTCATCTGAGATATACAGGTAAATCTTTTCAGGTGACTTGCCCATTTCAATCAGCACCGGGCCGCGCATGTACGTTCCATTGCTCTTGCCGGGCCGGTAGCCCATTGCCCATAGTCCCTTGGTGATGACATCGAACTTATCAGCGGGCGCAATCCAGGCGCTACCATGTGCGCCAGGGCCAAGACCATCGGCGTCAACCGGGCGCAACTCGACACCGAACTTTGCCAGTGCCTTGCCAACTTTCATATGGATTGCGCCAGGGGCCGGTGTGCCGTGAACATAACCGCCAGGCTTCGCTTCGGCCTCAACCTTCGGCGCTGGTTCTTCTTTGAACTTCACCCATTCGGCGAACTCACCCGCCGCTTCTTTGTTGGTATTTGTCCAGTTTTCTTTCATGGTATCAGTCCCTTTGCTTTCAATTCGCTTACATCTTCCGGCGCTAAGATCGCTGCCGGGTATTGCCAAGGGGTCTCTAGGTCGAGTTTCCCCTTGTTCACTGCTATTTTACACCTAACCGGCGCTTGACGTGTGCCAAACACCCGCCACTGGGGATATTCTTGCATCCTGTAACTACCCATAATCTCAAAATCCCAGGGGCTTTCAGACTTGACCATGATTTCAAGCAGCTTTTCACGGTCGAATATTCCAGGTTGGGCGCTTACCTGGTAGGGCACGTCATGGGCCGTTTCCAAGAGGTCAAGCCGCCCGATATAGCCAGCGTGCTTTGCGCCGGGAGCGTAGAGACGATCCGTACTCAGGTCAAAGCGGAATATATCGTCTCTACCCGTCATCCAATCTTCGATAATCTCAATCGCTGCCGTATCGACCCGCCGCAAGACGAGATAATCGTCCAGCAGGAGTATGAACCGCTCCGGCATGGAATTGACTGCTAGCCTTGCGCCGTCACTCCATTTGCCAACGGGATAATCGACGAACTCCCCGATCTTGAAGAACTCTGCCCAAGGGGGTAAGTTTGGGATAGGCGAGTAACCGGCTATGATTACACGGGGCCGGGGCTGCCAGTGCTTATTCAGTTGGTGAAGAACTGCCGGGACTAGCCAGGCGTGAACATCTGAGGTTAGAACTAAAACCGGTAATGTCATTGCGTTTTCAATCCTTACGATTATTTTAGCACAATTCGGGGTGTTTGCAACACGGCAAAGATGGATAATATATTATCGAAATGGATAATATAAACTCCTTTAATTCCGATCAGCTTAAAGGTATATATATAGGTGATCGGTAATAAATGCCTGTTTTTAGATAATATATTATCCAAAAGGATAACGAATGCTCCATTGTTTTGCGGATTAAATGGGGTATCCCCCCGAAAGTGGGGGGATACCTTGAGAAGAAAGGGTAGAACGGGTTAGCGGTTCGGGGCGTAGTAGCTCGGTACGGTCGTGTCCTGGCCGGTAGACCCGCCATTGACGAAGTAACCACTCGCCGGGTCCCAAGAGCGCTCGTGCTCAATCGGGGTGTACTTGACATTCTGCAAGCGGGCCGCCAGATATGGGGTCAGCAGGAGCAGGCGGGGTTCAGTCTTGGCAACCACCTGTACACAGAAGTTGGTTGGGGGTTTCTTGTGCCACATGAACCGCCCGCCGTCCGTTGTGTAGTAGCTGTCACCGGGAGTGAACTGGCGTGCAAGCTCGATTGCGGAGCCGGGGCCGTCATAGTTGAAGGCTTCCCAGTAAGTCACAGGAATTCCGCCCATGACGGTCAAGGGGACGAAGTAGATGTCAGACACCCACGACGGGCCAGCCTGAGTTTCGGGGATCGCATCGTCAATCACGACAGGAACTTGCTGCCCGTCAATCAAGAGATACTGCCCGACATAATTCATCAGGTCGCCGCGCATACCGTCGCGCATTGCCATCTGGCTATCGCCGCCCACGAACAGGGTAGCGCCGGTAGGAACTACGGTCGCTGCGGTCGTGGAGTAAGCGATGGGCCAGACTTCAGTCAACTCATAGAACAGGCCGAAGGGCATGGTAATGACCCACTGAACGGGGTCAAGGCCAGCACGCTGAGCCAGGAATCGCAGGTTGCGGTAGATGTTGCGGATTTGCAGGACGATTGCCAGGGAATTGGTTTTCACGTCCAGCGAGCCGAAGTCACGCACAATCGAGTCCGCTGCCGGGCAGAACGTGCCGGTGAGAGCATCCTGGTAGCCATCGTTGATGAGCGTTTCCAGGCCGTAGAACTCCATATACCCGCCACCCGCCGTGTTATTGGAGGGGCTGCCGGTGTAGGTCAACTTGGCAAAGTCACGCGACCAGGCAACGGCCATTTCAAACATGGCTTTGGCGATTTCATTGCGTGCGATAGCCGCCACGTCCACAGCGCCCGCCGGGGTCATGGGGTTGGAGCCATCGAACGGATTGCCGTGAAACTGGAAATCCAGGAAGTCGCTGCGGTTGATGATCTTGCCGATGCGATCAACATCGAACACGCGGGACTGGCGAGACAAGCGCCCAAAGACAAAGCTGTGAGTGCAGAGTTTGGTCAGGCCAGTGGACGGGGGATCGTCACAAACGCCAGTCGGTTCGCTGCCAGTCGAGGCGGTAACGCCGGTGACAATGCCATACAGCGGATTGGTTTCGTTGCTCACCCGAACGGGAAGGCGAGAGGCCAGGCCGGTGTTGGGCAGAACCATTGCTGAAAACAGCGGGCGCGCCAGTCCGGGTGAACTGAACAACCCACCCTTGCCGCCGTGTGCGTATACAGCATTCGGAGTGCTGGATACAGTCTTGACGGTGATACCCTGCTGGCGAATCAACGCTTCGGCCAGGGCTTGATAGTCGATCTGAGTACTCATTGCATTTCTCCTTTACGATTTGAGACCATTCAAGACGAACTGGTCAGCGAACGTTGCCAGCGGGTCAGCGCTTGGGCCTTCCTTCAGGCGGGGGTCGCCATCGGGGATGATAGTATCTTCAGCATCACTGGCGCGGTAGCCACGAGAATAACCGCGCGGCATGTCGCCTTGAAGCTCTTTCAGGCGGGCATTGGCTTCCTTGAGTGCCTTGGTAGTTTCGGCAAGCAGCTTCTCTACCACGCTCAGGCGATCTTCATGGTCAACCGCTGCATCAGCGGCTAAGGCCATGCCCTCATCCTGCCGTTCTTTGTAGACTGCAAAGGACTGGCGCAGCTCATCGATGATCGATTCCTTCATGGTGGAGATTTGCTCCTGGATAGGGGCCAAAACACCCGCTTCCAGGACATCGGCCATCAAAGCGCCATACTCCTTCACGTCCATCAAACCGAGAGCGGCTTCCAGGGTGGGGTCAAAGTCTTTTTCATCTTCTTCCACTTCCTCGGCTTCGTCTTCAGCTTCGGTCTCCTCCTCTTCAGGTTCAACTTCCACTTCGATTTCAACCTTTTCGGCGGGGGCTTTCTCGGTCACGGGCGCTGGCGTTTCAGTATCCGTTTCCTTGTACTCCACCTTCAATTCATCCGCTTCCTTTTCGACCTGTGAAGCGGTATCCAGGATTTGTGCGGCTTCGCCTCCGAACATCTTGCGGAAGTGATCCAGCTTTTCTGAAATGGTTGCCATTGATTCCTCCTATTTATGGATTACGGCAAGTCGAGTAAATCGGTTGCTCACCCGCCCCTTCGGGCAGAGTGAACGCTCGAACCGGCGTATGTGATGAAAAACGCCCTCACTGTCCGGTTCTTCAGGGGGGTGGGTGAAACCTATTGAGATTTCCAACTTATCTGCATTCTCCTTGACTGTTCGGGCGATTGCCGCAGTCCTGAACGTACCTGATTCGATCAATATCTTGCCGTGCATCATATTGAAGTCACAATCGCCAATATCAATGCCTGGCACGTGCCACCAGCGCAGAACGCCATAATTCTTATCGACATCTGCGCGCAGAACGTCATCTTCGAGTGCCTTCCAGGACACAAACTCTTTGTCCCTGTCCTGGTAGGGGTTGGATGAAAACGTCACCCAACGCTCCGCTCCGTCAAAATCCTTGAAAACATACAAGCCCTTGCCCGTCTGATTGAACTCGTCCAGCGGAGCGTCAAGGTAGGACGGGTGCTCTTTGGCAACGGTAAGTTTCTGTACCATCTTTACAGCCCACGCTCTGCCAGCATCCCCGCCCCATAACAACCACGCAATCTTACCGTTGCCTTCTTTGGGGTCAGTGTCCTTATTCTTTTCGTGCCGGTCAAAGAATGCGACCATGCGCCGGATTGTGTCGGGAGATTGCGCTTGCCCTTTTGACAAACTAACCGCTCTGGCTACGCCAGAACCAATGCCTTGCTTGCCCGCTTCGCTTTGTGATAATCCACCGCGCCCATATTGTTTGCGCAGTGCAAGCCCATGCAAGGCCGCTTTGCGAACTGCCGAAGGTGGGGTAAGATCGATTTCTTTGCGGGCTACCATTGTTATTTCTGAGGGCATTTCGTAAAGTTGATAATACCGTATCCAGGGTTTGTCGGCATCTTCGTAGGTGTGTAAAATATGCGGTTTGCCACCAATCTTGAATACTGGTTGAGCAAATACATCGTCTGTATACCCGGACACTTTCACACCCATATTATCGAGTTTTTTTCTCACCTCTGCGATGGTGGAAACGCTGCTCATCATTCTTAGGGCAGAATTGGCCTTCGCAACCTTCCCCCCCGTTCCTTTTGGCTTACTTGCCACAGCGCCGCCTATGCTTTGAGTGCTGCGCTTGATTTCACTCATTCCAATCTTTTTGCGGTAAGCGTCTCGCTCATCTTCGGGTTTGATCTTGCCTTTTACATCATCTGAGACACCCGCTCGCATAGCACGTCTGGCAGAGTCCAGCCCGCTCGAAAATCTCCATCCATGACGTTTTTGATTGTGCTGGCCGCCCATGTGTTTCAGCGCCGCAATCAACTCTTTCTTGCTGCGCTTCGTTTTCTTGCGCGGTTTTGTCATGATGACGCTTGCAATCGTCTCGGCCAGTCCCGGCGCACTCAGCAACCCGCCCTTGCCGCCACGTGCTAATACAGCGGTAGGGGGCGCAGAGACTTCCTTTGCCGCCATACTCAGATTGAAAGGAATGTGCGTATCGCCATGACAGATGAGAACATCGTCAAAGGTGATATTCCAGGGTGTCACAGAGATTTCAGGCATGGAGACGGTATCGGGAATATAAGCAAGGGTGATGTGTGGGGTAAAACCGTGCGCACTATTCACCTCAATACCTGCCTCAGTCAGGCAATGAACTAAGCACTCCCTGAAATGGGGCAAGTCGGGGCTATCGAAACTGAGATAGACTGCATCCTCGCCGCCCGTCTCGGTAAAGCGCCCGCTCCCACCTATCTTGCCGGTCAAGGGGCCAAACTCTTGTGAGAACTCACCCACCGCCGCCGATAGTTTCCCGAGGTCAACATTGGCTACATCACCAAGATACACAAGGGTAATGTGTAAGTCAGTTGCTAACTCACCGCCTGGGATAGCGATAGCCCTTGCAACGTCAATGGGTACATACAACGCAACCATGACGCCGGTATGTTCCTTTTTACTCTCGCTGGCATACAAGGCGCGCATTTGGCGCGCGGCAAGTTTACGGGTAGTAAATGGGTTTCTACCCATTCTTACGCCCGTCTTTGTGTTTACCACAAAGTAACCGTCGTTTGCCGCTTCGATGTGCCAGGGCATTCTTTACTCCCGTAACTCACGATCTAAATCCAGGATAGCCGCGCCGTTCCCGTCTGCCAGGCTAAAGCGGGTCATCCATTCGTCAAGGGTCTTGACTTCCTCGACTTGCTCCATCACGAAGTAGCGCATAAACTCGCACGTTTGCGGATCATCGCTTTCTTCGGCAAGAGCATAGAGCGCATTGATACGCTCCGTTACCTGGTACTCGTGTTCGAGAGCGGCCAAAAAGCAAGCGCCGCCCGCGTCCATCGCTCCTGCCCATCCAGGAACCAGCGGAGCCGGTACAATGTCCAGAACGGGGCGCACGTTGCGATCTGCTAGGAAAGATGCAAATTTCTTTGCGTGCTCTCGCTCTTCACTGGCACGCTCGGACATGAACTTTGCAAAGCCGGTCAGATTGATGGTATCCAGGGCAGAAGCGAGAGCGTAATAGACATCAGCGCTGAACCGCTCGAAATTGAACTGGCGGATCATTTCGCCTTGTACCTGCATCGGCATTTCGATCATGATGATTTCTCTCCTAGACAAACAAAAACCCGCAAAGCGAACCTTGCGGGTTGTCAAATTCCACGTTTAGGGGGCTGTCAGTCAAATATAATACTGACACAGACCTACAAATATTTTAGCACATTTCAAGCGATTTGCAACAACAAAAAAGCCACTCCGCTAGAAGTGGCTTTGACGATCTTTGTGTTAGGGGTTATGGCGTCTGGATAGAGAACGACGGTTCCCCGATCATTTCAATCTGATAATCCGATTTGATGCGATATGGGAAGGCCAGAACGTACCACTCGATATAGACGGGCGATACCGACCCGCCTCCCGTTACACACTGAACCAGGGTAGCAGCCGCATCGCCGGGTGGATAAAGGCCGTTGATTTCGGGGTTAGCCAAAGCGACTGAATTTTCGTATTTCAGCGGGTTTGTCAACTGGGTAGAATAGGGAACAGGGTATCCGATACTTGGGCAAATTTCAATAATCTTCCCATCCATCGAGATCATATACGAGTAGGTAGCGATGATGGTATTGCGGGCAAGGTAGGTCTCAATAACGATCTGACGCTCGAAACTGTATCCGCCCAGGTCAGGAGCGGGCTGATTTTGCATGATAGACGATACGCCCGCTCCCTGCTGAGCCTGCTCAATATATGAGTAGTTGGGCTGGCACGCGGCTAACGCAAAGACCAAAATCATGGAAACGAAAACCAACTTATTCACTTGCATCCTCCTTTATTGTTCAACCAGGTGATAGTAGATGGATCAACTGTATTACGTGACATGGTGCTGATTTGACGGCACATCTTTGTAACGATGGCCTTTTGCTGCGCCTTATACGCTGGAATAAGCGCCGGATTACCGTCCGCTTCGGCGATCTTGGTGTCCAACTCGCTGTATTCAAGAATGTAAGTTTGCAGCATATTGTTATTGGCGTCAGAGAAGCTCTTGCTTTGTTCGACTGCCTGCCGCTGGATAGACAACCACCAGGGGTATATCGTGCCATTTATGGCTAAAATCCCAAAAGCGATGATAGCCAAAACCACCACGACAATAACGGAAGTCCCTGCCGCGTCTTTCGTGTCTGAGAAAAACTGTTTCACTTTTTATCCTTTCTTTCTTACAAGTATTTGTCAATCTCGGCATATTGCTCAAGCACTGCCATCATTGCCTGGTAAGGTGTGGGCGGTTCAGGGATATCGCTCCCCGACAAAACCGCCTTCATCGCTGAAGGGCTAAACCCAGATACCAGGATAGCGCCCTTTTCGTCTTTCTTTGCCGGTACGCCGCTGGACGTGCGCAAATTCCAGAATACGATCTTTGGCATGGTGTAGCCCGCCAACTTGTACATGTCGTTTACCATGTTTGCAAAGTCTTTGTTGTTGGCAACGGCGCACTGATCGAATTGCATATCTGACAGGATGATGATATTTTGCGGCATGTCGCCAGGCGCTACTTCATTTTTCAGGGCAACGTCCAGGATCATGCGAAAAACCGCCTCGATATTGGTGTTCGTTCCCCAATCCATATTAGAGACGCCGCGTACCCGATCTGTCAGCGTGCCAGAGAGATGATACCAGCGCGGGGTTTTGGAGAATGTAATCAAGCGGTCTTTGAATGCGCCCTTATTGCGCTCTGCCAGGTAGATACCCAACCCAACGGATACCAAGATTGGGTCGCCCGACATGCTGCCCGACACGTCACACACCGGGATAAAATCAACGTCCCCGCAATAGTCGGGCAGGTTCTTCCATGCGGCCTCGAGATAGTCGTTCTCTACTCCGCTGGTTTCGGCGATGCTCTTGACAATTTCGTGCGGGTACAACGTGCCGCTCTTGACCTTGCCAGATTTGATATGCTTCGCAAAACGCTCTTCATCATGCCGAATGAATGCCTTGCGGTAAATCATGGCCGCCCGACTTGGAACCGCCGAATACTCGATTGCGCTCCATTCCTTTGCGCACATGGCTTGCTCTACGGTCTTACTCAAACCGACAAGCATATGGCGGTACTCTTTGGGAGAAATCCCCATAGCCAATCGCAACTTCTTTGCGGTCGCTTTGTCGCTGCCGGTCTCGCGGGGCATCCACTTTGCGCACAGGCCATTGCCATGCGCAAGAGCATTTTCGATATACCCCAGAACGCCAGGAACATTGGCAATTGTCAGAAGATCATCCCATCGCCCGTACTTTTCGACCAATCCGGCATGGACAAGCCGCAGGGTCAATTCGGGATCAACTTGCGCCAGGTAGCCCAACCCCAGGCGAAAGAAGCGCCGCTCACCCATGCCGCCGCGCACATTGCGAATGTGAAACAAACAGCGCAAGGCCAGGGCACGACTTTCCCGGTACGCACTGGCAAAGACGCTCTGAACGGCGCTATCGCTTTCGGCGCGCATCCCACCCGCCTTGTAAAACAAATTCAGCACTTCACTTTCTGAAGTGCTGTTGGTGGGCATTCCGTTCTCTGTCAGTGTTTCCGGTTCGTCCATAGACAAAATAAACTGGTTCATATTCCATCCTTTCTTTTCTGGAACGAAATGCGTTTGGTTTACTTAGCAGGTAAATTTTTGATTGCTGTTAGCATCTCTACAGGTTACGTTTTTCAACTTAACAGGTTGTTTTTATTTGCTGTTAGTAACCTGCGATAGTTATATACCCGTTTGCCTTGATTGTCAAGGATTTTTAGAAAGATGTTTCATCTTGCTACGGTTTTATCCCCCATAATCACCACGACTGGACGCCATACCCGACTTGCGGAGCATTGCGCGCAGATGATCGTCACTTTCAGGGGGAATATCGCATTGCCATTGTACAATCGCATCCCGTCTGTTGTGCCTAACTCCGCATGGCAATTGGTACACTTGAACGGCTTGCGCTCTGGCTGAATACTCATTTCTACCGGTAACTCTGTCATTTTCCTAACGCCTTTCTGAACGCCGCATTGACAATTTTCGGCATGGTCTTTTTCATTTCATCGACTACCAATTCTTCATATCCCCTGGCCTTGATACCGGGCCGGGGGTGTTTGCGAGAGATAAAAAGTACCCCACCCTTACCCACGCCAGAACTCAGCACTCCTACCTTCGTTTTTGCCATAAAGCCGGGCGTCATGGTGGCATAGCGAACTCTTGTGCCCCGTGTCAAATATAGATACGGCTTCTCAGTCGTGAACACTTCGCGGCCTTGTGGGGTCTTGGTAATGATAAAGCGAACGCCGCTCTTCCAGGTGGACGTTGGGCGCAAGAGAAGCTCACGGGCATCTTCAGCCGACTCGTCAAGCGCATCTTGAAGATTGGCGCTCAGCTTTGACGCCATCTTGAACCAGTCAGGCGGGGGTCGAATGGGAGTGAACACTACTTCGGCTTCCCTTGCTTCTTTAGCTTTTCGACTAATTCAGCCGTAATCTTGCGCTCGCTTTCGGCGGAAGGCAAGGAACGAATCCAATCATCATTCGCTTCACTATCATTGCGAATGACGGGCAATTTTTCATTCGGAGATGTCATAGATATATACCTCCTGGTTTGGACGTGAACCCAAAACCAGCAACTCCATTTCATTGAGACAACCGGGGCCGGTGAAACAGGATGAAATAATATCCTTGACCTTGATTTTAGCACTCATCATAATACCACCTGCGGCAACATCGGAGAATAATCTAGCCTGCCCAACGTCAAAGCTCCAACTCTCTACCGCGTTACCTTCGTACTTTGCTTTTCCGGTTAGCTTGCCGCCGTTACCCTTTTCTCTCATTCCCCGATAGAGAACAATCTCATCATCGGGTTTATAGCCTGCTTTCTGAAAGAAGGCTTGAGTCTCTTTATAAACCGCTTTCCAGTAGGTTTTATCCTTTGAAATGTCAGATTTACTAATATGATCTTGGGGATATTTTGACTGGTTCAATTCGTTCGCTTTGTCACTTTGCCATTTCGACAATTTCACCCCGAACGCTTGCGCCGCTGCCATTTGTATACCGAGTGCATACGGGTTATCATCGTTCGATGTGCGCGCCCAAAGATGAATATTTTGGGCGGTATTCTGTTTCCCCGCCCCTTGCGCCGCAAGTCGATTGACAATATCGATTTTTAGACTTTTTCGTAAATCATCGCCCGCCAGGTCGAATTGCTGTCTGGCAGATTGGTTTATTGCGCCATCAAATTGCGCTTTGTCAGATGTCAATAATTGCGCCGCTTTTTGTATGGAGCTTATGGGATTATCGCTCTTGAATAGCGGCTTTCCTTCTGTGTCCTGGTTTATGCGGTTCATTTCCTTGAGGCCGTGATTTATGGCTTTCTCTCGATTGCCCCCAAGTAAAGCCGCTCTACCGTGCGCTTCTCTTGTCCAGTTATAGCGGGCATTGCGCACGTCCTCAATATCGTACTCTTTGACGCCTGTCATTGCTTTTTCTTCCCCTCCCCCCTTAGGTTTCTTGACAGGGACGGGCATACCAGCCCGCTTGCGGTAGGCTTCACGTTCGCCCGCCTCTTGACCGCGCATTGAACTCCGCGCCTTATCCAGAGACCCGAACCGCCAGCCGTGCCGCTTTTGGTTGTGCATCCCCTGGCGGTGTTTCAACGCCGCCTCAACTACCCGCTCTTTCAGGGACTTGGTTTCGTAGACAGGCCAGCCGTGCCAGATGTAGAGCGGATTCCAGTCCTTTGCCCGTTGTAAGCAGTCTACGCAGTGTTCGGCTTGCCCAAGTGTCCAGGTTGCATTGTACTCGCCTTCGTCAAGGTTCAGTGGTTCGATCAACCATTCACAGCGGTCGCGTGTTTTGCAAATTGCCGAGCCGTCAGCGGGATAGGCGGGCAGGTGCAGGCCGTACTTGCTCATTTCGCCCCACTTCGCGCCCTTGCCTTGCTGGTACGCCGCCCATATCGCGCTGCCGTACATCGCCGCCCGGCCCGCGTTCAGGTTGGGGTAGCCGAAGAATAGATTTATGGGGGTCGCGTCAATCTCTTCGCCGTCCGGCCCGATGAAGATGAGCCGCCCGTCATCTGTCAGGCGATAATACTCCGCTGGCAAGACACCCACAAAGTTACCCTTGCGGTACTCTTCGATAGCGGTTTCGAGCTGGCTGGCAAAGTTGTCCAGGAAAGCGAATTGACTTTCGATGTAGGCTTGCAATCCTTCACTGTCAATGACGGCCTCGCCGTCCTCGCCAAGTATCCAGGCCGAACTCAGGTACAAGGCCAGCAGGTCGCCCATCTCGGCGCGCCAGTCGGCAGGCGTCATTTCTCCGCTGGCTAGCTTGCGCCACAATTCGGCAATGCCAAGCTGGACATCGGTTTCAAGAGCATCGTAGACTTCTTCAGGGGTTGGCATGGGTTACACCATCATTCTTGTGAGCATAATTCATTCCTGCCCAAAACACCTGCCATAATATCATGGCGTTTTCTTCATCGCTGCGTTTCTCCCATTCGGGCACGGTAGAACCGTCCAGCGTGTCCGGGGCCGTGAATACCTGGTACAGCTCGCGATAGACACCGACAGACTCGCCGGATACGCTATCTAACCCACTTTCGGCAAGAAATTCTTTGAGTGCAAGGTTTGGGGCGTTTTCCGCCATAAGATCATTATACAATTTGTCATCATCAAAGTCAGGATCGCCATCACACCCCATGAGAAATATTTCCCTAAACTTCTCTTTCTTCTCTCGCGGAAGATCGTGCTCGAGGAAATATTTCTCGAAGGTATATCCATCTTCCCTGTATGGCGTTCCGAGTGCAAAGACATAGGCGGCAAACAGCGCTTCCTCTTCTTCGGGGTCTGAAATTTCTGTGCCTGTAATAGTGATAACATACTCAAATAAGTCTCTTTGCGTATGCCCATATTCTGCAAGGGTTTGTTCTTCGGTTTGCATGTTTACACCATCGGAGTAACAACTAAATCCGCTGCCGGGGCTGCGGTTGCTGCAAGGTATGGCGCTGAAACCTGTAAGGCGGCAATGGCGATAGAAGCAACCGCGACGGTGACGCCTATCGCAAGTGCTACTTTGGCCGCACTGATACCAATCTTTTTGACCACTGCCCACACGACGGCTAATACCCGGTTTGGGTGCTTCGTTTTGCCGCCGTCATAAGAATAGCGACGGGGTGCTGCGCCGCGCCCGCCATACACATCTTCAACTACCCGCCGCCCGTTGGGGAGTTTCACTACCCGCGCCGTGTCTGCGCCCTTGGCTGGCTTGGGTGTCCCTTTGCCTTCCACGTCTCGCAAGCCATCCTTGGCGGGCGTTACTTTCGCAATTTTGGGGGCCTTCGCTGGCTTCTCTGACTTCGGCGGTTTCTCCACTTTGGGCTTCGCTACCTTTGCGGGCTTTTCACCCCTCGACGGTTTCGGAGCCTTGGCTGGCTTCTCACCCGCTGGCTTGTTTGCCTTGGGCTTTACCGCTTTCGGGGCGGGCGGTTTGTAGCCCGGCGGGGCCGGTTGCGGGTACATCGCCATGCGGTTGCCGTGCGTTTTTTGGTTGTGCATCCCCTGGCGGTGCTTCAGCCCTTCCAGCCACACTTCCTCAACTAGATTTTTCATCGCCGATAATCTCCAATCGCTGCTTGCGCTCTGCCCGCTCGAATTTCTTGCCGGTGTCCAGTTTGCGCTTTGTCTTTTCCAACAGCTTGCGCGCCGCCGCAATCGGGGGCTTGAACTCCTTGACTTCTGGCACGTCCTCGACACTCTCGCCTTCGGTTTCCGGGGTCTCACCTTCGGTGGTGGTTTCCGGCATTGCCTCGGCTTCCTCATCTTTGGGTTGAGTGGGCGTCATCTTCTCATCATCGGCCATTGACCCGCCCGACGTCTCATCTTTGGGTAAGAACTCTTTGGGCAAAATGTCTTGATCGACCAATACCTGTACCGCCTGCTCCGGCATGACAATCCCACCTTCGATAGCGGCCTTCATATTGGCAATGCGCTTGCCTTCGTAATCCGCTTGCGCTGCCATGTCGCGCAGGTCTTTCTCGAACCATACCCAGGTCGTGAAGTCGGGCAAGACAAGGGTATTATTTTGGTGTGTCCACTGCTGCTGCCAGCTTGCCAACCCACGCCCGCTCGATTTTTCCGCCAAAACAATCGACTGTGCGCCAGTCCCGAACCCTTGCCCCGATAGCGGCTGTAAGTCCTGCGGGTCAAGCCCGATATTGTCCGCATAGGTCAAGATGGATAGATCAAACTCTTGCTTGCGCTCGAATCTGTCTGGCAATTCTGCCAGCGGGATGGTAGCGACTTCAGGCGGTTTATCCGAGGGTACGCCGATAATCACCGCGCCCATGTAAGCCGCAAGCCCCTTCGCTACGGTTTGCTCTTTGGCTGCCCGAACTGCCCCTTCGATCTGCGCTTGTACCAGGCCATTGACGATGTAAAGGGCAAGGGGGGAAAGACCTGCCACCTTTTCTCTCAGATACCACTCGATAGCGGCTAGCTTGTAAATTGCATTGTAAGACCTGCCCGCCGCCGACCTGCCCACCCCGAAATACATCTCGCCAGGGTCTGGCATGTCTGAGAACATCATCACCTGGTGGGCCTTCAACTCGTGGATTCGGTTGCGCCGGTCTCGGTACAAAGCGGGTATAGCCGGGTCGCCTGTGCGCGTGCAATTGTGAACTACAAGATCGCCCGCAATAAAATTGTGGTGCTCTTCAACGTCAATACAGAAGGTTGTGGCCTGTTGACCGTTATCACCCGCCTTGACTTCCACGACGGTATCCATAAACCGTTCGGCTTCTCCCAAATCCCAAAGATCGGGAGAAAAGTCAAAGGAGCTTGGAAGTGGAGGAAGTTTATAGCGTAGGACTGGTGGAATATACGGCGCTACTGTCTGCAAGAACTCCATGCTTGCATGAACAGGAATATAAATCTCATTCTTGTGCAGCCTCGCGTCAAATCCTTTAGACTTCAAGAACTCGACTAACCAATCTTTATCATCTTGGCTATAGTCGTTTACGGCGAATCTAACCGCTGGTTTTCTACCAGGAACTCCAGAAAACATAAGGTTTCCATCATCCATGTACCACGTGGCAAGCATGAGCGGGCCGTAATACTCTTCGATCAATTCGCGGGCAACGTGCTTGCCGTCTTTGTACCACGCATCCCACCAATCCATAAATGCCGGTGTTCTATGGGTTGATGTTTGATAGACACGATTAGCAAAGGCTTTCTTTCCTGCGATTGTCATTATTCTTGCTGGAATAGTGCGAATTGGGCTAAACCCAAACCCCTTCATGGATTTTATTTTTAGGTCAAGCCATTCTTTTTGTGCTTCACCCTGAGCAAAGTCAATAGCAGCGTATTGGTTTTTGCTGATACTGGAATCGCCCAACAAAGCACCTACAAGCATAGACGCCTGCCCCCAACTAGGGGCCGGGTGCTGCGTAACAATTTCATCGCCCGGCCTTAGGTTTCCAGCGTCTTTCCATCCCGTAGAAGTCAAGAATGGATGAT
>Ga0209416_1000629_pt1 | contig 34485 bp, 51 predicted proteins | sample RifGroF1_FD_184001 | JGI IMG/M metagenome (GOLD analysis project Ga0209416, IMG submission 184001) | Groundwater microbial communities from Rifle, Colorado, USA - Groundwater F1 (SPAdes) (version 2) | ecosystem: Environmental > Aquatic > Deep subsurface > Groundwater | place: Rifle, Colorado...
GGTCGTCTCCGGGCGGCCCGGCGCGCGACAGTAGGCGTCGCCGCACTCGGGCTTGGGGTGCGTACTGATCCTCGCCGCGCAGTTGCCGCACTTCCTCTCTTTGGGGGTCATTTCTTTCTCCTGCATATCTTTCTCCTGCATTCCTTGAATCCGTCGTTGCCCATACGCCAGCCGGCCCGCCAGCATCTGGGCTTTCCCGCGCGATACGCTCGCCCTTGCCAATACGCCTTGGCCTCGATGCACGCGACGATGTTCAGCCACGGATTACGCAATTCGGCAGCGGTGAATCGGCTGTACTTTGGCACAATCTGGCACAATCCGACCGCTCCACTCGCGCTCACGGCATCGACCACGCCGCCGCTCTCCTCGTGGATCAGGGCCGTGAGGGTCGCGGTCTCGACGGCGAGGGCAACGTAGAGCGCAGCGATCATCCCGCCTCCTGCGTCACGCGGATGCACCCGTCCCCGTACGGGCACTTGCCGTCAGTGCGGCGGACGGGCTCGAAATGCTGATCCTTCGCAAGCCGCCACTGCTCGAATCTACTGGCCACCCGGCAGTAGCCGCCATCCAGGTGCGCGCACTGGACCCGCGCGCTCGCCGTCCACTTCTCTTCCCGGCATCGGCCGGGCGGGATCTCGAAGTGCTCAGTCATGGCTTCTCCTCCGGCAGCGGCGGTTGACTCGCCCATGTTCGCCGCAATCCACAGTGGCACCGTGGACCCTGGGCGTCCTTGCCGTCGTAGGCATGTGCTGTGTATGCCGCACATAGCTCTTCGTCCGACGGTTCCGGTGGGTCCGGCGGCCCGGGACCGCACCAATCCCATTGCCGATCCCAGTAATCGTCGAGGTCGTCGAAATCGTGAAGGCCGGGCGTCATGGTTTTTCTCCTGTTGGTGGACCGTACTTGAGTGGAGCCATGTACTCCGCGTCGTACTCCCGCAGGGTCATCGGCGTGTCTGGTGCCTTACGGCGTCTGGCGAGCAACGCCTTAGTCTCGGCCAGCGCGGCCAGCAGCGCGGCGATGCAGTCCGTCTGATTGGCGTGATACGCCGCGCCCATCCCGTCGCTGGCTCGTGATTCCGTGGGCAGCATCGGCTGCCCACAGTCTCGGCAGGTATCGCAGATCATGGTTTCACCTCCGGTGCCGCCGGCGGCGGGCCTTCGCGCCACTGCGACGGCTCTGGCTCGCAGCGAAAGCACCGGGGGCGGCCGGGCACCGTCATCGCCACGTAGCCCATCTGCCCGCCGCAGGTCGGGCATGGCGGCGGAGGCGGGAGCATGACGGCCAGGGGCGGCAAGGAGTATTCGTCGCCTTTTCGCCATCCCGACCACGCGTGCGCGGATATGCCATCGCACGGATCCGGCGTTGCAGGCGCGGGCTGTCCCTCCACGCACGGCTGCGTGGTCTTGCCGTCGCAGTCGTCGTCTAGCCACAAATCGGGTTTCTCGCGGCGGGACTCGTCTTCGGCGAACGACCGACTCACAATCCACGCGCCGGTCATGCGCTCCGTCACGTCCCGCTCTCTGTCGAACCGGCGGAACACATAGGCCATGTCCGCCGGCGTGGGTGGTGCGCTTGAAAACCGGATGCTGTCGAGTCGGTCACTCATCGCCGTCCTCCTCGGCCACTGGCGCGGAGTCGCGAGCAGGTGGCGCGGGTTTCGTTTCCGGGTCGTCGAGGATCAGAACGCGGCCGACATACTCACTTGGCAGACACCACACTTGATGTCGGCGCGACCAGACAAAGGCAATGCACCCCGTGGGGGCCTTGATCGCTGCCCACCCCTCAGTCCCCGCTGCGATGCGGTCGCGGAGGGCGTCGCGCTCCGCCTCGGCCTTCTCCGCCCGGAGCAGTGCCGCGACTCGCTGGTCATCCGTTTCGGCCAGCGCGGCACGGAGTCGCTTGGCTTCCGCGCGCGCTTCGTCTCTTTCTTCCGTTCTCTCTTCCACGCGCGCTTCATGCGCGTGGTCTGCGTCACCACAGCAATGGCAGAGCGGGCAAGACTCTACTTCCGGCAGATTGTATCGACCGCCGGCCAGAGCCACGTCACGCTCAGCCTCCGCCTTGGCCAGCGCGGCGCGGAGCGACCGCACTTCCTCTCGCGCCAGAATGTGGTTGTGGGTGTCCCCGTCGTTGACCACCACGTCAAGCGCCAGCGGGTACTTTGCGGGACCGTCTACCGTCACGTCCTTCACGTCCCGTTCTCCTTTCCCACCGCGTCGAGGGTGGCAAGTGCCGCCACAATCGCGCGGCGACCATTCAGTGCGATCAACGCCCTCCGACTCGTGTCTCGTAGGCGCTCTCAGCCATTGCCGTCCTCCCCGGAATCCGGCAGCGCGATGCCGCCGCACTTCACCCGCTGGCTCCAGCATCGCAACGCACTCTCCTTTGACTTGCCCCACCCGCCCTGTGCGGCGCACGAACGGCAGACGACGTAGTATGCCCACGCGTCCGGCTCACCGTCCTTGCAGCCGTCGCGCAGCACCCTCCGCATCGTGGCGTGTCCGCCGCAGAATGGGCAGTCCGTCCCGATTGCTTGCCAGCGCACGAATTCGGGCTCTTGCGACGGCACCGGCTCCGCCATGCCGAAACCCGACGCGGGGCACGGCAGACGCAGCTTCCCGTCGCAACCGTAGGCGGCCGTGGATACTTCGAGCGCGGCGCGGAGGCGAGCAAGCTCCGCGCACTGCTCTGCGAGGGCATCGCCCTGCGCGAGCAGCATGTCGGCGGCGGCGCGCAGCGTCGGTTGCAACAGCGCTTCCGGTGGCCGATAACCGCCCATCATGTCGCGCAGTCGCTCGGCCAGGTCGCTTGCTGTCATGTCTATTCCTCCAGCAGCTTGTGCCACTTCGCGGCAGCGGCTTGACACCAGACAGCCGCTTGGTCGGTGCCTGCTCTATCCGTCAGCGCCCAGGCATCCAGTGCCTCGGCCGCTCGCGTCGCGGCTTCCCGTGTCTCCGGAGAATCGATAATATGTTTGACGGTCGGGCATTCGCAGTCGGCGGCGGCGTCGCCACACCAGACACAGCGGCCCGTGCGGCCTCCTCCAACATAGACGATTTCACCTACAATCCTGCACGTCTCCAGCGCGTTGAGGTGCGCGGCCATTGCTTCGGCGAATGTCGGCAACTTCCCGCTCATGGCGCCACCTCGGTCAGTCCGTCCGCTTCGGCCCGGATCGGCATGATGAGCGCGATCCACGTCTCACCGCGCATCCAGACCGGTCCCTCACCCTCGGCGCTCCACCCTACTTCACATGGCCCGTCCGGCACACAATCGAGAATGCGCGCGGCGAGCACGGCGTTGACGACGCGGCCGAGGAAGATCACCGGTCTCTCGGGAGCCGGCCAGAGGCGCCCTACCACTTGCCCGCAGCATGGACAGGGATCTCCCCATGCCGGAGACCCGAACCCTGCGCGCAGGTAGGCCACGGTAGACGGCGTGAAGGGTCCGGTCGTCTCCACCAGGATCTTGTGCACCGCGGGCGCGTCCGGCACGATCTCTGCCGGCAGGTCCGAGCGGGCCAGCAGGCAGTACCCGTCCGTGGCGCAGCACCACGTCTTGCCGTCGTGCTCGACCGCAAAGGGCTTGCTGATGGTGGGCTGCCCGTGGTCACGAGAACAGAGCCGGCTCATATCGGTCATAGTCCCCACCTTTTTCTCACATTCGCCACCGCCTCCGCCGGGGTGTCGTTCGCCGCGACCCGGCCCGCGACGGCGAATAGTGCGCGGATGATGATGTCGTTCGCCGTAGCGGGGTATTTGCATCGGTCCAGCGCTAAGTGCAACGAACACATGAATACTGCGACACCGGCAGCCACTCGACAGCCGCACTCCCGCGCGGACGGGCTCGTGCACTCCTGGCCATCGTCCGCCAGTCCGCATGTCGGGCAGTGGGATGGCGTCGGCGCTTCGACGGGCTGGCCGTCGGGGTCGTGCATGGTGGGCTTCATGGCGCCACCTCCGGCGTTGCCGGCTTGCGCATGGCCCTGTTCTCCGCGTTGCGGCTCGCCTTGAGTGCCGCGCGCTGCTCCTTGCGCGTCAGCGGCTTCGGCCCTGGCGCGACGAGGCGCCGCATTCGACCGCGCACGGACTCGCGCTCGGCCACGGCCGCTTGCTTCGCGGCGGATGCGGAAAGCCATGCGAGGCACTCCGCGAGAACGAACTGCACCTTGCGGGCGCCCGGTGCTCGCAGGTGCGGCATCCCGGCGCGCATGTGTTTGCGCAGCGTGTGACGGTGCATCTTCAGCGCCGTCGCGGTCTCTCTCAGGGTCAGCAAGTTCGATATCGGCATGTCAACCTCCGCGTACCACGATATACCATCGTCGCCCGTCCGTCAAGCGTTATTTTCTTTCCCGCACCCGGCGGGGTTGGCTTCCCGTCACCGGAAATACTGCGAGACACGATTGAGCCGCTGATCCAGGGTTCCGCCCTGCCGCCAGTCCGTCGGCCACGCCTCCGTCACCATCCGCGATTGCGGACACGAGAAGCCATGCTCGATCATGCGGAACGGGCGGGTTGTCGCGCCGTGCTCGCTCCCGTGGTCGTCATCGCGGTCCATCAGTAGCCTCCCTTTTTCGCTCCTTGTCGCGGCGGGTCTTGCCCGGCCGGCGGATCGGGTGCAGCGCCGTGCCGGGCTTGGCCTTTGGCTTGTGGCGGGGCGGTTCCACCGGTCGCTTGCGGTTTTGCTTCATGGTCTTCCCTCGCTGCGGGCGTCGTCGCTTGGCTCCGGCCCGACCTCGACACATCCGCACCCGGGCCAGTCCCCGCCGCAAACGTCGCAGCGGTATCGGCCGTCGCCGAGCCGGGTGCAGGCGGATAGGTCCATCATGGGCCGCGAGCACGCCCCGTCGCAGCCGGGCAGGTGGCAGATGCACAGGTGGGGCATGGTCAGCGGCATGGCGTCACATCCTTCCACCCCAACCGAGGCCAAGTTACTATTCGCTCCAGGTTTTTCCGCTCTCTCCGATTGCCCGTCACGGTCCAATATCGATGCTTCGGTTTGCGTCGTACCCGCTCCGCTGTTGGCATGGACAGGTTGCGCGTGGTGTCTCGGGAGTGCTTCCCAGGCGTCACATAGTCGAAGCGAGGCGTCCTGCGGTCTGCGTCCGTCAACCCAGCATAGTGCCAGTTCAGCGCCCGGTAGATGTAGCCGACATGGCCGACCGCCGTGTCCGCGTAAGACACCAGAACGCGCGGAGGCAGAAGACGGAGGACGCGGGACACGAACCAACTCTCGGTGTTGCGCGGCATGGCGTCATCGACCCACAGGCGGTTGAACTCCAGCACCTTGTCCGGGTCCGAAGCGCACGCCGATATCATGAGGTGGCGACTCGGAGGTGTCCCGAACGTGGCAACGCCCAAGACTCGGCCCATGATCTCGGAATCCGAAAGCATGTAGGCATAAGAGGTCGGCGGAAGTCGATGCAGATAGTGTAAGCGCTGAAAGATGGTCCCGATGCTTGACAGCGCCACCGGGAGCACCCATAACGCCTGCGGCATTGGCGCGCAGTTGGTGCACTGTGGGCATGTTGGCGTCGTCAGCGGCATGGTCGCCTCCTTCCCGTTTCGCGGTAGCTCACACTGCGTCATGGTCGTCCTTTGCCGGGCTGAGCCCGCATGTCTTGTCGTCGCACGCCGGGCGGTAGTTGTCGCATCCGCCACTAGCCAGCGCCGCCTTCACCACGACTTGCTGCGCGCAGAGAAGGGCCGACATGGCCGCATCCACGGCGGGCGCCACTTCTAGCGGAAGCGTGTTGCCCGGCACGACTTCGATCCCAGCAATGGCGGATGCCAGCTTTCCAGACAAGGACCATAAGCGGCGTTCAGTGAGGTTCATATTCTTTTTCCTGAAATCGTGTAAGTGGCGCGTTGAACCACAGCGTCGTTTCTCCGGTCGGTCCCTGGCGCTGCTTCTCCACCGACACCGTGGCCCACCCTGACGTGCCCCGCCGAAGTCCCGACAGCAGGAGCACCGCGTCGGCGTCCTGCTCCAGTGATCCCGAGTCCCGCAAGTCGCTCAGACGTGGCTTGTCGGGTGTGGCGTCCTTGCCCTTGCCCCCGCCCGTGGCGCGCTGCTCCGGCCCTCGATTCAACTGGCAGCACACCAGCACCGGGCACCGCAACTCTGCGGCAAGCCCCTTGAGCGACGCGCTGATTGCCGATGTGGCCTGCTCCTTGGACTGCGCGCCGCAACGGATAAGCCCCAGGTAGTCAACGACGATGAGCGCCGGGCCGTCCGGGTCGGTGCGCGTCAACCGCCACTGGCGACACCGGCCCAAGACCTGCGACAGCGCCCGCGCCTCACCGGCACGGATGGTCATCGGCAAATTGCAGATCAAGCGGTGCGCCTCGCTGATGGTGTCCAGTTCCGTGTCGCGCAACCCGGACTGCGAGAGGCGATGCACCGGTATGCCCGACATCATCGCCACGAGGCGGTCAAGAAGCATTGTCCCGCTCATCTCCAGACTCTCGATGCACACGGGCACGCCCTCGACTGCGGCATGGAGTGCGGCAGCGGTGGTAAGCGCGGACTTGCCCATGCTCGGACGCCCCGCGATGAGGTACAGCCACTCGTCCCACCACTGACCAAGCAGCGTGCCCTCGTTGCCGTCGATGCAGCAGGAGCGGAGTCTGCCCCACTCGATGGGCACACCCCGTCGTGGCGCACCGTCGAGTGACGCAACCCAGTCCTTCGCGGATTCGGGACGCGCTCCCATCGCATCGGGCACCGCGGCGATGAGCGCCTGTTGCCCGCGTGCTGTGATCTCCGTGGCCTCGCTGCCGTTGGCCGTGCTGGCGATGATCGTCTCCATCGCGGCCCGCACGGCCCGCAGTTGCGCGAGACGGCGCACTTCCCGCGCCAGGTACGGCACGACAGCGGGAATCGAAGCGATGCCATGTAGCGCGGTCAGGCCGGGCATTCCGCCGACGTTGGTCATGCCACCGCCGGACACGAGCCGACCGTACACGAGCGCAGGCGTGAGCGGCGCGGACTCGTCCCACAGCCCCTTGAACACCGCCCACAGTGCGCGGGCGTCCGGCGCGTGGAAGGATTCAGTGCCAAGCAGCGGCACCACGTCTTCCATTCCCTGCCCACTCCAGGTGTAGAGCGTGGCGACGAGTTCCCGCTCGACGGCACAGGCGGCGTCGAGATAGCCAGCACTATCCGCTTGCTGCACCATAGCGATCCTCCTCCATCGTCAACAAGGTTGCTGCCCGGTCCTTCACCGCATCCGGGTGCGGGTGCTGGCCACCGACCTCCATCAATTCCTGCGCCGCCTTTGCGTACCACTTCCGCCTGGCCTCCTCCCCGACACCGGCCTTCTGTCTCGCGCGCTCCGGGTCACCGAAAACGTGGCGAAGCGTCGTCCATCCCTTATCGGTCGCATACTCGTCCGCCCACGTCGCATAGACGGCGAGCCGGCAATCCCACGCTGTCATCCCGACGTTGCGCCCGAGACACCGCAAGAGCGGCTTCATGGCTTCCCGTGTTGGCTTGCCAGGGAGTTTGAAGACGACGGCATGGAGTTGGGCAACATCCAGGGCTGTCTCGTAGAACGGGTTGGCCTTGCGTGGGCGGGTGTCCTCCGCTTCCAGTTGCAGTGCCGTCCGTTCATCGTCGTCAAGTGCGTCAGGTGTCGCGACAGCGACGAGGGCATGCGAAGCATGTTCCGGATCGATCTCGGATCTCGGATCTCGGATCTCGGTTTCGGTTTGCGGTTCCCGCTGGTTCCCCGCCGGTTCCCCGCCGGTTCCCGGAACCTTACGACTCTCGTGTTTTCGCGGAGTTGCAAGGCCGGACTCCCACGCTTGCCTTTTTGCCGTGACAGGGTTCGTAGCGGTAGCCGTCATGAGGTGCACGCTACCATCGTCGTTGTTGCGCAGAAACCCATCGGCTCTAAAGGCATTCAGAACGCGCGTCACCCGGTCCTCGCGTTCCCCCCCGAGCACTCTGGCGATGGCACCAGCCGTGACGTGTTCCGCCGGGACAATGATAGGTTCCTTGCCGATTTTGCAGCCGTGCCGCTCCGCGATGAACACGATTGCGTGGTAGACGCCCAGACCGAGCGATCGGTGCGGGCGCAGTTTGCCGTGCTCGAACCAATTCAGCGGGCACAGCCACATGCCCGCGAAGTGAGTCAGGATGGATTCAGGCATGGTCCCTCACCCCATCTGTTCCGGCCCCGAACACGGGCGCGTGCAAGGCGAGGCAGTCCGGTGGTTGGCCGAACCTCCCGACGCTCGGAACCGGAACGGATGCGATGAAGGTGGAAAGCGTCATACCTTGCACGTCTCTGGTTTCGCCTCGGGAACCACCCGCGACGGCCCGGCGCTTGCCGGACGCCTCACGCTACGGCCTCTCGCCCGCGCTGTCAAGGGAATCCTCGGCGGCGAAGTCGTCTACACGAGCCCGAGCGCCAACTGCGACTGGGCGCGCCGACTGGCATCAACGAGATTCCGGGCTGCGGTCTTGGCATACAGGGGCTTCAACTCGCACCCGATGAACTTCCGCCCGAACCGCAACGACACCACACCCTCAGATCCGATACCGGCGAACGGCGATAACACCACGTCACCCCGGTTGCTCCACAGACGCACGACGCGCTCGATGGTCCCGAGTTGGAGCGGGCAGATGTGCCGGTCGTCCTCGTCAGACCTTGCCTCATGCACGTTCATCGTGTCGCTCTCGCGGATTCCGTACCAGATCGGCCGAGCCCATTCGATCCACTCGTCATTGGACAGATCCGGCTGAATCACGTCCGCGGGTTCGCCGGGCTTGCGAAACACGAGGATGTAGTCGGCGAGCGCAGGCCGAATCCAGGAGGCATCCTTGCGCATCTGCACGAACAAGAGCCCCTTGCTGTGTGTGCGGATGGCCTGAGCCTGTGGATCTTTGTCGATGCACACCTCGCCGTGGTACGTCCAGCCGTTCGTCTCGCAGCAATCGATGGTGTGCCCCCGGAAGTCCTTAAGTCCGATATGCCCGTCCCTGACCAGAAGAGCCGGCACCTGCGAAACGTGAATGCAGCACAGCCGGCCGGGCTTGGTGACGCGCATGAGTTCGCGTGCGACGAAACCAAAGTGATCGAAGAATGCTCTCTCGTTGCTACTGTTGCCCACGTCGCGCTCCGTCGCGGAGTACGTGTAGAGGGAAATGAACGGCGGAGAGAACACGGACAGGTCAATGCTTTCGTCATCCAGTTGTCCCATCTCCTCGACACAATCTCCCTGGTAGATTGTCCATCCATCGCCCTCGTACTTGTCCCGCTCTATCGTTTCCGTGGTCGTGCCCTTGCCTAGTTCTTCCATTTCCGTGCTCCTTGCGGCTGCGATCATTGTCGTCACCATTGCCTTGTTCTCGGATTCCTTGCGTCTGACATTGGCCACGATGTCGGTCTCATGGTCTGTCACGACGATCCACGCCTTGACCGGTCTCTGTTGCCCGTAGCGCCAGCATCGCCGGATGCACTGGTAATAGGACTCGAACGAGTCTCCGAGCCCAAGGAACACCATCGTTGCCGCGTTCTGGAAGTTCATCCCAAAGCCGCCGATCTTCGGCTTGGTCACGAGCACGCGCGTCTCGCCGTTCACGAACGCCATGATTGCACGCGTCTTGTCCTCGGTGGAGTCCGCACCCGATACGTTGACCGCACCTGGAATCGCTCGCTGAGCATCTGTTGCCTCGTCGTTGAGGCCGCACCACACGATGATCTGGCCGGGTGTTTCGTTGACCAGCCGGGCAGCGGCCTCAACGCGAGCCGTGACGCTGCCCTTGCGCACCCGAGATCGATCTGTAATGCCTTGGAGCTTGCCGGGGAACAGCTCGCCGTCGCGGCGCCACTCGGTCCGTACCACGATATCCTCCACCGACAAGGCCGGCAGGACGAACGCGGAGCCATCGTAGCCGAGGTCATCGGGTGTACGCAACGCCATCGCCCAGGAGGACAGCCACCGATAGAACGCTGGCCCGGCGTGCCCACGCATCCGCCAGCCCTCATCGTCGTGGACAAAGAAGGACGCCAGCATTTCCGAGCGAGTCATGAGCCCGAGGAACTCCGCATGATTCGCCAGTTCAGCAATGTCATTCGGGCATGGCGTGGCAGTGCAACAGAGCTTGGCGGGGACATGCTTGAACTCGGAAAGCAGGACACCCCGAGTCTTGCCGTCGATTGACTTGAGAATGCTGCTTTCGTCCAACACCAGCGCGTCAATCGGAGCGCCGATGAATCGATGGATGATCTCGTAATTGCCGATGTTGATGCCTGGCAGAAGTCCGTGTCCGTCGCGTGTGCGGTGAACTTCGATGCCGAGATTGAGACCCTCTCGAATCGTCTGCTCGCCCACGGAGAGCGGCGCCAGAATGAGCGCGGTTCCACCCATGAGCCGCGCCCACTCAAGCTGCATCAACGTCTTGCCAAGGCCGCAATCTGCGAAGATTGCAGCCTTGCCCTTACGGCAAGCCCAACGCACGATGTCTGACTGGAAGTCGTACAGTATAGGATTCACCGCACTGTCGCCAACATCGCGGCCAGCGTCATGTACGATAGGACGCTTGCTGTCGAGGAACTCCGCATATGTCATAGTTTGTCCTCCCTCTCTTCAAACATCTCCGGGTGCACCCGCGCCCACCTCGCAAGCTCCTCACGCCACGCGGAGGCGTCCGCGCTGCCCATGCGGAACCCCTCCGCGCTCCAGCGGGCGCGGTTGCGCCGGCCTCGCGCGCAGCCCTTACACGGCTCCAGAGCCCGCCGCTGGTACTGCGTGAGTCGCGCGCCGCAGTTGCCGGCAAGGTAAGCCTCGTAGCACGCTGCGGTGGTCACGCGCTTGCCCGAGCCGTCGCAGTGGAGCGTGGTCAGGACCATGCAGCGCCACAGGAGATCAGGTCTTCCATCGTGCATTCCAGCGCCGCGCTTAGCGGGTCGATGTGCCACGGATGCAACAGTGCCTTTTTGTGAAATAACACGAGGAGGTATCCGCGGTCCATCGGCCAGCCGTATCGTCCACAACGGGTGGCGAGATGCGCCCAAGAGCAGTTTCGCCGTCGGCGCAGTTCGTCAATCCTGTCCCAGCGTATCCAGTATCGAGGATCCTCAATCAGAGTCACGTTATGCGCCATGCGATAAGCCAAATCTGATGGCGAGAAACGTTTCACGTCCGTCCTCGCGGAAACAGGAACAGCGCGCCGAGGGCCAGCAGCACCGCGCCAGTGACCACAGCGAGCCAGAAGTCAGGACACGATCGCGCGCACAGGTGCTCGCCGATGCGCTGCATCACGGCGTCACCTCCACGAGCGTCCAAGGGCCGTCACCGGGCGGACCGACGAGTACCCGGTCGCCGGGGCGGATCACGACCGAAAGCGGCAAGGGTCTGTAGGACACGCCGAGCACTTCCGAGAGGGCCGCGCAACCGAGATCGGACGTGAAGCGTAGCCCCTCCTCAGCCTCCGCTTGCTGCGCGGCAAGGCACGCCTCCCGCTCCGTCAGCGGCGTGAAACGCACGCCGCAGGGGCGCGGGAACATGCGGTCGGTGAGTCCACGGGCGATCAACATGGTGCCTCCGAAAAGTCGCCTCCCCGCGCCAGGGGAGATTTGTGCGAGCCCGGCGCGGGGTGGGCGAGTCAGCGATCTACTCGCGGCCTGCGCCCCACATGTCGCCCGTCTCTCCGGCGGGCGGCGCGGGCAGGTCGCCCGGGCTCTTGGGCTCCGGCTGTGCGGGTGCGGGCTGCGGCGCCGTGCGGGATTCCGCCTCCGCTCGCAGGGTGTCGATGAGCATGTCGGCCTGCGCCTCGGTCTCAGGGCCGGCCGGGAAGCCGAGCTTGTTCGACAGCGCCGAGACGGTCTGCGCGCCGAGGTGCTTGCCGAGCACGGCGAGAAGCGTCGTCTGTCTGTCCGTGACGGGTGGCTCGCTCTGCGCCTGGAGGATCGGGCGCTTCTCTGGCCGGAGCACCGGATCGGCCGCGACCTCGATGATGGCGCCTTGGGCGTCGGCCACCTCCTCTGGCGTGTAGAGCCCGGCGCCGACTTCCGGGTAGACGGCGCGGACCAGATCAGCACTGGCGCGTGCCCGGAGCATGGCGGCCGGGTAGTTTTTCCAGTTGTCCTTGTTGGCCAAGCCCGCCCGCTTCGCGTCGTCCATCGTCCAGGAGATGCGGACAGGCTTGGGCTGCCCACGCCGCGACGTCTCCCACGTGGCGCGGCCCGCGCTTCCATCCTCGATCATGCACAGATACTCGCAGTCCGGGTGCCGCATCGCCAGCGCCCGAAGCAAACTGGCGTCCATCGTGGTCCGCCCCTTGATCACGTGGATCTGCCGGAGCGCCGTGATGCTGTCGATTCCGAGCGCGCGGCCGGTGAGCATGACGATCATGACGTCGGCCGGCTTGTCCCGGATCGACTCCGGGACGAGCGCGCTCTTGCAGAGCAACTGCGCGAATTTCATGGCCTCGCTCACCGTGCCGAAGTCCAGCGCGCCCGTCGTGTGTCGCGTCACCATCGTGGTGGTCTCTTTCTCTTCCTCTCCCATTTCTCTCTCCTATGCCGCCCGCGCTGCCGGGGTGTTGTCGCTCCAGATCTTGACACCGGCAATTTGCACGGTGCCCTTGGTGGCCCGGACCACGGCGGAGATCCGCTGCGCGTCCGGGATCAGGTACTCGCGCGGGACGGCGCGGGGGTCGATCACCTCCGCGTGCCACGTCTCGCGGTACGAGATCCCCGCGAGCTTGATCGGCGCGGCGGCTTGCACGCGGTTGGCGGCCTTCGCCGCTTCCTCGCGCTTGACTACCTCCTGGTAGTCCGCCTCGCGCTGCCGGGCCTCGGCGGCCTTGCGCTCCGTCTCGACGGCATCGGCCGCGTCCTGGGCGGCGAACTCGGCCCCGATGCTGCCGGAGAGCGCGGCGTCAAGCTCGGCCTTGTCCGCCGCTGCCTTGACTGTGGCGAGCCGGAGCCGTTCCTCTTCCTCGCGTGCAACCCGCTCCAGCTCGGCCTGCTTCTGCCGCTCTGCCTCCTCCTCGCGCAGTCTCCGCCGCTCGATCTCGGCGCGGGCTTCGGCCTTGCGCTGCTCCTCGGCGGCGTAGTCCGCGAGCCCGCGCTTGACCGTGGCCTCTGCCCGGTCCAGGGCCTCGGTCGGGGCCCGGAAGAGGTCCATGACGGCCTTCTTGGCCGCGTCAAGGGGGGTCGTGATGCCCTTGCGGCGGTCGTCCAGCGCCTTGCCCGCGCTCTTGATGTCGCGGAGCAAGACGCCAGCGTGCGCGTACGTCTCTGTGTCGCGGACGATCAACGCCGCGCCGCGCTCGGCGAGAGCCGCGACCAGCGCGCGGTCGGGCTCGCTCAGTGCGGTAGGGACTGCGATCTGCTGCATCGCCATCATCCCCTCCGCGCGGCTTCTTCGGCCGCCTCGGCGAGGCCCAGCGGGGCGGTCTTGCCCTTGCGGGGCGTGCGCCGCACCGGCACGCACTCGCCCTCGAGCGCGTCCAGGGCCTCGTAGATGAGGCTCCAGACATACTGCTCGCGGGACTCCGAGGCGGGCGCTGGCAGATCGCCGAGCCGCTTTCGGATGGTGGCGCAGTGCGCCCCGATCCTCTCCCTGTCGCTGTTTTCCATGGAACCTACCTCCTGCGCGTGCTACGCTGCACGCATCCTCGTTCTCTCTGCCCCGCCGACACACGCGGCGGGGATCTATGCCGCGACCTCCACGTAGAGGTCGTCGAGTTCGCACCCGATGGCCTCTGCGAGCCGCGCGAGGGTGTCGGCTCCCGGCACGTGCCCACCCTCTGCCTGGTCGAGGCACCACGCCTCGACCTGCTGCCGCCGCAGCCCGAGCCGGCGGGCCAGTTCAGCTTGCGTAATGGCCTTCCGGGCGAGTACCACCCGGAGGGCGCCTGCGCCGTATCTTCGCACCTCTGCCTCCTCTCGGGGCCGTGGCCCCGCGCTACGCTCTACTGCCGGGAGCACCCGCGCCCGGCTTGGCCCCCCGCTGCGCTCCCCGATGCGCGAGCGGGGGGAAAGGATTTACTGGCTCTTGCGTGCCGCCATGGACAGCGGCAGGGAGATTGGGCGGATTCCGGCTTCCTCGGAGGCCCGGACGGCGGCCCAGGTTTCCTCGGTCCACCTCTCCCGGCGAACTACGGTCGCAAGCGGAACCTCCCGCCGGTGAACTTGTGCCCGCTCCCGTGTGGTGGCGAGAGCAACTAGGCCGACATCTCGGCCGGAAATCCGAGCTACCACTCGATACCCATCTTTCATTGCGTCTCTCCTGCCCGCCGCAGCGGGCGCTCGCACCGTGGGGCCACCCGCCCCACGATCAAGAGAATAACCCGCCGCCGCAGGGGTGTCAACAACGATTTACAAGTATCTGCAAAGGCTGAATCGTTGTGCGTGGTTAGGTGCGTAACGGCGTGGTACGTGCGCGGCACAAAGCAACGAATAGTGCTACGACTGCGAGGAGGAATAGTGCGAAACCGAGAGCGCCATTCGTTCTGTGGCGCGCTATTGGGGACGGCCGAATAGTGCGAACCAGAGCAAACCCGCACCGCTCATCACTCAAGGATTGCGCACGCGCGAGGAGTAGGTCAGGCTGGAGTCGGCGCGGGCGGGCTGCCTGGGTCCGTGTGGTCTTCGCGCGGCTCCGCGAGCACGGCGCCAGCCCGATCTCTGATCACCACGCGCTTGCCGTGAATAGTGACAACCCGCGCATCATGGCGATTGACGAGATATTCCGCGCCTGCGACGACAAGGTTCGCGACGAAGCGCACCCACCAGCTTGCGTCGGTCATGGCTGGTCTCTCATGGCTGCTGTCGTTCGCGGCCTCGGTGTAGGTCCGAAACCCCGCCGGGTGTCAAGGCCGACGCCTCGTTTCCTGTGCGCATTCGCGCAAGTGTTGATAGCAGAGCCTCGTCTCGTCCCTGCGTTGTCGCTCTTTAGGGGAAACGAACTTCCACGGGTTTATCAGCCTGTCTTCTTTCTCTAAATCGAATGGGGCTGGATGCGGTCGGTTGCATGTTCGCGCGCGATAACGCCTCCAAAGCCAGCGCTCGCGCCGCTGTTCCTTGTTCAAGACAGGCTTTCGGAGATGGTCTGGTGTTTCGTAGAGTTTCACGATTTCACACGCTCTGTGATGGTTTCGTGATGGTTGTGTCTCCGTTTCATGATGGTCCCCGCCAGACCATTAGCAAGCCACCCACCCTAAGGCCCGGCTTGCTCGACCGATTACCGGCCGGCTTCCTCGCTCTGTCCCTGGCGCTGCGCGGTCTGAATCGGCAAGGGCTCGCGCGCGGAATGGAACGTCACGGGAAGATCGCCCACGAAAGGCACGACGCAAGACATCGGCTGGTCAGGCCCTGTCCCCCACCTGGTCCACCGGGCCGTCGCTGCCGCGCGCCGTTTCTCCCAGCTTCCCAATCGCATCGTGTTGTCTCCCGTGAACTCCCGACTATTTCGTTGGCAGAGCCACCGCGACCGGGTACGCGGCAAGGACAGGATCGCCTATCGGATGTCTCGTGTCAAGCAAGCGGCCGTAGCGGCTCCGTGTGCGTCGCACGCGCGAGGCTCCCGGGCCAGCACCCGGAGGGCCACGCGGTCGCGAGCGGCGGCGTCGCAGGGCTCGCAGGCCAGGGTAGCGTCAGGCTGCCGAAGTAGGTCAGCGCCGCAGCGCGGGCAGCGAGCAATGTGGGCGGCCTCCAGGTCGCGCACCAGGACGCGCCTCATGGCTCGCTCCCACACAGCCGCCAGAGCCGCTTGTCGTCGCAGTCGACATGCCAACAGTTCTCGCCCACGGGCCGGAGCGACCACCGGGAGCATGTCTGCGCGCCGACTACGAGCGCGCCGCAGAGCGCGGTCAGCCTCACGCCGCCGGCCGGGTCCGGCGCGGCGTCCAGCACAGCGTCCGCGCCGTCCGCGCAGTGGACCTCGGGACGGACAGCGGAGCAGGAGAGGAGTAGGAATAGTGCTATCGGGCGCATGATGCCACTTGCCTACTCCTGCTCCAGCTTGGCCAGCGCCGCCATACGGACGTCTCCGATTGTTCTATTCATGCTACCTTCCCTGGACCGAAAGCAACGCGTAGTCGCCCGCCACCCAAGACAAGCTGCCTGCGCCGGTGCGCGGGATACGGATTACACCGCCCGTGATGGTCAGGAGCGCATGTGGAACATGCACATCATAAGACGACCACGTGGCTATATAGAATGTGAGAATATAACCATCTATGATGGTAAAACCAGTGTCGATTACGATGGCCAGGCGGTCCACATCCTCTGCTGTGACGAGGCGACGAATCACCTGGGACTGAGAGACCAGAGGAGCAATGCCCGCCTCGGACGCAGGATTGCAACGCAATCGGGCTCCCGCGGTTGTCTCCGTAATGGCGAGCGTCGCCCCCGCCACGACCGCGCGAAGCTGGATCGCGCGGTCTGCATCCGGGTTCGCCGCAACGAGCACAGCGCTCTGGTTGGCAGTGATGGCCGCCTTGAGGTTGACAGCGGAATCGGCGGCAGTCCCGCCGATCACAACGGCAATGTTGCCAGGTAGCACTCCGCCGCCAGAGTCAAATTCGTAGGTGGCGGCGATGCCGCCAACTGTGATCGTACAGGCGTCCGCGTCAAGGGCGTTGACTTTGACGCGGAGGTGGTTCGTCGCCTTGCGGCCAAGGGGTGCCGTGCCAGCAACCGTTATCGGCGGGTTCCCCGCCGCGAGCGGCCCGCCTAATGCCGCGACGATTCCTGCCTGCTCCGCCGTCAGCAGCATCGGGCTCCAGACGGCAGCGCCAACAGCGGGCGAAACACACTGGAAGGCCCGTCCCGTTGCGGTGTTCAGCCAGAGCGATCCGGCGACGTAGCCGAGGCCCACTCCGCCCACGTTGTTGTCGTCGGTGGCTGTCGGGTCAACGCCCGCGCCCAGGTTGCTCTTGATCGCTGTGTACGTGCCCGCGCCCGTCTTGCGCAGAACGCCCTCGGCGGGCACGACGGCGGAGTGCTGGACTGCAGAAACTGCCGCCGAGGCTATCGCCGCCGCTTGGGCGGCGGCGGCCTTCGCCTGTGCTCCCGCTGCGCTTTCGACGGTGGACGCGCCAACGCCGTGGGTGCCCGTGGTGAGCCCGGCATGGGTAGATAGTTGCGTCTCGGATGCGTCTGCGGCTGCGTTGGCGGCCAGTTCGTCGTCAGTCGCCATCGGATTTGTGCCGCTCGGCGAGGTCGCCCCATGAATCGCGGCAAGCTCCGCCGCGCTGAGATTCTGGTTTGCTCGGTTGATCATCTCTCGCCTTTCATGCCGCCGCGCGGTCGCCGGGATTCCAGGCTTCCACCGCGACCGTGATCGGAACCGCCGCGTAGTTCGTGACGACGAAAGAAATCGACACCGGGAAGCCCTCCGCCTCGGTCGTCCAGTTCGCCGCCTGTCCAGCGACGAGCGTGTACGTGTCGCCCGCGCGCTGTAGCGCCGTCACCGTGATCGTGGTGCCGGCCCACGCGGCTGCGGCATTCAGCCGGATCTCGTGCGTCATCTTGCCCGGATGCACCGCGTAGGTCCACGTCCCATTGCCCGCGATCAGGCTGTGGACTTGCGTGGCCGGAACGGTCCAGCGCTCCGGTGCGAGATGCGAAAACGATACATTCTCAGTTGCCATCATCTGCTCCCTTCCTCGCGGTGCAAGCGCGCCGCCTCCAGTTTCGCACGAACCGCCCGTCGCTCCAAGTCCGGCGCGATCAGCGCCTCCAGGAAGCGCACCAGTGCACCCACGAGCGTCTGGATCGCCACCGATGCCTCGGGCGTGACGGGCCACACCTGGGCCACGAGAATCGCCACGGCCCCACCCACGGTCAAGGCAATCGCGGTGCTGCCGCCATGCAGACTGCTCATGCTACGCCTCATGCCGCACCTCCCGCCAGTCGTTCCAGCCTTGCGATCAGCTCATCGAAACGCGCGAAGCCGCCTTTGACGCGCTCACCTAGCAGAGCGACGCCGGCCTTGAGATCAGAGACCTCGACGGCGAGCGCATCGACTTTGCCTGCCAGCGACCGCAGTTCCTTCCCCTCCGCATCATGCCGCGAATCGCACACCGCAAGCGCCTGAAACCGCGCCTCGGTCCATGAGCGATGTGCCAGGAGTGCGCCGAGTGCCCCGACTGTGGCCCCGACGATCCCCGCCGCTGCTCCCACTATTGCCAACATTCCCGCATCCATCAATAGCCTCTACTTGTGTTGATTGCTCGCACTATTGCAGCCTCGGTGTTGATCGCCCACTTCTGGCGGAACACCTCTTCGACGCGCCGAAGCAATGGCCAGCGAGGCTGCACTTTGACCGGCTGCGAGAAGAGGGAGTAGAGCAATTCCAGTCCAGTGCGCTCCCCTGCGTGTGGCTTCTTCCGTGTCCGGCTGAGCGCGTCGCCGCCGCCCTCTGGCCGAATCACGCGCCGCCAGACGCCTTCCGCGCGCCCCGTCCGCAATCGGCCGAAGAACACGCGGCTGCTCTTTCCGAGCGCGCCCGGCCACTTTCGTTTCGGTGTCATTGTCTGGATGGTCTCACGAGGAAGCCCGGTGCCGACCTGGGGAACCGCATACGTCTTGCCGTGATGCTTTCGGCCAAGGACATCCGTGACGCCTTCCGTCTGCTGGACCATGAATTCGTCGGCGCTGCCGACGAATGCCGTTGCATCTCCGGTGGCTCGCAGCTCGTTCTTGAACAAGCGTGCCTCCATTGCATTCTGTGGATAGATCGCTATTCCTTTGCCGACCCACTCGGAACGGATCGTGAAGTCGTGCTTGAGCGCAGAGCGAACGGCGGCCTGAGCCGCCGCGCAGGTCCGCATCATGGCATTGCTGATCGCAAACGGGATGTCCCGCTCAAAGCCGATCATCCGGGCGCGGAACTCATCGAGGTCGACCTTGATCCGCAGTTCCATCAGCTCCTCACGCCGGGTTGATCACGACATAGGAGATCGTGATGGCTGCGTTGTATGCAACTGCCGGGTCCGTGTTGCGCAGCTCAAAGGCGACTGTACCCACCCCAGGAATGACCTGGCCCTGAGCGAGTTGCTGTCCGCCCGGAGCCTGGAAAGACCAGAGGATTATCGACGTCGCTGCGACCTTTGCGTTGCCCCAGAGTCCCGTGTTGAACGTCGCATCAGGGCCGATGAACGTCACGCCGAGCGCGACGGTGTCGCTCACCTGGGCGCCGCCATTCGGCAGCACGATCCCGCCGTCGATGCCCGCCTTTCCTGTCGTGCCGTTGAGTCGGATCGTGTCCGTGCCGGCGTTGGGGTCGCCTGCGTGGAGGATGGTACCCCACCGATCTCCGGTGGCCGAGCTATCTTTCCACTTGAGGTTCTGATTGGCCAAGGCGGCATTGACCGCGACGCCGCCGACACCCCCGGCCACGGTGTCGTTTTCAGTGCACTCCGCATGGTGAGACGCCAACAGGACGGAGCGATCTCCGGAGACGATTCCGTTGTCCGCACCGGCCACGACGCTGTGAGGGTTCAGCACCGTGGATTCCCCGGCTGCGGTCCCACTACAGGCCAAGAGAGCGGACGGGGATCCCACTGCTTCACAAAGACCAACGCACGCAGCGACGATGGAACGATCGCCCAGGGCGCGCGGATCCTCGCCCGGCACCGCCGTGTCAATCGATGCGACGACGGCAGATTCCATGCCCATTGCATAGCCACCGTCGCTGGCGATGACCGATGTATCTGCCGCTCCGGCCTGCGATTGCGTGGAGGCCACGAGTGACGCCACGTGGTGCGACGACTGGAGGCCGCCCATGGCCACGGCGGCCGACCGAACCGCCGCTGCGCCCTTGACCACTTCCGAGAACTGCGTCACGTCGGCCTTGTTCAGCGGCATGACGTGCTCGACCGTCAGGCAAATCGCCTCCTGGATCGAGTTGAAGAAGTCGCCACTCAGCGTCGTGACGGGTGGCACCTCGGTGAAAAAGCCGGCCACGCCAGGAGCGGCCGGGGCGGGCATGACCGCAACGGCGGTCGGAGTGTCAATGCGATGACTCATGCGTTATACCTCATGTGTCCAGTAAATAGCAGTATGCGCGGGCTTGTACTTTTCCCACGCCAGGACCATCGGCATGACCACCGACGAAAACGTGATCAGCGGCGAGTTGCACTCGTCATTGCAGTCCATGCGGTGAATCTGCGCCGGACACGAGGCCGTCCAGTAGAAGGTCCACGGCCCATCCTCGACATCGACCGCGAATCCATAGAGCAGCGCGAACGCCTCCCAGTGCGGCTCACTCGCACCTCCGACGTTGCGGAGCTTGACGATGAGCACGCGGCGTCGATCCGCGATCAAGACCGGGAACACGCCGAACTCGGGCAGGCCGCACGCGCGCTCCCACTCGGCGATCAAGTTGGTCGTCGTCTGCGGGTCCGCCTCCTCGAAGCCGGTCGTCACGTAGTTGTGTGCGCGCACCACCTCATCAGCTATGCCTTGCAGGAGCAGCGTGAGCCGTCGATCCGGGTCGCGAGTCCAGATGACGCCCGGCGGAAGCAACTGCTGTAGCGTCAGCAGGTAGTCTGCATTGGTGGCTGTCCAGAGCTTGCTCGCCACGTCTACACCCAGTTCTGCGTGATGCCGCCGATCACGATGGTCGGGTACTCGTTTGCCCCGAGCGCAATGTCGTCCGTGCCCGCGCCGCCCTCCACTGCCGTGATCTCGAACCAGTCCACGCCGGCCGAGTTGCCGATCGCTTCTTGGAGATACGAATTGTAGAACGTGGACCCGGCCGGGTTGACCTCCGCTCGCTCGCGGAATGCGGACTCGATCTCCGCCAGGATCGCCGCGTAGGTGTCCGCTTGGCTCAGGCTCCCGTCGCCATGAACGGTTATGGAAATAGTGATAGCCTCCTGAATGACGCTGGGATTCGGTACGGACAATTCTGCGGTGACTGGCTTGCGCGCGGTGATGTAAGCAAGGACGGCTGCGATTGTCCCCGCGCCCGGAAGCACACCCGCGCCCGTACCCTCGACGACGAAGCGCACCGTCACCTGTCCGTGCGCCATGCCCGCCATCGGCCATGCTTGCACCCAGACTCGATCCACCGAAGCGTCAGCGGCTTGTGCCCACGCCTCGTAGTCGGCCGTCGCTCCGCCCTGCGGCGGGCTGCTCAGCCGCAATCGGATGCGCTCCTGTAGCTCGTCGTCACTTTCCTCGTCCGCGCCGCCAGTGAAGCCCACGGGGAGCGCCATCGGGCCAAGCGGCGCACTCGCCTGCACGCCGACGGGCGGAGACGAGAATGTGAGTTGCGCACCGACCGCGTACTCGTAGTTGCCCGCCGCGCCCGCGACCACGGCCCGCACCGTCACGTCCTTCTGCGATGACGGACCCGGCGCCCAGACGTAGGGGCCGCCCGTGACCTCGTATTCCGCGCCGCCGTCGCGAACGAGGAGCGTCCCGTCTATGATCGTCGATCCACCAATGGCCGTGGCAATCACCGTGCCTGTGGCTTTGCTCGCTGGCACCTTGCCGGCACCGAGAAAGAGCGTGGCCCATCGCAACAGATAGTCGCCCGTCGCCGTGTCCGGGATCATCTGCGTCGAGAGGAACACCACCGTCTGATAGATTCCCCAGGCCACGCCGGCCAGCACATGCGCGATGACCCACGCGAGGGACCGGACGACCAGCGCGTTGCTATTGCCCATGCGCGCGTTCAGGTCGCCTTTCACGCGCGTTATCAGTTCGGATAGTGTTGGCGTTATCAGCATGTCACAATCCTATCGCCGCCCAGAGGTCCGGGAAGCGCTCGACTATCGTATCACCATCCTGCTTGTACGCGGTCACCTGCACGGCCAGCCGGTTGCCGGCCTGCGCCTCCACGAGTACGTCGATGCGAGCGCACAGGCCATCGTCGATGAGCGGCTGCAAGGCTTCCTCGGCGAAGGATCGCGCCTCCTGTAGGGTCTCCTGTGTGAGTCCGCGAGCGCGACAGAGCCAGAGCTTGCTGCCGTAGCGGTCGCCGGAAGTCGGCAGGTACTGGTCTGCCCACCAGCCACCCTTGTACGGCAACGGGCCTCGGTCGTCCGGTAGCACGTCCTCAGCGCTGGCGCGGCGGTCGGAGAGCAACGAAATCCACATGGCCTCGCGGAGCGTGACATGCGACAGCGTTGGCGACCACGGCAAGAGCTCATAGAACGGCAACCCGAGCGAGTCCTCCATGTGGCCGCCGAGCGGGTCGGCGTAGAGGATGTCGCCGGACTCGACATGAGCAAGGCCGGGCGTCACATAGTCCGCCCAACGGCGCGCGGGGTCGATGACCTCGAGCGCAAGATTCGTGATCGTGCCCGGCGCGCGGACCTCGTAGATCCGATCCGGTGTCATGTCTGACGCAAGATGCAATACTGCTATCAGCCCGCTATAGGTGACGGACGCAATGACTGGCGTAGTCGCGGGCGGCACATAGGCGATGGCTGGGTCATTCGTCCACGCCGCCGGGTTCGTCAAATCGGCGCCGATCATCGCCTCGTTGAACGTGACCTCCACGGTGTGCAGGCCGTTGGCGCGTGCCGATGCGACCCACGGAGCAGCCACTACACCACCCCCGTTATCAGGCCCTTGGAGTAGGTCACGGTCTGGCCAGCACCCGTGAGGAAAGAGCCTGTAGCGCCGGGCACGCCAGCGGCCTGGAATGCCGAGGTGGCGTTGATTGTGGGCGCGACAAGCGTGCCGCCGCTGCCGCCGATTCCGCCACCTCCCGAGAGCGACGTGAATCCGAGCGTACCGAACGTGCCCGCCGGAGCGGACATCGAAACCGTGGCCTGCAACGTGCCCGAAACGATGGTGTTGCCGCCCAGGTCAATCGGTGTGCCCGTCGGGCTGCCAATCGAAACTTTCGTCGAGTCGAGCAAGATGCCGTAGCCGTCCGCGTGGTACATGGCCACGGCCCCGGATGCGAGGGTCGTCGGTCGGTAGCGGCGATCCGCGACGATGAGCGCGACGGCGTGATCCGAGGATGCGTTGACGTTGCCGACGAAGGCTTCGGCACCCACGAACGGGCGCGATGTGAAGCCGTAGGGCTCGGCGTGCTCGACTTCCGAGCGCACGAGACCACCCATGCCCTTGATCTGGAGCTTGCGGAGCGCCGATCCTTCCGTCACGCCTACCACTTCGGCGCGGGTGAATAGTGCTATCATTCTGCGAGACAGATCCATCAGTCGAACCAATCCTCGTGCGGCGCGGCCGCCTTCTTGCCCTTGTTCGGTACGGCCTTGTCGAGCGTCGTCATCGCGCGATTCCACCAAGGCCGCCAGCCGTGCGTGATGGGCTTCTTGCGCTCCTCTGGCGGCTGTAGCTCAAAGGCACCGGGCGGCATCAATGTCATCTCCGCGACGGTCCCACCGGAGTCGAGCCGTAGCGTCACCTCAGTGACAAGGAGTTCCGCCCACACGCCAAGATCGCTGTCTTCGACACGGCGCAGAACGTTCGGCGCATAGAGCACGCCGTCACCATCGCGCCAGCCAGGGACGGTGAGTGTCGCCACGGCCGACCGGCCCGCGCGCGTGACTGCCTCCCAAACGCCCCGGCGCTCGCAAGCGGCGATGTCCGCCTGCTGGTCTGCCATCACCACGAGCATCCGGTAGCGCTCGATTGCCGAGTCTTGGACGATTGCGACCGGCGTTGCGGCATCGGCGGCAAACACGGCGTCATCGCCGCGGCGCTGGCCATAGACCCGGTATTCCGAGTAGCGGTCTGCCGATGAGCACTTGACCGACATTTCCGGGCACGCCGCCGCATCAATCGCGGCAGCCGCGGTCATGCCCTTGACCGCGAGGATCAGATTTCCGGCTGCGTCGTCCGTGACGAATGCTCCGGCGTCGTGGCACAGCCGCTCTAGTGCGCCTATCACGGTCTCTCCCGGCTCCGGCGCCCATCGGGCTAGCGGCTCCAAGGACACCACATCGGACGCGACAGAGAGCCCGTAGGGCGCGGCAAGGGCCGTCGCAATCGAGTCGAGGTATCCGCCGAGGAATTCCGAAGGTTCTCCGGTGCAGGAGCACATTGCATCGACGGCACGCGAGCGGCCGGAGACGGAGCGCAGACGCCCGGACTTGCCGCGGCTTTCCGTCACCTCCTCGGCGTAGCCCGTGAGGAGCAATTCCCGTCCGAGGTACACCTCGACGGGATCTCCGGTGGCAATGCCGAGCGGATTGATCGTGCCGGGCTGGCCAGCCGACATCGACACGGAGAACGCGGACGGAAAGGAATCGATGGACCGAGACAGAGAGAGCCCGGTCCAATTGCCGAACTCCTTGCCGCGAGCCCGTAGCGTCACCATTTCGCGCGTCTGTGCCATGCTACTCCGTCAGCACCACGATCTCGCCAGCGACCGCACCGGGATCGGCAATGCCATTGCGCAGCACTATCTCAGCCGCTCGCTCGGCATCGTCGTATAGCTCCGATGCGAGCACGAGCGCCGGACGGCGGGATGACAAGATGATCGTTTGCTGATGCGGCAGGTCCATCGCCTCATGCAGGATCGCTTCCACCATCGACGCCCGGGCCTCTACCGCCGCGTTGTAGGCGGCCGGGTCCGTGAGATAGTGCTCGGCCAGGGCCATCTCGTCACCGAGCGCCTGTGCCGCGGCAACCGCCTCCTCGTAGGACGCGAACTGCTGCCCGGCCGTAAGTTCCGCGGCGCGGGCCACGGCGAGCGCGTAGAGCATCTGGTCAAGGATTGCCGCGTTGACGAGGATCTGTTGATCGGTCGCCGTGTCGCCGCCCGCGGCAAGCGCGGCCTGCGTCTGGATGAGCCCGGCGGAAAGCGTCGTCGAGACACGCCGCGCATCGACGGGCTCGCTGAGTGACTGCGCGCCCGTATCCCACGTCGATGAGAGCGTGTCCGCGTCACCGCTCAGGGTTTCAGCGGTGTCCGCGATCACGCCCACCGCGTAGATGAACGCGTCCAGGTCCGTGCCGGTCAGGCTGCCCATGATCTCGAGCATGGCCGTCATGCGTTCTTCAATCGAGCCGGTGAGCAGTCGCTGGACCTTGCGATTCAAGGCCATGACCTGCGTGCGCATCGCGTAGAACTCCCGCGTGGTCTGGCGGAAGGACGCGGCGAGGGCCTGCATCTTGGACAGCTTCGATGCCGCGGCCTTGTAGACCGAGCCCGCATCGACAAAGCCAAGCTCGAATTCCACGTAGCTCTTGACGCTGGAATCCTCGCTCATCGAGCAGGTCTCACAAACGACGGACAGATTGCCAAGCTCGGGGTGGACCAGTGTGGCGATGCCGCCCATCTCGCAAGCGTTGACCAGGGCGACCTTCTGCACCGCCACATCGGAGCCCGTCACGAACGCCCGGATCTTGTAGCGTCGCGTGCTTCTGCGCATGTCCTCGACATAGGGCTCGTCACGCTGCCGGAACTCGTGCACCACCACGTCGCGCCCGGTGTCGAGGCCCACGTCGATACCGTCGAACTGCACTCCGCGATACTTGAAGCGCTGTCGCTTCTTCTCTCCGGGTGCGCCGAGCGCCGAGGCGACCTGTGCGAAGATTCCCATTATTGTGCAAATCCCCACATGCGCTTGAACTGCGTCAGTTGCACCGTCACGCCCGGCGGCGAGTCAGGAACCGATATGTTCGTTCCCGCCGGAAGGCCGCTGCCCTCCACTCGGATCACAAGCGGCTTGTCCATGAGCGAGGCCCATCCGGGTATGCCGGCCATGTTCGGCATACGGGAGAGGACCGCATTGCGGGCGGCCATGCGGCGTGCTCCTACGTCTGAGATGCGCGCTCGGGTTTCAAGCTCCTCTTGATCGATCTCCTTCATATCGGCAAGCGTCTCGCCGATGATTTCGCCAATCGGCTTCCCGATCTCATAGCCGATGATGGCGGGAAGCACTCGCGTCGTGATCTTCCCCAGTACTCCCATCTTCCCCGCACCAGGAATCGGCACACCATTAGGCCCAAGCACCGGCGGCAGTCCGGGCACCCCACCTGCGCCCCACGCCTTCATCGCCGGACCGATCTTGCTGGCCAAGTCCAGGATGCTGTTGAGGCTGCCGACTACCTTGCCGAGCACGTTCACGCCCGCGACAACGAGGATAATGTTACGGATCGCCTTCCAATGATCGGCAACGAACTGGAGCAAACCGACGACGGTTTGCAGGCCTTCGCGGATCTTCGTTCCGATGGCCTCTCGGTTGGCTTGCATCCACGCAATCGTCTGCTTGACCAGCGGCTCCAGAAGCGGCACAAGCTCCTTGCCCAAGACGTTTGCCACGCCGCGCAGCATGGACTTGAGCTTGCTCATGGTGTCGCCGAACTCCTCGGCGGCCTTCAGGTCGGCTTCGGTCTGGATGCCGTACAGGTGGGCTTCCTTGCGCAGATTCTTGAGCCCGTCCGCGCCCGCCTCCACCATGCGGATCATGTCTCCGCCGCCACGACCGAAAGCGGCTTGAGCGAGCGCGGCGCGACGGGTCGGATCTTCCAGATCGGATATGGCCTGCATCACGAGATCAAAGGCTTCTTCTGTGCCTTTCGCACCTTGCAGCATGGCGAGGCGGCCCGGCCCTACGTCCTTGAGCAGTGCGGCCAGCGGACCTTTGCCGGCCTTCAGTTGGCCCATCGTGCGACTGAAAATCTTGAGCGAGTTGTCCAGGGTGTCAACGCCGGTGTCGGTCTGCCCCGCCGCGAAGCGAAGCTCTTGCAGTGCCACGGCGTTGATGCCGAGTTGCCGGCTCAGATTGTATAGCTCGCTGCTTCGCTCCACGTAGTCATCGAGGAAGCGCGAGACGGCGTAGCCGGCAGCGGTCGCGCCCGCCGCGAGGATGCCGATGCCGCGGAGAGCCGAGCCCGCCGCCTTGCCGATGGTCTCGATGGGAGCAAGCGCGATCTTGGTCCGCGCCGCGAAGCCCTTGATCGCCGCGCTCGCCTTGTCCAGCGCGGTAATCTCTACTTGGACTTTCGGTAGCTTCGGCATTACTTCGCACCCATCGCCAAGGTTTCATACCACCAAAGGAGATCGTCAATCGTGAGGGAGAGCAGGGCCTCGGGTGGCCAATGGACGGCTAGGGAGAGCTGTCCGAGGATTGGCCTCCACTCGGAGACTGACGACCACCCGGCAAGAAAGGGGTCATCGCTGCAACCACCTTTCCGAAGTCGTCCACGTCCAGGGAATCAATCGCATCCTGCGGCAACTCCGCGCCCTTCACCGTGCGGCCGAGCCGCTGAATGAGCACGGCCATCTGCGCCACGTCATGATCTTTCCCGGCCGTTTCGGCGGCCTTCATGTCGCCAAGGTTCGCGCGGCGCGAGAACACGAGCGTGGCCACGTCTTCGCCAAAGGAACGAAGCGGACAATCGAGCACGACTTGCACCGGAGTGACCGCCATCACTTCGTCTCGCTCGCGGCCTGGGCTTGCCACTCAAAGGAGCACGTGCCTTCGCCTGCGTCGTACTCCGGCTGGTTCGAGCAGCACGCATGGGTGAACGTGTAGGCGAAGCCGCTGCCGATCTCGAATTCGATTGTGGAGTCGCTGATTGCGGCAAGGTCCGCGATCTTGTCCGCAGAGCCCACGACCACCGTCGCCGTGCCGTGCGGAGAGACCGGCGTCACCTTGATGCCGCCGGGGCCGCTCATGCTCTGCACGACTTCGCGTGTCGTCGTGCCGATGGACAGCGATACGCTGTTGACCTTCCAGAGCTTGCCGTCCACGCGCATCTTCGCGAGCCCGGCCGTGATCTGTCCTGCGGTAGCCATGCGGGCCTCCTATGCGGCGAGCGCCTTCTCGGCTGCCGTGTACGCGAGTCGCCACTGATTCTGGATGGCGAGTATCTGGCACTCGCCGATGAGTGCCGGCGGGAAGAAGACGTCCAGCCGGTTGGGATCAAGGGCGTTGCGCTCCACGATGACGAGCTTGCGGAACACGGCGCCGTTCTCTACGATACCGCGAAGCTCCCATCCGTCGTACATACCGAAGAGAATGCCGCGGACAGCGTTCGCCGTGGTGACGTTCGGTGCACTGGCAGCAAGCGTGCCGTCGTCGGCAAGGTTCTTGCCGTTCGTCGCAGCGACCAGGTTCGCCTGCATCTCGGTGTTGATGACGTCCACCTTGAACGTCGTCGTGATGTCGAGCCACTGGTCTTCCGCGCCTCCGGCCGGGTTCTCGAAGTAACTCGTGATTCCGCGCAGGATGTAGACCTCGCCGCTCGTCGAAACCAGCGGCACCGTGATGCCGTTGTCGAGCAGCGTCGAGCGCTCCAAGCGCGTGAACTGATCGATGGGGTGCGGCGCGCTGATGCCGATGAGCTTGAGTCCGTTCAAGGGCTTCGCCGGATTGGCGCGGAAGCTCACCGCAGCCGCGCCGGCAAAGGCCGCGCCGATTTCCCATGGAGGATTCGGACAGCCTTCCATGCCGAAGCACGAATAGTGCGGATCTTGCTGAAGCGTGCCGCCTGTGGCGAACGTGAACAGGTTGATGTAGCTCTCCAGCTTCGCGCCGAAGACGTGGCCGTAGGTCATCTGGTATGGTCCCCATCGACCATCCGCGCCATCGGCCCACTCGTTCTTGAAGGCGAGCAAGGAAGTCGCATCATCCCACGGATGCGAGACGAAGCTGTAACGCCGGTCGAGGATGTTGAGCATCGCGGTCGTGAGCACGGGCGCGAGCGTGCCAGCGACCGGCGCGGTGCCGCCAGTGCCGAGGAAAATCCGGTTGACGGTCGTCGTCGGAGCGGCCGGAATATCGGTCACGGCGATGCCCGCCGGATTCGTCTCTGCGGGCGCCCCGAGCTTGTTCAGTCGGATGTCGATCTGGTTGCCGAGCAAACCGGCGTGGCGCGCGGTGAGAATGACGGCGGCGAGAGCGCCAGCGCCGGTCACGGGCACGCGAGAGCCGAGCGCGAGCGCTGCGGCCTCGTTGATGCCCAGGGCGGCTCTGATTGCCGTCGCCACGTTGTCGGCCGTCTGACCGCTCACGACCGTGATCGGTACATGCTGATCGGCGATGTAGAGATGCAATGTGCCGCTTCCCGTCGCCGGCCCGGTGATGTTGATCGTCGAGCTTGCGGCGACACCCGCCGGATCGGCCAGTGGCATGGCGTAGAGCGGGCGCGGGTTCGGGTCGTTCCGCAAGTAGGCCGCGCACGCCTGCGCGAGCATCGAACCGATCCCGAACTTGCTGTCGGCATCCGCCGCGTCGGCAACCAGCGTCAAGGTGTTCGCCAGAACCGTGCCGGAGGCAAGCCGCTGGCCGAAGATGAGCGAGGGTCGGTCTGCTTCGCCGGGCTGTGCGACCGGTAGATTTTCGATCAGGACGCCCGGGTGCTTGTCGCCGGACGCAATGACCTGGAAGGCAATCGACATGGCTTACTCCTTTGCCTTCGCCGGCTTTGCGATCTCCGTCACGACGATCACCGCGCCCTTGTTCGCGAGTCGCAGCCAGTAGTGGGACAGCGGAACGCGCTCGCCCTCGGGCGCGAGAGTCCGCCGCTCGGGGTGGGGCCACGGAACCCGCGTCCCGGGCACAGTCGGCTTGACGATCATGCTTCCCGTCATGGCGGTGTCACCTCTATGATTCGTGGACTAAGGTCCGCGCCGTCGGGATCAATCGGCTGCACGGCAATGACGATCTTTTCCAGGCCGGTGAGCAAGGCGGCGGCAACGGGGAACTCCAGGCGGTACTTGAGTGTCAGAATAATGCTAACTCCGCCAACCCTGCGCTTGCTCGACAAATTGAGATTCTTCTGCACTTGAATCGAGTAGTCCTGGAACGAGCCGCCCCAGACAGGATCGCCGATGATCGCCGCTTCGATTGCATCCTCAAGATCGTCCACGGCTTGCGCCAGCGCGGCGTTCGTCGTCGCCGTGCAGAGTCCGTAGATGCCGACCTTCTCTGTTCGCAAGAAGAGCATTGCATTGGTGGTCTGCTTGTCGAATGTCGGATCATCCGAGATTGCCGTCACGAGCGGCAAGTCGCCGGCTTCGGGATCGATCAACTCGGAATCGAAGACGTGGCCGGCACCACCCGCAACGCCGGCAGCGAGAAGCCGCGCAACGATGTCCTGCCGGATTGCCGTCGCGGTGAGCGTCACTGCCATCACGACACCTGCGTCAAGAGCAAGCGCACCATGCCGCTGCCGTCTGGCTGCACGCTATAGACCTCGTAGATTGCTGTGCCGATCTGGATCGTGTGGCCCGCGCTCGGCGTGATTCCGCCAGCCGCAAGGTCTGCAAGGCGCGGCTCGATCATGGGCCGGGTCGTCGAGAGATTCGGCCCGTCGCCGCCCTGCTCGACGACCTGATAGGCCTCATCGAACACGCCGACAAAGGCAAGAGCTACGCCGCCCGGATCATAGACCGCGGCCTGCGGGAAGGTATCCCGCACGACCTCGGTCCCATGATTCAGAGCCGCCGCCCAAGCCATTCATGCCTCACTATGCGACGCGCAGGAAGGACACGTAGACCTGGCTCTGGGTGTTGCCACCAGCGCCGAGGGTGAAGTCGGCGGTGAGCGTGCCGCCGCCAGCCACGCGGTGATTCGCGTCGTTGATGGTCGCCACGCGCACGACGGTCGTGTCCACGACATTGAGCACCATGATGTCACTGATCGCCGCGCCGCCGTTGAAGAGCTGCACGGTGTCACCCGCCGCACCGTTGCCCGCCGTCTTGACGGCCCAGGCATCGAGCACGCGGATGTCGAAGTTGGCCGGCAGCGTGAGCACGATGTCCACGGCGTCAGCCGCTTCCTTCGAGAAAACGAAGCAGCCCATCATGCCGACTGCCGTGGCGAGCACGGCCGCATTCGCGTTGTAGACCGCCGAGTCGGTGACGAGACGCTGCGATGCCTCCTGCGCCGTCAGGCGATCTTCGCCGATGGCGTCGAGGGCAACGAGGTTGTCCACGCCCGCGGCCACGAGGGCATTCGGCGCGAACTTCCCACCGGCGCCGGCCGCGAACTCGGCGGCCGTGAACGCATCATCGGCGAGCAGATTTGCGAGATTCGGCTGATCGAGACAGTTGGGAGCGAACTTCCCGCCCGCGCCGGCCGCGAACTGAGCGGCGGTGAAAGCGTCGTCGGCAACGACGTTGGCGAGGGCCGTCGTATCGAAAGCACCGGGCGTGAACTTGCCACCGGCGCCAGCGACCATCTCGGCCGTGGTGAAGAAGTCGTCTGCGACCATTGCGCGGCCCTGAGGGTCAGCCGTGATCGGAGTTGCCGCGGCGGCCTGCGTGCGGTTCGCCCCACCGGACACGATGATCAGGCCGGCCCCGGCGGCGGCACCAGCCATCGTGGGCACAGTGCCCGCGTCGATGGCCGAATCGTCGATGACGCGGTTGGCGCCCGTCGAGACCATCACCCAGGGACCGCCAGCGGCGGCAGCCGCAACCTCGGTCACGATCTGCGTGGCGGCTGCGGCGGCGACGCCCGAGTCCTGGAGATCCCCGCCAGCGGTGAGGCCCGCGAGGTTGCCAGGAGCGGCGGGAACGACCTTGTTGGCCTTCGCGCTCACGTCGAGATTCGCGTCGGCCGCGACAGCGGCGAGCACGTTGACGCGGCAGGTCAACGGACCATTCGTCGCGGCTTCGGCGAAGTACCCGATCAGGTAGTTGTCCGCCGCGTCCGTGGTCTCGACGACGCCCGCGACCTGATCCCAGTAGGCACGCGCGCCAGCCGTCGCCGTGGTTGCCCCGAGCTTCGGCATCTCCCACACGCCGGACGTGTAGGCGGAGAAGGTGACGCCCACCAGCGCCGTGGTGATCGGCAGGCACACGGTCTGCTGGATCACTATCGGCACACCGCTCGTCACGCCTCCGACCGGAGCGACGAATTCCGTGGTCTTGCCGTCTCTGATGTAGTTGGTCGCCATGTCGATTTTCCTCCTGTTGTGTCAGGTCGCCGTAGCGGCCGACTACACCGGGTTCTCGTACAGGCCGCGGTGATTCGTTACACCGCAGCCGAAGTCCAGGTCGATGCGCGCCTCTATTCCGCGCGTCGAGAAGTCGATCGCGCTGGAGAACTGCACCGACTCAGCACCTTCCAGGTAACCGTAGATCAGCGACAGGTACGAGGCCGCAGCCGCGTACCAGTGCGTCGTCGAGTTCGCGTCGAGGCGCGGCTCCACGATGACGCCGAGCGACCCGACGAAGCGCGGCACGACAGCATTCGTGGCAGCCGGAGAGAAGCCACCCTGCGCGACCGGCGTGACGATCTGCTCGATGGTTGTTTCCAGGTTCGCCGGGATGATCAGGTGCGACGGCTGGAGATTCAGCCGGCCGCCACCGAGCTCGGTCTGGAGGCGGAAGCTCTCGCGCATCGCGCCGAGCGTCGCCGGGCTCGGGGCGCCCACGTCGCCGCCCGCCGCGAGGTTCGCGTGGCCGGCCGCGAAGAGAGCCACGCCGTCAGCCATGTTCGCGTTCGCCGTGATCAGCGACCAGAACAGATCCAGCTTGAGCCGGGTCATGGCCGCGACCTGGAGCGCGGGCACGGACGAGAACGCGTCCATGTCGTCGTTGATCATCATCTCGCGGGTGTGTTTCCAGCCGATGCCGTAGCTGAACAGCCGCCATTGCTCGCGGCCTTCCGTGAGCGTGCCGAACTTGACCTCGGCGCCCTCCGGGATCAACTGCGGCGTGGTGAACGAGCCCATCTCGTAGTGGTTTGCCGTTTTGAAATCCGGCAGGTTCTTCTGCTTCGCGATGGGCAGGAAGTTCAGCACCTCGACCGCGATCTCCGCGCGAAGCGATTTGTTCATCGCGTCCGAGAGAATGAGCGGGAAATCGGAAGTCGAGTGCGCGCGCATCCCGCCCTCGTAGCCCATGGCCAGATCGAAGAGCGGAGCACCGTCCAGCCTCTCGACGTGCGAGCGACCGGCACGACGAAGGCACTCGCGGGCGATGCCAGCAAGCCGCATCCCCGCGAAGTCGCGCGAGGCGTCGGGCGGTGTGCCCTTGCCGCTGTGCGCCCGGAACACGAGAGCATCGGCCATCGCGGCGCGAACCTTCTCGCCTTCGCCCACACCGACCTGTATCTGCGAGTGCGTGGCGGTCGCATCGGCCCGGGCGGCAACGGCCTCCAAGAGCGTCAGCCGGGCGGAGTCCAGCGACGGGCCGCCAGCCACGAGCATCGGCCGCCAGGTCTCATCGGGCAGATGCAGGCGCGTGCCGAGCGCGGTGATGTCCGCTTGCCGCTGCGCTTCGATGCGCCCGCCTTCGACGCGAGCGGCCTGGATGTCGGCGGCCCTCTTCTCCTCGGCCTGCTTCTCGGCTGCGATCCGCGTGGCCTCGGCTGCGATCTCTTCTTTCGACGGCATGGGAACCTCCTGCTCGGGTTGCGACCTTGTGCCAGTGCCGCCATCGGCAGGCACCGGAACGAAGCTGATTTCCTTGGCCAGGTGCGCGGCCCAAGTGCGGACCTCGACACCATCATCTTTCGTGACGACGGGCTCGCCGATGCGGGCGTAGCCGTAGGAGAGCTTGCGGATTATGCCATCTTTGATGTTGCCGACAATCTCCGCATGGCTCGGAGCATTCGACAGTTTGATCTTGGCTGAGGCTCTCCTCTTCTGCACCTTGACGGAATCGGGGACCACCGAGCCGATGATCGAGGCGAGGGAAGAGGCGTCGTGCGCGGCGAGAACGTGTGCACCGAGGTTGAGCTCGGACACGTCAAGACCGGAGAGCGGTAGGCGCTCCATCCAGCGCTCGCCCGTCCACGGATCAACGCGCATCACGTCAGCGCCCGTGGCGAAGACGACCTCTATCGTGTTGTCTTTCTCGTTGTAGCTGGTCGGCAAGAGCGCGGATTCGCGGCGCTCCATGCCGTCGTCTTCGGTCGTATCTTGTCGAGTCACCACGCGGTGCCCTCCACGCGAAAAGCGTGACACAGGATACTGGCGGACATGCAAGCCTGATCTTTCACAGCCCCTCCGCAACCGACTTGGCCGCGGCAACGAGAGGCGCCTGGAGTGCGCCCGAGAGCGTAGTTTGACTCGCGTCACCGTCGCTGATGATTCCGAGTTCTTCCCGCTTCCGCTTGTCTTTCGCGATCTCGGAATCCACCGCGTCAGGGTCGCAGCCGGAAGCCCGGATGATCCCGGGCCGCGACTTCTTCCCGATTCGCATCTCTAACAGATCTGCCTTTACGTCCGCCTCGCGGTCCGCGCTTTCGATCTCGGGCTCGGACCACGACACGGCCGCAAGCTCCGGTATGTCCGGCAAGAGTCCGGCGGTCTGCGCCGAGTCCAGGAACCAGCGCCAGAGCGGCGCGCAGACGAACGGGATGAAAACCTGCTGGCGCAACGCGCGGATGAGCCTGTGTTGTTCGATGAGCCCGAGCTTGATCGAGGAGAAGTTGACCTGCGACAAGTCGCCAGTCAGCACCTCGTAGCTGAGTCCCGTGCCGGCCGCGATCTCGTGCAGCGCCGCACGCACGTACTCGGGATAACCATCCGCCGTGCCGGGTTGATTGAATGTGATCTTCTTGCCGGCAGGCAGGTAGGCGATGAATCCCGGAAGGAACTGCTCCACCGAGTTGCCGCGA
>Ga0209416_1000630_pt1 | contig 34478 bp, 43 predicted proteins | sample RifGroF1_FD_184001 | JGI IMG/M metagenome (GOLD analysis project Ga0209416, IMG submission 184001) | Groundwater microbial communities from Rifle, Colorado, USA - Groundwater F1 (SPAdes) (version 2) | ecosystem: Environmental > Aquatic > Deep subsurface > Groundwater | place: Rifle, Colorado...
GGCCATATGTATGTGCCCTAAAAGGCAGGCATCTGCCTGAGCCATAGAAAGAGTCTCGGTATCAATAGCGATGTCGGTACCCGGCAAAGTCTGTGTCTCTGAAATTTTGGAACCCTTCATCGAGAAATGACCGTTGAGGATGTGCGGTACCCATGGAAATCGTTTTGCGGCTTGCCCGAACCCGGCAAAGATTGCACCCATGGCCTGGGCAATATTCTGATTATCAGTTTCGGCTCCCTGCCGGAGCTTCCAGTGCTCTTTGGTCGGGGCCGGGATCTGGGTCACACACAGGGCAATTTTATCCGAAAGAATTGTTGTGTCAGATGATTCATGCCATACATAAAATGCTTTGGAAATTCCATTAACCATGTGATCAACTCGGCAAAGATAAATTTGCTCAGGCTTTGTGGAAACATGGATAGGGTTTTTCCCGGCAACAAACTTTAGAAGCTCTGGGGTCTGGCCATCATGTGACGGAGTGCCAACGACCACTGCAACCGGGGCGATATTAGAAAGATTTCTGAACTGTGCGGCAATCGTTTTAGCGGACTTGGTATCAACGCCAAGATACTGAGAGTTAGTAACGTCACCGCTGCATATGATCACATCTGGGCGTTTCGAACCGGCCACGTCAATCATGAATTCCATACACTTCTTGATTTCATCATGGTCTTTTTCGCTGTAATGAATATCTGCTATATGTAATATTCTTATTCCCATCATGCAGCTCCTTTCTTTGCAGTCAAAATATGTTTGAAATAATCCGTCCGCCCTTCCTGACTCCACAGGTGGAGCGGTGGATTATTTTTCATATCGTGGTCATAGTGCCGGTAATTATTCCGCTTGATCATGGACAGGATGGTTTTTTCCTGATCTTCTGGACTTTGATTTTCAAAATCTATGATCATCCCTTCTTCTTTGGATAAACAATTATCCGGCTCCGGCTCTTCTAAATTTTCTGGGTCTTCCGGTTCTTCCTCCTCTTCCTTTACTTCTATCCGTTGAATTTGCTTGACCTGGGGAACTGTAAGGCAAGAGGCAGGGGCAGGGATTCCATAAATCGCCTGGTAGGCGGCTTGCTGATATTGGGCAAGCTGCGCCTGTTGAACCATTGGATTCAACCCGTCCAGGATATAGCGCACGATGTAAAAGGATTTTGATATTCCATCGTGCAGAGTCTTGTTATTCTTTGCAGGCGCAAAGGCAACCGGCAAATGCAGAACATGCCGTACCACTCTTGTCTGTGCTCCTGAAGCACAACGCTCTTCGATGGTTTCCCTAATTTGGTTAATGTCTCTATCGGTATAATGTTTAACGTATTCCGCCTTTTGTGCCGGCCATGGCTTTTTTATGTCCCACCCTTTTGGGTCTTTTCCTCCACCATATTTGTTTTTATGCTCCCAATCCTCAGAGTATTTGGATTCCATAGCACCTTTCTTTGCATTCAAATCTATGTGTTTTTGGGAGCATATTTCAGCTTGTAAGCCGTCTTGAGTCCGGATTCGGCCAACCGCCATAAACGAACAATCTGCCGGGTTGGATCGGGTATCCGTTCGCCTTGAATGTTCTGCTGACCACTGGATTCCTGCAGCATCGCCCAATTTAAGGGCGGCGGCGTGGTGCATGCCAAATTTGCCGGATGTGGGATAGAAGTCGCTTGCAGAAAGCTTGACTATGGAAAGTACAGGGATAAAGAGGCCATTTGTTTCTGGCAATGGTGGAGACGGAAGATAGACGAAATGTCCGTCCTTTTCGGCCTGGGTGAGTTTTTCCCGGAGATCTTTATTTTGATCAGTCATCATCCCACCTCCCCGAGCAGCACAAGCTCATTCTTGTGGCACCTGATCAAGTTCTCTTTTCGGTCTTCAAAGCTCATGCCTATTTCAATCAGACCTGTATTAATCCTCTGAAGTCTTTCGAGTTCTGATAGTTCAGCGGCGGTGACAGCATCCCGGACGTTATCAACTCCTTGCTTTTCCCGATATTCTTTGGCTGACATACCAAGAACGATCCTGTTTATAAGGTCGGCCTCATTTGAAAAGTGGTAATGCATGGCGGGGTCATGATGTTTTAAAATGGCTTCCGTCATCGGGAGGAAACCGGTTTTTGCTTCCAGGCGTTTTCTCTTCCATTCGGCGGCATCTTTTAATTTATTGGCTATCCACCTGTCTAATTTTACTGCGAAAAGAGGGCTTAACCACCTTGCAAATTGGAGGGCAAGTTCTTTGTGAAAATATGTTCCACCATATTTCCCCTTTTTGGTTTGGATAAAATCTTCACGAGTCTTATTACCCTCCCCAAGGGTAATTAACGCGTCAAGATAATCTTCATTTTGTGGTTGTTTCCAAAAATCGTTTGGTCTCTTCGAAAAGAGTTTCGCCATTTCGGTGGCATTGAAAAACATTTCCTCAGTTTTAAATAACAGGGAAACATCAACCGTGATTTCCGTTTGATCAATTTCTATGATTTCGTATTTAATTTTCATCTGACCACCCCCATGCGGAAACCACGGATCCAACCCTGGACGTTGAATTGTTGGAGATATATTGTCTTTTTTGAAAATGAATTGATGTAGGTTTCGGCCTGGTCTGGCCGGTTGGAATTCGTACGGAAATGAAAAACCGGTTTTGAGATGGGAATCCCTTCCGGTTTTTCTTGAAGCTGTTTTTTCATCGTGTCCCCCTTTTCAGGGGGGCGATCGGTGGCGGATCGATCAGTTCAGATTATTTCATGATGCGGATTAAAATGTCAAATGGTTTTTTTTTGTGATATTCTTATGGCATGAAAAAGGCGATTCTTTTAATTTTGATATTTCCGGGGTTGATTTGGGCCGGGCATCTTCACCCGGAAAAATGGTATCAGGATAAATGGTGTGCCGAACAGAGCGGCCAGGCTGAGGTGATTTTACCGGATCAAACCCGGTGTGATTGCATCACGGTAGCGAATGCCGTTGAGGTGGATTTCGCCCGAAAATGGTATGAGGCGGTAGGGCAGGCCCTTTATTATTCGATGCTGACCGGGAAGCGGGCTGGAATTCTTCTTATAATTGAAGACCCTGGCGATCTGAAATATTGGGACCGGATGAACGAGACTATCCGACATTTCGGGCTTCCGGTGGATTGCTGGAAAACTGAACCCTAATTAATCACACCCACATGAAGGGCTCAGCGAACCGTCACAGCATTTTGCTCGGCCATTTTCACATCCTAAAGAGAAGGAGATTTGTTCTCCACCATCGCCCCCAATGTCCTGGGTTGGCCACCTCCCCACTCAAGAGGGGAATGGGAAGTCTGAGGAAACAATTCTAAATGAGTACCATCAGGTACGGGCAGCACAAAAGCTTGCAGATTATCGCGCACGCAGGCATTGGATAGCGCAGCAAAGAATGCAAGAGACGTACGGGCGTCTATTAAAAACGAGTTATCTGATAATCGCCGCACGCCTTTTGGAAGGTTTTGACTTCCTATGGCGCTGTTCAGCAAGTTGTATCCGCTTTGTTTCCCGAGATCGACGATGATCAATAGGTTGTCCATAGCTGGTCCCTTTAATTATTAAATTTTGCCCACCACTCTTCGGCTTCTTTTTGTGCTGCATCTATTTCCACGGACGTCATTCTTGCTGATATTTCCTTGAGAAACTCTCCGGCTTTATCAGAAATGGTTTTGTCATTCCCTGCAATTGCGATACTTAACCACTTATAGCCTGCTACGGTGTTTATCGGCTCTCCGCCGACCCCATAGGAATAAAAAAGCCCGGTCATCATCTGCGCTTTGGTATTTTTTCTTTCTGCTGCCTTCTTGTACCACTGGAAGGCAAGGGTTTCGTTTTTGTCCACCCCTTGCCCATCGAAAAACATCTCTCCAATTCTGCACTGAGAAAAAGACTCCCCTTGTGCGGCGGCTTTTTCGTGCCAATAAAAAGAAAGCTTATAATTAACGGGAATCCCCTGCCCATGATAATACATGTCTCCTAATGCCGCTTGAGCATGGATTGTTCCGGCCTCAGCAGCCTTTTTAAACCACCTGAATGCCTCCTTATAGTTCTCCGGCATATCGGATTTTCCGACCGAATATATCAACCCTATTTCATACGAGGAGAACGCATCTCCCTGGTTCGCAGCCTTCTCAAACCATTTTATTGCTTTTTTATTATCCGCCTGAACTCCAACACCCCTGGTGTAGAGAGATCCAATAGAATATTGGCAACATACGTCGCCTTCTTTGGCGCATCTTTCAAAAACCTTAAAAACTCTCGCCTTATCTTCGGAAAGGATCACTCCATATTCCTTATAATCGTCACAAAGCTCTTTCAGTGCTTCGAGATCACCCTTTTCAGACTTAAGAAGTTTTTCGTCATAAAACCTCACCATTTTTTGAGAGATGGTTTCGTCTGCGTGAGCCAAAAAAACGACGCCTATAAAAACAGCGATGATGATCAATATTGTTTTTTTCATCCCACATAATCCTTTCTATACAGTTTTCGGTGGAAGTTGCCCGAGGCGACCAATAAAAATTTTTTAAGCATGGGGCGATCATCTATGTTATCCAATATTTCATGCATGACCACCGTGTCTTTGTTAATTTTTTCGATTAAACATATGAACGAATACTCTGCCAGGGAGTATGAGTGCCATAAGGGCAAACCGGTTTTGAAAACCTTATCAATTGCCGCCATGGCGGGTACCGCAGTTGCTGGAGGGAAAAACCGATACAGGGGAAGGCACATGATGTCATCCCTGTTAAAGTTCAACATGTCGGTTTGGTTTGAATCTATCAGCATATGGTCCCTGTTAAAGAAATGAATGTAATAGTCCGGGCGTAGCGGTATTCTTGACGATACGCCCGGTGCTATTCCCCCAATGTGCCATTGGCCTGATTTGTTCCCTGGTTCTTTCGTCTTTCGTCCAACCTGAATTTTATAAAATTTATTACTGCATCAATTTCCTTGGGATCTATCTTGTCAAGCTCAACTGCTAATGAATTTAAAGCAAGGGCTTGTTCCGGGTTCGAAAACTCATTGACCTTTTGATAATGCTTTACTTTTATAGGGTTTTGATAATCGATAATGTTGGATTGTTGGCTATGTCCCGTCTCTTTCCCCTGATCAAAAAAAACGGGTTGCCCCTTTATTTCCATTGCCGTCGAGTAGGCGACAGAGGATAAGAGGTCACGAAGCTCCTGTTTTGTCATAGAAACGATATTAATCTTGGATGCCTTAAGTGCCTCTCGGTCTTTCTTTGTGAAAGGCCTCTCGTCTTCCATTTTTTCAAGCTCGCCTTCTTCTATAAAAGCCTCTAATTTTTCATATCCACAAGCTTTGGCTATCTTTGACTGTGTCTCAAAAGTGGCTTTGGTTTTCTCGTTTAGGATTTTGCTTAAATGTCCTTGAGTTATACCCGCCTTTTTGGCGAGACTGGCCGCCTTCTTGTACCAATTAGCCCTCACTTCTCCCCTGAGGGTGATTAAAAAATAATCATATCGTTCATCTTCAGACATAGATGATTTTATAACCACGATGAATAATTCTTGCAACATGAATAAAATATTCCTTTAATGAATTTTAATATTGACATATGAATTTAATATTCATATGATGCATTCCATGAAAAACACAAGAATCACACAAGCACAAATAGCAAAGCGAAGCGGGGTAACCCAGGGCTTTTTGAGTAAGTACCTGTCCGGGAAGGCTGACCCTTCCGTGAAAACCTTAAAAAGGATTTCGAAAGCGACCGGGATAAAAATTTCGGATCTTATCGAGTTATCCCCTGACGAACTTAAAAAAGCATTCAAATTTTTAGAAATCGAGAAGGAAGTCGCATAGTGATTTGCGCTGGATACGATAATAGCAACCCCCCAAAAAAAATCATAACAAAACGAATTGCAAGGGATTGTTATGCTTGATCGTGTCCTTGAGGTGGCGCTTGAAAAGTGCGGGAGTTCAAAGGCTTTGGCCGCTGACTTGGATATATCGCCTCCTGAATTGACGAGATTTCGATCAGGCGAAATAGGGTTGAAGGTAAAAACATTGAATAGATTGTTTGAAATTTCCGGGCTCAAAATTGGCCCGGCAGATTCTGAAAAAAAGTTAAAAACCGCCCTCAAGATTATGAGCGAATTATATCTTGAGGCGGATAAAAAATAGACTCCCCTGTTCCGGGAAACAATGCCGAGCGCAGCAACAAGGGCAGGGTGGTTATAAGGCAAGGTAGAAGTTAAAAATTAATTTAAAGAAGGGGTGTATCGGTGGCGGATCGGTCACCCCAAAAGGATGGGAAAAAACGACCTCACAAGGGGATATAGCCGCCTCACGAAACGAGGGTAACGGTATGAGTTAATGGATGAGAAGGTTGTCATTCAGGGGCTCCTGACATCGAACCGGGACAAGATGCCATTATGCCCGGCGGAAACTTCCCCGCTTATATATGGAGTTCGGCGAGGACAAATATGGGTACCCGGGATGATAGGCCAAAGGGTGCCCATACCTCTACAAAAACAGGAGGCTGAAATGATTGAAGAATACCAGAAGGCTGAAAAATTTTCAGAAAGGATTGTAAAGATTCTACCCTGGTGCTTGTTGTTTTTTTGCTCCGGGCTGTTTGCCGGGTATGCCTGGGCAATGAGGCAGTTTGCATGATGCTAACCGAATACCTCGGAAAATGGCCATTAAAAAAACTCGTTTATAGCCGTTCCGATGTTGAAAAAATCAGAAAGCATGCTTTCATGGTCGGGCAGCCTGAAACCAAAGACACCCGGTCAGACCGGCAAAGAAAGTATCAGTGGGGGGTCGTCTACAAGCTCATGGCTACCCATACCGGGTATGAATCAGAAGAGATCCACCAGCTAATGGCAAAAATGTTCCTGTCTTATGAAAACAAAGGTGAGGTTTTTGTCAGATCCACGGCTGAATTAAACACAAAAGAAATGGAAATCTATCTTGAAAATGTCAGGCGGTTTGCATCAATGGAATTGAGCGTGAATATTCCCCTGCCGAACGAGACGGAATTCCCTTACGAGATGGAGGCTGAAAAGTGACAGAAAAACCAATAGCAGCCCTTGGAATTGACCCAGGTCAAAAAGGTGCCCTGGTGATTATTTCAGGGGATATCCTAGGTGTCCACAATTTCCGGGATGTTGAATCTTCGGAAGCGGCATTCCTCAGCTTAACGAAAGAATATGACGTTAGGTTTGCAATCCTGGAACGAGTTTGGTTCAGGCCAAACGAACGGGACGTTAAATCAGTTGAAGTTCTGATCCGTAATCATGAGATGTGGCATACCCTCCTGCATGTTTTCAAGATCCCTCACGAGAATTATTCCCCTGGTCAGTGGCGGGATGGGTTGATTCAAAAAAAAGATCAGGGCAATAAGAAAATTTACATCGAGAAGGCGAAACAGCTTATGCCGGGTCATGCTGATAGGTTCACGCGGCATGATATCGCTGAGGCAGCGCTGATGGCTTGGAGGGCTTGGATGCATGTGTCGGCTGGGTGGAAGGTGGCTGTGTGATTTTTCTCTATATTCTTTTCATTTGCAGGGTCAGTAATATATGAACCGTGGTTATGTAAAGCTCTGGCGCAAGTCCATAGATGATCCTTTTTTCAAAAACTCATCTATCTGGCATTTTTGGGGTTATTGCCTTTTAAAAGCATCCCATAAAACATCTGACTGCTTTATTAATGGCTCATTCATTAAAATCGGAAAAGGGCAGTTTGTTTTTGGAAGGAAAATCGCATCAGTTGAAACCGGCCTATCGGAACAGCAAATCAGGACATGTTTAAAACATTTAGAAAAAAGCAAAAATCTAACCATCCATACAACCAACAGATTTTCAATCATATCTATAATAAATTGGGACAGTTATCAAGATGAAGAGTGTGATATCAACCAACCATCTAACCAGCAATCAACCAGCAATCAACCAGCAATCAACCACATACAAACACTTATAAACACTTATAAGAATAAAGAAGATGTTATTAACATAACATCTTTGTCAAGTTGCGGTGAAAATCCATCCGAATTAAAACTCAATAATTCTTCAGAAATTAAAGAGATTTTCCAATATTGGAAAACCACCCTTGATCATCCGAAAGCCAGAATAGACGAAAAGAGAAAGATTAAAATAAGATCAGCCCTAAAAAGTGGCTATTCCGTTGATGATATTAAGCTGGCAATCGATGGTTGCCTTGCATCCCCATATCACCAAGGAGAGAACACACAGAGTGTAATTTATGACAGCCTTGAATTAATCTGCCGTGATTCTGAGCATATCGACCGGTTTATAAAACTTTCCAAAGAACCGAATGCAAAACTTTTATCTGCAAAGGGCAGGCAGGCAAGACAAAACGGTCAAACATGGCTGCAAATGAGACAACAAAAAAGAGAGGCCCAAAATGGATGAAAAAAACGAACTAAAATTTCAGAATCTTTTTTCAACAATAGCTGAAATGTATGACAAAACTCCTTCTTCTTTCCTTTTTGAGCTTTGGTTTACCGCTCTAAACAGATTCGATATTGAAGCGATTGACCGAGCTTTTTCTATCCATGTCCAAGATCCGGATAATGGAAAATTTATGCCGAAGCCGGCCGATATCATCCGGATTATTGAGGGCACTACAAAAGACAGCGCCTATAATGCCTGGGCGATGGTAGATAAAGCGATCGGCCGGGTTGGGTCTTATGAGTCGGTTGTTTTTGACAATCCAATTATCCATCGGGTTATACAGGATATGGGCGGATGGATAAAGATATGTGGAACAGAAGAGAAAGAAAAACCTTTTATCTCTGCCGAATTTATCAACAGGTACAAAGGGTTTAAATCTTCCGGGGAAATCCCTGAATATCCTAAAAAACTCATCGGGCTTATTGAGGGTGAAAATAGTTCGAAAGGATTTTATGACCATATTCCTGAACCTGTTTTGATTGGGGATATCGGGAAAGCAAGAGAGGTTTTAAGGCTTGGAACGAACAGGCCATCTTTGATGATATCGAGAGATTCAGAATCAAAACAGATAGAAATAAAGCCGTTTTTAAAAGTTATAAAAGGATAAATTAAATGATTTTTCCAGCACCACAGGGACCTCCGCAGGTTGAGGCATGGCAACCTTTCAAGACACTCTCCCTGACAGATTTCCCCACGGGCATATTCGAATGTCATTTTTCCAAAAAAAATAAGGGTGTCTCCATGTCCTGGGAAACCAGGTTTATTAATTTTTATGATGTGAAAAGGAGAAGTGATGAAAACAAAAGTGCAAATATTTATGCTTTTAGAAGACATGAATGACGCTGAATATAATAGGTTCCTTGCAAACATAGAGCAAAAATTAAGAGAAAAAAACGGGATTCTTGATGTGCAGATTCTATTTTATAACATATTTACCGGATTTAAAAAATAATGACAATGATAATCTGTCCCAGCACCATGGATAAACCCATGATCATCTGCAAGAAACTGAATGCGACCATACCGGAATCAACATGCCAAGCCAGGCAAAGAGCGGTGTCAAAACAAATGGCGGAGAGGTTGAAATCTAAAAAAAATGGCAATGGCCCAGCGTGGGGTTATCGGGGTGGAGATGGGGCAGCGTTGCAATACGTTTCTTGTATCGGTTGCCAGGACTTTTTGCCCGAAAATAAAAGAAAACAGCCTGAGAAAAAAAAGGAGGGAGAAAACTTGGAAGAAAAAACATGCACAAAATGCGGTATCAAGAAAAATATCGATTTGTTTTACAAGCAGGCTTCAATGAAAGACGGGCATCAGGCCCAATGTAAAAAATGTTTTGACCTGGCCGTGGCTTTTAAAAAAGGCATAAAACCTGCAATCAAATCGGCCGAGCCTAAAACAGAATCCGTAGAAATCCCGATTATCACCGAACCTGTTATCGTGCCTGTTTCAAACACACGAAAAAAGAGGGTTTGCAGTAGGTGTAAAAATGAGTTCCCCCTTACTCCTGAATTTTTTCATCGATGTGCCACCCATGTTTCCGGATACCGTGAAATTTGTAAAACCTGCCGATCCGCATCAAGGCCGGATACAAAAAGTGAGATCCGGATTGTATTGAATTTTGAAAAAGACCGGGAGCTTTTTGAAAAAGTTTCTGAGATGGCAAAAAAAGAACGCCGGGCAATAGATCAGCAGATTTTGTGTGTTTTGGAAATGGTGGCGATTTGAAGTTTTTCCCGGTTTTGATCATGGTTGAATCGTTTGCAGCATCGGTAATTTATCTGTTTTGTGGGGAATTCGGTAGCTCTGTCTATTGGTTTGCGGCTGGGCTGCTTAATTTAGCTGTGATTTTTTTAATACCTGGAGGCAAATAATTATGATGGATAGAAGTTGCGGGGGGTGTGGTAAATTAAGAACTCCACTATGTTCAAAGCCCGATATATGTGTACAAAACGGATATTCTAACTTCGACAGACTAAGGCCATGGAAAAAATGTGAAAAGTGTGGTGGGGATATGCGAAGAATACGCACAGCAAACCCTTCCAAGGCACTAGTAATCACCGATATCGTATGCTCAGACTGTGGCCTTCAGGCAGAAGAATGGCGTGAATATAGAAAAAAACAAACCGCTCAGGAGGGCACAAAATGAAAAAGATAACAAAACTGATCCCCGTGGCAATACTCCTTATGGCTACCCTCAGATGTCCTCCTATGGATTTTTTGATAACAAAACTCGGGATGGACGATATCCTCAGGGTCATGGCAATTTTAGGCGCTTCGGCTATCATAGGAATCCATGTTGTTCAAATCAATGTGTGGGTAGGGCTTTTAGTTTTCACCGCCGCTATTAGTCATATTTACCCGATTTATAGCCTGTATAGCACCTTGTCTCTGTTTATGTTTATGCTGTGTGTCATGGTTTATTATATGCTCGTAAAGGATAAAATAAAGGCCGAGTACATCCTGACCCCGATGGCCATCTTTGCTATGTTTCATAGTGGTTTTTTGATTTTACACTTTCAGAGTATCTTTCCTCCCATATATGGCAATCTCAAGCCAGCGGACGGGGATATGATGGTAGTTGGGCTTATGTCCAATCCAAACGATGCAGCCGCAGCACTCGCCATATGTTTGCCAGCATTGTTCAGAAAAAAATGGTGTTGGGCGATTCCGTTGATTCTGGCTGGCCTTTATTGTGCCAAATCAACAGGCGGGATTCTTGGTTGTTTCGTGGCCGGTGGCCTCTTCTTGATGATGGCAGAAATCAGGTTTAAGAAAGAAATCTTTGCCGTCCTTGTGTTGTCCCTGGCCGCATCATCTCTTTTGTTTATTGATCAGCCTTCCGCATCGGTTCGTTCGGAAGCCTGGCGGGAATTTATCTATAATCATTTCAATCAAACAATTACCCCAGGAATAAAAAACCAAACATTTTTCGGTATTGGTTTGGGAAATTGGGAATTTGTCCGGCAAACTATTGGCACAGTTGATGGAAATGGTTTATGGACAAACGCTCATAATACCTTTGTCCATGGATTCGTCGAGATGGGGTTCCCGTTTCTTGTTGTCTTGGCCGGGTATTCATACAGCATTTTGTCCAGGATAAAAAAGGCAATGGTTATTGAGGCGGCAGCACTTGGAGCCATAGTCACTGTCTGTAATACAAACTCGGTGTTTCAAATGAATGCCGTGAATGGGATGTTTATTGTCTTTTGGCTGGCCTTGGTGGAGATAGAATTGAAGGTCGGAATACAAGAATAAAAAAGCCCCGGTTTGATCTGCCGGGGCTCGGGGGTGGGGCTATTCTGTTTTTATGTTTCTATTCCGTTTGTTCCAGCAATTCGTAAGCTCTGTTGTTTTAGTTTTTCTATAAATGGTTTTTCAAAATGATTGAAACAGCCAGCATCTATTTCTGCGATGCGTGATTGGTGGAACAGCGCCATGTATCTTTGATATTCTCGGTAATTGTCAAATTCGTCATACCCTTTCCAATCCATTTCTAAGCCTCCAAAAGATTTTGCATTAACATCAGGGCCAATTCGTTTGGTGTCCGTCGGCCCTGATCCCTTTATCTTAAATAATCAGTCAGCGCGGCCAAAACAACGTCACGCTGGTTACAGCTATCTTTCAAGGCCCGTTGTTTCCAGGATATTTCCAGATCTTTTGGAATTTCCCGGAGGATGTAATTCCCTCCGGCAAAATTTTCCTTGAAATGTTTCCGGGCGATTTGTAAAACGTTCACCGGGCGGTTGTCTGCCCGAAGAGCGTCTATTCCTGGCCGGATGTCCACATCACAGGTCCGGCAGAGCAAAGCGCCGCCGATTCCAATCATTGCCGGTGATGCGCTTCCGCATCTGTCACATAGTTTTTTCATTTTTTAATCCTCCTGCGATTGTTTTTTTTAAAAGCCTCATCAGGTCGCATCCGGTGGGGCTTTTTTGTTGTTCCCACTCATGATTTCAGATCAGAATATCTTCCATGAGTTCCCCTCCGATCAGCTCGGCGGAGATTTTTCCTGTTGTTCCCTCTATAGATACACCGTAAACATCACCGGCATTATATTTTTCGACAAATTCACGGGTGAATTTGTCTATCGGCACGAATTTCAAAACCATCTCTGTTTTTCCTTCATGTACTGCTATTTTTTCCATTTTATTTCTCCTTTTGTTTCAGGTGCGTGCTTCTTTCACTCATGGTTATAATATACATCATGATAATTATGATGTCAAACAAAAAGATTAAAATAATTTAAAAAAGATATTGAACAATTTTAGTAAGTTAGAAAATAAATCAAAAAAAGTTGAAATAATTTTAAAATAATTTTGCGTGGAAATGGAAAATCCACGGACAAATAATTTGCCTCTTAAATGCAATCCTCGCAATAATATCAGCATGATATGTCCACTATGTGAGCACCCAAAATCGGTTGTCCATAATACGAGAGGGTGGATTAACGATCGCAGCATCATGAGGGTCAGGGAGTGTACGGCGTGTGGGTATTCTTTCACAACAACGGAAACTATTGACCGGGATGAGAATTTTTTAAAAAGGAAAAAGTGGTTTGACGACCAGAGATCTAACTGCCAAACAGCTTAGTTTTTGCCAGGAATACCTAGTTGACCTCAATGCAACACAGGCGGCAATTCGGTCTGGATATTCAAAAAAAACAGCCGAAGTAATCGGGCATGAAAACTTAAGAAAACCTAAGTTACAAGAATATATTCAAAAAAAACGGGCAGATAGAGCGAACAGGCTTGAAGTTTCCGCAGACAAAACCATCCTCGAATTGGCTAGAATGGCCTATCTTGATCCAAGAAAATTCTTTAATGCAGACGGGACCCTAAAACCCGTAATTGATTTAGATGATGATACAGCCAGGTCGCTGGCCGGGATGGAAACGAGCTTCAAATATTCAAAAAATTCAGACGGAGACATCGAGCGGGAAACAATTAAAAAAATAAAAATAGCGGATAAGTTATCAGCTCTCAAGGAATTAGGAAAACATCAAGGCATCTTTAAAGCAGATAACGAGCAGAGGGGGGAAGCTGATCAGGCGGCCAGGGATCTGTTTATGTCAGAACTGTTTACCGCAATTTCAGCAGCCAATGGGCGTGGCCTCCCCGAACCGAGGCAGAAAATGATCGAAAGTGATGGCGGTGTGGAAAAATGACGCCCAAAAACATACCAAATTTTGACTTTCGGGATCAGGTTGGGGCCTGTTCACAAGTGACTACCGTTCTTAAAAATTTCGACCCCTGGGCAGACGATCCAAAAGAAATCCCCCTTGACGATTTTGATCCTGTCCTGGACCGGACAGAAAAAGAAAGCAGGCATCACCTTGAGTCCGGAAAGAAGTCTTTATCATACGATGAGATGTTTTCAAAACTGGTGGATCGATGGTGGCGGCTCAACAACTTATATTACATCATCGACAGATACGGCAAGAGGGTTTTATTCAAACCCAACACAGAACAAACCCGGCTATACGATACCATGTGGTTCCAAAATTTAATTCTTAAGGCCCGTCAACGTGGGTTCACGACTTTCATAGATTTGTTCTTCCTGGATGCATGTCTGTTCGTATCCGACACAGAGGCCGGGATCATCGCCCATAACCGGGAAGACGTAAGTAAAATTTTCCGAAGAAAGATACTTTATCCGTATGAGAATCTTCCGGATGCTATCAAGGCTTTCCGGACAACGATATCAAAGTCAAAAACAGAGATCCATTTCAATAATAATTCTATCATTTCTGTTGGGACATCGATGCGCTCTGGGACTTTGAATTTATTGCACGTTTCTGAGTTCGGGAAGGTTTGCGCCAGGTACCCGGAAAAAGCCCGTGAAATAGTCACAGGATCGTTCGAGGCGATCCATACACAGACCGGGGAGGCCCTTGTCTTTGTTGAATCCACAGCGGAGGGTAAGGCCGGATATTTTTTTAATTTCTGCAAAGAAGCCCAAGACCGGGACAAGCTGGGCCGGAAACCAACCAAGACAGAATTTAAGTTTCATTTTTTCCCATGGTGGGACAATACGGACAACGAGCAAGAAGAAGCGGTCCCAATTCCGACAGAGATGATAAAATATTTTGAAGAGATCGAGGTCAAGATCGGCCGGCCGCTATCACCAGCCAAGCGCTATTGGTATATCAGCAAATGGCGCAATCTCGGGGAGGATATGAAGCGTGAGAATCCTTCAACGCCTGAAGAGGCTTTCAATCAGGCCATTATCGGAGCTTACTTCACAAATCAATTTAATTTGATCAGGAAAGAGCGAAGGATATGTAAGGTCCCACACAATTCGTCATTTTCCGTTTTCACATGGTGGGATCTGGGGATGGACGATATCATGGCAATATGGTTCACGCAGGATGTGGGCCGAGAGGTTCATGTCATAAATTATCTGGAGGGATCTGGAGAGGGGTTTGAATTTTATAAAGCAGAACTCGACAAGCTCGGTTATTCATATGGAATGCACACTGCACCACACGATATCAAGGTGCGAGAAATAGGGCCAGGAATTAGTCGGTGGGCATCTGCAAAAGCGATCGGAATATCTTTCAACCTAGTCCCCAGGCCAGCATCAAAAATAGATTCGGTTAATGCGGCCAGGAGATTTATGAATATATGCTGGTTCGATGAAGAAAATTGCGAGAAGGGCCTTACCAGGCTCGAAAATTATAGGAAAAAATGGAATGAGCATACCGAGTCTTTTATGGACACTCCCTTGCACGACATAAACAGCAATGGCGCTGATGCCTTTCAAACATTATCGGCAGGGCATCATTTTAAGCCATCGATGGGAGCTGTTATCCACGTTGAGCAAGCGAATATAAACCAGAGAGGCTGGACATAGGGAAAAAATAAAACAATGGCAATGATCGAATTTAAAAACAATGCACAGCTTGACACAGAAGAGGCCGCAAGGCTTGCTGTGGAGAAAGAAGCCCGTGACCGCCAGACAAGACCTGTTATAACGGGCTTATCATCATACTTGATGGGATTGTGGGAAGCTGCAAAAGATGCGAAAGACCCTATCGAAACAATTTTGATTGAATCTCTCCGGCAACTCAGGGGGGAATACGATCCTGATAAACAGGCAGAGATAACGGCATCCGGCGCACCGGAGACTTTTATGATGCTGACGGACGAAAAATGCAGCGCAGTTTCATCCTGGATAAACGATATTCTGTTCCCGGGGGGGGACAAACCTTGGGGAATAAAACCAACACCTGTACCCGACCTGAATCCAGCCCAGGCTGAACAAATAAAAGGGTCAGTCCTCATGGAAATGCAGAACACGGTCAGGTATGAGCTGCTTGTATCAATGCAGTCCGGTCAAATTACTGATCAGGCCCAGGCACAACAGTTTGTCCTTCAGGCTCTTGAGTCCAGGGCGCAAGAGGTTGCCCATGAAATCAGAGAAGGAATGGAGGCCGCAGCAAAAGAAGCCCGTGACCGGATAGAAATTAAACTCCACGATGTCGTTCTTGAAGCAGGATGGGAAGATGCAGTTTCAGAAGCGATTGATGATATTGTCACATTCAAGGCCGGGATTGTAAAAGGTCCGGTTCTGAGAAAAAAGAAGCGGCTGAAATGGAATACAGTAGCACCAGACTCTGAAACAGACCAGGGCTATCAACCCAACAGACCAGCGGCAATCGTTTCGGACGAAGTGAGCATAGATTTCAATCGTGTTTCCCCTTTCGATGTTTATCCATTACCGAATTCTAAAACTCCTCAAGATGGGATGATAGAGCGGCACCGGTTATCCAGGAAATATTTGACATCCCTGATCGGAGTTAAAGGGTTTGATGATGAGGCTATCCGTCTTGTGTTGCAAGATTATGGCAGTGGCGGTGGAGGGTCATGGCTGTTGGTATCAATTGATACTCTCAGACAGAAACTTGAGGATCGCCCGGACGAGTGGCGGTCGCCTGAACAAAATATAGACGCCCTACAATTTTGGGTGAATGTCCAGGGTTTACTATTGCTCCATTACGGCATGAGCCCGGAGGATATCCAAGACCCGTTCGCTGATTATCCCGTGGAGGCATGGCTTATCGGTCGGTATGTGATAAAAGCTGAGGTCAACGGTGATCCGCTTGGTCGAGTTCCATACAATTTTGCCAGTTTCAGGAAAAGGCCTGGGTCAATATGGGGGTCAGGAGTGCCGGAAATTATCCGGGATTCCCAGTCTGCCTGCAATGCGTCCGCAAGAGCGATTATCGCAAACATGGGTATTTCTTCAGGCCCGCAGGTGATGGTTGATCAATCACAGTTACCCCCAGGCGCAAGGGTGACGTCCCTCTATCCCTGGAAAGTACCGGAATCTTGCATTCGGTGGATCTTCTTCAAATAGGCCAGTTGATTTCTTTGTCCCGCCGTCTGTGGCTGGTGAGCTGATCCAGGTATATCAGTTTTTCTCAAATGAGGCTGATAACAAAACAGGCGTCCCAAAGTATTCATATGGTGGGGAGGCCAAAGGCGGTGCGCTTGACACGGCAACCGGGTTCACGACAATGATGAGCAATGCTACCCGTGGGATCAAACGGGTAATCAAAAATATAGACAAAGGGATTATCGAGCCCAGTATTGTTCGGACCCATGAGTTTCAACTCCTTATGTTCAACGATCCGGAATATTCTCAAGGAGACATCAAGATTATCGCCAAGGGCTCAACGGCTATGGTTGCAAAAGAGCAGTCAGCGTTAAGGCGCAATGAGTTACTTGGTATCGTGACAAACAGACCGGCCATTCTGGATATTATCGGAAAGACCGGGCTGGCGTCTATGTTAAGAGAGATTTTTGCGCTAGCTGATTTTAAAGATGATGATATTGTTCCTGATAAAAAAACGATGGCCATGCGTGCGCAGCAAGAGCAGCAAATGCTTCTTGATCAACAGGCCATGGGAGCAAAAGAAGATAGACCCGATACCGGGAAAAAGAAACTCGATCAGAAAACCGACGCTGCCGGGAATAAGGCTGGTGGTGCGGATGTGAGGGTGGCGTAACGATGACAACCATAGCCTATAAAGACGGAATAATCGCTTATGACAGCCGGATTGTCCAGGGAATAACAATTTGCGATGATGATTTTGAGAAGTGCATTTTTAAAGACGGATTCTTTTTCTTCTTGTCCGGGCCCACCTGTGATTATGAAAAATTCATGAATCATTTTATAAACAACCGTGATGAATCTAATCTGCCGGTTGAAGGGGTCGGGGCTTTTGTTTATGATAAAAAATTAGGGGCACTATACCAAGTCCAGAACAGTGAAAACAGCTTTTGGTATGTCAGAATGGAAACGGCAAAGATCTGTTCCATCGGTTCAGGATCAGACCATGCCATCACTGCAATGGATATGGGCGCTTCCGCAGAGGCCGCTATTAAAATGGCTATGAAACGGGACACATGCACGGGGGGAAGGATTAGAACCTTTAAAATTTTTGGGTATGGCCTTCAAGAAAATCCGCAATAATGAATAAAAAAAGGGGGATGCATAAAAATGCCTGAATACAAATGCCATATAGATAAAGAGCAGTTCCCATGGGAAACCAGGGTGTTTATTACGAAACCATCCAGTAACAGATATTACGAGAGGATGAAAAGTTATGCTCATAGATAAAGAAACCACGCTCGGAGATCTGAACCGGATCGACCGTGACAATTTCAATCACATCGACAGCCACCACGGGAAGATTTATAGTTTTACGACGATTGAGTCTGCTTTAAAATTTGTGGGGCATTGTGTCGATACCGCTATGCGTAAAAGCGGTATCAAGATCAGACCCGGCATGACCCCTGAAAGAATTGAGCGGATGTGCAGGTCAAGAGAGGTCAGGGTTGAAGAGCGGGATTACGGTCCAGATGAAGAACTTTATCTTTCCGGATTGTTCATCTATGACAAAAAAGAAATATCAGCTTTCGCATCACGGCCTTTTTACAGAAAGTCAGAGCTGTCTATGATCCCTCAATTCTATGTACGGACAACTGTTAAATGGAGTACCTCAGATGAAACAAATTGATTCAAACAATCAAAAAGACAAGATGGCATTGAGCTCTATTCTGGCCTTACGAATCAACAAAGATTTTGAAAGTTATATGGAGTTCATCGGCAGGCAATTGTCCGATATAAGAGAGACCAATGATCACGCTACCGGCCAGCAGCGTGACTGGAATCAGGGTTGGTGTCAGGCATTCCAGTATATCCTTAACCTTCCAGGGTTGGCCGAAACCTTGCGTAGACAAGAAATCGACGCCCAAAGAGCCCCGGAATTTATCAGTCAAAAGCGTTTTTAAAAATTAAAGAAGCAATAGATTCACCACTATGTTTTACAGATATCTTTATCTGTAAAACCTTCCTTGATTATCAGGGCATAATCCCACAAGCTTATCCCATATACGCAGGATACTGTATCAACAGCCCTGTATAAACCAAAACGAGACCGTCAAGGCCGTTTTAAATTTAAGGAAAACGTATGAACGATTTTATCCCGGTAGCAGTCCAGAGGGCCGGAGAATTATCCGACACCCTCCAAAAAGAATTAACCGACCCAAAGCCCAAGGATATTCCCCAAACGGAACCCAAGGACACTTTGCCGCCAAATTTTCCTGGTGATCTACCATCATCCCCACCCACAGAGACAGACACTTCTGATTACAAGGCTAAATACTTATCGCTTCAGGGCAAATACAATGCTGAGGTGCCAAAGCTGACCATGGAAATCAGGAACCTAAAATCGCAGGTGGTTTCACTTGAAGAGCAAGTTTCCACATTATTAATCAATAAAAATCAAAATGCGGAAAAAGGTGAGGTCTTAAACAAAGAGCAGTTCGAACAGTACGGCAAGGAATTCGGGTCCCTGGTAGATGAAATCCAGCAGCTTAAAAAACAGAATGCTGATTTTTCCGCTCAGATTGATTCACTTCAATCGGCACCGAAAGGGACAAATAATCACGAAGCATATATGAACGGAGTAATTGACGCCATTGCAAGACTCGGCGCAAACTTCGATATTATGAACATCGATCCGGTTTTTATCGGATGGCTGAAACAGGTTCCCCCAGGTGATTATGAAGACAGGCATGCCAAACTTAAAAGAGCTGAAGCAGCAATGGACCTCCCCGCTACCGTTGAGATTTTTAAAACATATTTAGGCCAGATTCAACCGCCAGCACAGGACAGTGGTGGTCCAACTCTTGGAAAGAAGCCAGCGGCCAACATACCAAATATTCAGCCGCCCCATACATTGACTGGTTCGGATGTCAATCCAAATGCGTCAGGGGACAAGAAGGTTTGGAGCCGGGCCGAGATTCTGAAGTTTCACACAGATCAAACGGCAGGCGTATACAGAGGTCGGGAAGCTGAGGTCGCAGAAATAGACGCTAAAATTTTTGCAGCAGCGAGAGAAGGAAGAGTCAGTGCCTGATAGCCACAGGAGGCTATTATGGCTTATCCAATTGACGCCGGGTTAGGCGATTATAAATTAGCAAATGGACTTTCCGGGACATATATCCCGGAAATATGGAGCGGAAAGCTCCTTGTAAAATTTTACGCAGCAACCGTGTTCGGGGCAATAGCAAACACCGATTATGAGGGTGAAATCACAGCCCACGGAGATAAAGTCATTATCCGGACCATTCCTGATATGACAATCAGGGATTATGAAATCGGTGCTGGCTTACAGTACGAAAGACCAACCGCCAGCAAAGTTGAACTCTTAATTGATAAGGGTAAATATTTTGGTGTGTCCATCAATGATGTCGAGAAAAAACAATCCGATATCAATTATGTCAACAGATGGGCTGAAGACGGATCAGAGCAGATGAAAATCTCGATTGATACCGGTATCCTCGCCGCCATCCCTGCTTCAGCAGGGACATACAACTATGGAACCACAGCCGGTAAAATTTCGGGTAATATCAGCCTCGGTACCACTGCGGCCGATGGGTCAGCCGCTATCGCTTTATCAAAAACAACCATCGTGGATAAGATGATTGAATGTGGTCAGGTCCTGACAGAGCAGAATATTCCGGAAACCAATCGATGGTTTGTTGTTCCGGCCTGGGCGTCTACAAGAATCAAGATCTCTGAATTGTCCGAAGTCAGTTTCTCTGGGGATGGCGTGTCCATGAAGCGGAATGGTAGGATCGGTGTCATTGACAATTTCGAAATCTATGTTTCCAACAACGTCCTGAGCACGACCGAGGGAGCCGTTAAATGTTTCAGCCTTCTGTTCGGGCACAAATCTGCCCTGACCTTTGCAAGCCAGTTGGTTGAGAACGAAACCATCCCGAACCCGAATGACTTCGGCAAGCTGATGCGTGGCCTTCAGGTGTATGGATACAAAGTGATCAAAGATACTGCGATGGGCCACTTGTACGGGAAAGCAGCATAGTTTTTAAACCACAAACTTAACCCCCTGGGCGACTTACCCGGGGGGTTAAGAGGTGATTATTTAAATAGGAATAGGAGAAAAAAACACATGAAAAAGAAATTCTTTAGCACCATCGTGATGATAACCTTGGCCTTGCTTTTCGCTTTTCAGAATGCTTATGCCTTCGAAGAAAAGACCCAATATGTCAGAAAACTTACGTCACAGCTTCTTGAGGTCACTGCCTTTACGGATAACACAAATACTACCGGGTATATCGATTTTACCTTTGCCTTGCCAAAAGAAGCGATGGTCCTCGGCTGGAAAGCCCGTGTTACTGCCGGTTTCACCGGAGATACAACCGCTGTGGTTATGGTTGGTATTTCAGGTGACACAGACAAGTTCTCTGCGAGTACGGCTCAAAGTGTATTGGCCGTCGCTGAGGTAGGGTCCCTGGCTATTGCCGCAGATGCTGCCACCGGTGCTTTTACTTCCACGGCTCTTACGCCGAGGGTAACTGTTACTGGCAGTTCTGATTTTACCTTCATTAAAACTGCGGCTGCCGGAAAGATGTATATTGATATATTCTACATAGATACCAAGGAGTAGAATAGAGACCCAATCCCACTGTTTAATCATTATCCGCTATGGGGGTTCGATAACCGATTCCCCATAGTTTTAACTCGAATGGAGAACCTATATGGACACATTCTTAAAAAACAAAACTACCGGACAGATCGTAAGATCCAATTCGTATAACGCCAAAGATCCTGATCTTATCCCGTGTATTGCGCCCTGGGACAAACCTGCCCTTGGGGGTGGCCCTGTAAGTGAACCAACCGGACCAGGAGATGCCTTTCCCCCATCCGGACTCTTAGACAAAGATGTCGCGGGAGCTCTTGTCGTTGAACTGTTCGGTTCCAAAGTTGAAGCCGTAAAAAAAGATGACATACTACAGTATGCTTTGGAACTCGGTGCATCTGCGACCGACAAGAACACTAAGCTTGAGATCGTCACGATGATTCACAATATCAAAAATAGTCATGGCCCTGATCAGGAATAGCAGATGACAATCACAGGGAGCCAACTTTTATATGATATAGGAGATCTGCTATTGGACCCGGCAGAAGCGACTTGGGATGTATCAAAAAAAGAAAGTGTTGTAAACGAGGCTATACTGGCTATTTGTTTGGTCCGGCCTGACGCCGTTGCAACACCTATCGAAATTACACTTTCCGCGGATAGTGTTAGACAGTCCGTACCGTCAGGGAATTCAAGACTACTTGATATTGTCATGAACAAAACCGGAAAACCAGTCCGGAAGATATTAAGAGAGGTTATGAACAATTCTCTCCCGGATTGGACAACCGAGACCACAGCCACGGCCATAGAGCACTTTATGGTTGATGAAGAAACGCCCATGGTTTTTTATGTTTACCCGGTTCCTACGTCAGGCCTTATTCTGAATGCTATTGTTGCCGCGAATCCGGTTACATTTTCATCGGCGTCAGCCAGTATTGGGATATCGGAAATTTTTATTCCTTCGGTTATAGAATATGCGCTGTACCGATGTCTTTCCATGGAAGGGCAGGGCCAGGACATGGCTAAAGCAGCATCTCACCTGAGCGCATTTTTCAATCTTTTGGGCGAGAAGGCTCGGAGCGATGCCGTCTTAAAACAAATTCAGGATGCTAAATAATGGACAGATTTATCAATTCTATTATGCCACAGGTACCCGGCTGTCCCGGGCCGCTTGTCAAAAGTGAGGTTCTGAGAGCAGCTATTAATTTCTGCCAGGATTCGTTGATTTGGCAGCAAGACGAGGACAAGACCGTTGCGCTCGGAGGATCGACATTCACCCTTGTCGTGACAAGTGGTGCGGCCTGCACTGGGGTTCAGATATCCATCGACGGAATAGAGGTCCACGATTACAAACGGTCAGACTTGACCATAACCCTTGATGATGCCGTCACAGCTTCAACCACGTACCAGGTGACTACATTTATCAAGCCAACCAGATCCGCCACAAGTCTCCCCACGTTTTTATATAATGACTGGTTTGAGGCCATCGAATCAAAGGCAAAAGCAGAGCTAATGATAATGCCAGGTAAGGAGTGGTTTAACCCGCAGTTGGCCAGCATAAACCAGACAAAATATCTTCATGATCTTGGGAATGCCAAGGCAAAATCACTCAACGTAAACGATCAGACCGATATCAAAGTGATGCCGAGAAGGTTTGTGTAATGATTGATATCAGCATATTCAAGGGAGAAGTCCCAGCAGTGTCAGCAAAGTCGCTGCCGGATGGGTATGCAACCATGGCGGTCAATTGTGATCTTCAGGAGGGCAAACTGAAGCCGATTAAGGGCTCTGTATCTGTTCAGGATATCCTGGCAGGCGCACAGACTATTTACCGGCTCGGTGAGCAATGGTTGCAATGGGGCAGGGAAATAAATATCATTGAATCTCTCGTTTATGACAGCGGGGGCCGCATCATTTTTACGGGTGAACATTACCCTAAAGAAACAAACATTTTTCAGGCGTTGGTTTCCTCTCCTTTTCCGACTAATACGAGAAGGTTGGGGATTGCGGCTCCTGCTTCTGCCTTGTCTACGAGTATTCTTGTTGTGGGGACCGGGACGGACCGGGACATCTCTTATTGCTATACCCGTATCGGGCTATGGGAAGATGGAACCGTGGTTGAATCGGCACCATCTCCGCCGACCGCTGTTTTTGTTGCCAAAACCGATGCCACGGTCAGACTGACAGGGTTTGTGGATGCCACGGAAACCGGAGTTTTCACAACCCATTACCGGATCTACCGGATCAACACCGGAAATACCGGGGCAGAATATCAATTTGTTGCTGATCTTATCAAGACAGCTGCTCCATTGCAGTATGACGATTCCATTTTGGATGCCAATCTTGGGGAGGTGTTGCCGACTGACGGCTGGACGGTTCCTATTGATGATCTGAAAGGCATTATCCCGGGTTCAAATGGTCTAGTTTATGGGTTTTATGATAATACGGTTTATGTCTCTGAAACATTTATATCCTATGCTTTCCCTACAGAGTATACCATTCCGGTAGCCTCTGAGATTGTTGGTCTCGGATTCAATGGTTCCGCTATCGTTGTGCTTACAAAGACGGTTCCTTTTTTAATTTACGGATCGGCGCCTGAATCTTTATCGGTTGATAGGCGTCCTTTTGTTCTGCCATGCAAATCTGCCAGGTCAATTGTCAGTGTCCCGGGCGGGGTTATTTTCTCATCCGTTGCCGGTCTTTTTATGATCGACAGCGGTGGGAATGCAATTTTTTTGACAAAAGACCTGCTCACCAAAGAGCAGTGGGAAGCCCTTGGACCGGACAAGATATTCGCTTTCTATTATAATGACGCATATGTCGCATTTTTCGACGGAACGACTCAAGGGATTGAATTCAGGCCAGGCATCAATGAAATACGGCGGTTTGAGACCGAAGAGCCTGTTTACGGCGGTCAGTATGTGTCAACTGTCAGTATTGATACCTATGATTTTATTGATAGCGATAGTAAAAAATTTCTGACATCAGATGGGTATCAACTGAGCGCATCTGGGTCTCCGTATTCGGTAACTTATGACACCCTGTATTTGATCACTCAAAAAGATTTAATCAGAGAGATCATCGCATTTGAAAGCGGAAGTCTTGTCGATTATGAATGGAAATCGAAAGAGTATTGGACTGCGTCCAAAATTGCATTAACGGCAGGGATGATTGTTGGAAGCTTTTCGGCAGGAAGCGTTACCATGAAATTATATATCGATGATGTCCTTTCCTTTACCAAGACGGTATCAGCAGATACGCCGTTCAGGATATCGAGCCCTAAAAGAGGCAATAAGTTTCAGATCTCCCTGACCGGAAAAGCAACGGTTGAAAGAATTTTAATTGGGGCGTCAATGTCAGATGTGGTGAGTAGATAAAATGGCTGAAAATATTCCAAGAGTGACAAACGATAGGGATTATCAAAAGTTTTTTGATGCCGTGAAAGATATCGTTGACACACTGACAGGTAAAAAAAAGAACACGGACCTTGACCGAGCATTGACCGTCAGGGATCTGGAAAAGCTCGGGATAGATCCTGAGAAATTTTTAAACTGCACAAAGCAAAACCCTTATCCATTGTAGGAGATAAAATATATGGTAGATTACATTTCATCATATTCAGGGGCTGAGATAGACGAAGCGGTGGGGAAAGGCATTCTTTTACCATCCATTGTTGTCGGTGACGCTTTAAAATGGATTAGGGTCAATTCGGATGGGAATGGCTTTGAGGCCGTTGACCCTGTAATCCCAGCCGGAACAAGGATGCTTTTTTATCAAGCGGCAGCCCCTACGGGATGGGTCACAAAGTCTGATTTTGCGGACAATTATAGTCTAATCTTGGGGAATAACTACGGTAGCGGTGGGTCTGATAACCCAGTATCCTGGCAGACAGATATTTCAGTCGCAAATCATGCGGCGCATACTCACGCAGGTCCGAGCCATACGCATACCTATACTGATGTTATTGCACATACTCATACTGCTTATTGTCAATCTGGTGATATAAATTATGGGCCATATGGCGGGTCAATGCCACCAGGCGCAGGAGTTACAGGATCAACTGGCGTATCGACTGGAACGACGGCAGCCAGCGGAACCGCCAATACTGGAAATCCTTCTGCCACATTAACACATTCGGTTACTCAGGACACCTATACCCCAGTTTACGCAATTTGCGTACTCGGAACAAAATCATAAGGAGATCATATGGCATTCAAAAATTTTATAAAACAAGGATCGTACTCCAAGATCAGCCGCATCTGGATGGATTGTGACAAAGAGATCATCTGTTTTTCTATGTCTGTGCTGGAGAAAAAAGATGGGGATTTGTTGTTCCCGAGTTCGTTTGAATACTCGCTATCTCAAAATGAAAAGATTCAGCAGAGCAAGGGGGAAAAGATGTCTTTGCCGGTTCCTCCGGAATATCCTCAGATATGCAAGGACCGGGAAGCCCTGGTTCCCATGTGGGATGCCGAAAGTACCAAAACAGAACAGGACGAATACAAGGCGGCGAAGCAAAAATACACAACAGATGATATGAAGAAATATCAAACGGATTATGAATCAGCCGTAGAATCAGCCGAGCTTCAGGCAAAGGCTGATAACGAATACGATAACTTCTTTTCCAGGAAGAAAATTTTTGAAGATAGCAACCTTGTGGCACAAGCATACAACTATTTAAAAACTCTCCCTGCCTTTGAAGGAGTTGAAGATGACATATAAGAAACCAACTCGACCTTGTATCAGAGGGCTTGAATGTTTTAAAAAAACCGGATGTCCTCAATCTTATTGGACTCCAGTAACGCCTGAAGGATGCCCGGCGTGGAAGGAATATACCGTACCTTCTGACGGGAAACCGATCATTATCAAAGACTGTATTGATATGCTGTGTGAGCATTGGAAGTTTGAGTCATTGAAGCTGCTTGAGGGTAATCGCCAGGCCATAGAGACTTTTAGAAATGGCATGTGTGAGGTCGGTCCTGATAATAAAGTTTATCCCAAAACTGATATCGGGACAATTTCACTGATTAACGTCTTCCACAAAATAAGCGATAAACTGGGGCAACATCCAAAGGAGATCGCTTAAATGGGGTTCATGCTTTTAGCATACGCCGAGAATGACGGCATACCAACAGCAGCGGATTCTGACGTTAAAAAATTATGGGATAGGACCGTGGCAGATGGCTTGGATGTCATCGTTTTTTACGAAGTAACCATCCAGAATGCCTGTGATTTCTTAAAGATGGCCAAGCACCCAGGAACCGCGTTTTATTTCATTTTCGACGGCGCCGACAATATCGGGTACACATGGCTCAATCGATTTGAGAACCGAACCGCACGTCAGCATTTTTGCGTCTTTAAAGAATATTGGGGTAGGTCCCTTGATGTTGGCCGGTTTGTTCTCGATAAGCTGATACACATGAAGACTCCGGATGGTGAATTTTTGCTTGATCTTCTGACCGGACTTGTTCCAGCCTGGAATGAAAAAGCAATTAAGTTTTCATTGAAATGCGGTGGCAAGACATACGGAAAGATACCGAATGCAATTTTTAACGGTAAGGCCAGCGAGGATGCAGTCTTTATTTATTATACGAGGGGTGAATGATGATAACTCCGGCAATCCATTTGATGTCCAATAAAATAGGCCGTAAAAGGCAAAAAAGACTTTTAGGCAGGTTGTATTTTATGGGGGGAGGTAGCAGTGGCGATAATTTTGACGCTGCATATAACGCAAGGATGGCCACGGTTGCAGAGAAAACGCAAGGGATGGCCGATGAATATTTTAAGTTCTGGCAGTCTGATTATAAGCCTATGGAGCAGGCTCAAATTGCAGCCAACAAAGAGTTGATCCCCGGCGAAACGGCATTGTCCAAAGCGCAGACAGGCTCTGCCCTTGAATTGCTCCCGGGACAAACAGAGTTTGCAAAAGCACAGACAAGCTCTGCATTGTCTTTATTACCGGGGCAAACTAAATTGATGGGTGCCCAGACCAATGATGCATTAACCGCTATAGGCGAACGAGCCCCTATCAGAACGGAGTTCTATAAAGAGGCGCTTGACGGAGTGAACGTCGAAGACAGAGCGAATAAAGCCGCAGCCGATGCCACGCAAGCCTTCATGAATTCGACAGATATCACAAAAAGGAATTCAGCGAGGATGGGTATCAATCCGAATTCTGGGCGATTTGCCAGCATGATGAACACTGATGCGCTGAATAGGACAAAGGCAGTGGCCGGAGCAAAGACTCAGGCAAGAACCCAGGCCGAACAAGAAAACTTTGCAAGGTTGAATACTGCTATGGGATATGGAGGGGCAGCATAATGTATAAAATTGAGAATCCATATGAAAAAGCAATGGGAGGGATGAATCAGGCTTCAGGGGCTTATGGTTCAATGATGAAGGATGTCCCGGCGAACAGGCAACCAGGTAAAACCGCAGGCGGTGCTTTGATGAGCGGTGTTGGCGGAGCCGCTATGGTGGCACAAGCGGGCTCTTTGATGGGAGCTACAGCGGGGACGGTTGCCGTAGGTGGTGCGGAAGCTGTTGCTGGCGTCACGGCTCTCGGCATGGGGCCGATTGGTTGGGCTGGCCTTGGTTTGGCCGCTGGTATAGGAGCTTATTTATTTTCATAGGAGGATTTTATCATGCCTGATCGATGGGGTAGAGTAGGATACGAAGATTTTGCAGAGATTGCCAATACGATAAATACGATACAGGCCATGGGGCAGAGGAACACTTCGTTCCAACAGCAACAGGATGAATATAAGAAAAAGATACAGGACGAGGCTGACACCAATACCAATGCCAGCAATATCATAAACCCGCCAATGCAGTCCATTGGCGGTGAACCCTATGCTGTTGCTGTGGACCCGATGCCACCAAAGATGATAGGGACACCACGGGCTCAGGTTGCAGGAAAGAATCTTGCTGTTATGGGTATGCAGGCGGATAGATACATAGCTGAAAATAAAGACACCGATGCCATTAAAGAACGGACGGAAAAAATTTATTCATATTTACAACAGAACGGCCCCGAATCAATGAATAGTGTTCCTCCCGATTGGACTGCTGGCATTGTAGGTCATAAAGCCTTTGTCAATGCTGTGACGGCGGCCACAAGTACAGAAGAAGCTCAAAGCAAATTGACAGCGACCAGAATGGCACGGTTTGATAAAACCTACCCGATATTTGAACTTCAGAAAGAGGCGGTCAATAAAGCACTCCTTGAGGGTAGGGAACATGACATGATAATTGGCCTGAAACAGATGTCAAAAGATTTGCCTATCCCTTATCAGTTGGGAGAATACAACCCGGAAGATCGAACCTATGACGTTCAATACTTTGACAGACGAACTGGAAAACTTCAAAGTGTTGAAAAAAAACCGGTGACCCAACTCATTGGAGAGATGAACAAAGTAGGCAAGGAACAATATTATGCTCAGGGGCTGATACATGCTGAAGCGAAAAGGCTCGAAAATTTAAAAACCGAAGCGAACCCATTGAGGGGTAAGACTTCCGGGGGGACATCTGTCTTAATCACTCCGCAGATACCTCCTGAAAAGTCAGACGGGAATCTTAACATCCGTGTCAAGAACGAAAAAACAGGGGAACTTATTGCAGAGTATAAAACATGGGAAGCTCTTTATGATTCAGGGACGGATGTTGAAGACTTGAAGAGGGAAAAAGCCATGGTCGATATCAAAAATGTTGAAACCAACATCGACCAGAGCAAACAGGCCATAATCACTTCAAAAGAAGCGGCACTCGCTCACAAGGCAACAGCGGCAGGCCAGGGCGTGGAGAACCTGTCAAAGACATCCGAGCTTTACAAGAAAAATTTTGCGCTTCTCTCTCAACCGTTTGCACAGCCTGGGACAAGTATTGAAGCCTTGCTGAATAGTGATGCTCCGGAAAGCAAGAATGCCGTAGATAAAGCCTTTAAATTTTGGGAAGCCAATAAGGAGAAGGCTGATTCTTTGAATAAAACCGATAAGCTCAAACTTGATTCAGCGTCGAAAATAATTCAACTCTCTGAACAGTCGAATGCAAGGATTGGCGCTTTGCATAAACTGCCGACAGAAATGCAACCTTCTGATGAGGCCGATTTTTATAAAGGGGCCACGGCTCCGGTAGAGGGTGCCAAGAAAGCTAAGGATGGCCTATGGTATGTCCAGCAAGGCAAGGATTGGTTCCCTGTGAAGGAGACGAGAGGAAAGGCCAAAACGGAATCATCCGAAGATCCTCAAGAGACACGGGCTATGGGCAGGACAGAAACAAACGGCCAATCCGTTTCTAATGATCCATTGCCGGAAGCTCAATCTATAAGTGAAACCTTGCCACCTGATCCAAAAGAGTGGAGGATCAGGCCAGTTAAAGTAGGGTTGAATAATTTTGAATACATAGCCACGGATATCAATGGCGAAGATCATAAATTAAATGATGCAGAATTGCAGAAATATATGGAAGTCACAACCCCAAAGCAAGGACCAATATTTAATCCCGCAAAAGAAATAGGATCTGCAATGAGCGGCTTTTATCAGTATCAAAAAAGTAATCCGTTGTTTAAACAAAAATAAAGAAACAGGGTCTTAGTCGGTGAATATATCCAACAGGTAATGATTAAAGGAACATTATGAGTTTTTTTCTTGGTAATCCCATTTCCGGTACGCCTGATTTTGAAGATGCTCCAGATATCGCTTCTGAGCAGACAGGGCTAAGTAATAATTTTATCCTTGGCAAACCTATTAATGGAACTCCAGACTTTGAAGAAGAGAAAGGGGATTTTATCCCAGGAATAAAGAGAGGGATTGATCAAACTCAGGCCAGTCTATACGGTGCAACAGCTCTTGTCGGGTCAGCGGTTGGTTCTGAATCTGTGAAAAAATGGGGTATGGAAGGATATAAAAGGAACATGGCAGAGGCACAAGAGAACCCTGCCGAACATTCCTTTAAAGACGTTTATACCGGTAATGCCGGAATAGGCGGTTCGATAATAGGCGGTTCGATAGATTGGGCTCAAGGGATGTTTGGCGAACTTATCCCGTCTATGGTTGAGGCCGCAATCGGTACGATAATTGGAACCATTGTTGCCCCAGGACCAGGCTCAGTAGCCGGAGGGTTCGCAAGCCGGACTATTTTGAAAAAATCGATTGAGAATATCACGAAAGAGGCCGTTGAGTCTCAGATTTCTAAGGGCATCATAAAGGAAGCCGCTCGATCAGTGGCAGAAGAAGAGATCAAAAAACAAGTTACCAAACAGGCTTTACTGAAACTCGGAGGGAAGGTTGGTATGGGTGCTGCCGTACTGCCATTAGAATCGGGTGGTAATTATGCCCAACTGCTTGATGAAAAGGGGATAGATGCCCCCGGAACGGCCTTGTTCTTTGGAGCCCTATCGACATCCCTTGAATACGCAGGAGGAAACAGCAAACTCGTCGATAAATTCATTGATGCCATTGGAAGCGGTGGGTCGGCTGTAAAATCAGCAGCAAAAGAGTTAATCACGAATATACCTGAAGAAGCATTGCAAGAGGGAGGGCAGGAAGTATTCAGTATTTTAAATACGGTCGTGAACACAGACGAGAAATTACTGACGGCCAAGAATCTTGAACAGATAATTGAATCAATGGGAGCGGGTGCGATTGGTGGCCTTGGTGGTGCAAGCTTGTCAATAGGGATGGATGCGATATCTAAAGACAAACCCACCAATCTCCTTGACAAAACAAAAGGCTTTTCCGGGGAAACCGTGACTGATCAGCCCGAACCATCTGAAAAAGCAATGGATGATTTCCAATCAGGGATTGCAACATCGCCTGTGGATCAATATTCCGACACCATACCGTTTGCAGGTGTTCCGAATGAAGAAGAACTCGGATGGATGGATGAAATCAACCGGCAGAGGAATCCGTCTCAGCAGGCACCGCCGCCGTCATCACCTCCACCGGATATGGTTCAAGACCGGTATGCAGAGAATCAGCAGGCCATGGCCGGAATCGAATCAGAACCGGATTATTCCATTACAAAATCCGGGATCAATGAAAGCAAAAACCTTCTTGAAAAAAACATTGATACCCTGAAAAGAGTACAGAGTCGGGAAAGAAGTGTTTCCGCTCTTGGAGAACGTCAGCAGGCGATGGGTCAATCCGGAATGTATGAATTCCAGCGGGGGCTTGAAGCACAACCGGAAGAACCAACCGGGAAATATTTACCTTTTGCCAGGCTCGGTGACATGCTCGGAAAGAACGAATATCCGCAGGCTATTAATCCTGTTAGGAATCCTGCCACTGTCAATATGGAGCAAGGGACACCTGAATATATTGATCCACAGGTCAGGCGACCACAAACAAACCGGGTCACTGTCAATATGGAGCAAGCCCCTGTGACTGTTCAGCCGGAAGAAACTGCAATGCAGGGAGTCAATCCGGTATTTGAGCATGAGGTTGAGCCTGATAAAATAAATACCAATCCGAGTGAAGCCCAGAAAGAGGCCGGAAATTATCAAAAAGATCATATCAAAATCGATGGACTGAATATCACCATTGAAAATCCTCACGGGTCCACAAGAAAAGGGACTGATAAATCCGGCAAGCAATGGGAATCAACCATGTCCGGTCATTATGGTTATTTCAAAAGGACCGAAGGAAAGGATGGGGACCAGGTTGATGTTATCGTGAACCCAGGTACAGAGACAAGCCCGAAGGTTTTTGTTGTTGACCAGGTAGATCCGAAATCCGGAAAGTTTGATGAACATAAAGTTATCATGGGCACCAGCTCAGAACGGGAAGCCCGAGATCTTTATTTGTCCAATTATGAAGAAGGTTGGCAGGGCCTTGGTGCGATCACTGAAATGAATCAGCCTGTATTTAAGGAATGGCTGAAGGATGGGGAACGGACGAAGAAACCGCTTGCCGTGTCGCTTCAAGGAAGCGTGCCTGTTGTCGATAAGTCAGCAGATCTTTCCCCAGGCCAGGCCGTAACCTGGAAGACCAAAAAAGGCGAGGAATTAAAAGGCGAACTGATCATAAAGACAAAGAATATGTGGCAGGTTAAAAAGCCGGATGGGGAAAAGACCTTTGTTTTGGATAAGGATTTGTCCCTGAATGTCTCTGAAAATGTCCCTGTCGAAACCACTCAAAAAGAAGACCAGGCCATAAAGAAATTCGTTGATTCTTTCCTTGAATCAGAAATTGCAGCCGGTAAAAAACGAGGATATGCCGAAGCCACCCAGGAACAGATTGACAAATTCAGGGCATACCAGACCGAACGAACCAAGGCTTTTGCAGAATCAATCCGCAATAAAGATTTCCAGGTATTGCAAGACAGGCTTCACCGAGGGAATCCAAGCTCCTTAAAGCTTTTTTCCGAGATCACTGGCCTGTCAACCAAGACGCAAAAAGAGACTGATGAAAGTATCAGGTCCCTTGATTCGGTCAAATATGACCAATGGGTAAAAGACAAAAAGCAAAAATTTGATGATACCGTCAAAGAGAAGGAAGCCGCCAGGAAAGAAAAGGCAGAAAAAGACATGCTTTCCCGTGAAGTCGTTTATCTTGGGGGAAGGATGACCTGGGAGAAGTATATCAATGCCCTTCTGGAAGGTGGTTATACCGATGTTGATAAAAAAGAGAACGGTCCTTTTCAGTCATTGAAGCTTTTGAAAAATAGTCCGGATGGTCGGACGTTCAGCAGCGAGACATTCAAGAAGAAGGCCGAGATCGAATATATTGAAAGGCTGGCGGATCAGTATTCTGAGAAAGCGATTGCCGAGGATATTGCCAAAGAAGAAAAGGACATGGCCGAGAATCCGGACAAGTATACTTCCAAAGAAGACCTTGATCATCTTTTCGGTAAGAATGGCAAAAGTGATACTTTGCCGAAAGAAGACAAAAAAAGCATAACAGATTTTTTTCTTACCGCATTCCGGTCCGGGAAAGGTTTCGCCAATATCCTTCAGGCCAGAAAAGCCCTTGCGGATGAAACCGGATTTATCATCAAGGCCGGTACCCAGGATGCCAAGATGGTGGATGAAGCCATCGAGACAGCCGGGGTCCGTGCAGCCAGGGCAATCATAGACGACGGCAGAAAACACAATGGGTCATCTGAACAGATATTTGATAAGCTCGTTGACCTGCAAAACCGGATGCCGAATCTTTCTGTCAGAACTTCAACATCCGTCAGGGATCAGGCATATTCTACTCCTTTACCTTTGGCATGGGTGGCGTCTGAACTGGCCGGGATCACGTCAGACAAAACTGTTTATGAACCGTCTGCCGGGAACGGAGCTTTGCTCATCGGGTCAAATCCCGAGAAGGTAACGGCCAATGAATTGAATCCGGATAGGCATAATACCTTGCTTGAAATGGGATTCGATACATATAATGCAGATGGGACTCAAATATCAGCCGGTGGAAAGGTAGATGCCGTCATCGGCAATCCTCCCTTCGGTGTTGTCAAAGACGATGCCGGAGTCTCAAAAACCTGGAAAATAAACGATCAATATTCCACGACTCAGATTGACCATGCCATTGTTTTTAAGGCCCTGGAATCAATGAAAGATAATGGCCGTGCGGTCTTCATCGTCGGCAGCGTGAATGATAAAAACATTACTCCGGAAGCCAGAAAGCTTTTATACCGAGCAAAAGACAAGGTTTTGTTTTACAAAACCCTATTTGACAATTATAATGTAGTTGACCACTTTTCATTGTCAGGCGATCTTTATGCAAAGCAGGGGGCGGCCTGGCCGGTTGATTTCATAGCGATTGATGGGAAGGGGAAATCAAAGCTTGCACTTCCCGGAGCGGTTCCCCCACCCTATTTTAAAACACTGGAAGAACTGAAAGGAAAACTTGATGGAAAGACCACAGAAAGACCTGATAGCCTGGGCACCTCCCGAGGAGAGCTCGGCGCAATGGATAGCGGCGGTATGGCTCCCGAAGGGGGAGACCCTGACGCCAAGTTACCACAGGCACCTGATGATAGACCTGGTTCAGAACCTGATAAACAAAGCGGAAGATCCCCAGGAAGCGGCAAAGATGCTGGAAAAGGCCCTGGGGAACGCCGACCTGTTACCGGACGGG
>Ga0209416_1000632_pt1 | contig 34296 bp, 63 predicted proteins | sample RifGroF1_FD_184001 | JGI IMG/M metagenome (GOLD analysis project Ga0209416, IMG submission 184001) | Groundwater microbial communities from Rifle, Colorado, USA - Groundwater F1 (SPAdes) (version 2) | ecosystem: Environmental > Aquatic > Deep subsurface > Groundwater | place: Rifle, Colorado...
GTGTCTCTTGTATATATATCTTAAAAAATCTACATCATATAAACCTACCCTTGCAGGTAAATCATCATATTTTTTTATTCCGCAAGTAGTCATTTTGATAACCTATATTTTATTGTGGTATATACAATAAACACCATTAAAAAAAACCAAAAAACCATTGCCCAATTGACAAAATTGTCAAATGCCATTATAAAAGTATCATAATTCATCTTTATCACCAATATATTTTTTATGAAGTTCATTATAATTTTTCATTATCTCAATACATTTCTCTCTAGTTAAACAATCACTAAAATACTCAACTGCAAACATATTTGTTACACCTGATTTTTGTATTTTTACATAATCCATAAATTCTTCTTCTGTTATTCCCATTCATCTCACCTTTTGTTCCACTTTTTTATCATCTATAAAGTCATCTATACATTCATCTTTTCCTTGACAACTATAACAGATTTTTCTAACATATTTTAATTTTCCCATTATGTTTTAACCTCACTTATTTCTATCGTAACTTTCCAATTTTTATAAAAGATATAATAAAAATTTTCATTGGCTCCACTAGATAAATATTTTTGTAGCCAATTAATCATTGGTTCATCCCAATCTGTAATTGTTCCTTTTTTGAATTTAAATACTCTTTTCATTTCACCCTTTTCTCCCCATTATATTCATATACCACTATCCCTTTACTAATCTGCTTTGATGTTATCTCTTTGTTTTCTTCCATATATAGCAATATGTTGTTAATTGTCTGCCAGTTCTGGCTTTCTTTCATTTCCATATTGATGGTCTGCTTGTTGAAAATACCTCTTTCTCTAGCTATTTTCTTTACTTGTTCATAAGTTTTAATGTTGAATCCTTTTTTCATTGTGTAATCACTCTCCTTACTGATTTATAATAATTACCTTATTTATATAGTATTGTCTTTCTCTGGGAATGGTTGAGTCATACGTTTCAATCCTGCCATTATCAACTGGTCGGTTTTGCTCTTGATACTGCCATTCGTTTTTCCAAAAACTTTCACGTCAAAACCTGTGCAGATGATGTTCCCTTCCTTATCACGCCTGTATGTCATGTTCAAACTATTGTTACTCTCATCTATCACTATCTGTTTAATCGTGATTTCGTTAATCCTGGTTTGCTGTATCTCTGTTAATGGTTCTTTTATTGTTGTCATATAATCGTCTCAAGGATACCCAATCCTTTTAAGGTTGGGAGGAGAAAAACTTGCCCTCCGAGTTTAATATATTCTGTTCTAATCTTTTGTTTGCCATATCAACATATTCGTTTATTGCTTCTATTCCTATAAAGTTTCTTCCTAATTGCTTACAGGCGAGAGCAGTTGTTCCTGAACCTATAAAACAATCAAGAACTAAATCATCCTTATTGCTATGGATTTCAATTAAATGTTTAATTAAAGATAAAGGTTTCTCTGTTGGATGAGATGTTTCTCCATAAGAAGATTTATTTGCTGTTTCAAAGAAGTTGTGCATTTCTTTTTGTTGCTTAAAATTCCATTTTCCTTTGCTTCCAATCCATAAAAATTCACAAGCAGAAAGATAATTTACTTTTCTAAAAGATGGAACAGGATTTATCTTGTGCCAAGATAAAATTGTTCTTGTTCTAATTCCATAATCTTTTGCTGTCCAACCAAGATAACTTATATCTTCTTTATTAAAAAAACTTATAATAGTTCCATTCTCTTTTAAGACTCTACAACATTCTTTTAACCAAGTCTTAGTAAACTCTAAAAATTCTTCTCTTGTTTTGTTATCCCATTCTCCAAAATCATACTTTAAAGGACTCTCTCTCCTCATAATTGGAGAATTGAGTTTACTTCTATCTCTATTATCGTTTTCTTTTGAAATATTATAAGGAGGGTCTACAATCACAAGGTCAATACTATTATCTTCTATTCTCTTCATAATCTCTACACATTCTCCTTGATATATTTTGTTTGTTTCCATTTTCTTTAAGATACCCTACCCTTTAGGGTATGGGAGTATGTCATTGTTTATCACCTTTTAGTTGTTCATTGCCAAGTCAGAAATATCTCTTAATATTATACTATACTCTATCAAGTCTATTTCTTTGTTATTATATCTTTTTCTATGCTGTATTATTAAATCTTCTATCCTTATTTTTATTGGTTGGTCGTATATCACTTTCTTTTCACCTTTAATATTTCTTTGAATATGTAATCTATCCGCTTGACTGCCCTATCATTATCGTTCCTGATAACCGCTTCTTTAACTAACTCTAAACTATCTACCAATGCCATAAAGTCTGACTTTTTGTCCTCTTCTTCTGTGTATCCCATTTTTATTTTCTCCAATACTCCTGATTAAGTATTCTTTGATAATCGTTCCCTACATCTTTGTATATTTTGCCATATTCATAAAAATCGTTTGTGTTTGCTATCCATAACTCTTGGCTACCATCAACTTTTGTGTATATCACTATCACTTTCTTGACATCATATTTCCTTAACTCATCTAAAACACTTGCTGAGACCCCAAAACCATTAAAAATTTTAAAGTAATGATTCTTGTTCCGATGGCTAACATAAACCCTATCTCTTCTGATAGTGCCTACTACCTTACCTCTTACTATGACTTGTTTATCTTGTTCTAATCTCACTTTAAACACCCATAAAGATTAATTCCACAAACTGCGCATATTTCCATTTTTTACATCTCATATGGTATTTTCAAATATCTTCTTACCAACTAAAACAAAATTTCTATCTTTTGTTAATTGGAATTCATCATAACAATTGTGGTTTATCTTATTAAGACATTTATCACATGTTCCTATAATCATAGAATTAACAAAAGGAAAATCATCCATGTTCCAAATAAAACAACATTTACACTCTTTACACTTAGCTTCTAAACTTCCACCTATCATCTTTCATCTCACCTCATACAAACAACCCTTAGTTTTACAATTTCCAATTTCATCTATTTTTTTGTAACATTTTAAACATACTATCAAATTTCTATTTTTTATTAAATCTATAATATTATATTTTGCTATCATCTTTCATCTCACCTTTTACCTTCATTTATACAAGCTTCACAAAAACAATCTGGACAATATATCTTGTGTATTGGGCAAATATTTTCTATCTCATCTTGTTCTTCAAGAAGTTTTTCTCTGATTTTATCTATTTCATGTTCATGTTTTTTTATTTGTAATTTATCAGAAAAAGTTTCAATAAACTTTTCTGTCAAAGATACATTCTCTTTTTTTTTTGTCAGAAATAACATTTCATCTCACCTTTTTGTTTAACTATCGTTTAACTATCGTTTAACTATCTTACTATTCTATAATATAGATGTATATATAAATGTTTCTATCCTGGAGTATATATATTAGAAAAAAAGAGAAAATTAACTAAACTAACTATCCAACTATCTTTTTTATTATCCTTTTGCCAAATAATTCGTTTATGATGAAGATTAGAACACCTATCCCAAACAATGCTATCATCCCATCAAAAATGTTCAGTATCCATTCAAACACCTTGCCTGATACCAAATATCTGAGATACATGAATAATATCAATAATCCTATGCCTATTATGATTGCTTTGAAATCGGTTTTTGTAAATGTTCTTCTTCGTTTTGCCATCTTTATTTGTCTTTTTTATATGTCTTTTTTGCTTTTTGTAATGTTTCCTTAAAAGATAAGGTCGGATTATCTTTCTTGACTTGTTTTACGTGTTTTATCCATTTGTTTTCTGCCATTTTGTTTTACCTCCTTCTTTTACCCTTACTCTTTGCCCTGACTATACCCACAATTATCAACAGAACCAATCCTATGCCTATTCCTACCATTATTTTCGTATAGTTGGTCATAGTTGTTGGTGGTTCACACGCTGTAATGTCTGAATCACACTCTTGTTGTTTTGTATCATTGATTATAATATCTTCATCTTCATTATCTGGGACTACTGGTTCTGTGTCTGGATTGTAAGGAACTGTTGCGGTATATCCACATTTACCATCTACTAAACCTTTGTTTATATACTCATTATTCTCACATACACTATATTCCTGACCATTACAGCTTTCCTGACCTTCATCGCATACTTTGACTATGACATTTTGAATTGCAAACTTTTTACTTAGTGTAAATTTATAATCCATATCTACTTTACTTGACCAGTCATATCCTTCAGGAAATAATACACCTGTTGCTGATTTTCCTTCTATATATTCACAAGGTATTTTTTGCATGAAATTCCACACTGAATCAGAGAACCTTTCTATTGAATAAAATCTATCTCCTGTTATACAATTGCTTAATTCTGGTAATCTTTGTCCACAACTAGCTGAACTTCCTGAACTACATGTATTTCCACCTAATGCAATAAAATATTTTGCTGTTAATGTATGGTCTCCATTATCTAAACCTTTTAAGAAAAATTCTGGACTTATTAAAGAAGATTCAACTGTTCTATCATTTCCAACTGATAAACCTAAAACTTGTCCTCCAATATAAACTTCATCTACATAATAAAAAATAAGTCCTAGTTGTGCATAACCACCACTATTTCTTCCTCTTGGATTAATACCACTTATCAGATTTTTAACTTGTATATTTTCACCATTTTCATAGATAGGAATATCTTTTGTAAAACTTAATTCTATGTTTTTAATAAATCCAGTGTCAAAAGCTGTCTCCTTGAATGGATTGAAGAATATCATACTTGCGATTATTATGACTATTACACCTAATGCGATGTTCTGGTATAACTCCTTGTTCTTGTTTTTTACCATCTTTGTCTTACCTCTCTTATATAATCAAAAATAAAAATAAAAAAATAAAGTTATATTAGTTTTGCCTTCTTGAGCAATCTCTGGGTTACTCCTTCTGCAATGAAGAACTGGGTTAGGAATAAGATTGTCTGTGCAAGACCGCCTAAACTCATTGTAGTTAGTGGGTTAAACTTGAACAATGCACCTACCAATGCCCATAAACCATAGATTAGTCCTAAACTTACCATTGCTTCCAGCAAGTCCTCTCTGCCTTGTCTGAATTTCATTGCCCATACCATTGCCAGTGATGAACCTATTAATACCAATGCACCTACTAATGCACCACTACCTAACATGTTCATTAAAATTGCTGTCAGTGATACGATTACTGCTAATGCAACGCCTGATGCTAATGCTTTCACTACCATCTTTTGAACGATTGATTTTTTTGCCATCTTTTTTTTACCTCCTTCCTGTTGATTGATTAATTTCTTTTTTGCATATCTAAAAATGTTAATATATATGACATTAATACTACTGTTGAGTTCAAAAAGTTAAACATTAAATCTGATGAACTCAACCCTTTTAGTATTCCATATAATAACCATAACGCTGTCATTATCATTGCTACCATATCCAATATGATAACTGTTTTTCTTATCAAATTATATTACACCAAATATTTTTAATATCATCATTATTATGCCTATTAGTCCTAATAGTATTGTTATCTGACCAACAATTTCAATGAAATCATTTCTCCTTTTTTTCATCTTTTTTTTACCTCTTCATAGTTTACGCTACTGATAATATCAGATAACTTATTACCCCTATCACTAAGGACACCAACATTATCAGAAAATTCATGGTTACAAGATTACTTTTTTTCATCTTGCCTGAATAATCTATGAACATGTTTAATACCAGTGAAATTATCAATGGTATTATTATTAAAGTTATTACTATTATCATACCCTGACTTTTTAAGATGGATGATATTATGTCAAACCTTTCTGGCGTCTGCAATTGTGCCACACCATCGCACATTGTCGCTATCGTGTTGTTTAGTTCCATTTTTTCTTATCTCCTACCTGCCCTGATGAAACCTGCTATCTCTAATATCGGTTTCACCTTTTTGTTTATTTTATTAACCTTATCCCTTGTAAAAATAATCCACCTGCTATGCCCTCGTCTATATTCCCTATAATAGGTAAATTGTCTGGGATAAATTCTATGAACCCAAAACCAAAATTTAATAGGTATATACTCGCAACTATAAGCAATACCCAACCAACTAGCTTGTTTGTTGTTTTCTTTCTCATTTTATTACCAACCAAAACCTAATAACCATAATGGTATTTTCAGTAACCATGAACTTAACACGCTTACACTGACAAAATACACTAAAAATCCTATCCCTGTGCTGAACAAAACCAGGATGATTGTCAATACTGGGTCGGCTTTCTTGCTACCTTTTGGCTTTGCAAACATATTATATCCCAATCCTAATGATAACAGTCCAAATAACCCTCCTAATATGTATGGCAATATCTTTTTAAGGTCAAATGGTGTCTGGCAGTCTTGGTCGTCTTTGTCTGTTAGCCCATCCTTGTCATTATCTATCTTATCATTACATATTTCAACCTGTTTTCCTTGACATTTGGGAACTCCCTCTTCAACCACGCAAATGTTTTCGCATTGAGTTCTCTGAACCATCTTACCTTGTTCACATATAACAATATCCTTGCCTAAACAAGTGTTCACGCTACATTCCCTGCCACCTTCAATGAAATCTGCTTTATATGAATAGGAACAACTATCCTGTTTGCCTGAATTAACGTCTGTTGCTGTAACTTTACATATAATGTTTTTATCTTTATCAACACTAACACCATTTCTTACACTTACACTAACTGATTCCTGTCCCTGTAAACTAACTTCTCTTGGTGTTATATCAGCAAACGCTTCACTACCACAATCTATCCCTAATGTAAACTTGCTTTTTTCATTAACATTAGGTGCATTGTTCTTTACTGAAAACCCATAATCTGCCTGTTTACCGCTTTCTACTGTAAACCCTGCTGTTGGACATGTTAGTTTTGGTATCCCTTCAACCATATGTATTCCAACATAATCCGCATCAAGTTCAACTGTCATTACTGGAACTAATAGGGGGTTTTTGAAATACACTACATAAGTTTCGCCAAATGGTGAAATCTGAGCAATCTTTTGTTCTTTACTTAATATTGATGATGTTTTATCTTTTATTGCGGTTTCTAACTCTGTATTATATTTTGTTACCATTGGCAATAGTTTAGAATATGTATTAAATGTTTTAGTTATCTCATTTTGTAAAGTTGATACTGCTAATTTCCTGGTAATATATGTTTCCCTATCAACTATATTCATATTTTGAGTATTATACTCATAATATAACTCGTAGTTTTGTCCAAGTGAATCAACCCAATAACTTCCCAGTCCAGAAAATTCAAACCTGACAAAAGCTTTTTCGCCTATTTTTCCACTGATAATATTTTGTGATGGTGTTATCCTTATAGGAATACTACCCAAACCATCTATGTCAAAATCATATTCCATGTTTAAATCTCTGCTTAAACCAAATGTTTCCTTCTCGCCTATGTTATTAGCATAAAAACAATGACAATCGCTTAAAGGATTGGTAGTTTCTTTTTTACAGTCTATGGTAGTATATGTTGGTTTTGGCTTGGCTTTATTTCCATCCTTGATTGAACATACCGCACTTTTTCCAATATTATAATCAACTATCTTATAATAATTTTCTGTGCCTGAACCTATATTGACTTTATTTGTTTGGGATTGAGAAATGAACTTGAAATCGCCTGTTACTGTTTTATCAACACTATATTTTACAGAACTAGATGATATCTCGTCTGCCATATCAGTATTTTTGAACTGTATCTTTAAACAATCTCCATTATTGTTAAGAGCAGAAATTACTTTTATAACTTCTCTGACCTTAAGATTACCACTTGATGTCAATAACGCACTGCCTACTGATAATATCCCCTGTGAACCGCATGATACTGGTGGTGGTGTCGGTGGGATTAGTGCTGTATTTCTTAATATTGGCGTGGCAATCAATACATAAGCTAACACTACCATTATCAATATTCCAAATAACCATTTTTGACCTGATTTATTTCGTTTTGCCATCCTTGTTCACCTTTTATATTATATTTAATATTAAATCTCTTGAACTTTGTATATAATTATATATTTCAAAATCTTCCATATCAGGACTACCTTCATAATGTATTGTATGAAGATATTTGCATTGAGTGAACAATGATTTCACGTCATATTCTTGTGCAGTATTAAATATAATTCTTGGACTTTTAATTTCTGTTTTTGATATATATTCAAGTGCCAATACAAACGCTACCCATGTTTTTTCACATGCCTGACTTAAATTTGTAAATCTATGACTTTTTTCATAGAGTTTTCTTTCATACTCTGCTTTTTTAAGCAATTCTACTATTTTTGTTTTTTTATTTTTCATTGTGGGTATCAATTATTCTGTTTTTTAGTGTGACTTCATATATTTCCTTGCGAGTGCTTGTGCTTGGGATTTTGTCTTTAATTTTCCTTGTTTATACGTGTATTCTTTTGGTATTTGCCTATAATATGAACCAAATGTCCAATCTCCATTAATGGTTTTAGTTATTAGAACTCCATCATAAAATTTATTCCCAGATAATTTTTTTCCATTCTCATGATATTTATGCCATTCATATTCTCCTGATTTTGTCCAATCTTTTAGTGTCATCTTCATCCCCTCTTATAGTTGTTCTATTGATACCCCATGTTTTTCTTTAAAACTATCAAAATAATAACCACCACTACCCTGATTTGACTTTGACCAGTTATATGCTGATTTTGGCAACTGTTTTTTGTCAATCAAAAATGTAAATACTTCTGATTGTTCCCCTTTATAACTTCTTGTATTCCACTCTAATTCTCCTATTTTTTTTAGTTCTTGTCTTGTCAATTTAAAAACACTGGCAGTAACTGTTGCACCACCATAGGTTCTGCTTACTTTTTCTTTGTCTATTTTATAATAAAACTTTTTCATCTTTTATCTCCTCCATTTATTCTTCCTGACTCGCTTCATGTCTTTCCTGAATGCGTTTGGCGACTTACATCGTGGACAGTATTTTGGCTTTTTAAACCTATTTTTGACTATTTTGCCACCTATCCACTCGTTCCCACATCGTAAACATCTTAACCTTGCCATCTTAATTTACCTCACTCCATACTAAAATCTGTTTGAAACCTGTCATTATGTTTTTTTATCTTTTTATTAATTAGTTTCTTTTGTTTTTGATTACTTAATTCAAATACTGCTTTATGTCTTGATATGGGTGATATTTTTTTGCCTATACTTTTACTTAGCAATGACCATGTATTACCTTTAAAATGAGTTACATGATTCCTTGATATCAATTCCCATATCGTTGCCATCTTTCAGTTCCTCCTCTCTATGATTATCTTGTCTGGGTCAATAACTAACATTCTCAGATAATTACCGACTTCGTATAAACTATTAAAATTCCTGACTTCAATCTTGCCATACGCACTTCTTTGTGCCACTATCTTTGTCTTAAACATCCTTACTTTATACATTTTTCTTTTACCTCTTATTCCTTATTTTGATTATACTAAAAGTTAGTTGCATACCATATATTTAAATGTTTGTCTTTTATCATTATATCCTGATATGCGTTTTTAAAAATAAATAGATGCGTTCCCACACAGTTAAACCTTTTATGACTGCGTTGTGTAGTTTAACATATTCCATATCGCCCTGATATATATATACTTCAATATGATACACACTACCTTTTATTTCGTTGCTTGGTATTTGCATCTCATACTCATACACACCTTTGAACTTGTTTGGGAACACGCCCTGATATATACTTTCGTTGCCTTTGCTTATGTTTAGAAAAATATCATCTATTGATTTATCAGTCTCGTATCTTATAATACCAACTCTGCCTGATTTCCAGTTTCCTTGTAATAATATATCATCACTATAACTATATACCATCTGAGCAGATATAAGTAACATTAATAAGATTGTTAATTTATTCATCTCTCTATTACCTGGTCTGTTATCTCTTCCTTAATAAACCTACTAATGAAATGCCTAAGATTAATACCACTATCCCACCTATGATTAGTTTTGTGGTGTCAAACCCCTGCAATAAGTCCAGTGCCACACCTATCCTGCTTATCTTGACCTGTTTCTGTGCCTGAACTATGTCTGGTTCTAAATTTGAATAGAATTTTAAATCGTAACTGCCTTCTTCTAACTCGTTGTTATACACTGCATAATACCTGCCACTGTCTGTGTTCTGCATATCTAATTTGGCGTATAGCTTATTATCTTTGCTTATGGTGAAATATACATTGCCTACATTTAACAGTTCGCCTTCACTATCTATTGCGTTCAAATATGTTGTTGCCATAATCTCAATGTTCTCCCTTAGCTGATACGCACTTTTCATATCCACTAACATCTTAATCTCTGACCTCTGTCCTGTTATCGCTGTCTGTTGTATCAGTCCACTACCTGAACTACCTCCACCACCACCTGTTGAACCACCCTCACTACCTGCACTATCTGTTTCTAATGTTGTTACTAATACATGAGAATAGTTGCCTAAGTTAAAGATATTATCAACTGCACGTATCTGGAAATGGTATGCTGTTGCACCTGTCAGTCCTGTTACTGTGTATGAAGTGAACGCTGACGTTAAATTGGTTATTGGTGATAATGTGCCTGAATTGTTCTGGTATAATTCAACATGATTGAAATCTATATCGCCTGGCAATGTCCAGTTTAACCTGATATAACTAAGGGATTTGTCATAGCTTTGCAGGTTAGTTATGTCTGATGGTGATGTTGTATCGTTTGAATACTCCCAGTAAACTCTTGAATCGGTTGCATTGAAACTTGTCTGGTTCTGATGCCTGTTCAATAAAAAGGTTGTGTTTTGACCATTTATCTTTATGTTCACAGCAACAGACTGGTTCTGACCAAACATGTCAAAATCATTTTCGCTATGTGTCCAATTGTATAAAGTGATATTAAGATTGCCTGATGTCGGTATAAAGCTTATATTGTCTGTGTTGTTTATTATTATGCCTGTATCATACACTGTTAGATTGTCTAGTGTTATATCCTTAGCTAAGGTGTATGTCACTCTAAAACTGCTGTTGCCATACTGCCATTGCGTTTGGTTATTGAAAGTAACTGCGGTTGCACTGTATATTGTTAGTAGTAACATCAATAAAAATATATATACATATTTCTTGTCTAACATAACCTACCACCACCTGAGATGGTAACTTCTGCACCACCTTTTATCGTAACCTCTCCACACGATGTGATATTACTTGTTATGTGTGTGTGACCTGTGCCATTGAATATTATTTTGTTTGTCGCCATATTAACATTGGTGATTATGTTGCAACTGTCTGCACTCTGGATTGTCCATACACCTGAACTATATGTGCATGTGTCTGTAACTAAATTTGCTTCATTAATAGTATAGCTTGTTATCTTAGGTGTTTCTGTGCCACTTGTATCCTGCAATAAAAACTCATAAAATATTGGATTGTTAGCGTTTAAATTAAAGGTTAAATCGTTAGTTCCATTAGTGCTTAGAGTAGTATATGCACTCGTATCAAGACTTGCGTTAGTGGTGTTATACCTGAACTTGACTGTGCTTGTGCCTGTGGTTACTACTACTGCTGATAAATTTGTCAATGTATTGCCTGTTTGTGGTGTCCAACCCTGTCTGTCTAATAGCTGAGATTGGGGTGTAAAATTCATTCGCTGTATTGTAATATCATCAAAATATATTTTTCCTGTTTCTTGAGGATATGCAGACAATCCTATATACACATTAGATAAATCAGAGCCTAATATATCAGTAGGATTAGATAGGCAGTTCCATATAGCCATTGGATTGCCAGAGACAGGAGAAGCGTTGAACATTCTTGCTGTAACACAAGACTCATTAATCAACACTTCTAATTTTCTGTAACCGACATTATTTTGCCCGAAATATCCAAAAAAAGTGGTTGTTGATGTATCTCTTGTTTCATTCCATATATTCCACCCGCTAGGATTGTTGTAATACAAGCCAATATTATTATAGTGTGTTGCATTCTTACCATAAGTTATGCCACCATACATATTATTTGACGAATCAAATCCCGAAGTCCAAACAGATATATTAAGTTGCTCAGAATTTATAATTTTATAAATATAAGAAGAATTGAAGACGCATACATTTTTTTCTACTTGGGAAGGATAATCACCATTGCCAAAATCATTGTCTATTGCCACTGTGCCTGTCCTTGCCCCAACTTGAGAGTAGTTCCATTGTCCCTCTGAATCGTTGATGGGAGAACAACCAATTACTCCACTTAACCCCTCGAAACTTGAATCTACTGAAAATAGAGAGCTGTTAATCTCCAACCTATCATTACTCGTTGTCAGTTGTCCATGTCCTGCTATCAGTTATGGTTGGGTCTAGGCAGAACCAAGTTGTCTGGTCTTTGACATCGCCCATACATATAGTATATTTAATAGGCAATAAACCAAAATCGTATGGTGTTACTTTGATAGTATAACTATCTTGTGCAGTAGCTATAAACTCTTCAGCTTCTATGTAATATTGATATAACCCATAATTTGTAAATCCAACTTTGGTTTTTAGTTTAATATCCTTTGATGTTTTATCATAGTATAACTTATCACTTCTATCATACCATATAATCTTATTATCTTCTATCTTATTGTTGTCTGTTATACTAAGAATATCCTGAATGTCATAAGATGTATTCTCTAATGTTATGTTGTTTATTTGTGTATAAGTATGATTACAATAAAAATGCGTATTGTCTATATATCCATAAGAACTGCCTGTGCAAGTATAATCATTATATTTATAATTTGAATCTATTGAACTCCAAGTTACTTCATTAACTTTTTGTTGGCTATCAACAGGAACTATTTCTATGTGCTGAGTGTCGTATGATGTGCTTTCTAGTGTTATATTATTTATTTGTGTAAAGGTAGTATTACAAAAGAAGTGTGTGGTATCTATATACCCATAAGAACTGCCTGAACAAGTATAAACATAATCAGTAATTTGTGTTTTTGCTTTGCTACCATCAATATGTATATTATATAGTGGTATTGGAGATATCAATATGATATCGTTTAGTTTACCACTCAGTTTTCTGCCTATGTTATTTATATCTATTGTTGCATATTCTTTGGTTGGATTAAGTCCTGTTATGTCAAGTTCTATCTCTATAATATTATCAGAGTCTTCTGTCTTAATACCACCATACTTGTTTTTTATGTCTACACTATAAACATAGACAGATAAAACTAATATTAATAAGAAACTGAGTAAAACAATTTTATTAAGTTTCATTTTGGCGGACTCCACGTGTAATTATTGTATATCTGTTCAGGGATTAGCAATATAACCATAAATATGGTAAATATTGTTATTGATACAAGATGATTAAACTGTTTCTTTTTCTGTCTATCAAAATACTCTTTCCACAATAATTTAATCTCTTTTATCATGGTTTATGGACACTGGTTTACTCTTGTTGTTCCGACTACTCTAACTAAACAACCAGACGCATTAATATATTCGTATATGCTACTATTCCAGTTAATCTGACCAGTAGTTGATATGTTTAAATCAATTCCTGTATTTAATAAAATATCGCCTGTGAATGTTTCTCCACTTACCAAAGCATAAGTATTATCGTCTGTTAATACACTTGCTGTTAATGTATCGCTTACTTCATTATCTGCCCAAGGATTTGCTGTATTGACCAAATTTTCTACTATTGTTCCATCTGCAATATCAGTTAGTGTTGCTTCTAATGGTTGGTATGTTGTTCCAGCTGTTGAACTGTTTAGGTATGTGGATAAGGTTGGATAATACACAGCTTGAATATCGTCAGATGAGTTGAATGTGTTTATGTCTGACCATGTTGTTGTCAGATTAGTTAGTCCTGTCTGTTCTACATTTAAAGTTTTTGTGGTTGTCCCTGTAACCTGGATAGAAGTTACATTTGTGTTAGTGTCTGTATCTGTCAACGATACTGCTGTGCCATTGACAAGAACTTGATTTGCATTGATTGTAGTGGTGTTTATACCTCCACCTAGTATGCTTTCTCCATTGCTTATAGTGGTTATACCTGCTACCACACTCATTAATAAGGTAAATAAAAATATTATTGTAACAATTGCATTCAGTTTGTTTTTATCCATTTTACACAACCCTCATATTTTTTTCTTGGTTTATTTTGATTATACTAAAAGTTAGTTGCATACCATATATTTAAATGTTTATCTTTTTGTCATCTGAAAGTATATTATGCTAAATATCTCTAATCCTGTTACTATCCATAACCCGCCAAACAAAAACATCGTGGTTATGCCGACTGTAAAATAAAATATGGTGTTGGATATCATCTTTGTCCTTATATTCTTTGTCAAATATCCCATGACTATCCAGAACAATATCTGGTTTACGATTATCATTGGGAATATATAGTTTGGGATGTTAATGCCTATCAGTTTAAACTCTGAACTGACATTATCCCTAATGAAATCGTTGGTTTGCTGGGTTAAACTATCTTCTGTTAAAACTTTAAAGTAATTGTTCACAAATAAACTATAATCTGTCACCCACATTGTTATCTTATGCTTTTGTATCTGGCTATCTATACTTGACGTGCCTACTATCTCTACTACATATTTGTCTCCTATTACGATATTTGCTGGTGTGGTTATATCCATACAAAACTTTTCTCTGTTCTGTTCTGTTGGAATTAAACTTATTTTCTCGGTTGGCAGTGTTATCCAACTGCACATGTCGTTTCTTGGACTACCGCTTGGAACTAAACAGACTAATCTTATCTCCTGGACTTTGTTTGTGTTCACACTCTGTAAATCAAGGCAGTATTCCCTTTTATCGCTTGGACTTATGCTTAACTGTTTTGTCTCTTCTGCGTTCAGGTTGCTAATAACTATCTTGAATGTCTGTGGTTTGTTGCCTATCTCTCCACCACCACCGCCTGTTGATGAAACAGCAGGATTTACAGTTATATCTAAATCTATACTATTTGTAGAAAGTAATAATGAATTATCATCATTATTTAATCCTTTTATCCTTAATATTTCATCACCTTCTGCACTATTTACTAAATTTGATAAGGTTAATGTGCATAATAAAGATGTTCCATTTTCTAATTCAGAAGAACATAAGATAGACACAGAATTATTTAAATTTGGAACAAAATCTACACTAAATGTTTCTACTGTTATATTTGTGATATTACTATTACCTGTATTAGTTATATTTATATCTGTTGTATATGTATTACCAGCTGTTATTGTTTGTGTTATTTGGTTCGGACTATTTATAGTTAATATTCCTGATGTTGTTTTATTATAATTTATTAATAAATCATACATATTTAATATTCCTTTATTATCAAATCTTAATTCAAATGGTAAATTAGAAGAATATTTAAAAAAATTTTCTATAAAACTATTATTTAAATCTATTGTAATTGAATTTGTTAAATTTGTTGCATTATTATATATTAGTGTATTATTCAAATATATTGTTACATTATTAGGGAATGTATCATTATACCATCTTACTCTTCCTTCATAATAACTTAAATTCATAATATTAGATGCATTATATATTCCTACCTTATCTTGTGCTAATAAGGTCGTTCTCATTCTTAAATCATCTGCAATTAAACAGTTTTTATTAATGTTTATGCTTATATTTGAACTAGTGCTACCATTTATCAACGTTTGCCACGTTCCACCAAAGCCTTGATTAAAACATTCAATAAACCATTCTGTTCTATAATATGTTGAATTTGCATTATCAATATTAATTTCAGACAACCAAGTTCCATTTTTTAAATTAGCATATCTTGTTATATTTTCATAAAAAAATGATTGGGCTACAAATTTTGTATTACTTGCATTTACTTTAAAAATAGAATATGTTGAATTATCTTCATCAAAAGCATTGCTTATATTAAATGCATCATCAACTACTGTAAATGGATTGTTATTTGTTTTTGTATAATTATTTGAAACATCTATATTAAATATAAATTGAGTATTATTCCCATTTATAAAACTAGCATTTCCTTCATAATAATCAACATCCATATTTTCATTCCCATCACAACTTGTAGAAACTGTTGGGTCTCTTATTGACATACTTGCTTTCATCTTTAATATATTTGATGTTAAACAAGATTCATCTACTGCGGTTGTTATTGTTGTTAAACCAACATCTGAACTGTCGGTTGTTAATAATATATCACCGCTTGAACTAACACAATAAACATCAAAAGTTGCTATACAAATACCACCACTACTCAACGAATATTTATATGTCCAATTTGCTATTGTTGTTCCACTTGGTATTGTATAATTTTCATAAATTTGTGTAGATATACTTCCTGTTGTTCCTGCTACTCCATTCTGATTTAATTGTGAATTTGTATTCCAATCTCCATCAACAGAATTATTCCCATTTGTAAAATCACCATAAGAACTTGTATTATCAATAAAAAAACTTGTTGGGATTATTTGACTTGATATTATATATGGATTAATAAACATTATTGGTTGAATAGTTATATTTGCAGACGATATTGTTGAATTTGTTAATAATGTAATTGAATAAACTAAATTATTTGTTGTATTTATATTAGATATACCCTCATCAAATTCTGTCTTGTTTAGTATAATAGCATTAACACTAAATAAAAGTAAAATAAACAGTATCAAGTAAATATATCGTTTATTCATCCAAACAAACCTCTTTATCTGCTATATATTTATTTAATGATTCATTTTCATTTAATAATTTATTAGTATGTCCATATTCGTGGATGCAGGTAGTTAATACACTTGATAATGTTCTTCCTTTTGTATATACAGCAAACACTTTATCTTCTGGAATTGATAAACCCCATATTCCTTGGTTGGTAAAATTATGTATATATGTATTTAAATAATAAAGTTCAAATGAGTTGACATTATCTTTTAAATTATAGTTTACCATAAGCAAATATGATATACTAACACTCAATACGATTATTATGGCAAACAAGATTTTATAAACTAACATATCGTTAAACTTGTTCATCTTATTATATTTTATCTCTTTTTCCTTAGTTTTGAAATCAACCAAATCGTTCCCACCCATACTATTAATATTGTTACTGGGAACGCTATCCTTAAAAACTCATACTGACCTGCTATGTCTGATATGGCATAAAATAATAGGTTTAGGTTGTGCAGTGCAATCGCACCTGCTATACTGCCTGTCAATACCATTAAAAATCCCTGCTCTACGCCAAATGCGTAATGTCCTCGCTGGTTAAGTTCCTGTCCCTGTGCGACAAACCCATGAACAAATAACCAAATAAACCCTGACAATATAGGTATTAAGAATATCATTAACCATATTGCCACCCTCTTGTTTTTATTATTCTTGAATAGCCATGTTGCTGTCAGACTGTTTATCATTGCCAAGATACCTGTCTCGCCAGTTGATGCAGGAAATATTGTAAAGAACAATTGGGTGGTTACTGCAATAAATGGAAAAACTACTTGCGGTGAGACAGGCATGAAAAGAAGTGCGGTTTCTCTTGGCAGAATGTATTGTAATAATAAAAGTGGACTTAATATGACGTGCCATAATAGTAATGAATAAAAGAAATTGTTGAATACCTTATAATAAAATGATGTTTTTGATATGGTTATTATCCCATTGTTCGCCAACCAGGAAAACTCGTAATTGTGCAGATATACAAAAATATTCTTGCTCAGGTCTTTCATAAACAAGAACACGCCTGAAAACCCTATATATGTTGCGTTCAGGACTATATAAAGTATGTAAAAACCCACAAGTTTATTATCAGTAAACAATCCCTGATTACCCATCAGTAAAAACCCTATCGCTGATGCTAAAAATAAGAAAGCTGTGTATAATCCAAACGCTATCTGTGTGTTCTCTTTATTATCTGGTGTGAAGTTCTCTGCCATTTTTTAGATTTTTGATGTATATAATAATTGTTCATTGACTTTATATACAAAATGTGTTTCGCCTATTTCTCTATTTAAGTTTCTTGCTCTTATCATTGCAAGAAGTAAATTGTTTTTTTTATATGTAAATTTTTCAATAACTTTTGATTCTTGATTTCTTACTTCGTAATGTCTATATATTTCCATTTTTCATCTCAACCTATCTTTCATCAGCATATATCCTATCCAACCAAATGGGACAAAGACTATCACTAAAAACCATATCAGTCTTAACTTTTGACTTTTCTTGTAAAAAAATAATAAGTCAATCAGAGATATAATAGGGATTATTATGCCAAAAAACACTATTGCCATAAATAATAATGTCAGTTTGTCCCATACCATCTTATTTACCTCTTATTCCTTATTTTGATTATACTAAAAGTTAGTTGCATACCATATATTTAAATGTTTACTTTTGTCTCCTGTTCCACCTGCTGTTTTGAATCCATTACTTTAACTTTTATTTCTGACTGGTTTAATATTGTATATTCTGTATTGGTCTCAAAGTATAAGTCAAACTCGTATAATCCTGTTACTATCTTATCCAAAACATAACCTTGATAATCTTCGTTTGTAAATGTAATATTTGACCAGTCTGTGTATTTTATTTTATGTGCTTTGTTATATTTGGCAATGTCATATTCGTTATCCTTGACTATGTCTTGTAGTAACTTTTCTTTTATCTCTGATGTGATGTTGAATGAATAGCATACATCGTAATATATCCGCATATAGTCAGGAACTGGTTTTGTTAATAGTTCCACACCCTCTTTCTTTAATCTTGGATATCTTAGTCTGTCAATGTTATCAGCTACACATATCTTTGGCGTTATAACTACACCATCCTGGATATATAATAAAACCCTATAATATGTTTCTGTGAAAGGTATTATTTTTAGTTGCACATCTGCTTTCCTATACACATCTCCAGAACATATTGGATTTATGTTATCACACATACCTTCATAATCATAATATCCTTTTTTATACAATTTAAGAGTATAGTTGGTATCATTTCTTATATTATGAACAATCTCTATGGTGTCTTGTTTTAACTCGCCTTGTTGAACTAGCAGACCACTATCATACACCTGATATAATATATCATACACTCTCTGTTTGTTCCAGTATGATTCTATCTGGAACTGTTTAAGCGTTGGTTGAATCTCGTTGCCTTTTGCCTTGTCAAAAAAAGGTATGTCTATCTTGCCAAGAATGTATCCTATCACTACAACTCCACCAATGATAATGATTAAACCTAATAACATATACGCTAATTGAGAATTATCTTCCATACTTTATTCATAAGAAAGGTTATTTATATATTATGATTTTTTTCTGTCCCTTGTATATCTGGAATGTGTGTTTACAAGAACTGCATTGCAACCAGATACCATTAATAGACTTATGATTCTTTCTTTTACCACAATTTAAACATTCAAACCTGGTTTTCTTTGTTTTTGTCATTGGACTAAAAGATAAATAAAAAAAAGTGGGTGATGAACTCACCCTATCGCATTTGTTTCCTTACATGTTGTTTATTGAACATAATATGTTACGTTGGTAAGTATCTCACCTATAACATTGTTATCTTCATCATAAACAGCAGGTGATAATGGTTGGTAAGTATCTGCATCAGTGTCGATGTCTCTTGCAAACCAGTAGAAGTCTATGTTTGTGTCCTCTATTGGTTGTGTTGAAGTTGATACGACTTTTATCTGTGCTTCTTTCTTATCCCCATCGCATAGTTCCCCATCGTATAACCATACTTTGAACTGGTCGTTGGTTGCTACATGGTCGCCACCTGTTATGTTTGTGGTTGCATCGTTGTGTGCTAATAGAACTATGGTATTTCCATCTGCAAGGTCACTGCTTGATAATGTGCTGAAATATGTGTTATCATAATCAGCAATTACGTAAGCACCATGTCTGGATGCACAACTTTCTGAACCAGATTTTACTAGTAATGTTGGTAAGAATGTTCCACTTGCACCCATTACTTCGCTGTTTGTGTCTGAGTTCTTTGTGATTCCATCATCATTAACTATTGTTAATGTTGGTGCTGTTGCTGGTTTTAAAGCTGGTTGGATGTCTTTGTCAGCACATACTGTGTTGAATTCTACCAACTCACTGAAATAACCAGAACTTGGTGTTCCTGCACTTGTTCCTGCGACTGCCTTGAAACTTGACGTGGTTGGAACTGTGGTTGATGCTGCATCATCTGATACTGTTTTTTTGTAGTCTTTACCATTTACCTGGTAAATTGTCAATACTGATGCTGGGTCTGTTCCTGCTTTGAATGAGTTAAAATCATTGTATAACGCATTTACGCTTGATGTTCCTGAACATACACCACTTACAACCTCTATTTTCCCATCTCCTGTGTCAACTCCTGCTGTCTGTTTAAATATTCCAGAGTTCCATCCCCAAAATACTAAACCAACAATAGCAAGAACAACTAACACATTAGTCAAAGGCATTCCTAAGATTTTCATTTTTGCTTTTACCATTTTTATTTTCTCCTCCTAAGACAGGATTCTTTTGGATTTTCTAATCCATAGTGCCTGTTAGGTTGATTATGCTCACGATAAAACTTACACCTTCTCATAAGTTTTTGCATCTTTTATAAAGTATATCTTAGGTTTTATTTATAAATGTTATTAGTAATCTTACTAAGTCAGAAATCAAACTTATTATTCCTTATAATTGTATATACCATCTCTAGGTAAAACATAACCTCTGTTCGTTCTACCATCTCACGTATTATCTTAATACTATCTTCATCTGGTCTATATATACAATACTTATTATTTTTTTTATGCGTTTCTTTTAATATCCCTGCGTTTATCATATAATCCACAAACGCATTAATATTCTTATCATTGTTCTTTTTTGGATTAAGAAACCTTATCCAATCAGTTTTCGTGCCAAACTCCTTATTATACATCTGACCATCCCACATTACTGCGGTTCGTATCATATATATTATTATTTCTGTATCATCCATTCTTTTCTTACTTGGTTAAGTTTGTGCTATTGATTAATTGTTCACCAACATACGTTCCTATGATAACACTAACCATCTTGCCTAAACTAAATATCATAAAATGTGTCAGTCCTTTGAATGGGAATAGTTTAAACACAAAATCAAACCCAGTCGCAAAATTCGTATTGAAAAAATAGATTGTTTTGTTTATCAGATTCATTTCCTGCGGTATCTGGAATGTTATAACCCCTGTGCCTATCATCCCCACAAAGTTCATTACAACAAAGAATAATAAGTATTTACCAATGACTGTCCTGAATAAGTCAAACTTGCCTGTGGATTGGTTAATGTCAGTGCCTAATGTCTTACCTGCGTTTATAAATAAACTCTCAAATATCTTATACCACCATAAATAAAAATATATGTCTTTAATTATGAACAACCCTGCTTTTATGGTTTGCCATAGTGTCGGCAATGCTATGTTCATATATTGTTTTGATAGTAAATAAATGTCGTTGTCAACACTTAATATGATTAATGCTATGTTCTTGACGCTGTTCAGTATCAGATGTCCTATATACACCTGCAACTCTACCTGCGGTTGCGTTTCTATGATTGCCCTTGCTATCCCCTGCCATATTGTCAGAATAAACGCAATCATGCCAAATAACTTGAATGGTTTCTGTGTGAATACCCACTGAAATATACTTACAGTCCACATACCTACACTACTGAATAATCCACCTGCCGATTCTTTTATTCCCATTTTGGTTTCATTATGTGTCTGGTTAGAGAATAAAAACAATATTTTCGGGAGGAAAATTATGGTTTTAAGTTTTCTAACCTGATTTCACATTTAATCATCCACATTTAACTAGGATGTCTTGATTACAATAGTTTTGAATACTGTCTATCTGTGATAAATTTTCATGTGGTAATCCCTGTAAACATACGCCTGATTCGTTGAACCTTATCCATAACTCAAAACTAGGACACCCTGTTAAATTGATAAATTTGTTTGGTTTTAATAAATTATATTCACGTAGTAACTCATATTCAGGCAAACTGATGATTATATAGATTACAAGAAATAACACCATAATTATCATAATTATATTTTTTAATTCATTATTCTCCATGTCTTTTGTTATATGATTAAGGTTATTTATATATTATGATTTTCTTGTTTTGTTTAATCTATCATCCTGTTTTTCTTGATATGTCCTTTTTTGATATCATTGATTTGTTTTTTAGTAAGGATACGCCCTCGCTTGAATCTGGTGTTTACTCCTGTTTTTATTAACTGGATATCCATTTTATTTTTCAATGCTTGATTTCTTCTTAGTTCTTTTAATTCTGGTGTTTGTAATGAATAGTTATAAGGTAATCCATACCTATGCCTTAATTGTCTTCCTGATACATTATGGACTTGATTAGTATGGTATGCTAATGCCCTGAACGATTCCTGACAGTATGGACAGATAAACAAATCATTTACTATCCTGATTTTATTTTGGACTTGGTAACATATATTATATGTCATCTTTTACCTCACCTATATATCTGATGTTTACCATTGTAATGTGTATTCCAAAATCCATTTTTAATACTATAATCTCCTGCGTCAAGTTCTTTGTCTGTTAGTTCACATACCAATTTCTTTTCACCATCTGCTGTTTGTATTGTTTTTTCCATTCATCTCACCTTTTTATTGTTTTACTTCTAATTTTACTCCAAAATTATAAGTAAATATTCCTTTAGCATGCCTTAAGTCAGCATTACTTAAATTAGCAGAACTTAAGTCAGCATTACTTAAATTAGCAGAACTTAAATTAGCATTACTTAAATTAGCATTACTTAAATTAGCAGAACTTAAATTAGCATTACTTAAATTAGCAGAACTTAAATCAGCAGAACTTAAATCAGCATTACTTAAATCAGCATTACTTAAATTAGCAGAACTTAAATTAGCAGAACTTAAGTCAGCAGAACTTAAGTCAGCATTACTTAAATTAGCAGAACTTAAATTAGCATTACTTAAATTAGCAATACTTAAATTAGCATTACTTAAATTAGCAGAACTTAAATTAGCAGAACTTAAATTAGCAGAACTTAAGTCAGCATATTTTAAATCAGCAATACTTAAGTCAGCATTACTTAAATTAGCAGAACTTAAATTAGCATTACTTAAATTAGCAATACTTAAATCAGCAAAACTTAAATTAGCAGAACTTAAATCAGCAGAACTTAAATTAGTAGAACTTAAATCAGCATAACTTAATTTTCCTGAATTTTCTATGTTCCAAATAAATTCTAAATTTATGATGTGTCTACTAACACTTTCTTTGTTTTTTATTCTCTCTATAAATTCATCAACATTCTTTATTTGTATTTTTTCCATCTTTCATCTCACCTTTTGTTTTCTTTGTTTTAAGTTTCTTACTATTCTATAATATAGATGTATATATAAATGTTTCTATTCTGGAGTATATATATCAGAAAAAAGAGCATAATATATAAATAAGCTATCCCATTGTTTATCGTATGGAAAAGACACAAAACCTGTTTCAAATCGTTGGCGATTTCATTGATTGTTGTAATGTTATCAAAGAAAAGGAGGATAAAGTTCTTATTGACATAAAATCTGCTATCTTTCTTGACGATGAGTATAAAAAGTTGTCGTATGCGTATATCCTTTCCAATACTGAAAAGAGTGGTCTGCCTAAATTTACGTATGAATTCCAGATTAAAGAGATTATTAAAGGTAAACTTGATGAGATGTTCTATTTTATTGACCTTGTTAAAAAGAAATATGCAGATAGTTTTAGCATGTTTGGGTCTGAATCGCTATCACAACTATTTGACTGAAAATGTTTATAATAAAAGATATGGTCTTGAAATGTTTACAGGTATATAATGATAAACCTGATTCGTTAGGTAGTATTCAAAAGTTTTTCAAAGCATATTCACTTGTTCTTGGTTATGAGTCTCTTATTAATAATAAACCTTATCGTGTGTCAGAAATCAGCATGATTAATAAAATATTGCAGATGTATCGTGCCACTGTTAATGATGATATGAAAATCCAGATTATGTCCATTATTAAAAAAACTGTGGATAGCAAAAATAAGGTTGTCCATACGTTCCTCGAAGATTATTCCGATGATATGTCTTTTGACGACGATATGTTTGACCTTGATATGGTTTATGTTGAAGGGTGTGTCGGTGTGGTGAAGGAATCAGTATGAACAAAATAAATAAAAATGATGAAAATATTGTGCAGTTGCCTACTGTTGTCAAACAGATGGTGCTTAATGTCCTGGCAGAATTTATGCAGAAAAATGATGCAGATGATATTGAAAGGTTGTATCGTGCATCACAAATGTTGTATGCCCATAAAGAAATTAGGGATAAAACGAATACCTATCTTGAAAAGAAAGGTCTTAATGTGGATGATTTAACTAAAAAATACTTATCTTTTAGCCCATTATACCTTAAACTTAAAAATCTTAGGCAACTTATGGCAGAAGAAAAAGATGAAAAAATTAAGTCTAGGTATAGCAATGAAATGAATAAGTATTTTATCAAGCTTAGTTCTATTGAGATGTCTATTGTTGAGTTGTTTATATCTCTTGTCTTGCATTGTGATATCCAGAACACGCCAATCAGAAGTGCTTACATTAAAGATTCAAGAGATAATAGATTCCCATTCCCTCACCAACAAAATATAGGTGGTGGTGATGAAAGTGTATTTTAGGCAGTTGTTTGATAGAAACTTGTTGTGCATATATAAAGAAGGTAAAAATGATTTTGAAAGTAAAGAGTATATCCGCAAAAAAGTTGTGGATAATCAAATCTGTATGATAGCTGGGACTTCAGGGTCAGGAAAATCTGTGTTTTCTAACACTCTTGCCAATGAAATCAGGAAGTGTGGGAATAGAACAGTGATATATGTCACCGAAAAGGAAAGTGATGAACTTGCCAATGCGTTTCATATATTCTCTCCTACTAAATCATATCACGTAACTGGATTGGAACGACAACATATTGAAACTAATACATTGCCTGTAAAAGTGTATCATCCTTTTACTTTTAACATACCATATAAACATAAGTTACCGCCTATGACCTTTTTTGGATATTCTCTTAAAGATATTAGTGAAGAAGGGTTTAGCACTATTATCCCTACTGAAAGTGGTATCTCTGTTGATATTTGCCTTGACGTGAAACGTATTATGGATAAGAAAGATAGCTTTTATGATTTTTTATGGGAATTGCACCAGAGAGTCAACTCTGAATTTAAAATTGATGAAGTGTTTAATCCAGAAAACCTGTTTGTTCCGACTGAGAGTGCGGGTGATAAAAGAACTATTAAAAGTGTGAAATCTGCGTTTATGCCATTCAGACAGGATTTTATGATATTGCCTGACGATAATCTTAATATCCTTAATTATGTTGATTTATTAAACGATAATGAACATGTCCATCATTTAACCACTAAATATATCACTAACCAGAAGGTTAAGACGTTTGCTATTGTAGAATTTCTTAAAGGGATTGACAATGCGTTAAGGACTGGTCTTGTTAAGAATCAGTTGGTTCTTGTATTTGAAGAAATGAAAATCTTAATCCCATCTGGAAACCTGCAAGGATATCAACAAGAATTGTTAAAGCTGATTAGAACTTTATTTTCAAGGTTAAGAACCAAAGCTTATGTGATTGCTACTGCTCAGAGTGTTTTTGATATAAATAGCAAGTTTAGGACATTGTTTTCTAAAACCTTTCTTGGCAAACTTAACTTTGCGGATATTGGCGTGTTGAATAAAGTGTATCAGTTCACAAAAGTTGACCAGAACAAACTTTATTCTCTGAAAGTCGGTGATTTTGTGTTATGGGAATCAGGACAGTATGAAGATGAAAGGTTATCTGATGCTATACATATTATGTTGCCACCTTTTGCTAATGCAGAAGAAGGAGAAGATTTTTTTCATAAGTATAAAGCAGAATTTAAAGAACAATGTGTTAATAATGTTGGTTTGTATAATTCTCTTAAAGAACTTAACAAAAAGTTTGAAAGTAAAAGAATTGAGAGTTTAAAACTATGGATTAAAGAATCTGACGAAAAAAAGGTTAAGAAAGAAACTAAAAAAAGTGGACAGGTTGATGATGCAAAAGATAAACTTAAAAAAGTTCAAAGTGAAAAGCAAGATATCATTATGAAACAGGTATATACCCTTAAAACTGAGAATCCTGATATGTCATGGCGTGATATTGCTAAACAAATTAATATAACTCACCCATCCGCTAAAAAATATTATAATCTATATAAGAGTATCATTGATAACCAAACTAATTTACCTAGATTGGATAAGGATAATAAAAATCCGCTATATAAGCTTGGATAAGGTCATATTATAGTGCGATTATACTCCAAAAGGGTGGAAAAAAAGTGGTAATGGCAATAAAAAAATATTATTACAATTTTTTTGGAGAGGTGGCATATAGGCGAAAGTATATTTACACTCAAACGTGGGTTGATGTAGTAATTCGTATGCGTTTCCAAACATCCCCAAAAAAAGGGAAAGGAGATATGAATAATATAAAGTTATTGACGATAAAAAGTATTAAAGCCAAGTTCTTACCTTTAATGGAAACGATAAAAGTCGTTTCCAAAAACCTCACAGATAGGGGAATCTAATATTAAAGACGATAAACAATGAAACCAATAACTGATAAACAACAACCACACTGGAAAAAAATGGTAAAGATACAAGTTCAATATCTATTACCTATAAGGAAAGAGAGTTATAGAAACATACCTAAGTATTGGCATAGGCAATGTGATAGGATTTCAAAAAAGTTTAGCCATACCATTAAAGTTGATGTTGAGGATATTTCAAATAAAGAAAGACTTGCTTATGTTTTAAGAAAGCATTTTGGTTTCTATGAAATGAATGTTTTGTTTTATAACAGGTTGTGTAAGAGTTCTAATTATAATCCTAGATTTGTTTGCCTATTGCAACGTAACAAACCATGTAAATATGAGATGGATTGTTCTGTCAAGAAAAGGCATAAAAAAGGTTGGTCGTGTAAAATGAATAGGAAAATACGACCTAACTGGTCTAAACGTGCAAGAATTAAAATATATCCTAAACATACTTTCTCTGAAATGGATTATGGTTATGTATGGGATAAAAGGTCGGACAAGATGCATTATTTTGGAAAATGGTTTTGGATGGAAACACGATGAAAAGGATAGATACTGGTGGGATAAGGGTTAGTTCAGATGAACAAAAAAAGAAAGGGCAAATGGTTAATGCTTATCTAAGTGATATTCTTAGGCAAGGCGTTGATAAAAAAAATATCATTATTGAACTTGCAAGAAGTGGTAGTATGGATGAAGATAAGGATATGGAGTATAAACTTAAAGATGGAAAACTTATCATTGAATTTGACCTTAAAAAGAAACGACCTATGTTATATGACTGGTTAATCAATAACGTGGCTAAGAATGGCGTTAAAACGCATTACATAACCAAATGGGACAGATTAGCAAGAAATATACCTTTGGGATTGGGTATTAGGCAAATATGTAAGCAGTATGGCACAGAAATCGTTGCTACCAGTGATACTAATGAAGATATTATGATATTGTTTAGCTTTGTCATGGCACAAACAGAATCTGATAGGACTAAACAAAGAGTTGATATGAGTAAGCAGTATAAGTTTGATAATGGTTTGTATCTTGGAACGCATAGGTTGTATGGATACCAAAAATCTAAAATATTAATAGATGGCAGAGAGTATCTGCATCTGATACCTAATCCTACTGAAACATATATGATACAAGATATATATTCTGATATGGATTATAAAGACGTTAAAAGAAAGTATAAAATTAACGCACAAACATATTATAATATAAAATCCAATAGTTTTTATTGTGGATATATTGAATATAATGGTGAGAAAAAATTAGGGATACATCAACCTTTAATCTCAGAAGAGTTATGGAATAAGTATAATTAGTATGGATTGTCTTTCCATGATTTTTTATTCTTTACTCTTAATCTACTATGATACATTGTCTTGCATTGCCCATCACAATATACTTTTATATTCCAGGTGAAATTAGTCTCACCAGACCTATAAAAGATTTCCTTACAATGCTTACATTGTTTCTTTTCTATCATCATCTATGTTTAACTCCTTTATCTTTTGTTTTAATGCGTGTATTTTGGCATACATCTGTTTTCTTATCTTGAATATGAAAACTGAACATTGTGAACAATACTTGTTCTTGCCTTTGTATGCCTTATATGTATCTCTTCCACAACACTGGCATATCGTCTGGGTTTTTTACACCATATCAAAGTTTGACAATACTTAAATTCCCAAAACTCAATTATTTGAAATGCGATTGGTAAATACTTTTGAGTTGTCCATAAATATAATTCACAATTATTTTCAGCTAATGATTTTATAGGCAAACTTTTAATTTCTGTTATGTTCATAGTATTATAAGGCATAGGATAAACTTTTGAATTTGGTCTGCTTTTTGGATTAGCTTTTCCCCAATTACCATATTTCCAAGGTGGGTCTGCATAGATAACTTTGTATTTTTTATTTGGTAGTTCCATTTTAGTAGGTCATCTATCTCTTTCTCTTGATAATGGTCGCTGTTCCTGTTTTTCTATTGGCAATTGCCTTCTATACCTATCCATCTCTTCGTCAACCCAGTTTTCAGCATATTGTTTGATATCTTTTGGGAATTCCATCGTGAATACCTTATGCAATATCTCTTCTCTGCTGGTAATACCATCCCATAGCATCTGTTCTGTTGTTACTCTTGCGTGTGTTTCTAAAACTATCCTTTGTAATGCGTTAAACCACACATCAGGCAATCCTAGTGGTAGTTTCTTAATATCATTAGGCAAACAAAATATCATTTCTTTGTATTCGCTTATCCCAGAAATACGCCAGACAAACCCTCTTGATACTGGGAATGTTATCTTTTGTTTCAGCTTATCAACATAATCTTTACTATATTCAGGAACATCTCTTGGATATCCTGTGATTAGATGCCTGTTTCTCGCCATCTTGTCTTTGATAGGGTCTGTGCTTACTAATACTGCATGACCATCTGTCAAATCAGTGTCAAAATTAACTATTATCTTAGATTCCTTTATATCTTCCTTATCAAATATTCCCATAGTTTATACCTCAATCTCTAACAAATCATCATTATATCCTTGCGTGTGTTTTTCGTCATCTTTGCACAAGGGAACAAAAATATAACATTTTGTATCATCATATCTAATTCCTTCCTTCCAATCATAAGGTCTTTTACATACACTACAACAAGGTATCTTAATTTTCATCATTACCATCCCACTAATTTTATTCTTAAAAACATCAAAATATTAAATAGCTTATCCGCTATCCATAACCATATTTCTGTATATATTCTCATCATTCCATATCCTAATCCAAATACTACCATCATAAATAACAATTCAGATATCATCCTTTGTTACCACCATACAATACTTTTATCACTAATCTGTCAAATAATGGTTTATTATTATCATATAAATAATCAAAAAGTTCGTTCCATTCTCTATCATTGTCTGTTAATATCAACATCTTGTTCATTGTCATGGTTTAATCTCACCTGGTATTTGTTTTGGTTTATCATCCTTGACTATCTCAATTTCGTCTTTCTTTAACTCCTGCTGATATACCATCGGACTATGCGTTCCTTGTTCTTCAAATAACACTTCGCCTGTTTCTGGGTCGTATCTTCTCTTGACATACGTTGCTTCGTCACGTCTTGGACTTGCTGTGCTGTTTAAATGTAATACTGCTGTTTCCATAAACTTTTTGTCTGACCTCGTTCCAAATATCTTACCTTCTACATTTATTTTTTTTAAATTCCTAAAATATGCTACCTTAATATTGGTATCAAGAGAATCGTAAAATATCCAGAATAAGTATGGGTCTTTTGTGCCTGAATTATCGCCTATACTTACCACGTTTGATACTTCTTCTTCTCCTACTATTATTCCATCTTCCTGTAAAAACTTTTCCCTTGCCAGTTTCATTGCATCTTCTTTGCTTATCTCAAACTCTTTCGTTTCTTTTTGTCCTTCCTTACTTGTTAGCTTGTTATATATAAAAACAATCACGCCTATAATAACACCTGTCGCTAATAAGGTTAGAATTATGGTCGGATAATTATATTCGCCAAATATCTTCATAAGAACGCCTATCAATAATACAAATATTACTAATATCGCTATCAATATGAACCTGTTAATCTTGTCTGTTCCCATCTTTATACCTTGAACTGCATACTTGGTGTGTTGTTAAACTTCCATTTCTTGTAAAATACAACCCCTACCACACATATTATTGTAAAAAATATTAAAAGTGTTGACCATAAAAATAATGTGCTGTTATTCTTACGCCTGATAACATCATTCCCAATATCGTTTATCTTTGTTGTTTGTGTGGTTGAGAATGTCTCCAGACTATTAAACATCAGTTGTAACTGTTCCCTTAAACTTGATAACTCTTGTTTCTGGCTATCTATCTGATTAGTTAATCTTATCACTCCTTCTTCTGCTTTCTTGCCTGATTGGAGACTATCAAACGCTGATGTCTCGTTTATTTCTGGATATAATACTCTTGCAACATATTCCACTTTACTAACATTCTGTAAATATCTTACACAGGTTGGATGTGTCCAGTTAATCTGTGCATCGTTACAAAACGCATACTGCTGTTCTATCGTCATCGGCAATAATACTAAATTTTGCAATGTTTCTGTTATCTCTGTTAGGTTTGCGTATTGAATAAATACACTTACTGGTATGGTTAGATTACCCCCATTGTCTGATACTACTACAATATTTCTAAGATAGGTCTGGTTTGTTTGTGCTGTCGTGGTTATCCCTGCTGGTGTTATGTTGAAAGCAATTAGTTTGTCTCCATTAAGGTTAAGATTGTTTTCCTGAAATCTAAACCATTCGCCTGATAGTTTTATGTTGAACACGCTATCATTGGTTTCTAATCTTAATATTCCCTGCTTAACTTCGCTTAGTTTCATACTATAACTATCAGGAATTGCCTGTCCTGACATATCTGCATTCTTGTATATCGCATCCACGTTAAATAGGATATTCTTATCATAATCTGCTGAATGAGTCAATAAAGTCACTTCGTTAGACAAAATTGTTAAAAATCCGCCCTTTTGTGTTGTTTCGTCAAAATAATCAAACTGTGCTGTGCTTGAAAATAATCTTGTATAATTAGTCAGGTTCTGGATTATATGTTTGTCTGTTAAATCGTTTAGATTGGTTACTGTCCTGTTCCCCTCACCATTGTTGAACCATACTACACTATCATTAATATATGCTGTTGTGTTGCTTGGATTGTATCCTGATGTATTAACCTGGATAACCTTCTGCAATGGTGTTCGTGTCCCTTGTGTCAAATAGTTGTATTGTAACTTTGCAGAATATGTCTGATGAATTGGCGTGTCTGTTTTATATGTATAGTTAATGTTTTTGCTCTCGTTTAACAATAATATAGGTATTTCTGTGAAATTAAAGCCAGATAGTCCTGTTATCGTGACGTTATAGATGGCAAAGGTGTGCGGTGTCGCATTGTCATAATACACAGGTATCTGACCTTGTAATATCTTATTTGTCTGGGTGTTTATAGATATATTATTATTAAATGTTATAGCTGTTGTCATACTGCTATGCACTAAAAATAGTGTGATTAGAATTAAAATTGTAACTATGTTTTTCATAATATATATTACTCTAATAAAGGTTATTTATATATTATGATTTTTTTATCTTCTAAACACTTATCACAATACCTATGCTTTGGTGTTATTATATAAGTATGACATTTTGGATTCTGGCACATCTTTTTTACTTTGTTTGTCAGTATCCTACTACTCGGACATATCCTCACAAATAACCTGTTGTCATCGTGCAAATTCCTGTTCTTTGTCAAGAGAAGTCACCTATCTTTAACTGTCCTGCTTTTTTTTCCATTTCTTGTTTTGTTTTTTTAATAGATTTTATACCTTCAACTATTACTTTTGTTAATATGTCTGTATTATTTCCTAACTTTTCAGCACCTTCTCCAAGTTTTATCATAGCAGGGATGTGTGCGTTAATCTGTTCAGTTAATCTTGCTAGGTTATTATTCTGCATAGAAATTATTTTCATTGATTGTTCAATGTTAAATGGCATCCTAAGATAAGCATACATGTAATCAATGTCATTAGTCTCAATGCTTGGGTCTGGGCTTGTATCTAACCATGCTTGACTTTGTTGGTTTGGGTCTTTTGGTAATATTTTTTTCCTATTTTTGTTAAATCTCTCTAAAATCTTATCACCTTTGTTTAGTTTGTCCTTTGCAACATCATCTTCTCTTGCTATTTCTGTCTTTATTACTTGCGTATTATGAAAATCTAAATTTACATCATGTTGCTTGAAATATGTTTGCAAATATACTCTTGCATTGCTTATTATGGTTTCAATATCACTAAGTCCTTTTATCTTACCACTCGCTAAAAACACGCTTAAACTCTTATTATTGTTGTTCCTTACTGTCATCTTTATTGGTTGGTATATTTCTAAATATTCTGGTATCCAGTTTCTAAAACCTTTTGTTATCTTTCCACCTTGTTTCTTTAAATCTATTTGTCCTGATAGAATTGGTATCTTTAATTGGATGTTGTGCATATCCATTCTTTTGTTATAATTTATCATGGGAAATCCCCTGAAACCCCTTTCATCATTTCTAATGAAAGAATTATTTTTACTTGTTTGATGTTTGTCGAGGACAACAAGTAAAAATTCCATTGCATTTGGCTTTTTTAGAATTTTGATAGCATTTTCTGTTACTTGCCATGTTCCATAACCTACCTTTTCTATTAACTCTTTATCTTTAAATTGTCGTGTATAATATGATATGTTTTGCTTAGAAAGAGATAACTTATTTCCTATGTCTTGCATTGATTGATTTGGGTTATCATTTAGAGAACTTAATATATAGAAGTAAAAATTATCAGTTTTTACTTGTTTTTTACTTGTTTTTTTACTTGTTCTCGTCATAAGTCCACCCAATTTTTTACTTGTTTTTTTATTTATAATCTTTTATATCCTTTACCATAATACTTTCTTTGTGCCTGGATATAATATGCTGTAACATCATATATTCAACATGGCTTTCTTTATATCCCTCAATCACTTTCTCACACATACTACATTTCTTGCTTATCATTTTCTAGTCATCAACATTTCAAGAGCATCGTCAATGTTGTCCTCGTTTAAATCAAAGTCGTCAATGTTGTCCTCGTTTAAGTGTTTAATGACTTCATTTATTGATTTTTGTTTTTGTTTCACTTTCTCACACCTCTTATATTTATATCCTACATAGTTTAGGTTTATAAGTATTTATATTTTATAATATATACTTTATAAATTAAGAATCAGTTTTGATTATCATTACAGATAATATCATAAACAACATCGGAACAATAGTATATCCTAATACATCAATCATCATATTCATTGGCTCTGCACGTTCTAACTGTTCATACCTGCACGTTCCTATTGTTTGTATATCAATATCCAACGCAAACTCTGTTGTGCAACCTACTGTCTCGAAAACGACTTTGTGTGCAATTTCGTGAAATGTTACCATTGCTAAGAATATTACTGTGATTAAGATTAGTTTTTTAATCATAATAATACCTTTGGCTCTGGGATATACTCTTTTGGCTTTCCAACATAATAATATTTCACTGCAACATTATGTTTTTTTGGATAATCCACTATCCCATTTCTATACTGGATAATCCCATATTTGACCAGTTGTATTACTTTTTTTGTAATATCAGAATTAAACTTTTTCTGGATGCTTGATAATGTGAACGCTTTATCATCGTTTTTTTGTAAAAAAGTATATATGCTATTTTGCGACATTTTTATTCACACTCATTTTTTATAAATTCTAGGATATGTTTTATTTTACTTTTTTCTTTGATATTTAAAGGTGGATATAACCATTTGATTACAGGTAAACATGTCCAATCTGGACTGATGTGTCTCTTGTATGGATTACAGGTAAACATGTCCAATCTGGACTGATGTGTCTCTTGTATGTATATCTTAAAAAATCTACATCATATAAACCTACCCTTGCAGGTAAATCATCATATTTTTTTATTCCGCAAGTAGTCATTTTGATAACCTATATTTTATTGTGGTATATACAATAAACACCATTAA
>Ga0209416_1000634_pt1 | contig 34213 bp, 57 predicted proteins | sample RifGroF1_FD_184001 | JGI IMG/M metagenome (GOLD analysis project Ga0209416, IMG submission 184001) | Groundwater microbial communities from Rifle, Colorado, USA - Groundwater F1 (SPAdes) (version 2) | ecosystem: Environmental > Aquatic > Deep subsurface > Groundwater | place: Rifle, Colorado...
TACATGGACACGAAAAAAAATTTCAATGTGGAAAATCCCAATTGACCATGCCAGCCCGCAAACCGAAGGACCTGAACAGCAGAGCAGAGACAAAAGCCGCCCACACCCGCCGCGCGGACGGGGAGAACGCTCTCACGCCTCGCAAGGCATTGACAGTCACCCCGCCCTCGCAGTTGACCGGCGACATTGCACGCCGCACGTGGGTCGAGATCGTCAGCATATACCTGATGCTCGATGCCCGCATTATCAGCCTGCTGGACATGGGTCTGCTCCTGGATTTTTGCGAAGCCAGCCAACAGCTTGCCGAGATGGACGCCATGCGTACCGATGCCATTACCAACTACCACAACGCCCAGGCAGCACGGGACAAAGCTAACGATGCGACGGACATAAAAATATTTGCCATGCTGACCAACGCCGTCAATTGGGCGTTTGATAATTCGGTAAAACTCGACGCCCGCGTAGATCAAAAACGCAAGATGCTGCATACCATGCGCCAATCGTTATATCTCACCCCTCGCTCGCGCGCCGGCTTTATCCCTGAAGAGAAACCGCCCAAAAAACAGCAGAGTCCTATGGCCCGCATCATTGATGGTGAAGAAGTGTAAAAGAAAAAAAGGTAAAAGATAGCCCATGTTCTCATCCCCGCTTGCTGACCATGCAACAGACTTTATCAGTCACCTGAAATTGACAGGTGACTTTCACGGCCAGCCCTTCGCCGTCATGCCCTGGCAGACGAAGATCGTCCGGGATGTATACGGCACCCTGGACGAAACCGGTCGTCGTCAGTACCGCTATGTGTACATCGAGACTGCCAAAAAAAACGCCAAGAGCCAGTTCATCGCCGGCATTGGCAACCTGCACCTGTTCGACAAATCCGAGCCGCGCGGACAGATTATCCTATGCGCCGGCAGCCACGAACAGGCCCGCATGGACATCTACGAGCCGCTCGTCGAAATGATCGAGCAGGAGCCGGACCTTATCCGCCGGGTCAAGCTGCGCGACAGTCAGCGCGAGATCGAGAACAAAGAGACCGGCACCCTCCTGAAAGTCATTTCCAGCGAGAGCTACACCCGGCATGGCTGGAACATCTCCGTCTGTTTGTTCGACGAACTTCACGTACAGCCAAACCGGGATTTATACGATGTCATGCTTCACGGTGCCGGCCTCGCCCGCTATCAGCCCATTTGGTGGTTCGTCACCACCAGCGGCGACGACCCCGACCGCAAATCCATTGCGTGGGAAGTCCACGAAAAAGCCATCAGCATCCTCAATGCTCGCCGCCGCAAGGGCGACAAAACCCGCGACATCCCCACCTGGTATCCGGTCATCCACGCCTACACCGGCGAAGACATCTGGAACGAAAGAAATTGGAAAAAGGCCAACCCATCCCTGGGCGTCACGCTTCGCATCGAAGACCTTCGCACCATCGCCCAGGAAGCCCAACTCCACCCGGCGAACGAAAGGCTCTTCCGCTGGCTCAACCTGTGCCAATGGCCCACTACCAAACTATCATCATGGTTGCCCTTTGACCTGTGGGACGCAGCCCGCGGGAACTGGAAACTCTCCGACATGGACGGCGAAGACTGCTACCTCGGCGGCGACTTCTCTACCACCCTCGACCTGTCATCTGTCCCCCTGATCTTCCCGCCCCAAGCCGACCACACCGACTGGCGCTGGAAATGGTACAACTTCATGCCCTCGGAGACCATGGCTGAACGCATCCGCACCGACAAAGTTCCTTACGACATCTGGGCAGCGGGCGGGTGGGTCATCCCCACCCCCGGCTCGACCATAGACTACGCCACCATCGAAGCGAAGATACTGGAGATCAAGGCCCGTTTCAACGTTATCGAAATGGGTGCCGACCCATCCTTCGCCCTCTATCTGCTCCAGCGCATCGAGCAGATGGGCGTCGTCTATGCCGCCATCGGTCAGAGTCCAAAGGATATGTCAGATCCGATCAGTTACACCGAAATTCTGCTCAGGGAAGGGAAAGCCACCCACGACGGCGACCCGCTCGTGCGCTGGGCTTTCGGCAACGCCAGCATCTGGAAGAACGGCTCCGGCCAGGTCAAATTCGTCAAAGAGACCCGCGGTCATAATCTTGACCACACCAAGCGCATTGACCCCATCGTCGCCCTGGTCTGCGGAATGTCCCGCGCCAAACTCTACAACACCGAGCGATCAGTGTATGAAACACGAGGAATAATAACCGTATGAGCAGCCCATTTCTCGACAGCGTACGCGCAAAAATCCGCATGATGCATTATTCTCGGAAGACCGAAGATGCTTACTTGAACTGGATCACCCGCTTCATCTTGTTCAACGATAAAAAGCATCCCAAAGACATGGGCAAACCGGAGATCGAGAAATATCTCACTTGGCTAGCTGCGGTCAAACATGTCAGCGCCTCGACCCAAAATCAATGCCTTTATGCGTTACTGTTCATGTACCGAAATGTACTCAACATCGAGATCGCGGGAGTGCAGGTTTTGAGCGCCAAGGAGAGTAAGAGATTGCCCACGGTTCTCAGCCGGGAAGACACCTTCCGGGTGCTGGATCAGGTGGACGGAGAACCGTTCAACCTGATGTCCCGCCTGCTCTACGGCGCCGGGTTGCGCCTGAACGAGTGCCAGCAGTTGCGGGTCAAAGATATTGACTTCGGCAGCTGCATCATCACCGTCCGCGGCGGCAAAGGCGACAAAGATCGTACTGTCCCGCTGCCCCGCACCCTGATCAAACCGCTCATGGATCAACTCGGCGTTGCCCGCAACTACTGGAACATTGACCGCCAGCGGGGGATGCCAGGCGTGCAAGTGCCCGGCGCTCTGGACGTGAAATACCCGAACATCGGCACTGAATATGGCTGGTTTTGGGTTTTCCCCGCCAAAGATTATTCCACAGATCCGATCAGCAAAATTCGACGCCGTCACCATCAGCACGAAAGCGAATTACAACGGGCAATCCATGCGGCCTCGAAAAAAGCCGGGATGCTCGTCCATGTTTCGCCGCATACCTTCCGGCATTGTTTTGCGACCCACCTACTCTGGGCCGGCTACGACATCCGCACCGTCCAGGAACTGATGGGACACAAAAGCATCAAAACCACGATGGTTTATTTGCACTTGCTCTACCCCGGAAGCTGGAAAGGGGTGGAAAGTCCGCTGGATAACATGCCGGTGGAGAACCTTATCAGGCCGTAGATTGATAAGGATAGTTCGAGAGCGTTCGGCGACCCAAAGAACAAGTACGGGCCTCCTCACTTGCTCTCGAACGGGGCGCGGCGTCGGACACCGTTGTTCTTGTCCGCTGAAAGGTCAAGGTAAAAGAGTGTCACACTCTCCAAGAAATTGCACGCCCTCCGAACGCTCCCGAACAACGGCGTCCAGGCGACTGCGGACGGGGCAATCACCGTTACCCGGAATTTGTGCTGACGAAAAGCCGGTCGCCGATAAAGAAGAGCGGCGGACAACTCGCTTGGGGCATTGTCCTGTATGCGGCGTAAGTCGAGAGTTTGAAGTTTGGCAAGCAGATGACAATTACGAAGAAATGGTGTGTTGTTTGACGTGTGGTGTCGTTTTGTTCACGTATGAATTATCCGCCGCTTCCCCCCCCCCCCCGAGAAGGAAATCAAAATGGATAAGTCTCAGCAAATTTTGAAAATTGCCCGTGATCGTCTTGGCAATCAGCCAACCTATAACCCTGTTGAGTTTCTTGAAATGTGTGCGGTTGTGCGTGATGAGTTAGAAGCCGCCGAACAAAGTATGGAGCGGACTGTTTCCAAATCCATGTGTTCCTGCTTTGGTTGGGACACTGACCCATTTTGTCCTGAGCATGGCGAATAGCCGCTCATACAAACCGTTATGCCCCTCCCTTTCCCTCTTGACGGTGTTATATAACGGTAGTATAATACAATAAGGAGAGCAAACATGAAAATTCTAAAAAAGTGGAGAAATGGAGCCAAAGAATTAGCAGCGGAGGGCGAACCGTTGGATTGGTTTGAAACCACCGAACAGGAATGTGTAGAACATACCGAAGGAAGCGGTTTTTGGAAAAAAGGCAGCGTCCTTCCCATGCTGGCCGAAGGTGAACAAGTGTTTACGCCCTACGCATATTTCAAGGCAAATTTATGATTGATAAAACCCAACGCACCCGCCAGCAGAAGCGCCGCCAATTTCTCAATCAGGCGGCGCAGGCGGTTGGCTTTGCTTCTTGGTCGGCGCTCGAAACGGCTGTTATCAATGGCTTATTCAGCCTACCATTACGGGGCATAACACCCGCTCCAAGCGACCTGGGCGCGCAGTCCAAAAAATCCCAGGCCAATTCTAAAAACGAGCGCCCAGGCGCTTGATCTTATCCGTTCGGCGGCACATCGAGAAAGGTTTATTCATGGCAGATTACAGTTCATTTCCCTGGAATTTGTGGACGAAAGAAGAAATTGCTAGAATGATGATTGATTCAAAAAATGTTGGTGATGGCGATTTCGTTAGGGCGTGTCTCGGAGAATTGGCGCGCCGCCGAACACCGGCTCCAGCGGACGGGGCTTGCCCCGAATGTAACTCACCGGAATTTGATACAGTGGTTTGTGAACATTGTGGGTTTCCGCATCAATAGCCCCGCCGCTGAGCCGAACCGTTAGGTGCTACATGAATATTGAGAATTACGAAACTAAAGAAGTCGAGTGCTTGAAATGTGGTTGGATCGGTAAAGTTGCCAAGCATATCCCGCTGCGCTTTGCGTGGTGTGGTGGTTGTAGATCATCTCGCCTCCGTCTCTACCACGCACCTAACAAAGGTTCGCACACGGACGGCGCTAATGCGCCCCGACCTGGGTATCTTGGCAATATCAATCCGGTTGGTACCGATCCAGATGTTTCCTAGCGCCGCCGGTAAAACCAACCGTTCGGCGTCGCTCGCCACCCCACAGAACGGGGTGGGCTCGTTGGCCGCCGCCGAACACAACGTCCAGCCGTCCGAAGCGGGCGGGGAATCTAGTCTTGCTAAATGCACTACTGAGAAACTTTGTCCCGTTCATAACCGTTGGCATCCCCCGGCCTCCCGCCCCGCCGCTGAGCCGAACCGTTCGGCGGACTCCCCATGATCCCCATCGCATCCTTACAGAACATCCACGCTGGCCGCCCCGCCGCCGTCCTGGGCGGCGGACCCAGCCTGCCAGCGGACCTGCCCCGGGTCCCGCCCGGCGCGGTGCTGATCAGCGTCAACCACCACGCCCTGCGCTATATCCATGCCGACTACACCGTTTTTCTGGATGACCTGGCCCGGATGCCCATGCCCGGAGACGAGATCCGCAGCAAAGGCGGACTGTTCGTCACCCGCCAGCCCGAAATGGATATAGATTTGGGCGGCTCGACCTGGTGGCAGGGGCGTTTCTCCAGTCACCTCGCCTGCTGGTTTGCTTGCTGGCTGGGCTGCAGCCCGGTGCTGCTTTGTGGCATGGACCTGTACCGCAACCCCATCCCGCCCGGCGACGACCCCCGCAACCAGGCCTACCAGACCCCGCTCGCAGAGCACCTGGCCGGCTGGCGGGAAGCCTTCCAGCGATGCCCGCACCCCGAGCGCATTCGAGCGATGAGTGGCCCGCTGGTTGCAATATTTGGAAAATGGCAGGCCTCCCCACTCTTGCAATCTTAGAAAGTTTGTGCTAATATGTTTTCGAATGACCGCCAGAGATGGCGAAAATTGAGTTCTAGCCGCCACAGGTAGGCTCATCCATAGGGAACGACCGACTTTACCACCGGCCATATTGCGAACCGCAAGGTTTGCACATGTGGCCGGTTTTGCATTTAAGCCGCGGAGCGCACATGCCAGAACAGGCACCCAAACCAAAATCCAAGCTGGAAGCCCCTGACATTATTTTGCTTTTTGGTCTGATCTTTATTTTTATTGGATCAGGACTGGCTATTTCGTGGCCGTGGGCGCTGGTGATCACCGGCACTCTTCTGATCGGCTTGGCGATATGGCTGGTCAACCCTGCCAAACCCCGCAAGGACAAAGCCTAAATGCTGCGCCAGATCATCCATCAGCGCGACGTATCTATTACATCCCCTCCCCAGTGGCTGCTTGAAAGCCTGGGCATCGGCGAATCGGCCTCGGGGATCAATGTCAGCGTGGAAGGCTCGCTCAAGGTCACAGCGGTGCTGGCTGGCTTCACCATTCTCACCGAAGACACCTCCAGCCTGCCCATGATCCTGTATCGTCGCCTGGAGCGCGGCAAAGAGCGCGCCACCGATCATCCCTGCTACACCCTGATGCACAACGCTCCCAACCCTGAAATGACCAGCATGGTCTACCGTGAACTTCAGGTGGGGCACATGCTCGGCTGGGGCAACTTCTTCGCCCAGATGCTGTGGGACGAGCGCGGCGTGGTCACCGAACTCTGGCCGCTCAATCCCTCCCGCATGGAAATCTTCCGGGCCGACGGCGAACGCCGCTACCTGTATCAGAATGACGCCGGGAAGCGCATCGCCTTCCGCCAGCAAGACCTCCTGCACATCCCCGCTTTCGGCTTCGACGGTATCCGCGGCTACTCCCGTATCTCCCTGGCGAAGAACGCCGTCGGGCTGGCCATTGCCGCCGAAAAGTATGGCTCGCGCTTCTTCGCCAATGATGCCCGCCCCACTGTGGTACTTACCTCCCCAAAACCAATGAAACCCGAAGCGCGAAAGAACTTGCGCGAGAGTTGGAACGACACCTATCGCGGCGCGGAGAACACGGGCAAAGTGGCCGTGCTGGAAGAAGGCCTCGACATCAAAACCATCGGCATCGAACCCGATGCAGCCCAATTTCTCGAAACCCGCCAATTTCAAGTTTCCGAGATCGCCCGCATGTTCCGCATCCCGCCCCACATGCTTGGCGACGTGACCAACTCCACCTCCTGGGGCACCGGCATCGAGCAGCAGGAACTCGGCTACCTGGCGCATACCCTGCGCCCTTGGCTGGTGCGCATTGAGCAGCAGCTCAACAAAGACCTGCTCCTGCCCGCTGAACGCTTGAAATATTACTTCGAACACCTGGTGGATGCGCTCCTGCGCACCGACATCCAGTCCCGTATGACCGCCTATGCCACTGCCATCGGCAACGGCATTCTCTCCCCCAACGAAGCCCGCGAAGCCGAAAACCGCAATCCGTACAAAGGAGGCGACACCTACCGCTTCCCGCTCAACATGGGCGAAGCCGGGCAGGGCCAGCCTGGGAAGGTTCAGCCCCGCTCTGCCACGCCCATCCTGCTCGACATTGCTGAACGGGTTGCCCGCTACGAGACCAACGAACAGCGTGACGCCATTGCCCGCTGGCAGGAAAAAGGCAAGGCCGATAAATTCACCGCCTGGGAAGAAGAGTTTTACACCGCCGAACTGCCATCCTTCATCCGCCGCTCATTCCGCCCCTGCGTCGAAGCCGGGATGCTCGACCTGGACATTCTGACAACGGTCGCTGCCCGCACCGCCGCCGACCGCCGCGCCAACCGGACCGTGATCCCGGCACTCGACCCCGAAGCCTTTATCTGCCGCCTTCTCGCACCGCCCGCCGAATAACCGTAGGGGCGGGGTCATCCCGCCCGGTTCGAAAACAAAGGATAACCGACATGACCGATATGACCGCACCCACCACCCCCCAGACCGACACCATCGAGCGCCGCTACTTGGAGATCGAAGTCCGCGCCGCTGCCCAGGGCGAGCCCCCCACTATCTCCGGCATGGCTGCTGTCTACAACCGGGAAGCCGTCATCGGCGATTTCTTCCGTGAAGTCATCCGCCCTGGAGCATTCAAACGCGTGCTGAGCGAGAACCCCGACGTGATCGGTGCCCCCAACCACAATTGGGACACCGTCCTCGGCCGCACCATCGCAGGAACCCTGAAACTGGAAGACCGGGAAAATGAAGGTCTGCACTACGCCATCAACGTCAATCCCGAGGATCAGGAAGCGATGAACTTCTATTCCCGCGTCCAGCGCGGCGACATTCGCCATTCATCCTTCGCCTTCACCGTCCGCAAGGAACTCTGGACCAACCCAGAGAACCCCCAGGATTTGCCCCTGCGGGCAGTTCTTGAAGTGGACAAACTCTACGACGTATCGCCGGTCACTTTCCCGGCATACCCCACCACCACCGCAAGTGTGCGGTCGCAGGTCGAAGCCTTGAAACAGGAACAGGCGCGTCAGGCTGCGTCAGGTGGCGCAGAAGACGAACCTGCCAAAACGGAAGCCCGCCGCAAGGTCCGCACCCGCACCCTGCAATTGCTCGACCGATCATCCGGTGGTTGAGTAGCCGATGCTTTATCGGCGTATCGAAACCACCCATCAACTAACCAACAAGGAGAAACACCATGAAAACCGAACGTGAACTACTGGCTGAACGTGACGCCCTGATGACCCAGGCGCGTGACCTGAACGCACTGGCCGAAACCGAAACCCGCGACCTGTCCGTCGAAGAGCAGGCCGCCTGGGACAAACTCCAGGCCGACATCCAGACGCTCGATAGCCGCATTGCCCGCGCCCGCTTCGTTGAAGCCGTCCCCCCCCAGCGCCCCGGCGTGGCCCCCGTCGTCCTGCGCAATCCCCGCGGCGACACCTTCGCAAGCAGCCTGAAATCCTACCTGCGCATGGGAATCGTTCCCGAAGGGTTGCGCGACCTCGCCAGCGACGAAGGCATCTCAATCCGCGCCAGCAACAACACCGACATGAACGTCGGCACCGCCGCCGACGGCGGCTACGTGGACCCCACCGGCATGTACAACGGCGTCATTGCCAAGCGCACCGAGAGCGATCTCGCCACCAAGTTAGGCGTGCGCAACATCCCCGGCAAGGGCACCACGGTCAATGTCCCGTATGACAACGAGACGGACGGCGAGTTCATTGTCACCAGCGAAGCCGGTAGTTTCGATCAGGATGCCCCGGCCATCGGCCAGGCGGCCATGACCTTGCTGCTCTATAGCAAGTACATCACCTTGAGCCACCAGTTGCTCGAAGACGAGGACGCCCGTCTGATGGACTTCCTGACCGACTGGATCGCCCGCGGTATGGCCAAGACCCGCAACGCCCTGCTTCTGACCGAGGTGGCTGCCAGCGGCACCAGTCTGAAGACCACTGCCACAGCCACCGCCATCGCCGCCGGGGAACCGGAAGCCGTCGTCCTGAACGACACCGTCGGTGATTACCTGGATGACACCAAGTCCGTGGCCTGGGTGATGAAGCCCTCCACTTTCGGCGCCATTGCCGTCATCACCGGCAACCCGCGCCTGTACGCCGAGAACCCCGGCGGGTCCCTTGGCCGCGAAATTCTCGGCTATCCGGTCCACTTCTCTACCAAAGCCGGGGCCATGACCGCCGGCCTGAAGAGCGCCTATTTCGGCAACTGGAACTTCGTCGGGATGCGCGAAGGCGCTGGCTTCACCCTGCTGCGGGATCCCTACTCCGCCGCCACCACCGGACAGGTCAAGCTGTGGATGTACTTCCGCTGCGTTTTCAAGGTCTTGCAGCCGTCCGCAATCGGCTACCTGATCCAGCACACCTAATCCAACGATTTTGCAGGGGCGGACCTGTATGTCCGCCCCTCAAGGAGAAATCCTATGAGATACCGTGTTGTTACCCCCCTTGCCCGTATACACCCCAAAGAAGGGCTGCAATCCTTCACTCACGGCGACGAGATCGAGGTCGCCGACAAAGGCGAAGCTGCCCGCATGATCGCCGCCGGGATCGTCGAACCGCTGAAAGGCGGCCGGGAAGTGATCGAAACAGCCGACCTGAAACCGATCGGACTGGAAAAAGCCGTCAAGACTGGCCCCAGGAAAGGATAGCCGCCATGCCTCCCATCACATTGAATGATTTTCTCGAAGACGCCCAGCCGAACCTGGAACTAATCAAGATCGATGCCGACAACAATACTTACTACTGGCGAACTGCATGTCACGCCCGCCGAAGGCACGGAATAACGAAAGAGAAGGGCTACTATGGCCGATAAACTTGTAATAATGTATGACCAGGAAAATCATCCCGTACCGATGCGAGCCGTGGATAACGGAGATGGTAGTTACGCCTTGAAGACCGACGTAGCCCTTACCGTTGCCGACAAAGTAACCATTGACACCGGTGACGCCATCACTGACGAAAACCTGGAGGCAGGCGGAAGCGGTCTGCTGGGTTGGTTATCGAGCGTGCGGAAGAAAATCGCCGACCGATTGCCCGCCGCCCTGGGTGCTGGCGGAGGGTTGAAAACGGAGGGCGTGCCAATCGTCTGCGCCTCCGCCGATGTCCACGCCCCTGCAGCCAATGCCGCTGCAATTGTGACTTATGCCGCTGAAGCCGCGCTCAAACATTGCATCACTGGCATTGCTTGGTCATATATCGGTGGCATCCCCATTGGCGGCAATCTCAAAGTTGAGGACGTGAGCGGCACGACTGTGTTCACAATGGACATTGACGAGGGCGGCCCTGGGGTCATCATTTTCCCACAGCCAAAGAAAAGCGCAGCCGTAAACACAGCGATGATTGTTACCTTGGCCGCTGGCGGCGCGGGCATCACAGGCAAAGTTTCAGTGCTAAACCACTGGACGGAGGCCTAGAATGAGTGGAGTGCAAGCAGGAGTTTTTTCACGGCGCCGTGGCCGACTACTCAAAACCGGACAAACTACGCAATACTCCGGCAAACTGGACGATGGCTATTACAAGAAAGGCCTCGCCAAAGCCTATACCGTCCTGAGCGCCGGACAATACTCAGGCACGGTCAATATTGATTTAGTTCACCTGACAGCCACCGATATCGCTTTCGATGCCGCAACAAAGAAGATTACTTCAGCCGCGGGTGCGTTGGCAATTTTCAAAACCAATGACATCATCGTGATCACCGGAAGCGCCAGCAACAATGGTGTTTATACCGTCGCTATCGGCAACGTCGCGGCAGAGATTGTCACTCTCGAAGCGTTGGTAAACGAGGACGCGGGCGCAAGCGTTTCCATCGCCAAGCGCGAAGCACATTCCAACAACTGCGTCCTTGACCAGAACACCGGCCTTATGTATTCGCGTTACGTTGCGAACAAGATGGGTGCGGCGTCCGATGGCAAACTACCCTGGTACGATGCGACGAAGCTATATGACATCTTCGCCTACTGCGCAGCGGCAAACGCGGCATCACTCGGAGGCTACACGGACTGGCGAATCCCCAATGACCTTGAACTCAAATGTCTGTGCGATATGGAAGCTCCAAACGCCCTGCCTGATGCCGCAGCATTTCCTTCCTGGCCTACAAGTGACTATATTTGGTCGGCCACTACGATTCCTATCAATGTGAGCTACGGCATGATCGTGCATTTCAACAATGGCAACGTGTACTACACTTCCAAGACTACTGCTTATTTTACCGCCCTGCTCAGAGGGTCTTAGCTATGAAAACGCAAACCACTTTAGACATTCTCCGCACCAAATCGCTGGCGCAACTCAAGGCAGACTATGTCCGTGATATGACCAAACGCGATCTGCTTGTGCTTGCCAACAACGGGAGCGAGCAAATCTACGATATTCCGGTTTGCACCTATCGCCGGGATGGTCAAATTGCGTCACAGTCGGAAACTGTCCGTGATGTGGAAACTGGCGTAATCATTGCAACCAAAACGATTGCATGGACGTACTACAAGACCGGCGAAGTGGACACCATCACCATTGCAGAAACGAACGCAGATGGCAAGGAAACTGGCAGGAAAGCAATTAAGCATTACACGGATGGTAGGCAGCCGGAGATGAAGAATGCCTGATCCGGCTCCCGGCGTAAAATCGTACGGTACTGCGGTTACTCATGCCTGTGCCAAGTACCTCTCAATTTACGGAGAATGATAAAGTGACCACTTTCGCTCAACTCTTCTGCACGGTAAACGACCTGCTCAACGATCCTCAGCCGCCCGCCGGGGATGTTGCCATTCTCTACAAAGAGATCCAGGCCGCCAGCCAGACCATCCTGCAGGAGATCGGCGAGTTCATCCCGGTCAACGAGACCCGCAATCTCCAGGGCCGCGGTAGTCGGCGGCTCTTTATCCCGCCCTTGCTGGGGCTGACCGGCTCCGTTGTCAATGATGGCACCGCCCTGGTCGAAACTGACTTCATCCTGCAACCAGGCGAACGTCACTGGCGCAACGGTCCTTACTCCATGCTCGAAGTGGACCCGGATGCCGCCAACCTGAGCGAATGGTCACAGGAAGCCGACAGCATTGTTATCCCCGCCCGCTGGGGGCTGTACGAAGAGACCGAAGTGACCGGAGCGACCCTGGGCGCAGCGCAATCGAACAGTGAAACCACGTTGCAGATCAGCGACGGGTCAAAACTCTCCCCCGGAGCGGTGGCGCTGGTCGGCACCGAGCAGGAACTCATCACCGGCTACAGCACCCCGGTCACCGCCGTCACCACCCTCAACGGGACGATTGATGATACGCAAGAGACCATCGTCCTGACCAACGGCGCCCTGGTCAACATCGGCGAGATCATCCGTTGTGGCGTCGAGCAGAAGCGCATACTCGACATCGCCACCCATACCCTCTACGTCCAGCGCCACTGGAACAAGACGCTCGGCGCGTCCCATTCCACCGGCGCCAGTGTGGACGTGTACCGTAAGTTCACAGTGGAGCGCGGCGTCAATGGCACCACCGCCGCCGCGCATGATAACGCCACGGCTGTCAGCCGCTACCTGGTCCCGGCGGACGTGCTCTTCCTATGCAAAGAGATCGCCACCCTGATGGTCAACAAGGCCGCCAGCGGTTATGCCGGGCGCACCGGTAACCAGGAACTCGGCACGGTCTACTACAACGATGCCTTCCCGCGCTTCGATCTGGAGCGCATCCGCGACCACTACTCGATCAAGACGGTGCAGTGAATCATGGCAATCAAATACGAATTCATCGGTACCGAAGCCCTGCAGCGCGAGATCGAACTCCTGAAGCACTACCCGGAGATTTTCGACAAATATTTCTATCCCGCTTTGGAGAACGCCGCCGAACTGGTCAAGGCCGGCATCCGTCCGCATATCGGCAGCCGCCGCGTGCAGGCTGCGCTTGGTTCGAAGGTAATCCACAGCGGCACATCTGCCCTCGGCACCCACGCCGACATCGGCTTCGGCAAACGCTACGGGATGCCATCCGCCCGCTTCGCCGCCGCCCTAAACGAAGGTGCAGTAGCACACGAAGTGACCGCCCGCCGCATAGAAGACGGCCTCCTGCATTTCTCATCCGGCGGCGGGACTCGCTTCACCGCCATCGGCTCCATCCAGAACCCCGGTTTTTCCGGTAGACACTTCATGGAAGCCGGGCTGGAAGAAGCCAGACCCGGCGTTGACGCCCTGATCGAGCAGGCCGCCGGGCAGGTGGTTCAGGAGTTGGCGCAGCCATGATGACCAACCCTGCTCTCTATTCTCTTTTCTCTGCTCTCTGGAGCCGTTCATGACCGACACCCGCACCGTCGAAAAATGGATCGACACGCTCAACGCCGTCTGGGCCTTCGAGTATGGCCGCGGGCAGGTCGTGCGCACGCCGAAGTGTTCCACGAAGAATGAATTTCCCGAAGCGCTCCCCGACCTGACCAAGGGTCCCATCGCCCTGTCCTGGCCGATTGCGGTCAAAGCCACCTATGGCGCGGCCAGTTCGTCCATCCCCACCATCCTCATCTGGCGCGGCGAGACCGAACTGCATCTCACCCCGGATGTCAAAAAGACCAACATGGCGTTTTGCCTGCCTTTTTTTGGGCGCATCCTCTACGCCGCCAAGACCAACATCACCCTGGGAGGACTAGTGGAACATTTCGTACTCAAAGACGCCGAAAACATGCAATTATCCGTCCTGCAATACGGCAGCGAAGCGCCCCATCACGGCATCATCATCCGCTGGAGCGTCAAGCAGAACCTGTCCGGTCAAATCTAAAACCATTCCCGTAGGGGCGCAATATCTTGCGCCCCTACCCGCCTGAAACCGAAGGAGAAAAACATGTCGAAGAAACAATTCCCGTCTGACGTAACCAGCCTCTACTGCTTCTGCGGGGAAGGAACCGGCATCCCCGGCCTGCCGCACGAAGTGACCGCCGCCGAAGCCGAAGAACTCGGCCTGCTCGACGTGCTGCAGGCCGCCATCCAGAACGGCAATTACAAACCCGTCCAACAACCCGTAGGGGCGCAATACATTGCGCCCGATACCCGAAAGGAGTAAATCATGGGCGAACGTGCTTTCTTCAAAGTCCAATACGGCAAAGAACTCAAGACCGCCAAAGGCACCGAGGTGGACGCCGCCAAGATATTCTTGGGCCAGGCCAACATCCCCACCGACCGGGCGCTTGTGTTCCCCAATTACAACCTGGCCGTGCGCGCCCGCGCCAGTGACACCCACCTGTACCAGCAATTGGTGGATGGCTTCACTCTCAACATTGACAATGGCTACTTCCAGGCGCTGCCCATGCTGATGAGTATGCTGCTCAAAGGCGACATCACCGCCAGCCTAGTCACCACTGGCCAATCCGATTACCTGTGGACCTTCTCGCCGTCCTGGACCGCCACCAACAGCCAGGACTCGTTCACCTTCGAAGTGGGCGACGACGTGCAGGCCTACCTGCTCAAATATGTCATGGCGAAGCGCATCACCATTGCCGGCGGCATGGGGCAGAACCAGGCTGTCAAACTCTCAGCGGAGTGCTTCGCCGACTCCATCGCTCCCACCACTTTCACCGGCGCGCTCACCCTGCCGGCCGTGGAACCGATGGTGGCCAACCAGGCGAAGCTCTACATTGACACCACCTGGGCGGGCAAGGGCAGCACCCAGAAGACCGGCCTGCTGCGTGACTTCTCACTGGAGATCATCTCCGGCCTGCATCCCAAGTTCCACGGTAACGGTCTCACTTTCGACGCCCACGGCGAAACCTACATCGACGCCATGCTGCGCCTCACGCTCGAAGGCAACTCGGTTGCGGACGGATACTACGACGGCTTCCAGGCGCGCACCCCCTACGCCATCCGCCTGAAGATCCCCGGCTCGCAGATCGGCTCTGGCACCACCTACAGCCTGATCGTGGACCTGTGGGGCCGCTTCGAAGAGATGGCCCCGCTGGGTTCCGAAGCCGACGGCGACAACCTGCACACCGCCCTGTTCCACGGGCTGTACGACACCACCGGCGCGGCCATGCTGGCCTGCACCGTCACCACCAACTCCAACGCCGTGTAATGTGGTAGGGGCGCAATACTTGTCCTGAGCGAAGTCGAAGGATATTGCGCCCCTACGGGAAAAGGCAACCATGAAATTCGACATCCCGAAAACTATCCGCTTCCTGCCCTTGCAGGATTACGATCCCGAGAACGCAGACCTGGCCGGGGTGGGCCTCCACGTATGGGTGGACCCGCCCCGCTCGGCGCTGCTGGAATTCGACGGGATCAACCGGGAGTACAGTCAATTGCTGGCGAAACTGGCGAAGAAGATGGGCGCCGGCCCGGATAAAACGGCCAGCCCGCCCGAACGCCTGTTGAACTTCGTGCAAGCCCGGGTGAAATTTGCCGCCGACAGCCGCTTCCAGAGCGAGACCGAAACCTACCGCCGGGCGCTGTATGCCTGGTACGCCCGCCTGTGGTCGCAGTCGCCGGATGCCGCATCTCACTGGACCGTGGACGAACTCGAAAAGATCAACGAAGACAATCCCCGCCTGTACGAATGGCTGTGCGCCAGTTCGTGGGTGCTGGTCGAGCGCCACCGGGAAGATGTAAAAAAAGGATTTCGGGGTCCGTCGGTGAGATCGCCCGCACCGGCCGCACCGGCGACCCCGTCCTCTCTGCCTACTTCCTCGCCCAGCACGTTAACATCGCCGCCGGCGGAGTCGTGATCGCCCCCTGGGACGTGCAGGGATTGCCCCTCGAATGGCTGGATGGGGCGCAGGCCATCACCACCCGCCTGCCCGAAGCCTGCAAAGCGAATACGCTCATCGAGCAAAAACTGGCTTCCTGGCGGGCCAACCATCCCGCCCTTCGTAAGCAATAAAGTAAGCAATAAAGTAGGGGCGCAATACATTGCGCCCGAGGCGAACAATGGCCAATAAAGTTTTCAACATCATCATCAAACTTTCCAAGCAGGGCGGTGCCGACAAAGACACCGTCCGTGCTCTGACGGATATTAAAACCGCCATGACCCAGGGTGCGGCGGTTGCCGGGCTATTCGTGGGGGCTTATTATGCCATTGACAAAGCACTGGATGCCACCGTGGGGAAATTGATGTCGTCTGCCAGCGGAGTGAAATCGTTTTCAGACGCGTTGAGCCTATCATATACCCAGGGCAGCCGTATGATCCAGGTGCTGGATGATTATGCCATCAGCGCCAAAGATGTCGAAACGGCCTTGTTTCAGGCTCGCAAGAATGGAATAGATGTCACTGTTGAAGGGTTGGCCCAGATGGCAGATCAATACAATGCCCTGGCCGACCCGCAGGAAAAAGCCAATTTCCTGCAAGAGAATTTTGGAAAGAGCGGCAAAGCACTGGCTTCTGTATTGGCTTCCGGGTCAGCTGAGATTTTACGCCGTAATGCGGGGGTGAACGAATTGCTAATCCTGGATGCCCAAGTAATTCGACAAACGGAAGAGTATCGCCTGGCGCTCGACTCGGTCAGCGATTCAGCCGCCGGTTTTCAACTTGCTTCCGGGCAGTTCATCTTGCCGACATTGCAATTGATTGTCAAGTGGGTGAATAACGCTCTCGGTGGCTGGACGGAATTTATCAAATATTTCCTTTTGAGTGATCCGTCCAGAAATCTAGTAACGATGACGGAGCGCGTTGGATTGTTGGAAGCCGAGATTGCACGGCTGGAAACTGCGCCTGGCGACAATGGTCGCCGGATTGCCAATCTCAACGAGCAACTGGTGGCCACCCACGCTCAGATTACATTGATTGAAAGTGGCGATCTTCCAGGAATATTCGGAGAGGCATCTAATGCTGCGGAAGAACTCGCTGCCCAGACCGAACGCAACGTCGAGATAGGCAAAGAATATGAGAGGCTTATAAGCGGTACTGTTCCGTCCATCGAGGAGATGATCGTCGCTGCGTACCAATGGCAATTAGCGCAGGATGGTATGTTCTCGGCAGACGATGCGCAGGAGATTGCGGCATACAAACATGAAATCGGTTTATTGACCGATGCAGAATATGCTGCCACTTTGCGCGCTATTGGGTTGAAAACTGCCATTGACTTGCTAAAAGACAAACATATAACCATCACGGTAGATTTTCTAAGCGGAATTCAGCCAGGTGGCGAGGGGTGGGCCAACGTTACAGATATTACAGGTTCTACTGCGCCTGCTGTTGGTTCTGGACAATGGGTTCTAGCCGGCACGGTAAGTGGGCCGGGTTCTCCGCCGGTTTGGGAGAACATCACAACAGGAGAGATGACGACAACCGATATGACCGGCCATGCCCTCGGCGGCGTCTTTGTCTCTGATCTTGCCCGCGTGGGCGAGCGCGGCGAGGAATGGCTGGTGCGCAATCAGCAGGGCGACGTGGTGGTATTGCCCAACGATATGATCCGCCGCCTACAGCAGTGGGGCATCACCCCCGACATGGGCTTTGTGTCCGGCGGGATACTCTTCGATGCAGGCGGCGGGTCAGCGACAGGAACGCAACATACACCATCTAGTCCATACGCATATCATGGGCCACTCTTGCCCAACAACACCCCCAGTATCCCCGATTATGGTGGTCCCGCAGGCAATCAATACTTAGAGGCTTATTATAAAGCCAACGATATGTGGACAGGCGGCGGTTCCGGCGCCGTCATCCAGCAGTCAGTAGAAGCCGCCACTCAATCCGCCGTGGAAGCGGTTGCGCCCGTGGTCACACAGGCCGTGCAAACCTTCCAGGCCTCCAACCAGCAAAACGCCCAGCAGGTGTCCCGCCAGACCCTGGAAGCGGCGCGCTCCAACGCTGCCCAGTTGGCCGAACTGAAACATATCGCCAACCTGCTCGAAGACCAGGCCTCGCAACTGGCCGCCGAGATCCAGAAGCGGAGACAATGATGGCCGCCGAAACCTTCACCTGGAAACTCGAACTGGAACTGAGCGGCGTGGATGCCGGCTGGACCGATTGCACCCTCGATGTGAGCCTGATGGACGGCAACATCGAAGTCACCGATGGGATGCAGTCCGCCTCGCTGATTGACCTGCTGGCCAATCCAGGCTCGCTCGCCTGGGTCTTCGACAACTCCCCCGCCAACTCGGCCAAACTCGCCGGATATTACAGCCCTGGTCACGCCAACTGCCGGGCGGGATTTGCCAAGAACATCCGCTGCCGCTACTCGGAATACTACAACTCCACCCGCTATTACATGGGGGTGTACTGGCTCAAGAAACCCATCCCCAGCGCCGGGCTGTTCGGCGAAGCCGTCACCCGCTGCAAAGCCACCGACTGGCTGGAACTGATGATGAACGTGCCGCTGCCGGCCGTGGGCGTGCAGACGGATAAAACCGGCGATCAACTGTTGACCACCCTGCTGGCGCTGGTCTCCACACAACCGGCATCCACCGATTTCGACACCGGCGACAGCACCTTCGCCACCGCCTTCGACACCGACGATGTGGACAAAGACTCGGTCTACTCCATCTTGGGCAAGCTCGCCCGCTCGGAATACGGCCGTATTTATCTGCAGCCCAGCACCGGCGGGGGGGGCGTGCTCAAATTCGAGCACCGCAACGCCCGCCTGGGCAACGTCACCAGCCTGGGCACCATCAGCAATGTGATGGACGACGCTGTGGTGATAGATGATGCCGGGCAGGTATTCGACCGGTTCCAGGTGCGGATCACGCCCCGCCGGGTGGATACCTCCCTGGTCACAGTGGCTGTGCTCAACTACCACATATATCTCAACCCAGGCGAGGAGAAATCGTTCACGCTCAACTACGTGGAGCAGGTCAGCGGCTCACGCATCTCCGCCCAGGGCGTTGTCACACCGATGGTGGCGGGAACTGATTACAAATTTGGCACAGTGGATGACGGAACCACCCAAGATCTGAATGCCAATCTGGGAATTACCTATACGCGCATTGGGTCCAACTCCAGCGACTTGAAGGCCAAGAACAACGGCGCGGGGGGCGGCTATCTGAACCTGTTCCAGTTACGCGCATACGGCATCTATCCCTTCAACCCCTACACCGTGGAAGTAGGCACCGGCGGCCTGCGTGTGCAAACGCTCGACATGCCCTACCAGAATAACCCGCTCACCGCCGACGCCGTGGCGAACTACCTGCAAAGCATTGCCAGCAACAACGCCCTACGCAGCTGCCAGGTGAACTTCCATGCCAATAAATCGGCGGCCCTGATGCTGGCTGCGATGACCGGCAACATCTCCACCCGCTGGACGATTGCCGAAACACAAACCGGCCTGAGCGGCGATTATTTCATCAACGGGCGCAAACGGACCGTGAGCCTGGGTAACCGCCTCGACGTGGAGTGGCTGATGACCCCCGCCGGCAACGCCGGGGCCTGGGTGCTGGATACTTCGGCGCTGGACTCTGCGACGGTACTGACGATATAGGAGAACCATGTCCATTGCCACCCAAACAGCAGATTGGAAATTCTTTCGCACCGCCCCGGATGTTCCGATGGAGGTCTATATCTTCGTTCATACTTCCAGCGGCCAGCGCATTGCCACCGCTCGGGATACCATCCCCGCCCTGCGCTCGAACCACGGTCTCACCCTGACAGACTGGTACCGGCTGGAAGCGTTCAAAACTGGCATGACTATCGAGTCGGGCGGCTGGCATGATAAACCAGTCAAAGCCCGCATCCTGTACGGACGCTGGCTGGTGGATTGCCCGGTCTGCCGCGGGGCGAATGATGTGATCCCCGAAGAGCCGGTCTACCTGTGTTCGTGCTGCTACTGGCCCGGCGTGTTCCGGGCAGATCAGGTTGTCCCGGCGCATTTCGCTCCGGTGGAATTTCCGCATGAGCGAGCCGAGATCGAGCGCCTGCTGCTGAAGCGGCCGTATATCCGCAATCGCAACTGGAGCCCCGGCGAAACTGTCGCCGACTTGGTACGCCAAAACATAGAGAACAGGTGCGAGGTGTGATATGGCATTTGTAGCAATGACAACCCGCTCTGCCGGTTACGTGGTTCCCGCCAGCGAATGGAACCAACTGATCGCCAACGACAACTACTTGAAGACCCAATCCGACACCGCCCAGTTGTTAGTGAAGGTAATCGGAGATGCCCAAGCCCTGACCGTGGGCGATGACCAAATTCACATCACCATTCCAGCCTGGGTCACCGGCTGGAACCTGGTAGCCATAGCCGCCTGCGTTTATACCGTTTCTTCCAGCGGACTGCCCACCATCCAACTACGCAACGTCACTGACAGCGTGGATATGCTCAGTACCAGTTGCTCTATTGACGCCAGCGAATTCAGCAGTTACTCCGCCGCCACCCCGGCGGTGATCGATACCAGCAAAGACGATGTAGCCACCGGTGACCGGCTTTCTGTTGACTGTGACATTGCCGGGACCGGAACGTTGGGTCTGGAAACGCATCTCAAATTCCAGCCTGCATAAGACGAATTCTGTTCCTTATCAGGTGAGACGATGACAACTTGGACATGGCAGCCAGATGACACAGACGGAGTTGACGCCAGTCTCCACGAAGCTCAGCCGGACACCAATTACACGTTGGGGTCAAATTTCCTTCTTTGCGGTACAGGTTTCGGTTACGGCTCTGGTTTTTCTCAGGGATTAATTAAGCCCAATTTTACCCTCGGCACGAACCCACCCATCGCCGGGGCAGTATTCTTGTCCTTCTCTCTGCAATTGACGATGTACGACGAAAGTTCTGCTAATGCCAGAACCCTGTCTGTTTATCGCCTCAAGATGGCCTGGGTAGAAACCCAGGTAACACACAACGACTATTCAACCGGCAATAACTGGCAGACTGCCGGGGCTTTGGGGGCGAATGACCGCGAGGCTGCCGCAATGGGTACGCTGGCATTGTCGGCCACAGAGGCGTTGGGGGATAAAACAATTACGCTTGACCCGGCCTTAGCTACCGCGATGTTCAATGGTTCGTTTGCCAACAATGGATTGCTATTTAATATTGGCAACGTGTCGGATGGATATGCTTTCCGTATGTGCGACTACGCGACTGCGGCGCAACGCCCGAAATTTACGGGTGAGTGGGGGTTTCCTTCCAATCAAATCATCATGTTTTAGGAAATGTGAAAATGCCCAATAACCCTTTGATGATGGATGTTTCGCTGTACGATGCCCGCCGATATGTGGCCGGGAAATGGATCTACGACCAACCGACCGACTGGGAGAAAGCCAAAAACATTGGCATCCAAGTGGCGGCAGTCAAAATATCCGAAGGCGGGCTGGTTTACCGCAATGGCCGCTGGGTGGATGGCGTTTTCGAAGATCCCGCCTTTCGCGTCCAGTGGCAGGCGGCTGCCGGCCGGCCGCGCCTGGCCTATCATTTCTTCCGTTCGAACCGCAATGCCATCGCCCAGGCGCAGGATGTGCTGGAAATCTGGAATGCGGTGGAGCGCACCCCGGACGACCGCCTAATCCTGGACTTCGAAACCTGGGATGGCATGAGCGGACAGTCCTGTTTGCAGGCCATGGGATCGTGGATGTACGAGATCCAAAAAGCCACCGGGCAGGTCCCATTCCTGTATACCTATCCATCCTTCTGGCTGGAGATCGGCGGGGCAGCCGCAATCTGGGCGAAGAAATATCCGCTGTGCCTGGCGCAGTGGCCGCTGGATAATTGGATTGCCAATACCCGTATCCAATTGCCGCCCTATTTATTCACCGGCGAGAAACTGACTGAAATACTCGCAAAAATCCAGGATGGTCGTCTGGTCCCGATGGACGGCAAACCTTACAACCGGATGCTCTCCCCCTGGGGCAGCGACATTGCCATCTGGCAGTTTACTTCCCGCGTCTGCGCCAAAGACATTCCCGGCCATCCGGCCATCAAAAAGGTCGTTGACCTGAACGTCATCTATAAACCTTGGTGGACTGATGCAGGTACAACGCCGCCGCCGGACCTCGAGCCGCGCCGCTGTCCCGCCTGTGGGCAGATCTGGCCGTAGAAAGGAAATAGTATGGCCGCAAAAAGACCCCTCAAAGAAGCTGCATATCAGGGGGAGGAGAGCCACAAATACATGGACGATTTCAACGCGAAACTCGATCAATTGCTGGAAGGGCAAGCCAAAATCGAAAATAGATTGACGGCCTACGAAGCCGAGCAGCGCTCCCTGAGAGTGCAAGGCGACAAGCACGAAAAAGCCCTTTATCCAAATGGAAGTCCCGGCGCGCTTCAGGATATTGCCTCTTTGAAAAGCAGGGTAATGCTCATCTTCGCAATCGGGGGCGGAGCCTGGGGTCTCTTCACCATCATTTTTGGGATCGCGATGGACAAAGTATTTTCCACTCTCTCTGAACTCGCAAAAATTGCGCTGACCAGGTGAGTGTTCAACCGGGGAAACCTCCCGGATTTTAGACAAGGAGAAAAGAAAAAATGAACGTCAATTTTACCCCCGAGATAATCGCCGGGATCGTTGGCATCCTGCTAACGCTGGTCTTTGCCTACTTCCCGAAGCTGCGGGTGCTGTATGGCGGCCTGCAGAGTGAAACCAAGAGTTTGATCATGCTGGGGCTACTTATGATCACGGCGCTGGTTATCACCATGCTGGCGCAGTATGGTGTTCTCACTACTAGCGAACCCATCACCTGGCTGCTCTTCGTCAAAGTGCTCTTCGCCGCATTGCTCGCCAATCAGCCGGCCTATACCCTGTTGCCGCAGGCAGCCGATGTGAAGGAAGCCAAACTCAACCGGTGATCAGAATAAGCACAAAAAAGAGCATCCTTTCTTTGGAGGCTCTTTTCGTCAGTGTCATATAGACGCGCGTCTATATTCAGAGTATAATAACCCCCGTCAGGCCACCTGCGCCGACGAGATTGCCCATAGGCGTGGGAATCATACCTGACCGAAGGGCAAAGGCGATGAAAACGCCAAAGTAGAGAAACCGTCAAGGATGGCGGTTTCTCGGCATTTAAGCGCATGGTCACTATGATACTCTTGCGATGACATGAACATGATTACGCAAGAAACTACAGCCACCGAAACTCGATCTCTCCCTCTGGCGTGACAATGATCTTCTCCAGCACGTGGTGCAGGCTGGCGTTGACGGTTTGCGGGTCAGCATGGGCGATGAATTCAGGGATGGCGTCGAGCTGACCAGCCAGGGCGCGCAGTTGGCCGGTGCGTTCGGATTGGCGCGCGGCGGTATCCTCGGCGCGGCGGAGGGATTCGGCGGCGCTGGTCTGCTGGCTGGCGATGTCTGATTTCAATTTGCTATATTCGGCCAGGTCTATGGCTCCGCCGAGGTAGGCCTCCGTGAGCCGGGTGCGGCGTGTCTCCAGTTCGGCGATCTGTTTGCGCAGCAGGGGCAGCGGATCGGGAGCGGCGGACGGGATGGGGATGCTTTCCATGTGGCGCAGGGCTGCTTGCAGGCGGGATGCGATCTCCGGTAGCAGGTCCGACTCTTTCAGGCGGGTGTGGCTGAGATCGTGGCCGGAGCACAGGTAGACGCGGGTGGCGTCGGAGGCGGGATGGTTTTTCCAGGTGCGGTATCCCACCCACAGCATCCGTTTGCAAACGGAGCAGAACAGCAGGCACGAGAAGCGCGAGAGGCGCTGGCCGGGGTAGGCTTTGCCGCGCCGGGCGAGTTCGTCGAGAATGGTGCGGTGGGTGAGATCATCCCAGAGCGGGGCATGTTTTCCGGCGGCGGTGTGGACCGGCGCGGAGGAGCGCACCACGCGCGTCTGGCGGCCCTGGCGGGCATCCCGCTGGCGGCGCAGCACGCCAAAGGTGACAATGCCAGAGTAGTAGGGATTGCGCAGGATGCGCCGGACGCTATCAGGGTGCCAGGGATGGCCGGAGCGGGTGGAATACCCGGCGGCGTCGAGGGCCTTGGCGATCTGGGGCAGGGAGCGCCCGGTAAACAGCAGGTCGCGCATGGTCAACACGGCGGGAGCAGTGACCGGGTCCGGTTCGGGGACGGCCTGGCGGTCGTGTTCCTGGCCGGGCGGTTTGCGGTAGCCATAAGGCAGTCGCCCGAGCGGATGGAGTCCCTTATTGGTCACACGCCCCGGCATCCCGATCTTGAAGCGCCGGCGCAGGGCGTTGATCTCGGCGCGGCTGGTCATGCCGGCGGCGGTCTGGTTGAACCAGGCGGCGTCGGCCAGGGCGGGGTCGAACTCGCTGGGCGGGACGGGTTCGACGGCCTGGGACAGGGAGTATATCTGGACGTTGTAATCGGCCAGGGAGGTGGCCACCAGGGCGATCAGGTCGCGCAGGCGGGAGTAGTCGTAGATGACGAGCACGTCGAAGCCCCCGGCGCTGGCGGCTTCGAGCATGGCGTGCAGGGGCGGGATCTCGCGCTCGGCGTCCGAAAGGTTGACGTAGCCGGTGCGCGGCTGGCCGGGGATGACGAACGGCCCGGCGCTCTCGACCCAGCCCTTGCCGAGCGCCGCCCGGCGGCAGTTTTCTTCCTGGACCGGCAGGCTGTCTTTGCCTTCGGCGGCCTGGGATTTGGAGGAGACGGCGGTGAGGATGGCGTAGCGCATTAGAAAGTTTGTGCTAAAATAAAAGTAGCCGCTTTATTCTTGAATGACATGGAGTTCAACAATATGGATACAAACATCATCAATCACTATCTCAACCGTATATTCCCCCGCCTGTTCAAAGACAACATTCTTCAACGGAATGGCAAGGGCGATTTTGGCAGGCTCACCGCGGGGAAGAGCCTTCAGGTCAAAACTCCCATCTTCGGATTTTATGCACCTGATGTCCATAACATCAGGGCCGGGTTTGGTAACAATCCTGATTTGCGATTTATAAAAACGCCCGCCTCCCAGTAAGAGTACGCCCGCGAGATAGAACGCGGTTGTCTCTGGGAATGTTTTGATTGCAAAGAAATCGATCATTGTAAGAGCCGACAATTGATTGTTGGGAGCAAGCGCATATTCGCATAAAAACGCAAACTCTATCTTCGGTTGCATAATTATCCTTTCACCCGCCCCGCGGTGACCTGTTACCGGAGGCGGATTTTGTTTATGGCAGCAGCGAAGAAAAGCTGCCCAGGATAATAAAATACGACCAGATCGCCCCGATGAGGATCCCGGCGCCGATCCCGGCCGTGAACAGGAAGAAGTTATTTTTCTTGGTCAAATAATAAAGAGCAAAACTACCCAGGAAAATAACAATGCCCCAACCGTCCATGTTTCACCTTCCTTTCAGATAGAAAATTTGTGCTAAAATACGGACATGAAAAAGAAAACCTACAAACTCAAGTTACTCGAACGACACTTGAAACTGAAGTTCTTTCATCTCGTTATGAAAGCAACCCTCCCCTTTCTTTCCATGCATACAAGTGCGCAAATCGGAGCGCTCAAAGTTATGTTTTCCCGGCGTCAAGCCCGGAGATAAAAGCCTCCATTGCGTCTATAAATTCCGTCACGTCTGCATACGCTTTTTTCAAAGTCTCGATGTAAACCCGAAGTTTTTCATTTGCGAAATCGGGCAAGGGGGTATTTTCCAGGTACATTTCCCAGTTGCCAATTTGTTTGTGATACGCTTCGTCTGTAGCCAAGCGCGTTTCCGCCAACCCGCTCAAGGTTGAAATTTGGTCATTCATCTTCTCGAAATCGAAATGCTCTTCGCTCATATTTCCCTTTCGCCCGCGCCGGGCGGTTTTTTGTTTACGGCGCGCAGGCGGCGATCAGACCAGCGGTGAGTAGTTGCGCTTGGATTTGGTATTCAGCTGCGATGAAGGTTTGCTGGTTGATGTTGGTCACCTTAGGATTGTCATAGACTGCGCTTTGATATTCGGTGAAAAAACCCTCGAAAAGGGTGGCCGCCGCTGCACAGCGCGCCGCCCCGGTAAAGTTGGAATAAACGTTGATGCCCAGACCCAGGACGAGCACCAGGAGCAGAACCAGAACAAGATTGCGGTAGATTTTCTCGGACATATTTTCTCCTTCGGTTCATCTAATTTTCCAAGCGATATAACCTTTCTTTCCATTGATTTAACGAGACCTGTGCAGACGCTAAATAGCCTTCAGTTCTTTGTTTTTCAATAAGGCTCATGATCAAAAGGATGATCCCGGCCAGGCCAAAAATCAAGCCCGCGAAGCAAAGGGGGAAAAACCACCCCAAAATGAAAGAGAGTACCCCGAGCAAAATCCCGATAGAGCCTTGGGTGATGTTCCTATTGGTTTTCTCCAGTTCTTTTTCGGCCTGGCTTATATATTGATTTAACAGATCAATTTGCTTCAGGCAATTGACCTTTTCTTCGCTGACCATAATTTCCTCCTTGGATAAGCAAAGCGAACGCCACCCCCGCCCCGATCACCGTGGGGATGGATAACGGATGATGGGGCATGGCTGGCAGCAGGGCAAACATGCACAAGCTGGCTACTAGGCCAAAATGCACCGGGCGTGGAAGAGCCGGTTTGCGGGTGTGTAGCCAAAGCAGATATAGAATCACCCGCACCCGGTCAACCTGGTTTAGTTCTTGAATCTCTCTTTTTGTCAGTGGTTCCATACTTTCCCCGTTCTTCAGCGATGCGCAGGCGCAGGCGAATATATTCAGCGGCGTCTTCTTTGTCTTCGGTGGTTGGGAGTTGTTCGGCGAGATAAGTGATGAGTTCGACATTGGGGTCTTTAGCCTGCTGGCGATAGCCAGCCAAAGATAAAACAAAGTCTGTAGGGTAATCAAATGCGATTGCTATTTTTACGCAGGTGCCTTCTGTTGGTTTTGCTGCATTCTGTAGATCAGAAACCATAGGGTGGGATATTTTTATCTTCCGGGCGGCTTCTCGAACGCCCAGATTATAGTCTTTCAAAAGTTTGTTGAACCATTCGGTAAATTTGAGCGGGGCTAATTGCATATAAATAGTTTACCTTTTCTGGAAATTTAGTTGCTACCAATTTGGAAAAATGCTTGACATAATACAAAGATAGTTGTATTATGTGATGGAAACTTACTTACCAAATTGGAAACAACGCGCGAGGATGACTGTGGACCAAGAGACCAAAGACAAAATCAAATTTTGCATAGAGTACTACGAAGAGCATGGCCTAGATTGGGGTAGTCCTGTTGAACACCTGGTCTTGAAAGGCCAAGGACATCTCGAGGCTTTGAAATTCGGGTTGGAACACCTACCTGAATTTCAAGAGCGGCAAGCCCGGCTCTCGGCCAAGTGCAAAGCCAGCCGGGAAGCCAAAAGGATACAAAATGTCGGATAAAACCATTCTCCGCAATATCAACCTACGACCCGAAGTCTACGACCTGATCCAGGGTGAGAGCGCCCTGCGCCGCAACGGCGGCAAAGGGTTCAGTCTCACCCTCAACCAGATCGTGCTCGAATACTTTGCCATGCGCACGCCCAAGGGCGTTGCGATATCCGCCGAAACCATGACCGACGGCGGGGCGATCAAACCGGTCCTAACCATCGAGGAGCCGGCATGAAAGAAATCATCGCATTATCGGCGGGTCTCATGCTCCTCGCACTCATTGCGGTGATGGCTGTCTGGATTCTGAAAGGGAACAAGGAATGACCATCTCGGCTCGAATTATTCCGGCCCACCGGCGCGTCTACGAGTTCATCGTGGCCTACAAGCGCCAGCATGATGGCAATGCTCCCACCATGCAGGAGATCGGGGATGCCTGTTTCCTGGGCAAGACCACGGTCTTTTTCCATCTGCAACAACTGGAAAAGCACGGGCTGATCCGCCGGCCTGAGCCAAAACTCGGCAATCGTTATTGCCAAAAGATCGAGATCGTCGGCGGACATTGGAACTTGAAGGAGTCGCAATGACATGGCAAACCGGACTGATACTTTTCTTGATCTACCTGGTATTGCAGTACCTGGACTGGCGGTGGAACCTTCGGCCAGAGAGCGGAGAACAGAGAACAGAAAACAGCCGAAAGGTCCCGACCCGCAGCGGACGGCGAACTTCCTGGAAGTCATCCGTCTTTGGGAAGAAAATCTTATAGCACTACCCGGAGGAGAAAATGAAAGCCAGAAATGAAAGCCAAGACCTTTTCGAGAAACATGCCGACCGCCTGATCAGCGCGGCCTATGCGAGCCTGTTGTTCCTGCTCGTGATCGCCACGGCCATCAGCCTGGTGACGAATACCCTGCGAGCGGCCCCCATGCCGCTCCAGCTTGAGCAGGTGGTCATCCTGTGCGCCGAACCGCTTTTGGGCGCTATCCACCCCTGTTCCACGGCTCTGCTGGGTGCGGCCATCCATCAAACCAATTGCCCCAAATCGCTGTTGGGCGCTATCCGTCCATGCCTGGTTCCGTAGGAGCAATGGGATGGACCTGACCCAGGCCAGAAACATCGCCGAACACATCCTTACCCTGCTGAGCCCATTTTGCCAGCGGTCGGAGATCGCCGGGAGCGTGCGCCGCAGCAAACCCGCAGTGGGCGACATCGAGATCGTCGTCATGCCGAAGGACGACCTGTTCGAGTTCAGTATGCCCATCCTTTTCGACGGCTGCAAGTTCATCAAGAACGGCCCGCGCTACAAGCAGATTACGCTGCCGGGCGGCATCAACCTGGACCTGTTCATTGTGCTGCCCCCGGCGCAGTGGGGCGTGATCTTTACCTTGCGCAGCGGCCCGGAAAGTTTCTCCCGCAAATGTGTGACCAAACGCTCCGGGGGCGGGTTGCTCCCCTCAAACTGCATGGTGCGGGATGGGCAAGTCTGGCAGAACGGTGAACCCTTATCCATGCCGCAGGAAGAAGATTTCTTGAGTTTCATCGGAGTGGCGGATCTCGCGCCGATGGATCGGGAATAGGAGATTGGGATGACATTACCGCTTAAATACAAACTTTTGCATGGCAATATTCCTGAAGAACTCAGCGCCGAAGTAACGGCGCACCTGGAAGATGGATGGGAATTGTGCGGCAATCCATTTGCATCCAGCATGAAAGGTAGTTATGGGATTGTACCGGAAACCGTTTTCTGCCAGGCGGTATGGCGCTATGGGCAATCGGTACCCCCCATCCGCGAAGAAAAGGACGAACTGGCGGAACCGTCTCAGTCCAGGAGAATGGCAGCGGCCTTGGAAATGGTTGGAGCACAAGCATACGCACTGAGCGCCGACCATATCGTCGAGAGCGCCAAGCTCTTATTCGCCGGCATCCTATGCTCCTGCTTCGAGCGCCCCGGCGACAACCCGGACTGCCCGGTGCATAAAACAGGAGTTGTGAGCCATGCCCGACCATCCTGACCTGACCATCAAAGACGTATCCCATCCTGCGATCTTCGACCCCGAGCGCGTGGACCGCATCATCGTGAACGCCGGCAAGGTCTACCCGTGGCAGATGAACCGCAAGGTCTGCCTGTGCCAGGTCTGCCGGGAGAACCAGGCGGCCGGGCGGGCCATGCGCTTCCTGCGCGGCTACGGTCAGGCCGGCGGCAACGGCTACTACTGCGTCTCCTGCCTGGCGAAGATACTGCGTCTCTGTGACTGGCACTGGAACCCCATCGAAGAGGAACTCTTCCCGAAACGCCACTTCACCCAGCGCCCGGTCTCCGGCAAAGCCCTGGCCGATGCCCTGCTGCTCGAAGGCGAGCGCGGCCTGTTCACGGTGATATTAGGTTTGCATAAGCCGGGCAAGTTTTCTTGATCTCATGGTTTCAGCATAGCACATAGGAGAACGAAAAGATGCTCCAGCAGCAATTTAGCCCTTATTTAGCCCTGCTCTACCTGGCCTTGTTCGGCTTGGGAATTGGTTACAACGTACTGGTGGCCGGTTGGGAACGCAAGCACTATCTCGAAGGCTACACCGCCCTGGCGGTGGCCCTGGGCGTGGGCTTCACGCTCGCTCCGTTCTGGTTCTTCCCGGCCGTCCCGGTCTGGCAGGTCTACCTGGCTTTCTTCTGCACCGGCACGCCGATGATCGTCGGCTCGATCCTGCGCCACGTACACGCCCGCTCGAACGAGCAGAAGGATTTGCGCAATGACTGACGCTCCCCGCCCCTGGCCGAACGTGGCCAAGGAAGCGCGTGACCGGTCGGCGGAGGAAGCCCAGCGCATTGTGCATCAACTACAACCGCTGGTGGATGACGAACGCCCCTTCACCGAGACCGAGCGCCTGCGCCGCGTTTCATCGGCCTTGAACGCCGCCGAGATCATCCTGCGGCTGTTGGAGGGGCAGGGTGCGCAGACCCGGCCGGAATAATAAAAAAAGTGTCTCGTCACGTGTCTGGTACTGCCAAGGCACATATATGACAAAAGGCTGCCTACGCCCTCCGGGATAGGCCATCGGCTCGGCTCAAAGCGAGCAGCAAATCACCGGTAAAAATCCGGTCGGGACAAAAGTTCAGAAAAGGAGATAACAGTATGAACGCAATAGCCAACCCCAAAACCAGTCCAGCGCCCATTTTGTTGTTATTCCTGGCCATCGGCGCATTGCTCTTCATGTTCTTGTCAACCGTGACGACATTCCCGCCCGTAACCGTGCCTGCCAATGACGCCCATGAAGTAGACCGCCATGCTGATGTTATCTCCGCCGCGGTAACCTGTTTCAGCGGTTATGGCACCATCAGTCCCAAGATGATGTACAACCCCGATACCCAACGCTCGGCCTGGATGTGCCAACTCGACCAGGGGATGTTTATCTGGATCCTGGACGAAACCGGCAACACGGTGACGATGTTCAAAAACAAAGCCAAAACCTTCGAAGACGCCATTCGGTATCTAACCAACCGAGGCTATCTTCCATAAAGAAACGAGGGCTGGCCCTTCCTGGAGGTAAACCAGGCGGGGCAACTGGCGGCGGGTACTTGTCCTGAGCTTGTCGAAGGGCCGGGCCTGCCCCGGGTTCAAATCCCGGCAGCCCTGATCGGGCGGGAGCAGGAGATAGACACGCACCTGTCACACCGCTCCCGCCCAGATTGTCTCTCTCTCCCCAAAGGTTGCGCCGGGTAAGCGCCGGCGCAACCTGGGAGAAGCCCGCAGGGGCGCTGGTGGTCGAGTAGCTGCGAAGCAGCGTATCGAGACCCGCCCAAAGGAGAACCATGAAACTATCCGTTCCCGAAGGACTTGAAAAGACAGTCATCCTGGCGCTGCGAGATGTCAAGGGCCGGGAATTATCCCTGGGCCGCCAACGGCTGGTAAGCCGGGTGCGGGGCGCTTTCCCCGGCGTCCACGAGCGCATCGTCCGGCAGGCTGTTCACAACCTGCGGCAAAAAGGCTGGCTCATCTGCTCCGCCCCCGGAAGGCAGGGCGGCTACTTCATGGCCGGCACGAAAGACGAGTTCGACGAGTTCATCCAGCGGGAACTGCACCCCAAGGCGATGGATCTGCTGAAAACCGAAAAGGCCATGCGCAACGCCGCCCGGTCGCAGTTCGGCGAAGCCGCCCAGCCTGGAATACTGTAGGGACTAAAAACATGGGAATAGAAGAAGCCTGGAAAATGGTTGTGGAAGAAATAATCGTATGCGCCAGGTATGTTCCGAGCAATCCACATGCCCAGCGGTTGAGCGAGAGTGCAATCAAAAACTGGCATTCAGATACAGCTACGCTAACTGTCAAGATAGACGATCCAGAATGGTTCAATCAAAGAGTTTCCCGCCTTGCTGCTCGTTACTTGGGGGGTGCGCTCGATCTATCAAGTCCTCACGTAGTTTTTGTAAATTGACGATTGTCCCGAAAGAGAAAACAGGAGAGACGAATGGAATTCCCACAATGCAAAGTGAAATCAGTCAAGGCGGATATTGCCGCCGGTGAGTTGAAGATTGCTTTCAGTCTGGCGATCAACGATGAAAACATGGAAGCCGCCGAAGCCCTGGCGCTGTATGTGGATAAAGACGACGGCAAAGTGGAACTGCGCATCATTCCGCAGCAGCCTCCGCTCAAAGGGCTGATACCCACATCGGCAGGATTGGATGCCGAAGAAAAAGACGATGAATAATTTACTCCCCATCAAAGCCGTGCCCATCCCCTCCACCCTGAAAGACTTTGATCCATTGGTTGGGCCGCTGCACATGACCGAGAGCCGCATCCTGCCCAATGGATTGCACCGGCTGAAATTCACCCAATTCGGGCGCATCCCCGATCTGGAAGCCATCAAAGAGAAACATTTCCTAACCAATCTGCCCGACCTGATCTCCTACGCCTGGATGGATGAATACGGTAGCGGTCACGCTCAACTGGTCTGGAAAGAAAATCTGCCGCTAAAAAGGGAAACCGAATGACACCCGCCTCCTGCACTATGTGTATCTTCTACTCTCCCAACTTGAAAAGCCCAGACGGGCAGGGAGTCTGCCGCCGCCATCCGCCGGCAGCCTACCTGATCCAGCAAGGCACCGTCTCAGTCTGGCCCACGGTGCGCCCCTCCGATTGGTGCGCCGACGGGGAACAGGGCGTCTCGCATGATAGTATAGCCGCCGGGAAAGAACTGCTCAAAGGCGATAAAGGCAATGGACACCGTCACTAAGCCGAAACAGTGCATTGGACACTGGCTCAAAGCATCCCCGCTTGCCGACGTGACCCATTGCATCCTGCGTTACGATGGCCTGATCCTGGTCGCGTATTGCGGGTGCAACTTCCCGGTGCAGGCAGCCATCAAGCCGGTCATGGGTGCCCGTCACTGCGTGGCATGTGAGTCCCTGCATCGGCAGCACGAACAGAAGCGGAAAGCCGCCAGAACCCGCCTAAAACAGGGTTGACAACCATGTCTACGATACCCCTCAACCGCAATAAAAGGGCTGTACAAAAGGCGTACACCGAGCAGGATGTATCTTTTCACATCCGGGCACAAAAAGACGCTGGGAAGTCACTCCGCCAAATCGCAGCAGAGTACGGGAAACCGATCCTGCACTCCGACATCAAACGTATTCTCGACGGCGTTTTCCCGGTTGGCGTTGCCAAACGCGAAGCGCTCCACATCCCGCCCGTCTGCGTTACCTGTGGTCAATGGGTCAAATACGTGCGCCACATCCCCGCCTGGCTGAAAGAAGCAGCCGCCAACCTGGCCACGCTGGAAGCCAAAGCCAGCCCGCATCCCGATCTGGTCCGCGTCTATGCCCGCGGCGGCAAGCGCGTAAGAGTAAATAAATTATCCCTCAATTAAGAGTATGAGTGTGTGTGAGAGTCAAGGCATCCAAACATGGAGACGGCAATATGACAAGGCCAAATTATGAATTACTGCGAGAATGTGAACGCGTAAACAAACTCCTAAAAAAAGAAGCCGAGCGGCAAGGGCTTGGAACCAGGAAGAGCCTGGCACGCATGGAAGAAGCTAGGCAAAACGACAAAGTTGCATTCAGCTATTGGGCGCAGCTTGAATTCCAGGAATACATCCGGCGTGAACTGGAGAGCCATCCCACCATCAGCGCATCCTTGCTGATCAACAAAGGTGCCCGTCTCTTGAAACTCTCACCAGTCACCACCAAGCGCTACCTGGCCGTGCTCCGCTCCGACGATGGCCCGTTCAGCAGCTTCGGTGATGCCGTCATGATCAACCAGAACTACACCGAGATAGAAGACTACTGGCAGGATTCCTCCACTGAACCAGCCGAGAGTGAAACAGTATGACTGCACCCATTACCGCACCCGAACCTGTCACCTGTCCCGCCTGCGGGAACGTCCTTGGCGAACTGGTGACAATCAAAGGAATGCCACTATTCCATGCCAGTGGAGGTATCTGGCGCTTATTGCGCGGCTGCTGCGCACAATGCGGCAAACCGTTTTATTGGGAAACCAGCGATAACCAATTGAGAGATGTCATTCAATTCTCGAAGGATGATCATGGCTAACAAGATTGCCCGCGTCTGCTGGGTCCCGCTGTGTGGCCGCATCAACTGCACCATTCACGGCCCGCGCCCTGTCTCTGTACGCCCGCGGGATACCCGTCCCACCGCGGCCAGCCGCGGCTACGGGGCGCGCTGGCAGCGCATCCGTGCAGCGTTCCTGGCCGCCCACCCCTACTGCGAGGATTGCGGTGCCCCCGCCACCGACGTGGACCACGTCCCATCCCGCCGTATCCTGGTCGCTCGTGGCGTCCCCGATCCCGACGCAGACGAATACCTTCACTCTCGCTGCCATGCCCACCACTCGAAAAAAACAGCAACCGATGATGGTGGATGGGGTAGGGGGGTGGAAAAGTCTACACCTTTTTCATACTAGAC
>Ga0209416_1000636_pt1 | contig 34129 bp, 33 predicted proteins | sample RifGroF1_FD_184001 | JGI IMG/M metagenome (GOLD analysis project Ga0209416, IMG submission 184001) | Groundwater microbial communities from Rifle, Colorado, USA - Groundwater F1 (SPAdes) (version 2) | ecosystem: Environmental > Aquatic > Deep subsurface > Groundwater | place: Rifle, Colorado...
CATTTAATACGCTTTTTTTCATTTTTCAATATCTGTACATGAAGCCAAAGATAACCACCGAGGACGTTGCTCTTGATTCCGCCTACTTTCATACCCAAAACTTCGATAAGAAAATAAAAAAACACTTGGATCGTGTTTTGGGATAATATTTTTGTAGATAATGGAAATTTTTGAGACGTTCATTTATCAACCTTTCTTCAATATCCTTGTCGGCCTCTACTGGTTAGTAGGGCAGGTGATGCCGGAACCTGACATGGGTATTGCTGTCATCTTTTTTGCTGTCGCTGTCCGTCTCATCTTGCTCCCCATTGACCTGGCCGGTTCCAAGTCTGACAAAGATAAGTATGAAATTGCACTCAAGGTCCATAAGATCCAGAAAGAGTATGCCGACGATCCGGTGAGAAAAGCGGCTGAAACCAAAAAGATCATGCGTCAAAGCCCCGGAGCAATTTTTTCCGAGATCGTCAACATCATTATCCAGTTCGTCATCATTATCATGCTTTATCGTATCTTCAAGACCGGACTGGAAGGCGCCGACTTCCACCTTCTTTATGATTTTATGCCCGCCATCAACCGTCCGGTCAATCTTATGTTCCTTGGGGAATATGACCTCTCTCAGACAAACAACACCCTCAACCTCATCCAGTCGGCCATGATCGGTATCAACGAAGCCTTTCATCTCTACTTCGCTCCGGTCAAACCCAATAGAAAAGACTTTATTTCTCTGGTTCTTATCTTCCCGGTGGTTTGCTTTATTGTCTTCATCTTCCTACCCGCAGGCAAGAAAGTCTTCATTATTACCTCCCTTTCCTTCTCTATTGTTAAAAGGCTGGTAGAGCACGGCCTGTACCTTTATTACTCACTTACCCACAAGCCGGCTGAGGCTGAGGCCACTCCTCCCTTACAAAACACTCCTGAGATGACCCCTCCGGCCACACCACCGTCATCATCGGGGGTATAATGTAAGGACTTATGGCTGATTTTGATAAGCTGGTTGTCTCATTCTTGGTCGACGAAGTGGTCGGCGGTTTTTTTATCTCCGTCCCTCCTGGGCATGTTGCTTGCGTCTACGACCGTGGTCTAGGCGTGCTCAAACGCGTCTGGGGACCGGGTCTCCACCTCAAGATTCCTTTTTGGCAAATTGCCAAGCTTTTTAATGGTCAGATTCTCGAGTACACCATTCGTCATGGCTTTGATCTGAGTCAAAAAGAAGCCCTCGGTGACGAGCCTATCGTCGTCTCCACCAAGGACAACAAAGTTGTATTCATTGAAGGTTCTATCCTCTTTAAGATCGACAAAGCCAATGCCCCCGAACTATGGGAGCAGATAGGTGACAACTTCATCTCCAAGGTAGTCCGTCCTTACTCCCGCTCCCGCGTTGCCAGCATTGTCAGCCAATACAACGCTAAAGATATTGGTATTCAACGCACCGAGATCGAAAAATTGATCAAAGAAGAGCTGAATAAGCTTTTTTCCGACAAAGCCATCATTGTTGAGAACGTCCTCTTTTCTGAAGTGAAAGAAATTAAAGGTGATGCTCCTGCTGAGGCTCATCCCGTCCTTTCAGCTAACCAGACAACCAATACACCTCAAGGGTGATTTTGTATATACTTTAACTATGGCCTTGCCCAAGTATTCCGTACTGCAGATTAAACCTGCTAAAGACTCCCTCATTGGGCAATCTACTTTTGTCCAATTCCTTTCATCACTAAAAACATCTCTTAAGGCAGGTTTTTTTGACCGGCTTTTAAGCTCCTACGATACTATTTGTCTGGAAATCATTAATCTTAACCAGACCACATTTTTTGTCATCGCTTGTCCGGAAAAAATGGAACACTTGGTTCGTTCTCAAATCGCCGCTCAATATCCAAATGCCCTCATCACCCCAATGGACGACTACTTACCTCAATGGCTATCTCACGGTCAGCCACTAACAGGCAGGCTGGTACTCTCGGCTCCCTCATATTTACCCATCAATGCCACTGATGACTCAGCTGTTGACCAGCTAGCCTCTGTCTTGGGTGGCCTTTCCCGGCTATCTCCGGGTCAGGCTGCCATAATTCAAATATGTCTATTCGCTGCCCCCAAAAACTGGCAAAAAGCAGTCCGAGGGTTTCTCGACAGCGGTGTAAGCACCGAGCCGGAGAAGTTTAAAGCCCACCCTCAGAAAACTCTTATTGAGACCAAGCTGGCTTATCCGGCCTACTCCGCCGATATCCGCATGGTAGCCATTACCGCAAGCGAAGACCAATCGAAAAACCTCCTCCATCAGCTTGGCGCTGCTTATGGCACCTTTTCCTCATCCGAAGGGAACGGTCTTAAACTCACCATCCCCAAACCCTACAACCAATCAAAACTTTTGAAGTCTATCATGGACCGTTCCGCTAAGTACGCTTCCCAAAGGCAATATCTAAATTACTACGAAATATCAGCCCTTTTTCATATTCCTAACCTCAATATGGCTTCCATTAAAAACATTGCCTGGGGAAAAACTCTTAAAGGTGAGCCACCGATAAATCTTCCCGTAGAAGAGGGCTTGACCGAGGCAGAAAAAAATGAAATAAATTTCTTCGCCAAAACCGAATTCAAAAATCACATGAATCTATTCGGTATGAGAAAAGGAGAAGATCGTCGGCGTCATGTCTACATCCTAGGTAAATCCGGTACCGGCAAATCTACTCTCCTCGCTAACATGGCCATCAACGACATTTGGCATGGTGAAGGTATTGCACTGGTCGACCCTCACGGCGACACAGCCGATCTGCTTCTCGATTTTATTCCCGACGATCGTATCAAAGATGTTGCCTATCTCGACCCATCCGTCGTCGGGAAGTCATTTCATCTCAACCCGCTCTTTGTAAAAAATCCCGCCTATGGTGAAATGGTCGCTTCCGGCATTGTATCCATTTTTAGCAAACTCTATGGCAACTCTTGGGGTCCTCGTCTCGAATATATTTTACGCAACTCCTTACTCACCTTGGTCAATCGGCAGGGGACTACACTCCTCGATGTTCCTCGTCTGCTTACCAACAAGGCTTTTCGCGAAGACTATCTCTTAAGCGTCAAAGACCCTGTCCTTATAAATTTCTGGCACGACGAGTACGACAAATACTCTGAAAAATTTCAATCGGAAGCCATCTCACCAATTCTTAACAAAGTTGGCCAGTTTATTACCTCTCCTACTATAAGAGACATCATCAGTCACCCGGAGTCCACCGTCGACTTCGAAGAGATGATGAATCAGGGGAAAATTATTATTCTCAATCTGCCTCAGGGAAAAATCGGTGAGGACAATGCCGCTCTCTTAGGTGCCATGTTTATCTCACAAATTCAAATTGCCGCCATGAACAGGGCCAACATCGCCGAGAGTGCCCGAAAAGACTTTTTCCTTTACGTCGATGAGTTTCAGAACTTCGCTACCACCTCCTTCATCAAAATCCTTTCCGAAGCCCGTAAATATCGTCTCAATCTAATTCTTGCCAATCAATACACCGCTCAGCTTCCCGAAGAGATCCAAGACGCCATCTTTGGTAATGCCGGTACTATCATTAGTTTCGTCGTCGGTGCCGCAGATGCCAACAGACTTATGAACGAGCTGGGGAATCTTTACACCCAAGATGACTTAGTCAGTCTACCCAAGCACCAGATTCTCACCAAGATGTCGGTCAATGCAACCATATCGATGCCTTTTCCGGCCTACACTCTCCCGATATCCAAAACAGAAACCGGCAATCGGGCTACCGTTCTTGCTCAGACAACCGAAAAATTCTATCGGGAAACTAAGCCGATGGACATGTCCCAGGTCAACGTCAGCCCGCCTTCAGCCCCAGCTAGAGGTGAGTATCCCCGTCGCGATGACAGACGCTTTGCACCCCAGCCTCGTTACGAGCCCCGGCCAGCCCCTGCCCCCAGACCTTACACCCCCCCTCCTGCTCCTCCTCAGCGGGAAAGTGCTCCTCCACCTCGCCCTGAATTCACACCACATCCTCAACCTCCCGTGCAAGCTCCTCGCCCATCAGAACCGGAATATACACCCAGAGTACCCTCGCTTGAAGATCTTGATAAGCTCCGTGGTCAAGGTCTTCGCCCCAGTGTCGTTGGTTGTTTCCTGAATGATAAAAAAATATTGGTCGTCTTCCAAAAAATTCACAATATGTGGACCCTCCCTCAAGGGGGGATAGACAATAAAGAGACTCTCGAGACCGCCTTTCAAAGAGAACTCTCCGATGAAGTCACCGAAGACTTTGTCAAGAACGCCGAAAAGCCGGAACTTGTTGGCGAAGACAAGATTGAGTTTCCACCGGGAAAACAAGGCCTGCGTGACATGGCCACCGACTCGGGTGAATCAGTCACCATGAAAGGAAAATACTATTATTTCCTCATTTCTCAGGCCAAATCGACCGATCTTCTCATCTCCGCTACGGAATTTAATGATTATAAGTGGCTAAATTTTGAAGAAGCGTATAAACTGATTAAAGAGACCAATACTGGTGGGAAGCTTCGTATCCTGAGCATGATTCTTAACCGGCTCAGGGACAAAGGACTTTTAGTCTCCTCGCAGCCTCCCGCTCCAAGGTCAAATTATCAAGAAAGACCAAGATATCATGGATCCCAACAATCCCAATCCCAATCAAGACACCAATTCCAGCCCCGTTCCTCCTACTCAAGACCAGCCTCTTCCACCCCTCGACCAGCCGGTAATCCAACCGGAACAGGATCCTCTTCCCCCGATGGAGACACCCCCAGATCAGATGGAAACTCACCTCGTCCCTGATCCTGAGTCAGGTATTATTCCCGCACCAGAAGACGAACTGATTACTCAGGCTGAAGATAAAACAGAGCATATCCCCTTTAGACCCGTAGAATCTTCCGAGCCATTTCCTCCTTCTCAACCCGAAACTATGTCTGGGACTTTTCCGCCTCAGGATATGGATTTCACTCCTCCCATGAATACTATGCCTCCCGTGGAAACCCCTCCGTTTGAACCTACCCCAAGCTCTGAATACACTCCCTCTTCTGTGACCCCCATGGACTCGGAACCCCGAAAAGAATCCTCTGGTACTCTCAAGATCGTGCTCATAGCCTTTGCCTTGATCCTCGTTGGTACTCTGGTTGGCGTCTTGGCAGCTAACTTTCTTCCATCAATGAGTCCTCTTCCCTCTGCCCCGCCCCCACCTGCCTCTGAAACTCCCTCCGACCTTACTCCTACATCAGACCTTCAAACCGTCGACAGCATTGATTATAATTTTACGGTCCAAATCCCGAGTAGTTGGCAAATAGTTTCCGCAGGGGAGTTCCCATACCTTTTCCAGTACCAAGCTCCGGATGAGAGCACCTTCGAAATTCTGGTCCAAGACTTGGCAGCAGGAACTACTTTGTTGGAGTACTTGGCCCTACAGGATCAAATTGCTCTGACTGCTTTCGAAGGTAAACCCAGCAAAAACGTCATTAGCTCGACCGAGATCACCGTCAATGGCATCGCTGGCATCGAGAGAGAGGAGGAATTCCTGGCTGCAGGACTCACCGGCAGGACCATCTACATCCCCGGAAAGACCAAAATATATTCCCTCAGTTTTGTCCCTGGTTCCACCACCATTCCGGTGGTTTCTTCTCAAACATATGAAGCCAAACAGACCATCATTGATTCCTTTCGCCTGACCGGCACAGAAGGCACCGTCTCATACACCTGTCCGACTACGGAGTTTGTTGATTGTCTGCCCGATCCAAGCGGAGTGGCTAATCCTCAATGCCAGCCTGACTTCTTAAGCTGGGCGAAAGCGAATTGCCCCGGTTTCCAGGGAGCCGCTCTCTAAGGCTCTTGACAAGAGTCCAATATTTCTGTAAAAATAGCACTCTAGGGGAATGAGTGCTATTATTAAGTACAAATCGACGTTGTATCTGTAGTATACTCATCCTCGCCGCTGTTACTAATCATCTAAAAATATGGTTAACACTCTAACCGTTAAAAAATTGCAGCCCGGACCGGGATATATCCTGGTCGAACCTGCCAAACAAGAAAAAAAGACCGCCTCGGGTCTGTATCTTCCTGATTCTCATGAGGAAAAACCCCAATATGGAACCGTTCTCGCCGCTGGAGATGACATGGTCAATGACCGTGGCGTTAAATCTTCGTCTCCCGTAAAAAAAGGAGACACCGTTGTCTACAAGAAGTGGGGAGGCAATGAAGTCCAGATCGGCGACACCGAATATCAATTTCTGAGATTCGACGATATTCTCGCCATTGTAAAGAATTAATTTTTAAAACAAAATATATGGCAAAACAAATCATCTTTTCCGAAGACGCTAGGGGAAAGCTAGTCGCAGGCGTTAATAAACTGGCCAAAGCCGTTGTTACTACTCTTGGTCCCAAGGGACGCAACGTAGCCATCGACAAAAAGTGGGGTGGCCCCACCGTCCTCCATGATGGAGTTTCGGTCGCCAAAGAAGTTGAACTTCCTGATCCATTCGAAAATATGGGGGCTCAGTTGGTTAAAGAAGCTGCCAGTAAAACCAACGATATTGCCGGAGACGGTACCACGACAGCCACTCTTCTCGCTCAACAGATTGTGGTCGCCGGTATGAAGAACATTGCCGCCGGTGCCAACCCCATGCAAATGAAGCGCGGTATCGACAAGGCTGTTGACGCCGTTGTTGTTGAATTGGGAAAGATCAAAAAAGATCTCTCCGAAGAAGAATGGCAATCCGTTGCAACCATCTCCGCTCAGAACCCCGAGATCGGAGCCAAAATTTCTGAAGCTCTCAGACTCGTCGGTCGCGACGGTGTCGTCACCGTTGAAGAGTCCAAGGGAATGGAATTCGAGATCGAACACAAAGATGGTATGCAGTTTGACAAGGGCTACGCCTCTGCCTACTTCGTCACTGATCCGGGCAACATGGAAGCCGTTATCGAAAATCCTTACATTCTCATTACTGATCAGAAGATCTCCGCCATCAGTGACTTACTTCCTTTCCTGGAAAACACCATGAAGGTTAGTAAGAACATTGTCATCCTCGCCGATGATATCGAAGGAGAAGCGCTTGCTACCCTCGCTATCAACAAGATGCGTGGCACCTTCAATATCTTAGCTGTCAAAGCCCCGGCTTTTGGTGACCGTCGCAAGGCCATCCTCCAGGATATCGCTGTTCTGACTGGTGGTACTCTCATCTCCGAAGACACCGGTCGTAAGATCGACTCCGTCACCATCGAAGACCTCGGTCGTGCCGATCGCGTCTGGTCGGATAAAGACAATACTCAGATCATCGGTGGCAAGGGCATCGCCAAAGAGATTAAGGCTCGCCTCGACCAGATCAAGAAAGAGTATTCCAAATCGACCTCGGAATTCGACAAAGATAAATATTCTGAGCGTTTGGCCAAACTCTCCGGTGGAGTCGCCGTCATCAAAGTTGGTGCCGCTACCGAAGTAGAGCTGAACGAGCTTAAAGAAAGAGTTAAAGACGCCGTCGGCGCTACCAAGGCTGCCATTGAAGAGGGAATCGTCCCCGGTGGTGGTGTTGCCCTCATCAGAGCCGCCAAAGCTCTTGATAAGGTCAAAGCCGAAAACTCCGATGAAGAAGTGGGCATTCAGATCGTCAGAGAATCCCTCAGCCAACCACTTCGTTGGTTAGCCATTAACTCCGGAGCAGATGCAGGTTGGGTTGTCAGAAAAGTTGAAGAGAGTACTACCCTTAACTACGGTTTCAACTCGTTAACTCTTCAATTTGAGGACATGATCAAAGCCGGCATTCTTGACCCGGTAAAAGTTACCAAGTCGGCTCTTCAGAACGCTGCTTCGGTCGCCAGTATGATTCTCACCACAGAATGTCTCATCACCGACATTCCCGAAGAGAAAAAGCCTGAAGCCCCCGACATGGGCGGTATGGGCATGTAAAAGTAACTAAAATTAGATAACAAAAAAGACCCCGAGCTGGGGTCTTTTTTGTTATCATCACTTACATGGACGAAAAAACCAAGGAACATCTCTCTCGAGACCCGGTAATGAAAAAACTTCTTAGTAGTTTCGTCGTTAAGGAATACTGGGGTCAGCAACCGGATAGCTTTCTTAGTCTCATTGAGATTGTTACTGGCCAACAACTTTCAATGAAAGCTGCAAAAAGTATTTTTAATCGTTTGCTCTCTCTCTATCCGGAGACTCCCACTCCGAAAGCGATGTTAGACACCCAGGCAGAAACACTCCGTTCGGTTGGCCTTTCCAACTCCAAAGCCCTCTACGTTAAAAATATAGCTCAAGCCATAGAAGACAACAAAATAACCCTAGAGTCTTTTGAAGCTCTCTCCGATGAAGAGATAGCCTCCCAATTACTCGAGATCAAAGGAGTCGGTCCTTGGACTGTAGAAATGTTTCTCATCTTCACTCTCCACCGTCAGGATATCTTTTCAATTGGTGATCTAGGATTACGCACAGCTATCGAAAAACTATATGGCATAAACAGGAACGACAAAAACGCCATCCTCAAACAGTCAGAGACCTGGCGACCGCACAGAACTCATGCCTGCCGGCTCCTTTGGATGAGTCTCGAGAAGATATAATCAACAAATGATCAATCTTTCTGACATTTTGGACCAAAAAATTGCCTTTCTGGAGAAACATCTTCAGTCGGCTATCTTCGAGCGGGACCACTCAGCCACCCCTATGGAATCCCATTCCGACAAATCTCGTCAGCTCGCAGAACAAATGATAGATTCACTTAACGATGAAAAGAAAAGACTGCTCTCTCTAAAAAGGGAAATAAAAAATGTCCTTCCCGTCCTCTTCACTCTCTCGACTCCAGTGGGGGACAAGCAATTTGCTCTGGTCCCGAAAGGTCTTGGCGGTGAAAGGACTGGGGACATCACTCTTGTGTCCCAGGATTCTCCCCTTGGTCAAAAACTAACTGGGTCTAAAGTGGGGGATGATATTGATCTGAACGGATCAACCTTTCGTATTTTAAACATCCGATAAAAAAAGACCCCGAATACCGGGGTCTTTGGATAAATGAATATTATGTCTGACGGAAAATCTCGGTAACTTGGTTGTTCTCCATTAAATAATTCAGAGTACGCTCCATGCTGCCGATCCTTACCCAGGTGTCCGGGGTCGGGCTTTTTTCCATCTTCTTAAAAAAACGGAGAGTAGGCAAGGCTGTCATAGCTTCATTCGAAAAGGCATAGACTATGGTCATATCGTCTTTAAACTCGGATAATGCTATATCAAAACCGAGTAAGTTGGCCATATCGATCTGAACGCCCGGGTCAAGAGATTCATTTAAGATAAAAATTCTCAAGAAAGCCTCCTCCATCCATGTTCTGTGTCAGTGTTCGATACCTATATTATACTCCACAAAATAGATATCCCCAAAATAATTGAGTTTTCCACACAACAAAAAGGATTAATAAATCAAGCAAAAGCCATGGAAAAGTTGTTGAGAATTGTTTTAGTCCTTGTTAAGGGACAAGTAAGGTCTGGGGTTGACGATCCTCTCGTATTTCTTGACCTCCAGGTGCAAATGGGGGCCGGTGGTTTTACCGGTTAATCCGACTTCCCCAATGGGTTTTTCGGTGGTTACCTCTTCGCCTTCCTCAACATAGATTTTGCCCATATGAGCATAAAGGGTGAGTAAACCGTTTCCATGGTCAACATACACGGCTCTACCGTAGTTCCATTTTGAGTTTTCGACACGAACGACCACACCGCTCTTAAGAGGGAACAACTTGGATCCCAAAGGAGCTGTAATGTCGACTCCTGGGTGTCCTAGGCGGAAACCCTGAGAGACACCGGTAAAGTCCGGCAAAACATTAGCCATGCTCTTTTTGGTTTCAAGAACAATCTCAGTATCTATGGCTGGATAGTTGGCCAGAACGGTAGCATTATCGGCAGGGATGAGAAACAAGCCTGAAGCCAGGGATGTAACTGCAAACCCACCGCCTAAAGCGGTTCTGATCCATTTCTTTTCGAATAAAGGTCTCAGAAGTTTTGAGAAGGGGTTAGAGATCCTTGTTTTAGGTAGTATGTTTAGTATCATAGACGCGGGTATAAACCCGCCTCATAGTTACAAAAATGTCTAGACAAATCTAGACGCCGGTTATGGTAACACCGGAATCCTATAAAGTCAAGTCAAGGGGCCGAAAACAAGCTCTGCTCAGGCACGGGATAACCCTCTGGTATACACTAGTACTATGCTTACCCCAGAACAGCTAAAAGACAAGAAAGTCATTATCCGTTCCGACCTGGACGTGCCTGTCAAAGACGGCAGGGTAGAAAACACCTTCAGGCTTGAGGCTCTACTTCCCACAATTAATATGTGTCTGGAAAACGCCCACCGTACCCTGCTGATAGGGCATATGGGACGCCCGGAAGGTCAAGATCCCTCTTTGAGCCTGGCTCCTGTTCAAGAGTGGCTAAAAACGAGGCTGAATAGGGATATTCCTCTCATTCCTTCGGGTTTTTCTCCAGGGGAGTGGTGGACAGGGGACTTCCCCATTTCTCTACTGGACAACCTACGCTTCCATCCGGGTGAAGAAAATGAAGACAGGGGATTTGCCTCCCGAATTGCTACCGGAGCCGATTTATACATTTATGACGCATTTTCAACATATAGACCCTGTGCCTCCATGCGTATAATACCCGAAATCGTGCCTACAATGACCGGTTTTCAATTCGATAAAGAGGTGGCTGCGCTCACTCGGGTGCTCAAAGAGCCTGAACACCCCACTCTTCTCATCGCCTCGGGCGCAAAAACAGACAAACTTGAGATCATTGAGAAGATCCGACCCTATTTTGATCGGGTTCTTCTGGGGGGGAAACTGGCTGCTCCCCAATTCCTTACTGTAGACGGCCTTGATCTCAACGAAGGAGCCATTGCTCTATTCCTCTCTGAGATAGCCAGAGCCAAGACAGTCGTGCTCAACGGGCCCCTAGGCCTCTATGAAGATGGAGTCCATGCCAATGGCACCAGGAAGGTCCTCCAGGGCCTCAAAGACTCCTCCGCCTTTACGATCTTAGGTGGTGGAGATACTCTTTCGGCGATACCCTCTCTGGGCTTCGCCTATACCGACTATGGGTTCATTTCCACCGGTGGCGGTGCCATGCTTGAATTCCTGGCCACAGGCACACATCCACTCCTGGAAGTATTAAATTCACTCAAAAAATAGTAATATTGATTAAGGGTCGTTTTAAAGGCCATTAGTAATCAATCTTACTGTCCATGATTAACTTTTCCATTAACGGGTTCGGTCGCATCGGGAGGTCCTCTGCTAGGATCTGGCTAAAAGACCACTTAGACACCCTCGATCTCGTGGCTATCAATACCTCTGGCTCCCTAGGGGTTAAAGGCTGGGCCTATCTTCTCAAGTACGACACCTCCTACGGAGTCCTTCCCTATCCTATCTCCTCTGAAGAGGTCCAGACTCCGGATCAGGTTTCCGACGGCAACCCTCTTCTTGGTTACATCACCGTCGAACACCCCAAACGTCAGGTACGCATCCCGGTTCTGGCTCAGCGCGAGCCTGCGAAGATCCCCTGGGGTACCTACAAAGCCAAGGTGGTCATAGAATCCACTGGCGTCTTCACCAGCCTCGAGAAAGCCTCACTTCATATTCAGGGAGGCGCCGAGTTCATTGTCCTCTCTGCTCCCGCCAAAGGTACGGATGTCCCCACTGCCATTATTGGCGTCAACGAGCAAGACATACTCACCAAAGATCGGGTTAGCTCCCTCTCGGTCATCTCTAACGCTTCCTGCACTACCAATAGTGTGGCTCCCGTGGCTGATATCCTTCATCAGAAGCTGGGCATCCTCAAGGCTATGCTCACTACCGTTCATGGCTACACCGATGACCAGAATCTTCAGGATAATTCTCATCGCGATCTCCGCCGTTCCCGTGCGGCCGCCGAGAATATCGTGCCCACCAGCACCGGCGCAGCTATTGCAGCCACCCAGGCTGTTCCCGAGCTCAAAGGTCTTTTTGATGGTATTTCCCTCCGCGTGCCTGTTATCACCGGCTCCATCTCCGACTTTACCTTCATTACTCAGCGCTCCACCTCGGTAGAAGAAGTGAATCAGATCTTTACTGATGCCGCCAATCTGCCTCAATACAGGGGTATTCTGGCCGTAGTCGACGAGCCCATTGTCTCCTCGGATATAGTCGGCCGACCGGAATCCAGTATTGTTGATCTTGACATGACACGGGTTGTCGACGGTACCATGGTCAAGGTGCTTGCCTGGTATGACAACGAATGGGGATATACCAACCGTTTAGTCGAACAGGTCCTCAAGATCGGCGAGGCGATTGACTGATAAATGACTCAATACACAATTGGAATATTGCCGTCTTCTCAAGTTATCTCTCTTGTTGAAGAATTTAGCCATAAATATCCCCAGCACCGTCACACCTCTCTTCCTCCTCACATCACTCTCTATCCCCCGTTTACTCTCTCCCGGTCGATTAATGAAAAACAATTAATCGGAAAACTTGAATCGGCTACTCTAGGTCACAAGGAATTTTCTGTGGAAATCGGCAAACTCAATACCTTCTCCGGGGACAAAGTCGTCTTTCTCGAGCCCACCCCCTACTCTTCGGCGGAGATTTATAATCTTGCCGAAAAAATTAAGCTTTTCCTCCACGATCTGGTTCAAAATACTACTCCGAAGCTCAACTTGGGCATCCAGGCCCATATTACTCTCGCCAAGCAGATCCCCGAAGGGGAAGCTCCCCTGATTCTCCATGAAGCTCAAAAAATCCCCCTTCCTCTTTCCTTTCTCTGCAATTCGATAGTGGTCTTCAAAAAAGTTGATGATCGATCCTCCTGGAAATTATTGTCCCGGGTCCTTCTCTCTTAGAATTCTCAAAAAACTCTAATTGGCTAGAAAAAACTCACAAAAATAGTGAGGCCGGAGAGGGAATCGCACCCTCGCATGGCGGTTTTGCAGACCGCAGCGTTTCTACTTCGCCATCCGGCCAATTGTTTTCATATTTTAGCATCTATCTGGTACACTAAGCTTAATATGAGAACGAGACTTATTGGTATCATATGCCTGCTAATATTTTCCGCCTTTCTGTCTGGCTGTAGCCTTAACATCTTCGGGAAGAAGTCCGGCGTGCAGATAACCTCTAATCCGCAAGCTGAGGTCACCGTCAATGGCCAAAGCAATGGTAAGACTCCCTACTACACCGAAAGCCTTAAATCAGGAGAATATACGATCAGACTCACTCCCATTGATCCGGAACTCCAACCATGGGAGACCAAGACAACTCTTTCTGCCGGTCATCTCACCATCGTCGATAGACAATTCGGTAAAACTCAGGATCAATCAAGCAGCTTCACTCTTTCTTTTGAAAAACTTAGTAACAAGAACTCAACTGAGGTCAGCATTATCAGCAATCCCTCAAATGTCTCGGTCGCTGTCGACAAAGCTCCCATAGGCTTTTCCAATCGTCCGATAGAAAATATCTCTGCCGGTGATCATTCCTTTGACTTCGTCGCCCCTGGATATCAGGACAAGCGTATCCAAGCTCGTGTTTATGCAGGGATGCGCTTGGTGATCAACATCACCATGGCCGCAGCCCCGATTGTTCCCACACCAACTCCCACTCCTCTGGCTACTCCCTCAGGGACACTGACGGCTACCCCAACTCCGACCACTAAGACCGTAATTACTCCTCTTCCTAAACAATCCACCTCTTCTGCACTTCTCGTCAAACCATATGTTGAGATTCTTCCTACCCCTCTCAACAACACTTTAAGGGTACGGGCTGAGGCGTCGGTCGGTGCTGACGAAGTGGCCAAGGTCAACACAGGAGACAAGTTTCCCTACAAAGATATGGAAACTGCAGGCTGGTACTACATCGAATATCTTAAAGATCAATGGGGTTACGTCTCCAGTCAGTACGCCAAACTGGTCAAGTAGTTAAATAGTCTCTACACTCTTCTCTTATCACTTCTCAGGATATTGTTTTTCTGTCCCTTTAAGCCAGATAGTAGATAATTCCCACTACCGAGATCATCCACAACACCACCGTGATTATCAGTGGTTTATCTGACAATAATATTTTCTCCGGACTCTCTCCTTCATTTTTCTCGTAAATAAGCTGCAGATATCTCATAATCCCGTAAACTACCAGAGGAATCGTCACCATCATCCATTTTTCCGAAGCCAATGTTCTGGGTAAAATGGCCAACAAACTCAAGGCTCTTCCGTCTGGAACGATTCGAGGATGATTGAAGGTAAATAAAGCGTAAGTGATCCATGTGGCGGTCGAGAACATTCCGGTATAAACGTCCAGCAACGATTCCGTGTATCTTTTGAGTGCTGTCCTTGTCTCTCCTTGTCCTTGAAGTAGCGTCATTTCCGCTCTTCTTTTTCCCACGGCCAGGAAAAGTGATACCGAGATCACCGTCAGTAAGAACCAAACATCCATATGTGCTTGGATAACAAAGGCTCCCGCATAAACTCTCAGCAAATAACCGAAAGCGATCACGATCACATCGATAATGGCGATCTGTTTCAGGATTGTGGAATAGAACACCTGTACGATCAGATAAACCAGTGCGCACAGGAATAAGTAATAGCTCAGCGAATAAGCCCAGGCCAGTCCGACGACCATACCCACGACCAGTGTAAATAAAGCCAGAGGTACAGGTAGTGCTCCCGAAGCGATCGGCCTATTCTTCTTTACCGGATGCTGTCTGTCGGCCTTGATATCCAATAAGTCATTAAAGAAATAGGTAGTGCTGCTCAGGATGGTAAAAACCAAAGCAGATTGTAAAACCAGGTTAAAGGCTTCGGGCTGGAACAACCACCCTGTGAATACCAGCGGTGCGAACAGTGCTAAGTTCTTTAGCCACTGCGCTGGCCTGGCTGTGCGGATGAGCGCGCTAAGTATTGCCATAATAAAAACCCTGCCATTAATAACGCCAACACTATTATTATAGATAGTTTTACCTGAGCGTGGAAGTTCAAGGCTGCGATCCCCAAAAACCCTGTAATTGCCCAGTAAAATAGTGCCACTCTTCTTCTACTCCACCCCAACTCCAATAGTTTGTGATGCAGATGACCTTTATCTCCCCAGACCGGTGATTTGCCGGACACGATCCTTCTGATTGCGATATAAACAAAGTCGATGAATGGTACTCCCAGCACTACCAGTAGTGCTCCCACCTTTGCGGTCGCCAGGATGGAGATCACTCCCAGTAGCAAGCCTGCCAGCGATGTTGCCGAATATCCGGGCATAATTTTTTGCGGATAAACATGAAATACCGTTAAGCCTAAGAAAGCACCTGCGGTTGCGAAAGCCAGTGTCGCTACCGGCCATTGGGTAATATCCGCACTGAACGAAAGTGAGATCATTCCTAATACAAATGCTGCGATCGTCACCACTCCACTGATCTGTCCGTCTACTCCCGATGACCAGTTGATTGCATTCATCAGTACCGGTATCCACAGCAGAGCGAACAGGTCTGCAATGATCCAGATTTCTTTATGAGTTCCGAAAAAGTCGATTGCCAGTCTTGGCCAGGAAAGATCGATCACTCCCCCTAATGGATTTGATACGAAGGCAATCCCGATTCCCGAGATTACGATTATCAAAGCCGACAATATATTTACTCCCAATCTAAAATATGGATTTATTCCTCTGACATCATCGATAAGTCCCACGATCACGGTGATCAGAGCTGCCACCAATATTGCCACCAGGTGCTTGTCCAGGTCCAATAATAACAGCGCGGTGATACCCACTGCCAGTAGTATTGGTAAACCACCTCCTTTGGGAACCGGCTCCTTATGTATATGTGCCGGATGGGGTGCTTTTTTCGGATCGATAACCCAACCTTTTTTGGTAAAAAGAAAAATCGTTAGCGGAGTTAAGATCAGGCTCAGAACAAAAGAGATCAGGAAAGGAACTGCGGTGATTCCTGCCGTTGGTATCATATTCCTAAAATTATTCCGATCACTCTTAAAAATCCGGCCAGATACATTACTACTACTATCAAACCACCGGCCAAAATTGTGTTCTTCGTTATCTCATCCTTTGATCCTACCCATTCGGAGACAAAATTCGTCAGAATGAACAACCCCAATAATCCACCCAGCATTCCCGCGAACCACTCTTTCTTTATCAACTGCTGCTCACCCCAAGGTAAAGAATAAAGCCAAGGTAACTCCGGTGGTAATCTTCCCCAAAGCCAGGCTAAAATTCCACCCATAATCAAAATCACCATAATTCCAATGGTGAAGATCATCTGAGACCAGGTCATTTTTCCTTCCTCATTCACACCTAAAGTATAGCATTCTACAGGCTCGTCAAGCTTTTTTCTCGGTCACTCTGTATTCAAGATATTTTCCCATCATCAGTCTCGTATGTGCATCTAGTCCTGGTAGCGCTGAGAAGAAAAAACCCACTACCGGTAATAGGACAAATTCAAAAGGAGAGACGATCTTTCTCCATAAAGGCAGATCTTTTACCTTAGGTCTTGCCTTAATATCGATCAATACCATTGCCAACATACTCACCAGAGAAATAGTCATGATGGCCGAAGATACCTGAGGTAAAGTTTTTCCCATCACCGTTCTTGAAAAAGTTTCATTTAGCAAAGGAGGCATGTTCGCTCCCAGTGTAATGATGAACCAGTTCACCGGCCACATAAAGTGATCCTCTATCACCTTGAATACTCTGATAGTCTTGTCCCAGAAAGGTGCCTCTTTGTCCAAAATATATTTCTTGATGATATAAGCATCATCACTTGCTCCCCATGCCCATCTTTTTACTTGCTCATATGTATTTGTGTAAGTACTCCAGAATCCCTGGGCCTCCGCTGCATCGGCTGACACACTGATATATAAAGGTTCCACCTCTACTTCACCTTTGGTAGCAAAATAAGTCTTAAAGAAAATTCGATAGTCTTCGGGAATTACGTCCGTATCCCAGTAATCGATCTCGTCCATTAGCTTCAAGCTCAAAGTATAAGTGGAGAAATTTATCAATCTGTCGGGGCGGGAGAGCTGGGCCATATTGATCACGCTACTCATTCTGTTGAACACTCTCATCGGCCATGGGATTCTTTCAATATTATTGTAGAAAACGATCGCCCCTTGCCAAATCTTGCTGTAACGGTGTGGGTCATCCAAAAAGTGGAAGGCCACGGCTGCCAGGTGATTAGGATGCAGCGCCACATCACAGTCAACGGATGAAATAGTCATTTTGTTGATATCCCAATCCTTATGTTTCGCCAGCTCTTTTTTAAATTCTTTACCTGCCCAGGCAGCGTTGCTGGATTTACCCACTACCTCTCCCTCCAAATCGGCCGGGTGATAGGTAAAAAACAGTCCTGCAAATGTATCTTTGAACTCCTTCTTGATCATCTCCACCCTACTTTCATTGATCTCTTCTCCCGCCCTCATCTCCATGGCGATGATCGGAATGATCTGTTTAGCCCCGATAGTTTGTTTGACCAAAGCCTCCAGTGTGCGGACAAGTATCTCCCCCGGTTCCTTGTAAGTCGGTAGAACAATTACGTGCTTCACTTCCTCCCAGTCGGAGAATCCCAGTACGTCTCCCATCCAGTCATATTTTTGCCAGGCTTGGATTCGGTAATATGATATGACTGCTGCCCAAGCCAGAGTGGTCGACCTGTAAAGCCAATAAACGTTGAAAGCGATGATGAAATAGGCGACACCGATAGGCCAGAAAATAGACCCCCAGACAGGGAACAATATAAAACTCCAGCTGGTTAGACCTGGCAATATCTCCAAGGCTCTCTGGCTTGCGTGGGGATATTTATTTATAAGATATCTAAGGAAAGTAAACATAATTGGTGTTTTGCTGAGTCTGCTGGGCAACTTTCTCGAAACTCTCGCCCCTCAAATTAGCAATAAACTCAGCTATTATTTTAACATTTGCGGGCTCATTTACAGTTCCTCTTAAGGGTTCGGGGGATAAATATGGGCTGTCTGTCTCCAGAAGCAGCCTCTCCAAAGGAACCTTTTTTACCAGGTTTCTCAGGTTTTCGGCCCCTTTATAGGTCACATTCCCACAGAAACTGACATAAAAACCCATTTCCAGGATCTCCTTTAAGAATTCCTCACTTCCCGCAAAACAGTGAAACTGCCCGGCAGGCATCTTTTTTAAGCCTGCAAGTGCCTCCCTCATCTCCGTCTCGGCCTCTCTCATATGTATGGCTACAGGTACTCCAAGGTTTACCGCCAACTCCATCTGTGCCCGAAAGAACTCTAATTGCTTCTTTTTGCTCTTTTTTTCCTTGTCATAATAAAAGTCCAATCCCATCTCTCCCACACCTACCACCTTTGGATGTTTCAGGATCTCCTCCATCCTCTTCATTTCTAGGCTCAATGGTCCTACCTCCTCCAACTCCTCCGGGTGGATCCCTACCAGAGCGTAAACAGGCTCATTTGTTTCGATTAGTCCTCGTACCTCGTCCCAACTCCATAGCTCGGTCATTGGGGAGATTACTCTCTCCACTCCTGCCTGCAATGCTCTTGAGAGCACATCCTTAGTCTCCGAAAGTTTAGCGTCCTGTAAGTGGCAGTGTGTATCGGTCAGCATTATTTCTCCAGTCTCATAAATAGAGCCTCTGTCCTCTTTATCTCCCCGCTATTGAACTGCGAGAGGATCTTTTCTGCCGTTTCGGGCATAAAAGGTTGCAGGTTAGCTCCTATCTGTCTCAAATTCTTCACCAGATCGATCAGTAGTCCTCGTTTCTCCTCACCTTCAAGCTTCCACACCTCACGGCTATTGATCAGCCCGTCGCTCTCGGCGATCCTCTCCCAGATCAAGCTCATGGCTCCGTCAAATTCATACTTTTCAATTAGCTCAATTACTGCCGGACTCATCTCGACCGCCTCTTCGGGTACACTCAGGCCTTCTTTTTCTGCCATGGCGGCCACTCTGGCACATAAATTTCCGATACCGTTGGCCAAAGAAGCCTGATATGCCTCCTCGAACCTCTCTAAGGTCACATCACTATCCTCGAATACGGATACCGAAGCCGTCAGGAAGTATCTCAGTGCATCTACCCCGTACTTTTCTACCCACTCGACCGGGTCGATCACATTTCCCAAACTCTTACTCATCTTCTGACCGCCGGACTGTAAAAATCCACCAACTAAGATCTGTTTTGAGGTGATCAGTCCTGCCGACATTAACATTGCCTGCCACATTGCACTTTGCTGTCTCAGATTATCTTTACCGCACACCTGCACCCCTGGCCAAAACTCTTCGAATCTACCTGATTCCGGCCAGCCTAGGCAACTGATGTAGTTCACTAGCGCATCGAACCAGACATACATTACCTGAGACTCGTCTCCGGGGACATCCACTCCCCAGGGCATCTTCTCTTTAAGCCGGGAAATGGAAAAGTCCTGCAATCCGCCGGAGACGAACTGCACCATCTCGTTTTGTCTGAACTCCGGGATCACAAAGTACGGATCACTCTTGTAAAGCTCCAGCAACCTGTCTTGATATTTTGAAAATCTGAAAAAATAATTTTCCTCCTCGATCAACTGTATTTGCTGAGTCGGATGAATGGGGCACTTACCCTCGACCAATTCCGAGTCGGTTTTCTCCAGTTCGCACCCGACACAATACTTAACACTGTACATCTTCTTGTATATATCCCCCGCAGCCTCACATCGTTTCCAAAATTCCTGAGCGGCCATCAAATGATGCTCATCCGTGGTCCTGATAAAACTGTTGTAACTAAGGTTTAATATTCCTTTTAACTTCATGAACCTCTCGGCATATTCGTTACAGTATCCCTGAGGTGTTTTTCCGGACTCAATAGCTTTCTGATAGATTTTTTGTCCATGCTCGTCTGTACCGGTATTGAAAAACACATCATCTCCCATTGATCTGTGGGTTCTCGCCAAGACATCTGCTCTGATGATCTCCATGGCAAAACCGATATGTGGATCTGCATTAACGTAGGGAAGAGTAGTAGTCACATAGTATTTAGCCATGCGTCAATTTTACCTTACATTAATATAGCCAGCATCGATATCGGAGTGTAACATTAGGATAATGACTAAGAGATTGTTAGTCATATCACTTGCTGCGTTCATGCTATTGGCTGGTTGGCCAAGATTTTTTATATTTCCTCCTCCAATCACCTCAGTATATGGAGATAGCGCTGGTCCCCGTTACACGGGAACTGGTGCCGATGACGCCACCGTGGGCACCGTTACCTGGTCATCTCCCACCAATATCTATGCCGACACCAACTATGCTACCGCTGCCTTAGGTAAGTCCGCCGTCAGTCACTATCTCAAAGCCACCAACTTTGGCTTCACCATTCCCGACAACTCCACCATCAATGGCATTACCGTCACCATCGACAGGAGAGAAGGTAATACTCAGGCTGCTGGGGGTATTAAAGATAACGAAGTCAAGTTAGTCGACGACACCGGGGTCATCCTCTCTACCTCCAGAGCCGATACGGCTACTTTTTGGCCTACGTCGGACGGAATTGTCTCCTACGGGGGTGTCTCCGATAACTGGGGAGAGACTGCAGGGTTTTGGACCTCGGCCAAGATCAATGATCTTGATTTCGGTGTGGTCATCTCTGTTATTAACACAAAAGTTTCTGGAGGAGGTGCAGCAGAAGATGCTTTAGTAGACTATATCCAGATCACTGTCACCTACACTCCCCCTCAACCTGACTTGACCCAAATTCACTATCGTTGGCGTAATGACGACAATAATGAAGCCTCGGCCAGCTGGAGAAAAGACGAAGACACCTCGATGAATCGCACCAAGAGCGTTACCATGCGTCTCCGTGTCGAGATATCCAACGAAGGTTTTGCCGATTCAAGTAGTACCGCCTACAGAATTGAATATGCCACCCAGGTCGGTGGTGCTTGTGGTGGAGGTGACGAAAGCTTTGCCGCGGTTCCGGTGACTGCTACTTCCGAGCCGTTCGATATCCAGGACAGCACCAATCTGACCGATGGTGCCTCGTCCACCAATATCTCATCCGGTCTTACCGACGAGAACGCCACGTTCGTCGCCGGGCAGGTCAAAGATACTTCCAACGAGACTTCAGGGATTACTTTGACTACAACACAATTCACCGAGATAGAATATGCCCTTCAGGCAAATACTAATGCCGTCACCGGGACAACGTACTGCTTCAGGGTCACAAATGCCGGTTCGACCACATATTTTACTTACTCCGCATATCCTCAATGGACGGTAGGTGAACCGATCATGGATCAGAAGCATTTCCGCTGGAGGAATGACGATGGCGGAGAGACCAGTGGTACCGAAGATGCGGGAATAATAAGACCTGACACCTCCGATGTCACCAACAACATGGCTATTACCGGTAGCGCCTGTTCCGGTGCTGCCTGGTGTACTCTTGATGATTCTGTTACCCAACCAACGGCGGGAGATATTGCTGATCACGCAGCCGAGGGTACTGATAATGAACTTGTTACCGTCAACACCGGCACAATAGACCTGAGCGGTGGCACAGTCCCTTCAATTGTTGTCTGGCTCTATGCTACTGGTAGTGAAAACGTCGATCTCTTCGCCAATGATCCCACCAACGGCCAAACCACTTGTGCCTCTAATGCAAGCGTGCCCGATCCCGGTTGGGTCAGTGGCACCTGCACATTCGCCTCTGCACTTTCTCAGTCGGATCTTGATTCACTCACACTGACAATTAGACATAACCAGGTCGGCGGTGCAGGTACCAATACCTATTCCACTCTTTACGCACAAGTAAATAAAAATGTTACCGCCGCTACTTGGAAGCAAAACGAGGATGTTGTCCATTCCGGTCAGGCAACAGCCTCAAATATTAGACTCCGTTTTTCGGTAGCGAACACTGGTGAGGTTTCGGGATCACGTGACCTGAATCTCGAGTACGCTCAAAGGACCGACACGACCTGTGGCGACGAGACTTTTGTCTCGGTTCCTGTGGCCTCGGGCTCACCGTTCGAAATGGTCACCTCAGCTAATTTTGCCGACTCGGATCCAACTACGGCTCAACTGACGTCGACCGGCACATTCACCGCAGGAAAAATAATCGAGGACCCTTCAAACACATCAGGATCAATAACCATTGATACTAACTACTACACGGAGGTTGAGTATGTATTTCAGGCAGCCTCGTCCGCAGGAGGTAATACATACTGCTTCCGTGTCTCAAATGCCGGGACGGCTCTTGATACCTATACCAAATATGCTGAGATCTCAGTGACTGCCGGTGGTGCGGTCATCTCGGTCGTTCTCGATACCGACGGCTCTATCACTTACGGGACTCTCGCCGCCTTATCCAGCCAAGATACGACCTCATCGGGTCTGAATGATACTCAGACCGCCCGCAACGATGGTACTGTCACTGAGACTTTCAATATTAAGACAAGTAACGCCACCGGTGGAACACAATGGACCCTCGGCAGTTCCGCCGGTTCGGATATTTTTGTTCATGAATTTTCGACCAACAGTGGTGGAGCTTGGACGAAATTTACTACGGCTGATAGCTATCAGCAGCTGGCCACCGGCATTACCTCATCAAGCAGCCAAAACTTCGATCTCAGGATCACCGTTCCATCAACATCTACTGACTTCCAACAAAAAAACATCTCTGTCACTATTCAGGCTGTACAGCAATAACTCTTGACATCGGTTTAAAGCTAAGTAATACTGGAATGTATGAAAGCTAATAATTTGGTTTTTCGGCTTGCCTGCTTTTTATTTGTCTCGGTATTGGTCTTTGTCCCCCTCGTCCTTGCCACTGACACGGCTACTGTCACTGCTACGGTCACTGTCCAAAACATCTCTGTTAGCGTTAGTCCAGGAACAGTCACTTATGGCACTCTGGCCAACAATGCCTCAGCCGACACCAATCCTGCCGCCACTCAGACCGCTACCAACAATGGTAATGTCGCCGAAGATTTTTTCATCAAGGGTGTGAACACGGCCGATTGGACACTTGCTGGAACTGCCGGTTCGGACCAATATGTTCATAAATTTTGTGTCGCCACATGTGGTACTCCGCCCACCAACTACACCGCTCTGACAATTAACGATTCAGCCCTTGCGACCGCAGTTGCCACCAGCGGCACCCAGACGTTTGACCTTGAGATCACCACCCCAAATCCCTCAACCGTCTATACCGAGCAGTCGCCTAACATCACGGTCACTGCAACTACGGTGAATTAACTTCTATTGCTCTAACATACCTGGTGATATATCATAAGCCTTAGTGAAAAGAATAATATTTGTTCTCGTTTTTCTCTTTTTATTTCCCACTTTGGCTTTGGCCAAGATAGGTGTTGGGGTCGGCACAGGCAAGATCGTTGTTGAGGATAAACTAGTCCCCGGCATGATTTACAAACTTCCTTCCCTAACGGTCATGAACACTGGGGACGAACCCAGTGACTACGAGGTCGGCATTTCCTACCTCGAGACCCAAAAGGAACTCAGGCCGTCCCGAGAATGGTTTAGTTATAATCCCCAAAAATTCTATCTCGAGCCGGGACAGGCAAAATCCGTTGAGGTAACTCTTAGCCTTCCGCTAAAAACAGAACCCGGTCCATATTTTGCTTTTCTCGAGGGTTTCCCATCCAAAAAAGCCGACTCCGGAGGCGGCGCGAGTATTGGAGTTGCTGCTGCTGCAAAACTTTCCTTCACCGTTGTTCCGGCGAATATAATAACGGCGATTTTCTACAAGATTACCTCCTTCTTTAAAGTCTATTCCCCCTGGCCACAACGGGTGATCATCGTCATTGTTGCACTGATAGTACTAAACTTCCTCAGGAAGAACTTCAATATCGAGATCAACAAAAAAACTTCTAAGTCAAAAGAGGACAAAGAAAATAATAATGAATGAGATGGATAACGATCATCAGCCTGCTATTTGCTTTTAGTCTCGTCTCGATCCCTTTGATCAAAGCCGATTCTCAGGGGACCATTAATGCCTCTATAAAAATAAGTTTGTGCGGGAACGAACTGGCCGAACCCGGTGAGGACTGTGATGTCGGAGATAACCGCTCATATGCCTGCCACAATCTGGGCTTTTCCGGAGGGTCCCTCTCCTGCGGCATTGGCTGTAATTTCGATACAGCCGCCTGCAATGTACCGGAGATTGATTCCACTTCCGTCTCACCGGACGAAATGGATTCACTACTGGCTACCGGACTATTTTCCATTCCCTCGACCGAAAGTTTTCTGTCCACCAGCGATCTCACGGCAGAAGAACCGATCACTATTATTATTACCGGGACTACCAACTCAACTGTCTATCTCCCCGAAGGTGTCGTAATCAATGCGACTGATAACTCCAACTTTGATCCACTTTCTTTTGTTGCGAACATTCCGGATGCTGCCCAAGTTCAGTCTCTGCCTCAAAACGCCACCAGCCAGGCTGTTCTCCGTTGGGGGATTTTCGGAAAAACCCTCGGATTTTCCATCCCCATCAGCATTACCGTAAATGTTGGTGATGTATTTAACGGGCAAACTCTAACCATTTACAGATCCCGGAATTTAACCTCTGATTGGACCGACGATGGCATTGTTGCTCCGGGAACTTGTCTGGTGGAAAATGGGGACTGCTCCTTTTTGACAACCAAAGCATCGTTCTTCTCGGTCTCTGCGTCACCCATTTCCACCCCTACCACGACTCCAACGTCCACTCCGACCACTTCTACCTCCACAGCCGACTCACAATCATCTACCACGACTACCTCTAGCTCTAATCCATCAACTAATACGACCACACAACCAAACCTGATCACTAAGATCATCGAAGTAATAATTACTTTGCCATATGCATTGTTACAGTATGATGTGAACAACAACTCTAGAATTGACAAAACAGAAGTCTATAATAGTGTACAGATATGGGTTCAAAACTGGCAACAATACCTGCAAAATGGAACTCTTGGAAGTTGTGAACTTAATTACGACGGTGTCTGTACTCTACAGGACCTATCGTATTTACTATTCTACGTCGACAGATGAATAAATCTATACTTCCGGGAGTCGGCCTCCTCATATCCATCTTTTCCATGCTGATTGCTGCTTGGTTCCTTGTTCACTTCTTGACTATCCTTGGATTATTCTTGGCCGTTGCCTATCCTGTCTGGTGGTTGTTCCTTCCCTCGCGTACACCCTGTCTTATCTGTCGCAGCAAAAAGCAAGATGATTACTGTCCGTTATGCAAGAGATCGGTGAACAAGAACGAATCAATCTCACCCTCGGGGATCAGATCCATTCTGGGAAACTCCCTGATCATTGCCTTACTCTCTCTTCTTTCCGGAGCCATAGTCTTAGGTGAAATGAAGGTTCTCCGCTATCTTGGTTTCCCTCCGACACCCAGGACAGTTTCCTTTGTCATCCCAAGCACCAAACAGTTCCTCCTCGGGGAGATCTTCCCTATGAAACTGGAAATAGTTGGCATTAAACAAGCCGTGAACACGATTCAGACTGATATTAGCTTTGATCCAAATGCCCTGGAAGCGATCGATGTTTCTACGGAAAACTCGTTTGCCTCGATCTTTGTTCAGAAAGAGATCAACAATCAGGTTGGTTTTGTTCGTCTCACCGGAGGATTGCCCAATCCTGGATTTTCGGACCCTCAAGGCACTTTTGGCACCATCTACTTCAGAAGTAAGGTACCTGGTCTGATCGAAATTAAATTCCTACCCAGTTCATTAGTCCTAGCCAATGACGGTCGGGGTACCAATGTTCTGAAAGAGATTTCTTCCGTTTCATATTTGATCCTTCCCGAAAGGGTGAGTCCTGAACGATCACTTAAGGATATAAATATGTACGACTCTACCAAAAAAAATAATAGAACTGCTAGTAACTCGACCCAAATGCTTTTCTACGATGATAAAGCAGTCCTTGGTATCTCCACTCAACTACCTGAAGAAAAAATCTCTCCTCTCTCGCAATTCCTCATCCTCCTGGAAAAGATTGACAACACTATATTGTCCCTCTGGCGGAAGGCATTTGGTGCATTTCCCCAATAAAAAAACCTCATCCTAAGATGAGGTCATAGATCTAAATCGACTATCTGAACTTCAAATGAAACAATATTCCCTGCAGGCCTCTTAAGGTCTTTGAACCACCTGTCCCCGATCGAATGCATATCTACCAGGATTAGATCCTTGTAGCGGAAAACGCGAAGAGAAAACTTCCCGTCCGGTTCCTCTTTTACTTCGCAGTCGGCGGGTACACGGTAGTTAAGATCGTCTCTGAAGATCGCCGATGGTTTAATATAACCACCTTCATATTCACCTAAGTCTGCGATCACTTTCCTTGACCACGACCTCGCCGTTTGTTCTGCTCCGATGTGAGCGTCGGGTTGCATTGGCGCCAGAGCGGTGGGCTTTTTCGGGAATACCGGTTCACAATTGCTGCAGAAAAGAGATGGAGCCCCCTCATGCAACTCTATTTCGCAATTAAGACAACGGTTCCTATCGAAAGAAAACTTTTGCATTCTTAATCTCCAGGAATTTAGAACTTTGCTATCTGAGCGTCAAATGAACCGTTTCTGAACCCCTTTTTCCTGAACGGTTTATTATTCAAGCAACGGAAATCTACCAGGATCAGATCTTCCTCTCGTGTGACCCTTACGATGAATAACTCGGTGCGCTCAAAGCTTAGGTTTGCGTTCCCGAACACCTTGATATCACCCGTCTCCCTTTCGGTGTAAACAGCCCCATGCATGATGTAGCCGACCTCACCTTCAGCCAAGTCACCGATCTTCATTGCGGGAGCGCTTCTTAGCTCCGCTTCCTCATTAAATCTTGTACTCTTTGCTGATGGCTTTCGTTGGACGGGAAATATTGGTTCGCAGTTTATACAAAAGAGAGAAGTCGTCTCCTCAGGTAGCTCTGCTTCACAATTAAGACATCGATCATTTTGGAAAGAAAATGCCTTCATGGCAAACTCCTTTGTTCTAACCCGGGATCTTCGACAAACTAAACGTTAAGAGTTGGGATACGGTTATCCCCCATGGGATAAGTTAGAATAGTCAATGTGCAGAGCTGATTTTACGTCTTATGTTCTCCAAACTCAACCTATAGACACTAAAACCGGCCAAAAAAAGACCCTGGGTTACAGGGTCTACGATCTTACATATATGTATCACACCAGCTTCACCGGCATTAGGGCATTAAGGCTCGCACCGAAAGTTCCGTACTGGCCGGGCACCCATTTATAATCTCCAATGGTGCGCTTGCTCACCATTACCAGGCTGCCTAGGCGTCGGATCCGGGTAATGCATGTCCCACCGGACTTCTGATTGACTCTCGTATTGGCGGGGATCATCATCCTTCCGATAGGGTCCACAAATATTGTCCAAGGGACAATGTACCCTTCTTCCCCGTCCCGCATATCCTCGATCGTAAACTCCCGGAGCTCTTTGGGAAGGACATCGCACTCGGAGAGCATGGCCAGGGTGTTGATATCCAGCCCGTCATCATCCGGGGTCCGTGGCTGGTACGGTATCCTTTGAGGCTCTTCCTCCACCGGTTTACAGTTATCACAGAATAATTCGCTGGAAAAGAGAGGCAGTCGTGCCCCACAATCCAAGCAGTGACCTTTAGACGAGAATCGTCCGGCCATTCTTGCCTCCTTTGTTTCAATACAATATGACAAGGTTCAGTTACCCTATATTATACAACCCAATCAACTAGAGGGGGAATATCTTCTTAATGCTCTTGGATATCTTGCTCGTCCACTCTTCTGCCCACTCCTCAGCCTTGATTCTCTTGATCATTTCCTGCCAGCCTGGATTGCCCAGGGTGTTTGCCACGCTGGCCACGGTCGCCGAGCTTACCTTGACATTATTCTTGATGTCCTCATAGCTTCTGCCCTTGTCCAGATACACCGCAATACCCAGTCTCTTTATCATTGCCGTCCTCTCTCCGTCGGTCAAAAGATCACCCATTACCACTTTTAATTCCTCGGGGGTATTTAGCTCCGCCAATATTCCGTACAGCATCTCCGTTAGCTGTTTTTCGATGTTTTTATTAAGCGGGTTCGATGAAAGTTGCATTGTCTGTCCTGATTGATAACTTTACTTATTTAAAGTTATATCACTATCCGCCGCCGGGCGTTTCTTTTCTTTGTGCAAGTAAATTTCCGAGATCAAGAGCAATCCAAATATCAACGAGGCATTCAGCAGACTCCCCAACCCCCAAATTCTCAGGAAAAGAAATACCATTATCCCCACCGTCCATCTGGCCGCCCGCCTGGAAGACATGAACAGTATGGATAGTAACCAGAATATCCCTCCTGCCAAAAGCAGGGTCATTGGCAGATAGCTGCCCGGGAAAAAGAAGTCTCTGATCAACTCCGGGTCTACCTTCCAGATCATCAATCCGATCAACGCCCAATTAATGGCCGCAACCACTAATAGTCGCCCATATCTTTTCTTTCTTTCGTGTATTTTTCGCTCCATTGGTCTAAAATGAATTCAATGTCTATTGATACCATTATTATCTTAGCTTTTCTTCTCCTGGGTTTCATCATTCTTTATAATCTTCTTAAATCCAGGCTTGAAACCACTAAGTCAGACCCTACTCTCACCGCTTGGTTAAAGTCCATCCAGCAATCAATGGATCTAAACTCCAAGTCATCGGCTCAATCTCTCCAGTCAAACTATCGCGAACTCTTCTCCCGCCTCGACCAGGCTACCGCTGTTATATCCGACTTGAAAAAAGAAGCAGGTGCTTTTGGTGAAGTTTCCCGTTCCATGAAAGATCTCCAGGACTACCTCAAGTCACCCAAACTCCGAGGCAACATCGGCGAACAGGTCCTCAAAGATCTCATTGGTCAGATGTTCCCCAAGAGCTCATTTCACCTTCAGTTCCATTTCAAGACCGGTTCCATTGTCGACGCCGCCATCAAAACCCAGTCGGGAATTCTCCCCATCGATTCCAAATTCCCCATGGAGAACTTCCAAAAACTTTACTCCGCTACCACCCCCTCGGAAAAGGCCATCGCCAGAACCGCCTTTACCCGTGACGTCAAAAAACATATCAAAGATATTTCCGGAAAATATATTCTTCCCGAAGAAGGCACTCTGGACTTTGCTCTCATGTACATTCCCTCCGAATCCGTCTACTACGAAATCGTCTCCGATCAGGATATTCTTGATACTGCCCGGGCTGCCAGGGTATATCCGGTCTCTCCCACCACTCTCTACGCTCATCTCCAAACCATCCTCCTCTCCTTTGAAGGTCAGAAGATCGCCGGCAAGACCCAGGAGGTCTTTACTCTCCTCAGAGCCGTCCAAAAAGACTACGAGAAACTAAATGAAAATCTATCTCTCTTAGGGAAACATCTCACCAACGCCTATAACTCCCTCAATTCCACCTCCCAAACCGCCAATCAACTGGGTAACAAACTGGACTCAGCCAGACAGCTAAAGTCAGGGGAGGAAGCTGAATAAAAAAAGGAGCCCCCTAAGGAGCTCCAACAACAAACAATTAATTTCTCGGTAAGAATATCACGGCGACTAGCGCCAAAACCGCCAACACTGCATAGACGATCATGCCGAACTTCTCTTTCAGAACGACGATTAGCACCACACTGGCCATGAAGATCAGAGAGGTGAAAAAACCGGCCTTGAATCCATGAATTTTAATATTCAAAGCAAACAAGGCGAGCACTACCAATATAAGCGTGATCAGGGTCAAATCCATGACAACCTCCGATTTTTAATCTGCGAACTATCTTTGTCCTATATACTATCACCCCACCTCCTCTTCGTCAATCATTCGGGTTACAATTAGCTCAATGTCAAAGACCACTCCCTCCTTCGACCTGGCCTACAGCAAACTCAATCCTGCCCAACGCCAAGCTGTGGATAATATCGAAGGCCCCACCCTCGTTCTTGCCGGTCCCGGTACCGGTAAAACTCAGGTGCTCACGGTCCGTATTGCCAACATTCTCAAAGAGACCGACACCGACCCCAGCTCCATTCTCGCTCTCACCTTCACCGAAGCCGCCGCCAAAGAAATGAAAGAGCGTCTCATCTCCCTCATCGGCAAAGACGCCTATTACGTCAAGATCGGCACATATCACGCCCTCTGTAATGAGATCATCTCCGACAATCCCGAACGCTTCTCCCGTCCCGCGGGTCTGCAAACCGCGACCGACCTGGAAAAGATACAAATAATAAAAGACATTCTCGAGAACAACTCCTACACTCTCCTCAAACCCCTGGGTGACCCTCTCTTCTACCTCCCCTTTATAAAGTCCTCCCTCTCCGACCTCAAGCGCGAAGGCATCACTCCCAAAAAATTCACCGGGCTGGTCTCCGTCTTAAAAGATGAGTTCGATCTCCAAAAAGCCGACTTAAAAAAGACCGCTCTTCAGGAACAGGAAAAACTGGTCAACAAAAATCTCGATCTACTTGATATCTACGAAAAATACCAGCAGAAACTGACCGATCTGGGCCGCTATGACTACGACGACATGATCAACTGGGTCGTCGAGGCTTTTGAGTCCGACCAGGATTTCCTCCGCACTTATGAAGAGAACTTCCAATACATCTTGGCCGATGAATATCAAGACACCAACTCCGCTCAAAACCGCCTTCTCTTTGCTCTCTCATCTTTCTGGGGAACAGAAGCCAACATCTTTGCCGTGGGAGACCCGAATCAGTGCCTTCCTGGTGATACAAAAATTCATACGAACCTGGGAATAAAAGAAATTAAGGAAATAAGAGCCGGAGACAAAGTTTTATCTGCAGTCGGAAAGGGATACACATCATATATCGCTGTTACAAATATCTTTAAACAAAAGAAAAAGACTAGATTTATTACTTTAACAACAGAATCAGGGAAGCAAATAGTAGCTACAAATAATCACAAAATGTTTTGCTTCATTCCTCCCAACGAAATGACGAAACATTGGTACAACTACTTGATGTTTAAAGAAGGAGTTGGCTGGCGTTTGGGAATCACCAGAAGTTTGTCAGTCAGACTTAAAGTTGAAATTGGAGCAGATAAGATAGTTGGCATCGCCTGCCACGACACTGAGTGGGAGGCGCGCTGCAATGAGACCATCTTATCGTTAAAATATCAAATTCCTACAATTGTTTTTAAACTTCGAAATGGAAAGGTAAACCAAGAGTACATTGATCGAGTCTTTTCAGAATTTGACACGTATGGGAATGCCCAAAGATTGGCTGATGATCTTGGTATAAATCTCAATGAACCTCACTATTGTAGAGACGCAACCACACTCGGAAAAGGAAGAACGAAAATTAATTTTCTGATGTGTTCCAGGAGTTATCGTTCAATGTACACAAAAGCCGGCTTACTTGAACATCCGGAAATCCTCCATGAAATAAACATCCAAACATCAAACGAGAAGGTCTTAAGCAAATTAACAGATTTAGGATTTAAATTAAGAAATAAAAATATCGGGAAGGGATTTAGGGTAACATCGACAAACATTAAAAAGTTGTACGAGATCGCTGAAGCTCTAGAAGAAGAACTGCCCGGTTTCATCGATATAAAGTCATCTATTGGTACCAATTCAATCCAACATCGTTCTGCTAGGGTCATGCAAATAGGCAATGTTCTTGTGGGCAACTACTTACCTGTCCTAGATGGTTTTAAAATCAAGTATGAAAAAGTTATATCCAGAACAGATGAAATTAAAGAAGATGTTGTTTACGACCTCGAGGTAACTCCCTCTCATAACTTTGTTGCTAACAGCATTGTTGTCCACAACTCCATTTTCCGTTTCCAAGGTGCCTCAAAAGAGAATGTTGCCGCCTTCAAAAATAGATTCCCCGGTCACACTCTGGTCACCCTCACCGATAACTATCGCTCTACCCCCACCATCCTCAACTCCTCCGCCTCTCTCTTAAGTGAATCACCTCTCACTCCTATTGTAAAACTAAAAGACCTGCCCGTTAAAGTCGTCAAACTCTCCTCTCCTATACTGGAGGATGAATTCATCACAGACATCATTAAAAAGAAGATCAAACAGGGAGTTCCTCCAAGAGAAATTGCCGTCATCGTCAAAGAGAACAAAGACATCGAGAATCTCGCCAATCTTTTCAAAAATAAAAATCTTCCCTACCGTCTTCAGGGCGGTACCAACGTTCTTCACACTCCGCTGGTTTCCCAGTTCCTGAAGATCCTCACCGTCGTCACTACCCTTCAGGGTCCGGTCGATGATATCGATCTCTTCACCATTCTTAATTACCCTTTCTTTGGTCTTAACCCTCTCTCGGTTTTAAAAATTGGCAGACTTGCTCATCAAAACAAAAAGACTCTGGTCGACACTCTCCTCGACGATAACCCGGAACTGGACGACAAAGTCGTCGACGTCTTCCGCTCTCTCGTCTCCTGGAACAGCAAATCGGCTACCCTCACTCTGACCGACATCATTCAGGTGATCCTTCAGGAATCCGGACTTCTCCGGCACATTCTCTCTCTCACTCAACCTCTCATAGAACTCAATCGTTTCGGCACCCTCTTTGAAGACGTTAAGTCCCAGGCCGCCGCTTTCCGCGGACTTACCCTGGCAGGTTACGTCTTCAACCTGCAACTGATGGACGAGAACAACATCCGTCTTGAAGAGCAATCCCTGCTTAATGATGAAGATGCCGTCACTCTAACGACAGCCCATAAAGCCAAAGGTCTGGAATGGCACACAGTTTTCATCTACCGCTTCGCCGATTCCTACTGGGGCAACAAAGCCGGCAGGCAAATGATCAAACTCCCTCCCGGCATTGTCACCCAAAACACCGATACCGAAGACAAGAACGCAGAAGAGAGAAGACTTTTCTATGTGGCGCTTACCCGTGCCAAACAGCAGCTCTACCTCACCGGCTCTACCCAGTACCCCGGCTCAGCCAAAATGATCTTTCCCTCCATGTTCCTCGAAGATCTCCCCAAAGAAAACTTAAAAAAACTCAAGACCAAACAATATGAATCAAGAGCCGAAAAAATTCTGGCACAGCAACTTACCAGCTCTCCTCTCCCCACTCTTGTAGACGGGGAAAAAGAATTCCTCACCGAAATAATAAAAAACTTCAAACTCTCACCCACCTCTCTTAATACTTTCCTCGAATGTCCGTATAAATTCAAACTCGATCACCTCTACAAGATCCCGCGAGCCAAAGCTCCCGCCATGTGTTTTGGTACTGCTGTTCACTTCGCCCTCGAAGGTCTCTACCTGACACTCAATAACACAGGTAAGCTTGAGTCCAAAGAAGATTTCCTCCGGGACTTCGAAGCCGCTCTCAAAAAAGAGATCCTCTCCGACAAAGACTTCAAAGACCGCCTCACTCATGGAAAGAAAGTTCTCCCCGATTACTACGACCGGTATGAGAAAGAATTCGAGCTCTGCCTCTTCACCGAGAAAAAATTCGGTGACTCCCTCTCCTCACAAGTATTCTTGGACGACATCCCCCTCTCGGGCAAAGCCGACAGAGTAGACCTCACAAATAAGGAAGACAAACATGTCAGATTCGTAGACTACAAGACCGGTAAAGTCAGGACCAGAGGAGAGATAGAGGGCACCACTCAAAACTCCGACGGTGATTACAAGCGCCAGCTCATCTTCTACCACCTCCTCTCCGAGCTGGACCAGTCATTTAAATACCAGGTAGTCCAAACAGAACTGGACTTCATTGAACCAAAGAATGGGGAATTCAAAAAAGAAAGATTCAACATCCAGAAAGAAGAAGTAGAAGAGCTAAAAGGAGTAATAAAGGATTCAATGAAAGAGATCAGATCCCTCAACCTCGACCGGACCAAAGATACCACTCCCTGCCAAAGATGTGATTTCAGGACACATTGCTGGCCGGAGGGATTGACAGGGAAAACATAACGTATTCTGGGGAGTATGGGACGAAGTCCGAACTCTTCTTTGTAAAATTTACTTAATTCCCTTATTGCGTCCTCATACATCTGGAATCTAAAGCCTCCTGATTCCTAAAGTTCTCCTCCTCACCACTATCACTATTTCCCTTTCGACCAAGGACAATATTCAGATAAATCTCTTGCCTTCTCTTTCCAAAAGATTCATACTGAGATCACGGTAAGTAAATTATTAAATTCAAAAAAATAATATGTCCGACTTTGGATTGTTACTCATCATCATCGCCTGGGGAATTCAGTTTTTTGCCAAAGG